>DSLMC04103__coassemble_390_pt1 | contig 42304 bp, 39 predicted proteins | sample DSLMC04103__metabat2_high_PE_010 | metagenome-assembled genome bin DSLMC04103 | reverse complement strand
CCCCCGAACCGCCCCCGCAGCCGGAACCCGCGCCCCAGCCCCCGGCGCGCAGCCCCGCCAAAAAGCAAAACCTGCTGGCAGGGCTGTTTGGCGGCGACGCGGTGACGGAGGAGATCGTCATCCCGGAGGAACGCACGACGGAGCGCCCGGCCGCCGCACAGCCTGCGGCGCCGCAGCCCGCTGCCCCGCAGGAGGAAGTCTGGCACAGCAAGTACACGCGCCGCGCCGCCCCCCCGCGGGAGGAAGCCGCCGGCACGGTCTACCGCAAAAAACGCAATACGGTGGAATTTACGCCCGGGCAGAAGGTGGCCCCCGCGCCGCCGGCCCCGCAGCCGGCCCCCAAAGCCGGGGAGCCGGTCGGCGAGCCGCTGAACCTGCCGCAGCAGGACCTGCGCACCGGGTTTACGATGGATCTGGGCGCGCTGGACGCCGCCCCGGTGGACAGCACCCGGGAATTTATGCAGGCGTATAACGCGGTGCGCCCCACGCGGGGCACGCTGCGCCCTGCCGCGCCCAAAAGCGCCCCGGCCCCTGCGCAGACGCCTGGCCGCGCGCGCACTGCGCCCGCCGGGCGCGACCCCTACGCCGATACCGTCGTGGTGGGCCTGGCCGCCCAGGTGGGGGAACTCTTTACCCCCCATGAGCCGGACGAGGTCGACCACCTGGTCGATACGCTGACCGGCAAGATCCGCCTGACGCCGCAACCCGCAGAGGAAGGCGGCGATACCAAAGACCTGGGCGGTACGCTGCCGGCCCACAGCGGCTTTACGCAAAGTCTGGGCGGCAGCGAAGCTCCGGCCCACAGCGGGTTTACGCAGGACCTGGCGGGCGGCGCAGCCCCGGCACACAGCGGGTTCACGCAGGATCTGGCCGGCGGCGCAGCCCCGGCGCACAGCGGTTTCACGCAAGACCTGGCCGGCGGTGCGCCCGCCGGACACAGCGGTTTCACGCAGGATCTGGCCGGCGGCGCAGCCCCGGCCGAGCCGGGCACGGCGTCCTTTGTGCATGACATCGCCCAGGCCATCAATACCGGCATCCAGCCCGGCGATACCGCACGCTTTGACACGGCGGCCGCGCGCCTGACGCAGTCGCTGCAGGAGCAGGCGGCCGCCGGCGAAAAGCGCCGTGGCCGCGCAAAGTTCGGCCTGGACCTGACGGGCCGTGCCGCCGACGAGCAGGACGACCAGCCGGCCGAGCCGTTTGAAACGGCGGAACTGCCGCCGGTGCGCCGCCACGACTATGAACGCGCCGAGGACGCGCCCGCCGTGCGGCGGGAGCTGGACCAGCAGGTGCTGTATTACACCACGGCTTGCTTTGTGACCGGGGCGGTGGCCGCTGTGCTGCTGGTTTTGGGCCTGCTGGCGGCGGCGCTGCCGGTGTTGCCCGGCCCCCTGGCCGACGGCAGCGTCTACCCGGCGGTGGCGCTGGTGCTGCTGGCGGTGGCCGGCGGGGTGTGCTGGCGCACGGTGGCCGGCGGCGTGTTGGGGCTGCTCAAACGGCCCACGCCGGACAGCCTGGCGGTTTTGCCGCTGCTGGGCGCGGCCGTGCAGTGCCTGGTATTGCTGATTGCGCAGAACTATGCGCCGGAGGTCACGCTGCTGGCGGGCCCGGCGGCGCTGGTATTGTGCCTGAACACCATCGGCAAGCGCACCGACGCCTGCACGGTGCGGGCCAATTTCCGCCTCGTCAGCGCCAAGGTCGAACACGCGGTCGCCTACCGATTAAAGGACGCCGGCGCGCTGCGCGCCATGACGGCCGGCCTGGCCGAGCCGCACCCCAATGTGCTCATCAACCGGCCTACGCAGATCTTCCGCAGCTTTTTGGCCAACAGCGCCGCGCCGGGCACCAGCGATAAAAACCAGCAGCAGTTTGCCTGGCTGGCCGGCGTCTGCGCGCTGGTTGCGCTGGTCATCACGCTCATCCGCACCAAGGACAGCGCCGCCGCGGTGACGGCGCTGGCAAGCGTGCTCTGCCTGGGCGCGCCGCTGGCCGGCACGCTGCTCTCGGCATTGCCGGCGCGCATGATGCAGCGCAGCGCCGCGCAGGTGGGCGCCGTCATCCCCGGCTGGCGCGACATCCGCCAGCTGGGCCGCATCAACGTCATCCAGGTCACCAGCCGGGACCTGTTCCCCAGCGGTTGTGTGACGCTGTCCGGCATCAAGCCGGTCATGCCGGAACACATCGACCTGGCCATCGTCTACGCGGCGTCGGTTCTGGCGGAAGCCGCCCCCACGCTGCGCGAGGTGTTCCTGGGCATGCTGGGCGAAAACCGCAGCCTGCTGGCCCAGGTCGACGACCGCGAGACCATCTACGGCAAAGGTTATGTCGGCTGGGTCAACAAGCGCCGCGTGCTGGTGGGCAACCGCGCCCTGATGCAGGACTACGGCGTCAAGGTGCCCAGCCTGGAATATGAGCAGCACCATACGCTCAACCAGCGCCGGGTCATCTACCTGGCGGTGTCCGGCAAGATGTTTGCGATGTTCCAGCTCGCCTACCAGCGGGACCCCGACACCGCCATCGTGCTGGAAAGCCTGCGCCGTTCGGGGCTTTCGCTGGTCGTGGACTGTGATGATTTCAACTGCGACGTCCAGCTGCTGGAAGCCGCCTACAGCCTGCCGGCCGGTTCGGTCAAGGTGCTGACCGCGCAGGAGCGCAAGACGCTGGACCCCGCGGTGGCCTGGCTGCCGGAAAGCGAGGGCAACATGCTGCATCTGGGCAGTTTTGCCAGCTTTGTCGGCGGGCTGGAAGCCGCCGCCGGCGCAGCCGAAAGCGAGCGCAAGGCTTCGGCCCTGGTCTCGGCCGCGGCGCTGCTGGGCTGCGTGCTGGGCATCGTGCTGGCCATCACCGGCGGGCTGACGGCGCTGCCGCTGGCCGGCCTGGTGCTGTACCAGGCCGCCTGGTGCGTGCTGGCGCTGATCTTCCCGCTGATCCAGCAATATTGACGTAGGCAGCGCCCCGCCCGGGCGCGCCGCGCCGGGGGCTGCGGCCCCCAAACCAAAAAGGGGGCCTGCCTGTGTACCGTACGCGAGAAAAGCAGATGTCGGTGTATGATTTCCTGCCGCCCTACCATGGGGAGCTCAGCGGCCGCAACCGCTGGGTGCAGCTGGCGGACGCCATCGACTGGGACGGCTTTGAAAAAGCCTACAGCGAGCTGTTCGCCCCCGGCGGCAAGGTGGCGATCCCGGCGCGCATCGCGCTGGGGTGCCGCATCATCCAGCTGCACTACGGTGTGTCGGACCGCGAAGTCGTGCAGCTGGTGCGCGAAAGCCCCTACCTGCAATACTTTTTGGGGCTGGAGACCTTTGGCGACGAGATGCCGTTCTCGGCGCGCACGGTGGCGCGGTTCCGCACGCGCATCCCGGACCGGGCCGTGCGCCCGGCCGTCAAGCTGCTGCGCAGCTTTGGCTGAAAGCAGCCTGCCGGGCCCGGCGGGGCCAAAACGGCGCGCCCGGGAACCGCGCCGGCATCCGGGTGGAGAAAGCAGTAGAACGTTACGAATAGAGAGGGTTTATGGAAATTTTACTCGACGTCCTGGCGGACGCCTGGGGCGACAGCGTAAAAATGCTGCCGTTTTTGTATCTGGCTTACCTGCTGATCGAATGGCTGGAACGCCACCACGGCGCCCGCATTGAACAGGCGCTGGCCGGCGGCGGGCGGTGGGGGTTCATCCCCGGCGCGCTGCTGGGCTGTGTGCCGCAGTGCGGCTTCAGCGCGGTGGCGTCCAACCTGTACGCCAGCCGGGTCATCACGCCCGGCACGCTGCTGGCGGTGTTCATCGCCACCAGCGACGAGGCCATCCCCCTGCTGGCGGCCGAGCCGTCCCAGTGGGGCAGTCTGGCGCTGCTGCTGCTCAGCAAGGCGGTGTTCGCCATGGTGGGCGGCGCGCTGCTGGACGTGCCGCTGCGCCATGTGCTGCCGCGCTCGCTGTACGGCGGGTACGCCGGCCACGCCGACGAGGTGGACTGCCATGAAGAACACGAGGAACACAGCGGCATCTGGCTGGCGGCGCTGCGCCACACGGTAGAGATCTTCCTGTTTATTTTGCTGTTCAGCGCGCTCATCGGCCTGTGCTTTGCCTGGGTGGGCGAGGACACCATCACCGCCGCATTGGCCGGCATGGGCTTTTTGCAGCCGGTACTCACCGCGCTGGTGGGCCTTGTGCCCAACTGCGCGGCCAGCGTGCTGCTGGCGCAGCTGTATATCAACGGCGCCATCAGCTTTGGCAGCCTGTTCGCCGGGCTGACGGCGGGCGCCGGCGTGGGGCTGGCGGTGCTGTGGCGCGTCAACCCCAGCTGGAAACAAAACCTGTTTATGACGGGCCTGCTGTGGGCCGCCGGCGCGGCGGCCGGCATGCTGCTGCAGCTGGCGGGCCTGTAAACCAAGCATCACGCCCGGCTGCCGGCCGGGTTTTTACGGGAGGAATCCACTTATGCAGTATACCATCGAAAACGACACCCTGCGCCTGACGGTGGACAGCCACGGCGCCGAGGCTGTCAGCGTCATCCACAAACCTACCGGGGCCGAGATGCTCTGGTGCGCCGACAAAGCGCTCTGGGGCCGCCATGCGCCGATCCTGTTCCCGTACACCGGCAAGCTGACCGGCGGCAAGATGATCGCCAAAGGGCAGGAATACGCCGGCGGCCAGCACGGTTTTGCCCGCGATGTGGAGCACACGCTGGCCCGGCAGACCGACGATACGCTGGAGTTTGTGCTGCGCGCCGACGCCCAGACGCTGCCGCGCTGGCCGTATGATTTTGTGCTGCGCTCGACCTTTGTGCTGGACGGCAGCACCGTGCACCACACCCTCTGTGTCGAAAACCCGTCGGAGGCGCAGCTTCGCTTCGGCATCGGCTACCACCCGGCGTTCGCCATCCCCTTTGACGACCGCCACACTACCGAGGATTACGAGATCCGCTTCGACGGCATCGAGTCGCCGCTGTGCGTCAGCGCGCTGCCCAACGGGCTGCTCAACGGCCAGAGCTACTACCTGGCCCGCAACACCGACGCCATCCCGCTGACCGACGAACTGTTCGACCACGACAGCCACTGCATGGTCAACCTGCGCAGCGCGCACGTGGCGCTGGTAGAAAAAGACACCGGCCGCAGCGTCAGCTGCAACGTCGAGGGCTACCCCTATGTGCTGATCTGGTCGCAGGCCGCCAAGCCGCTGCGCTTTGTCTGCATCGAGCCGTGGCACAGCCTGCCCGGGGAGGAGGACGGCCCCCTCGCCTGGGACGAGCGCCCCTGCGCGGCCTCGCTTAGCCGGGGCGAAAGCTGGTCCACCACGCTGTCCACGACCTTTACGCGGTAAGGCCGTATGCAGGGTTTCGTCAGGACCATCCAAAAATACCGCTGGCCGCTGACCGGCGCGCTGCTGGGCGCGCTGGTCTTTGTGGCTTTGTACGGCGTGCGCGTGCTGGACCCCACCCAGGTGGACTGGATCCTCAATAACGCCAGCCCCGACCCCTCGCAGCATTATCTGGGGTGGGCGTTTTTCCGCCGCAGCGCCGTGCGGCTGCCGTATATCGGGGCCAATTACAGCGTCGTCTACCCCTACCGCACCAGCGTGCTGTTTACCGACTCCATCCCGCTGCTGGCGCTGTTTTTCAAGCTGCTGGGCCCGGTATTGCCGGCGCGGTTCCAGTATTTCGGCTGGTGGGGGCTTTTGTGCTACGCCTTGCAGGGCGGCCTGGCGCAGGCTATCTTGGCGCGCCTGGGCGGCGTGCGCCCCGGGCAGAAGGCCAAAGCCTGGGCCAGCGTGGCGGGCGCGGGGCTGGCGGTGCTGTTCCCGGCGCTGACCATCCGCATGTTCGCCCACACGGCGCTGGCCGCCAACTGGCTGGTGCTGCTGGCGGTCTGGGTGTGGCTGCAAAGCGATGCGCTGCTGCCCACCGCCCGGCGGGCCTGCCTGGTCTGGGCGGGCCTGGGCGTGCTGTGCGCCGGCATCCACCTGTACTACCTGCCCATGGTGGGCATCGTGGCGGTGGGGTACGCCGTGCGCTGCGCGCTGCAAAAGCGCGGCGCGCTGGCCGTGCTGGCCCCGCCGCTGGCGTTCTGCGCGGCCGCCCTGGCCGAGCTGGTGGCGCTGGGGGCGTTTGCCTCCAACTTTGCCGGGTACTCCAACGGCTATCTCAGCGGGGCCGACCTCGCCAACCTGTTTGTGCCGGGCCTGGCCGCCAGCTGGGAGCAGGACGTCTACATCGGCGCGGGCGCGGTGCTGGCGGTGGTGCTGGCCGTGTTGGGGCTGGCCGTGGCCTGCCTGCGCGGGCGCGCGGCGGGGGCTGCGGCGTTTGTGCGCCGCCACCGGGTGTGGGTAGTTTCCGGCGCGGTCATCCTGGCGCTGGACGCCGTGGCCGCCATGGGCAACACCGTCACGCTGGGCGGCCAAACGCTCTGTACCGTGCCCATCCCGCAGCTGCTCATGGATGTATGGGCGATGTTTTCCTCCTGCGCGCGGCTGGCCTGGCTGGCCGGGCTGCTGCTGGCCCTGTGCGCCGGCGGGGCCATCCTGCGCAGCTTTGGCCCGCGCGCGGCGGCCGCCGCCCTGGCGGTCTGCACGCTGGTGCAGGGCTGGGGCCTGCGCGGGGAACTCGCCAAGCGGTTTGCCCAGTACCATGACGATGCGACCTACGCGGACCAGACCTGCCTGACCGACCCCGCCTGGGAACAGCTGGCCCAAAGCGGCCGGTTTGCCCACCTGGCGTTTGCCAGCTTTGACTTTGAACACCCGGAATTTTGGGATCTGGCGGCCTTTGCGGCCGACCACGGCTGGACGTCCAACAGCTTTTATATGGGCCACATGGACGGCAACCTGGCGGCCGTGACGCTGGCAGGGGAGATGAACGAGCTCTCGCCCGATACGCTGTACGTCTTTATCGACGAGGACGAGCTGGCGCGCGACGCCTTTGCGCTGCACTACTACCGGCTGGACGGCATCCTCCTCGGCAGCGTCGAGCCGCTGGACCTGCCCGAGGACCCGGCCCCGCAAGCGGACGAAAAAGCCATGGACCTGGCGCTGTGCAGCGTGACCAACGGCACGCGCACCGCGCAGGGCGTCGAGCTGGGCAGCGGCGGGCAGATGCTCAGCGGCGGGTGGATGCTGTTCCCCGGCAGCTACCGCGTCACGCTGACGGGCAGCGGGTTTGACCACAGCTATATCTACGCGCGCCACGGCCTCATCAACCAGGAGACCTATACCCTGGACATCGAGTTTACGGCCATAGCCCCCGATGCCATGACCTTCACCTTCACCACCGGCACACCGCTGTACTACTGGCGCACGGCCGTGCACACGCTGGACGACACCCCGGTCGCCGTCACCGGCATCACGGTGGAAAAAACAGCGTAATACGCAAAAAAATGTGCCAAATTTTCCCGCGTTCCATCTTGACAAACGCGGGGGAAACAGGTACAATATGGGAACGTCATGGGGGAGTAATTCCACACGATCTTTGTGTGCGGCGCGTTCGTCATGCCGGCTGTACAGCCCGGACCGCCGATCCACTGAATGAGACTCATGCACGGGGGCATCCTGTGCATGAGCTTTTTTTGTGCAAAAGAAGGAGTGAACTGTATGAAACTGGCCTACACCCAGCCGGCCGAGGAACTTCTGCAGGAACTGGGCACGACCGAGACCGGCTTGAGCCCGGACGAAGCTGCCCAGCGCCTGGAAAAGTACGGCCCCAACAAGCTCAAAGAGGCCGAAAAACCCACGCTGCTGCAGCGGTTTTTGAAACAGATGCAGGACCCGATGCTGCTGATTTTGCTGGCGGCGGCCGCCATCTCCGGCGTGACCAACCTCATCTCGCATGAGCCGTTCACCGAGGCCATCATCATCCTCGTCGTCGTGCTGCTCAACGCCGCGCTCGGCGTATTCCAGGAGAGCAAGGCCGAGGCCGCCATCGAGGCGCTGCAGACGATGACCGCCGCCACCTGCAAGGTGCTGCGCGGCGGCCGCCAGGTCACCGTGCCCAGCGAGCAGCTGGTGCCCGGCGACGTCGTCGTGCTGGAAGCCGGCGACAGCGTGCCCGCCGACGGCCGCCTGCTGGAGAGCGCCAGCCTCAAGATCGAGGAAGCGGCCCTGACCGGTGAGAGCGTGCCCGTCACCAAGACGATGGAGATCCTGGGCCTGGCCCCCGGGCAGGAGAGCGTGCCCCTGGGCGACCGCAAGAACATGTGCTATATGGGCTCCACCGTCGTTTACGGCCGCGGCCGCGCCGTCATCACCGGCACCGGCATGGATACCGAGATGGGCAAGATCGCCGGCGCGCTGGCCGCCGCGCAGGAGGAACAGACCCCCCTGCAGCGCCGCCTCGACGAGCTGGGCCGCACGCTGTCCAAGCTGGTGCTGGGCATCTGCGTGTTCATCTTTGTGTTTGACCTCATCGCCGCCGGTTCCTTCACGCTGGAAAGCGTCCTCTCCACCTTCATGGTGGCCGTCTCGCTGGCGGTCGCCGCCATCCCCGAGGGCCTGGCCACCGTCGTCACCGTCGTGCTGTCCATCGGCGTCACCAACATGAGCAAGCGCAACGCCGTCATCCGCCGGCTGACCGCCGTCGAGACGCTGGGCTGCACGCAGGTCATCTGCTCGGACAAGACCGGCACGCTGACCCAGAACAAGATGACCGTCGTCGACCATATCGGCGACACCAAGACGCTGGCCACGGCCATGGCGCTGTGCAGCGACGCCAACCTGGGCGAGAACGGCCAGGCCGAGGGCGAACCCACCGAGGCCGCGCTCGTCAACTTTGCGGCGGCCGAGGGCCTGCCCAAAAACGAATTGCAGGCCGCGCAGCCCCGCGTGGACGAAGCGCCGTTTGACTCCGGCCGCAAGATGATGTCCACCGTGCATGCGCTGGACGGCGCGTTCGTCCAGTACACCAAGGGCGCGCCCGACGTCGTGCTGGACCGCTGCACCACCTGCCTGGAAAACGGCGAGATCGTACCGCTGACGGACGAAAAGCGCGCCGAGATCCTGGCCGCCAACAAGGCGATGGCCGACCGCGCGCTGCGCGTGCTGGCCGCGGCCGAGCGCCGCTGGCCCGCCCGCCCCGAGAAAAACGAACCCGAATTTCTTGAGAATGACCTCTGCTTTGTGGGCTTGACCGGTATGATCGACCCTGTGCGCCCCGAGGTCGAGACCGCCATTGCCGAGTGCCGCCAGGCCGGCATCCGCCCCATCATGATCACCGGCGACCATAAGGACACCGCCGTGGCCATCGCCAAGCAGCTGCATATCATCGAGGATGCCAGCCAGGCCATCACCGGCGCAGAGCTCGACGACATCCCCGACGACCAGCTCAGCGACGCCGTGCAGAAGTACAGCGTCTACGCCCGCGTCCAGCCCGAGCACAAGACCCGCATCGTCACCGCGTGGAAAAAGCTCGGCGCCATCACGGCCATGACCGGCGACGGCGTCAACGACGCGCCCTCCATCAAGCAGGCCGACATCGGCATCGGCATGGGCATCACCGGCACCGACGTCACCAAGAACGTCGCCGACATGGTGCTGGCCGACGACAACTTTGCCACCATCGTCGCCGCTGTCGAGGAAGGCCGCCGCATCTACGACAACATCCGCAAATCCATCCAGTTCCTGCTTGCCTCCAACATGAGCGAGGTGCTGGGCGTCTTCGGCGCTACGCTGCTGGGCTTTACGCTGCTCAACCCCGTGCACCTGCTGTTCATCAACCTCATCACCGACTGCTTCCCGGCGCTGGCGCTGGGCATGGAAAAAGGCGAGCCCGACACCATGCAGCGCCCGCCGCGCCGCGCGTCGGACGGCATCTTTGCCGGCGGCCTCGGGTTTGACATCGCCTACCAGGGCGTGCTCATCACCGCCATCACCATCGCGTCGTATATCATCGGCCACTGCATGGAGGTCGGCTACTTCGAGATGCCGCACGGCGTCAGCGAGGACGGCATGACGATGGCCTTCCTGACGATGAGCATGTGCGAGATCGTGCACAGCTTCAACATGCGCAGCCAGCGCAAGAGCGTCTTCACGCTGCACAGCCACAACCCGGTGCTGTGGGGCGCCATGCTGGGCAGCCTGGTGCTGACCACCGTCGTGCTGGAAGTGCCCTTCATCGCCCAGGCGTTCGGCTTTACCCCCGTCGACCTGCCCGAGTACCTCGTCGCGCTGGGCCTGGCCGTGCTGGTGCTGCCCATCGTTGAGCTCGTCAAGTTCATCCAGCGCCGCCTCACGCCCGCCAAAGCCGCCTGACCGGCGCTTGGGCAGCGCACCGGCTGCTTAGGGCTGCAAAACCCCTGCTTTTCAAAACAAGTGCCTGTGCGCCGTGCACAGGCACTTGTTTTTTTGCAGCGGGTGTGCTATACTAAACCATACGATTTGTCAAACAGAAAGAGGGTTTGGTTATGTCTTTGCTGAAAAAGCTGGCCGGTCTGGCCGTAGGCGCCGCCGCTGTGGGCGCAGTCGCCTATCTGCTGAACAAGCGCGATCAGGGGGAAGAGTACGAGCATATCGTGGGCCCGGAGGATGAAGCTGACGCCGAAGCCGCCGAGCCCGAAGCCGATGTGCCTGGCGAAGCCGCGCAGGAAGCCCCTGCCGCCGCGCCCCAGCCGCCTGTGGCGGCGCACCCCGCCCCGGCGGAGGACGCCCCCAACGTCAACCCGGTCGAACTGGGCGCGGTGGAAGCGCCCAAGACCGCCGACGGCAAGATCGACGCCGCCAAAGTCGCGGACCCCGCCGATTTTGGCGACTGGGACGAACAGGGCTGCCGGGGGTAAGCTGCCCCGCAAAACCAGGCGCATCTTTGTCTTTACCAGGCAAAGGTGCGCCTTTTTGTTCCCAAAAATACGGCGCGGCCGCTTTACAACTTTACTGCGCAAAAGTATAATACCAATAGATAGAGAGAGGGGACCGCTATGGAGATCGAACTGCAGACCTTTACCCCGGCCGAACAGGCCATGCTGCGCCTGCGCGCATTGTATGAGCGCGCGGGCTACCGCAAATACCGCTGCTCGCATTTTGAGGAGTACGCCCTCTACCAGCAGTACCAGCGCTTTCTGCCCGACGCCCAGGTCGTCACCTTTACCGACCTGGACGGCAAGCTGCGGGCCATCAAACCCGACGTGACGCTGTCCATCGCCAAGACGGCCCAGCCCGCCCCGGGGGAATGCAAACGCTTTTATTATAACGAGGAAGTCTGCCGCCCCAGCCGCGAGAGCCACACCTTCCAGACCATCCACCAGATGGGCCTGGAGTGCATGGGCGCGGTGGACGCCGCCGCCCAGGGGGAAGTCGTGCGCCTGGCGCTGCAAAGCCTGGCTGCGCTGCCGGTGCCCACTGTGCTGGAAGTCAGCCACATGGGCTTTGTCACCGGCCTGCTGGACGCGCTGCGCACCCCGCCGTCCGCGCGCGCCCGCCTGCTGGAGCTGCTGGGGCGCAAAAACGCCCACGAACTGCGCGCCGCCGCGCAAGACGCCGGCCTGGACGCCGAGGCCGCCGACGCGCTGTGCGCCCTGCTGGCGCTGCACGGCCCGCTGGGCGCGACGCTGTTGGCCGCGCGCGCAGCCTGCCGGTGCGAGGCCCAGCGCGCCGCGCTGGAAGAATTGCAGGCATTGCAGAACCAGCTGGGCGAGGACGGCCGCGGCGTGCAGCTGGACCTGAGCCTGGCCGATGAGATGGAATATTACAACGGCCTGGTGTTCCACGGCTATGTGGCCGGCGCGCCGCGCGCCGTGCTCAAGGGCGGGCGGTACGACTACCTGATGCAGCGCTTTACGCCGGGGGCCAACGCCATCGGCTTTGCGCTGTATATCGACGAGCTGGAACGCCCGGCCGCGCAGGACGCCGGGGCAGAGAGAGCCTGGCTCAACATCGCGCTGCCCAAGGGCCGCCTGGGCGACAAAGCCTACGCGCTGCTGGCTGCGGCCGGTTACCGCGCCAACGAGGATTACAACGACACCCGCAAACTCGTCGTCGAAAACCCCGACGCCGGCGTGCGGTACTTCCTCGTCAAGCCCAGCGACGTCGCCATCTATGTCGAGCACGGCGCGGCCGACATCGGCATCGCCGGCAAGGATATTTTGGCCGAGTCGGGCGCCGACGTCTATGAGCTGCTGGACACCGGCCTGGGCAGATGCCGCATGTGCGTGGCCGGGCCGGCCGGTTTTGCCGACGACGAGAGCCGCGCGCTGCGCGTCGCCACCAAGTTTGTGCATATCGCGCGCGACCACTACGAGCGCCGCGGCCGCGACATCGACATCATCAAGCTCAACGGCTCCATCGAGCTCGCGCCCATCCTCGGCCTGGCCGACGTCATCGTCGACATCGTCGAGACCGGCACCACCCTGCGCGAGAACGACCTGACCGTGCTGGAGGAATTTATGCCGATCTCGGCGCGGCTCATCGCCAACAAAGCCAGCTATAAATTCAAACATGCGCAGATGACCGAACTGCTGAGCAAAATGAAGGAGGCCCTTGCATGATCCGCCTGTATGATTTTGACGAAGTGACGCCGGAACAGATCCTCAACCGCGACATCCGCGCCGAGGCCGACGTCGAGGCCGCGGTGGACGCCATCATCGCCGATGTGCGCGCCCGCGGCGACGCCGCCCTGCTGGACTACGCCGCCAAGTTCGACCACGCCGAACTCACGCAGGTGCAGGTCACCCGGCAGGAGATCGACGAAGCGTTTGCCGAGCTGGAAGCGCAGGACCCCGAATTTATCACGACGCTGAAGATGGCGGCCGAGAACATCCGCCATTTCCATGAGCAGCAGCTGCACAAAAACTTTGTCATGACCGACCGCCCCGGCATCGTGCTGGGCCAAAAATACACGCCGGTGCAGCGCGCGGGCGTCTATGTGCCGGGCGGCACGGCGGCCTACCCGTCCACCGTGCTGATGGACGTCATCCCCGCCAAGGTCGCGGGCGTGCGCCAGATCGTCATGACGACGCCGGCCGGCCCCGGCGGCAAGGTCAACGCCGGCATCCTGGCGGCGGCGGTCATTGCCGGCATCGACTGCATCTTCAAGGCCGGCGGCGCACAGGCCGTGGCCGCGCTGGCCTATGGTACGCAGAGCGTGCCCGCCGTCGACAAGATCGTCGGCCCCGGCAACATCTATGTGGCCACGGCCAAGCGCAAGGTGTTCGGCAAGGTCGGCATTGATATGATCGCCGGCCCGTCGGAGATCTTGGTCCTGGCCGACGGCAGCTGCGACCCGGCCTGGGTCGCGGCCGACCTGCTCAGCCAGGCCGAGCACGACAAGCTGGCCACGCCGGTGCTCGTCACCGACAGTTGGGACCTTGCCAAAGCCGTGCAGGCCGAGCTGGAAGTCCAGATCCCGCAGCTGCCGCGCGCCGAGATCGCGCGCGCCAGCGTCGACGCCAACGGCAAGATCATCGTCACCGACGACATGGACAAAGCCATCGAGGCCGCCAACATCATCGCGCCCGAACACCTCGAGATCTGCGTCGACGACCCCTTCGCCGTGCTGGGCCGCATCGAGAACGCCGGCAGCATCTTTTTGGGCAAAAACGTGCCCGAGGCGCTGGGCGACTACTTCGCCGGGCCCAACCACACGCTGCCCACCAGCGGCACGGCGCGGTTCTCCAGCCCGCTGGGCGTCGACGACTTTGTCAAAAAATCCAGCTTCATCTACTACACGCGCGAGGCGCTGGGCAAAGTGCAGGGCCGCATCGCCAATTTTGCCGAGCACGAGGGCCTGCACGCCCACGCCAAGAGCGTGACCATCCGTTTTGAGGAACCGTAAACCAAAGGGGCTGCCATGAGCCGTTATTTTACCAAAACGCTTTCCGCGCTGGAACCCTACACCCCCGGCGAGCAGCGCCCCAGCCGCGACATCGTCAAGCTCAACGCCAACGAGAACCCCTACCCGCCGGCCCCCGGCGTGGCGGCGGCGGTGGCGGCGGCCGTGCCGGGGCTGCGGCTGTACTCCGACCTGACCAACGCCGCGCTGCGCCGCGCCATTGCGCAGCACTGGGGCGTCGGGCCGGAAAACGTGCTGTGCGGCAACGGCAGCGACGAAAACCTGCTGCTGGCGCTGCGCGCCTTCTGCGATGGGGACACGCCGCTGGCCTTTGCCGACATCACCTACAGCTTTTACGCGGTGCTGTGCGAGCTGCTGCACATCCCGCAGCATATCCTGCCGCTGGAAGAGGATTTTACGCTCGATCTGCGCCGGTACGAGGGCCTGCACGAGACCATCGTCCTCGCCAACCCCAACGCGCCCACCAGCCTGCTGGCCCCGGTCGAGGGCATCGAGCGCGTGCTGCAGACCAACCCCGACAACATCGTCATCGTCGACGAGACTTACATCGAGTTCGCGCCCCCCGGCTCCAGCTGCCTGCCGCTGCTGGACCGGTACGAAAACCTCGTCATCACGCACACTTTTTCCAAAACGCACAGCCTGGCGGGCGCGCGGCTCGGCTTCTGCCTGGCGCGGCCGGAACTCATCGCCGATATGGACCGCGTCAAGTTCAGCTACAGCCCCTACAACGTCAATTCGCTGACGCAGGCGGCGGGCGAAGCCGCCATCCGCGACGAGGCCTATTTCCGCGACGTCACGCAAAAGGTGTTGGCCACCCGCGCCGACACCGCGCAAAAACTGCGCGCGCGCGGCTTTACGGTGCTGGACTCGGCCACCAACTTTCTGTTCGCCCGGCCGGGCGGCCTGCCTGCGCGCACAATTTATGAGGCGCTGCGGGCGCAGGGGGTGTTCATCCGCTACTTTGACGCGCCGCGCATCCGGGACTGGCTGCGCATCACCATCGGCACGCCGCAGCAGATGCAGCGCTTTTTCGCGGCGCTTGACGCCGTACTGTAAAAAAGGGGGACCTGCCATGATCGCCATTGTGGATTACGGGGTCGGCAACCTGTTCAGCCTGACCTCCAGCGTGCAAAGCCTCGGGGCACAAGTCTGCGTCACTTCCCGCGCCGGGGACCTGCGCGCGGCCAGCCATATCCTGCTGCCGGGCGTCGGCGCGTTTGCCGACGCCATGGCCAAGCTGACGGCCACCGGGCTGGTGCCGGTGCTCAAAGAGCAGGCGCAGCGCAAACCGCTGCTGGGCATCTGCCTGGGCATGCAGCTGCTGTTTGCACAAAGTTATGAGTACGGCACCCACGCCGGCCTGGGGCTGATCCCCGGCGACGTCTGCCCGCTGGCCGACGACCTGCGGGACCCGGCGCTGAAGGTGCCGCACATCGGCTGGAACGCGCTGGACATCGCCCCCGGGCGCGAAACCGACCCGCTGTTCCGCTATGTGCACAGCGGCGAGTACGTCTACTACGTACACAGCTACTACGCCAAGCACTGCGCGGCGTCGACGCTGGCCACCAGCGACTACAGCATCCCGGTCACCGGCGCGGTGCGCAACGGCTTTGTGTACGGCACGCAGTTCCACCCCGAAAAATCCGGCGATACCGGCCTGCGCCTGCTCAAGGCGTTTCTGGAACTGTAAGGGGGGAGGCTGCCATGAAACTGTACCCGGCTATCGATTTGCGCGGCGGCCAGGCCGTGCGTTTGTACCAGGGCGACTACGACCAGATGACGGTCTACAACGCCGACCCCGTGGCGCAGGCGCAGGCATTTTTGGACGCCGGCGCGCGGTATCTGCACGTGGTGGACCTCGACGGCGCCAAGGACGATACGACCGCCAACCTCGAGACCATCGCCGCCATCGCGGCCCTCGGCGGGCTGTTCATCGAGGTCGGCGGCGGCATCCGCGACGAAGCGCGCATCCGCCGCTACCTCGACCTCGGCGTCGGGCGCTGCATCCTGGGCACCGTCGCCGTCAAAGATTTCGGCTTCACCGCCCGCATGGCGCAGCGCTACGGCGCGCGCATCGCCGTCGGCGTCGATATGAAAGACGGGTTTGTCGCCGTCAACGGCTGGCGCGAGGTCACGCCCGAACCCGGCGTCGCGTTCTGCCGCCGCTGTGCCGCAGCCGGTGTGCAGGCCGTCATCGCCACCGACATCGCGCGCGACGGCACGCTGCAAGGCACAAACCTCGACCTCTACCGCGAACTGCTGACGATCCCCGGGCTGGAAATCACGGCCTCGGGCGGCATCGCCCGTATGGAGGAACTGGCCGAACTGCAGGCCATGGGCTGCCATGCGGCCATTTTGGGCAAATCCATCTACACCGGCGCCATCGACCTGGCCGAGGCCGTGCGCCGCTACCAGGAGGGCTGAGCCATGATCACCAAACGCATCATTCCCTGCCTTGACGTCAAGGACGGCCGCGTCGTCAAGGGCGTCAACTTCGCGGGCCTGCAGGATATGGCCGACCCCGTCGAGATGGCGCGCTACTATAATGAAGCCGGCGCCGATGAGCTCGTGTTCTACGACATCACCGCCAGCGTCGAGGGGCGCGCCCTCTTTACCGACATCCTGCGCCGCGTCGCCAGCGAGATCTTCATCCCGCTCACGGTGGGCGGCGGCATCCGCACGCTGGAGGATTTCGACCGCGTGCTCAAATGCGGGGCCGACAAAGTCAGCGTCAACTCCGGCGCCATCGCAGACCCATCCATCATCCCGGCGGCCGCGCAGCGCTACGGCGACCAGTGCGTCGTGCTCTCGGCCGACATCAAGCGGGTGGACGGCAAATTTATGCTGTTTGCCAAGGGCGGGCGCGAGAACACCGGCATCGACGCGCTGGACTGGCTCGAACAGGGCGTGCGCAACGGGGCGGGGGAGCTCGTCGTCAACTCCATCGACACCGACGGCGTCAAGGGCGGGTTCGACCTGGAACTGCTGGACGCTGTGGCCAAGCGGTGCGCCGTGCCCATCATCGCGTCGGGCGGGGCCGGCAAGCCGGAGAATTTCCTCACGCTGTTCCGCGACCACCCGGCCGTCGACGCCGGGCTGGCGGCGTCCATCTTCCACACCAAACAGGTCGGCATCCGCGACCTCAAACGCTACCTGCGCCAAAACGGCATCGAAATGCGGCTGTGACCCCTTGCCAAATGCCGCAAAAACAGGTACACTATAACTATCTTTCCCCCGGACGGGGCGGCGGCGCCGCGCCGTCCGCGGCTCTTGAGCAGGAGGTCCCTTGCCATGGAATATACCCAAACCGAAAAAGCGCTGCGCTTTGACGCCCACGGGCTGATCCCCGCCATCGTGCAGGATCACTACACCAAGCAGGTGCTGACGCTGGCCTACATGAACGCCGAGACGCTGGCCCTGACCATCGCCGAAGGGCGCACGGTCTTTTGGTCGCGCAGCCGCCAGCAGATCTGGCGCAAGGGCGAAACTTCGGGCAACGTGCAGCGCGTCGTCTCCATCACGGCCGACTGCGACAAAGACGCCCTCGTCATCGACGTCGTCAAGTCCGGCCCGGCCTGCCATACCGGCGCCGAGAGCTGTTTCTTTGACCCCGTCTACGTCTCGGACGAGCTCAAGCAGTTCACCTGGCAGGGCCTGTACGACCTCATCGAGGGGCGCAAGACCGACCCGCAGGAGGGCAGCTATACGAGCTACCTGTTCGACAAAGGGCTCGAGAAGATCCTCAAAAAAGTCGGCGAGGAATCCACTGAGGTCATCATCGCCGGGGCCAAGCGCGATAAAGCGGAGACCATCTACGAGATCAGCGACCTGGCCTACCATGTGATGGTGCTGATGATCGAGCTGGGCATCCGCGTCGAGGATATCACCAAAGAACTCGAAAAGCGGCATGTCATCGACCATAAAGTAAAACAGGAAAGGATGCAGTGATATGGCGGGCGAATACCTCAAAAGTTCGGTGCACGTACACACCAAACTGTGCGACGGCAAAAACACCCCGGAGGAGCTGGCCGTTACGGCCTGGCGCGCCGGGCTGCAAACGCTGGGCTTTACCGGCCACAGCTACACCCCCTGCGACCTGGAATACTGCATGACGCAGAGCCGCACGGCGCTGTACAAGGCGCAGATCGCCAAACTGAAAGAGCGCTACGCCGGCAAGCTGGACATCCTCTGCGGGCTGGAATGGGACCTTGAGAGCACCGACGACCCGGCGGACTATGACTACTGGATCGGCAGCACGCACTATGTGCAGGGGCCCAAGACCGGCAAGTACTATGAGATCGACTGGCGCGAGAGCGACCTGGCCGCCTGCATCGCCGATGATTTTGACGGCGACGGCCTGGCCGTGGTCGAAGCGTACTTTGCCAACGTCGCCAAAGTGGCCGAGAAAAAGCCCACCATCCTGGGGCATTTCGACCTCATCAAAAAGATCAACGGCAGCGGCAAGTTCTTTGACGAGCAGGCCCCGCGCTACCACGCCGCGGCCGAAGCCGCGCTGATGGCCGCCGCGCGCAACCGCTGCGTGCTGGAGGTCAACACCTCGGCGGTGTTCCGCGGTTTCCGGCAGGATTTCTTCCCCTCGGACGCCATCCTCAAAGACTGGCTGGCGCTGTCCGGCAACGTCGTCATCACGGCCGACGCCCACAAGCGCGAGGCGCTGACCTTCGGGTTTGAGGAAGCCGCCGCCAAGCTCAAAGCCCTGGGCTACACCAAGGTGCAGGTGCTGGGCAGGGACGGCTTTACCCCCTGCGCGCTGTAAGCGCAGCGCCCCCATACAAGAAAAAACGCCCCGCGCGGGAACCGTAGCGTTCCCGCGCGGGGTGTTTTGGTGTCAGGCGTTGTTTTCGTCTTCGCCGTCTTTCTTTTCCGGCTGTTTGGGGCTGGCGCATTTGCTGTGGCAGGCGGCACAGTTGCCGGTGCAGCCGCCCTGCCAGCCGCCATGCTGGCAGATGAACAAGATCGCCAGCGCCAGCAGCACGAACACGATGACCAGCACCACGATGCTGGCCGGCGTCAAAGATGCCATAGGGGGTCCCTCTCTTTGTACAAAGCTTTCTGCGCCCAGTATAACACAGCCCGGCGCGTTTTGGCAAGGCGCGGTATAAAACGCGCCGCCCCGGCCATACTACAGCCAAGGAGGTGAGCCATATGAACAACAATGTCATTTGCGATGTCTGCACCTGCGCCTACAACGAAAGCGGCTGCAAGTGCAACCTGGAGCAGATCAAGATCACCGAACACTGTGACAACGGCTGCCAGGGCGTCGACAACCCGCACTACTGCCAGAGCTACCGCCAGCGCTGAGCCGCCGGCCGTATGCCGCCATGCAGCGCGGGGCGCAGGGACTTTTCCGGTCCTTGCGCCCCGCGCTGCGGTTTTGTCAGCTCAACCCAAGCAGAGAACTCAAACTCAGGCCGCCCAGCGTGTCGGCGATCCCCTGCATCTGGCTCTGCAGGCTGTTGATGCTGTCCATCACCACCGGCAGGCCGTCCAGCACGCGGTTCAGCGCGTCGATGTCGATGCGCTTGAGCTGCTCGGTGATCTCGGGCAGGTCCTGCATCATGGAATCCAGCGCCTCGGGGTCGACGGTGGCCAGGCTTTGCTGCAGTGTGTCGGCCAGCTCATTGACATGGGCGGTCGATTCCATCACCTGCTGGTAGGCGATGTTGGTGCGGTACCAGAACACGCCCAGCGCCACCAGCAGCACGATGGTGATGATCACGCTCAGCAGCATGCGCAGGCGCTGGTTGCGCATGATGTTGCGGTTCTGCCCGTCCTGCAGCTGCAGCTGGGCCTCAATGCGGTTCAGCTGGGCTTTCAGGTCGGCGGCGTCCAGCTTGCCGTCGCCGGTCTCGTCGTTGTGGGCGGCCAGGTCGGCCACGGTTTTCTTCAGTTGCTCGTTCATCGCGCGGTTCAGTTCATCCATAGTGTGCCTCCTTCATGGTCAGGGGTCGGGCCGGTTGCGGGTATCGCGCATCGTGAACCAGAACGTCGAGCCCTGGCCCACGGCGCTGTCGACGCCAAAGGCAAACCCGTGCTGCTGCAGGATCGCCTTGGTGATGGAAAGCCCCAACCCGGTGCCGGTGCGGCCGGCGTCCCGGCGGGCGCGGTAGTAGCGGTCAAAGATGTAGGGCAGGTCCTCGGGCGGGATGCCCGCGCCGTGGTCGGTGACCTCAACGCGGCAGCCGCCGTCCTGCGGGGTCACGCGCAGCACCACCACGCCGTCTGCGCCAACGTGGTGGAACGCGTTGCCCAAAAGGTTGTGCAGCACACGCTCCATCATGGCCGGGTCGGCGCGTACCGGGGCCTGGCAGTCGGCTTCCAGGCGCAGCGTCCAGTGGTTCTGGTCGCACAGCGCGTCGTAGCGCCCGGCGACCTCAAAGCACAGCTCGCTCATGTCAAAGTCGATGGGGTTGGGCTTTTCGGCGCCGTTTTGCACCTTGCTCAGCTCCATCACGCTGTTGACCAGCGCCGAAAGCCGGTCGGTCTCGTCGACGATGATGTTGCACTGCTCGGTGCGTTTGGGCTCGTCGCCGCCGGTGATGTCGCGCACCGTCTCGGCATAGCCTTTGATCAGCGTCAGCGGCGTGCGCAGGTCATGGCTGACGTTGGCCAGGATGTCCTTTTCCAGCTGGGCGCTGCGCTTGACCTCGGCGGCCATGTGGTTGAAGTCGTCGGCCAGCTGGCCGATCTCGTCGCGGTGTTTCAGCGCGATCTGCACGTCGTAGTTGCCGGACGCGATCTGCCTTGCCCCGGCCGAGAGCCGCTCGATGGGCCGCGTGAACCAGCGGCTGAACAGCATCGCAAAGATCAGGTCCAGCACCAGCAAAACCAGCGCCAGCGGCGCCAGGATGGAGCGCATGACCTCGGCGGCGGTGGAGATCTGCGCCAAACTCGTCGAGACGATGACCCCGTACCGCCCGTCGGCCGAAAGCCGCCCCACCAGCATCTGCTGGCTGGACCCGGCGCGCACGATCTGGTACAGCGTGCCCTCCTCAAACAGTTTCTGCCGCATCTGGATCACCAGCGCGGTGTCTACATTGTAGCCGAACTCCCCGCCAAACGCGCCGGTGCTCTCATGCAGCAGGCAGGGGTACATGCTCTCATAGGCTTTCAGGCAGCGCAGCGTCGCGTCGCTGAAATCGACACAGCAGCCGTCGACGTTGATCTGTTTGTTCAAAAACGCGTCGCCGACGCTCTGCCAGAAGTCATTGTTGAGCACCAGCACGCCGAAATTGCGGCTGGCGATGGGCTCGCTGCTCTGGTCGATCATGGCGGTGAGGGCTGCCGCTTTTTCGTCCAGGCTGGCGTGGATGTTGCGGTTGTACTGCGGCACCAGCGCGTAGGTGATGACCCCCCACACCAGCGCTAAAGAGAGCAGCGTCATCGCGCCGATAAACAGCATCAGCTGGGCGCGGATGCTCAGCACAAAGCGGCGCGGTTTGGCCGCTGTCGTCGGTTTCAAGCGCGGGGGCCTCCTTTACAGGGCGTCGGGGTCGAACTTGTAGCCGATGCCCCACACCGTCACAATGTAGCTGCGGCAGGCGCCCAGGTGGCCGCGCAGCATCTTGATATGGGTGTCGACGGTGCGGTCCTCGCCGTAATAGTCGTAGTTCCACACCTGCTGCAGGATCTTTTCGCGGCTCAGGGCGATGCCCTTGTTGTTGACCAAAAACACCAGCAGGTCAAATTCCTTGGGCGTCAGCGAGACCTCTTTGCCGGCCACCTTGACGGTGTGGCTGGCCGTGTCGATGCTCAGATCGCCAAAGGTGTAATGCCCGGCGCTCTCGGCCGGTTTGGGCATCGTGCGCGCCAAAACGGCCTTGACGCGCGCCACCAGCTCCCGCGGGGAGAACGGCTTGACGACGTAATCGTCCGCGCCGCCTTCCAGCCCGGCCAGCTTGTCGTATTCCTCGCTGCGGGCCGTCAGCATGATGACCGGCGTCAGGATGCGGCGGGTGCGCATCTCGCGCAGGCAGGTCATGCCGTCCATAAACGGCATCATAATATCCAGGATCACCAGATCGACGCCGCCCTGGCTCAGCACGCCCAGCGCGGCCGCGCCGTCGCTGGCCTCGGTGCAGGTGAACCCGGCGTGCTGCAAATGTTCACGGATCAAATCGCGGATGCGCGGTTCGTCGTCTACGATCAAGATGTTGGCCATACAGCCGACCTCGCTTTCTATACACGTTCTATTGTACCACAATATCGTGCCCGCATGGCGAAATTGTGAAAACTTTCCTAAAAAACTATAAAATTTTACACGGCCGGGCGCGGCCGTTGCATTTTGCGGGGCGGCGCGGTACAATGGGGGCGAGGTGAGTGCGATGAAACGTTGGCATACTGCCGCCCTGCTGGCGGCGCTGGCGGGGGCCGGCGCCTGGGCGATGTGGCCCGGGCCGCGGCGCACCGCGCTGCGCAAGCCGTTTTACGGGCGCAACTACGCCCACCGCGGGCTGTTCGGCCCCGACCAGTGCCCGCCGGAAAACAGCCTGCCCGCCCTGGCGGATGCCGCGCGGTGCGGTTACGGCATCGAGCTGGACGTCCAGTTTACCAGCGACCGCCGCCTGGTCGTGTTCCATGACGATACGCTGGACCGCATGACCGAAGGCCATGGCCTGGTCTGTAAAACGCCCTGGGCACAGATGAAAACGCTGCACCTGGCCGGCAGCGGGCAGCACCCGCCCCTGTTTGCCGAGGTTTTGCGCGCCGTGGCGCAGGCCGACCCCGCCACGCCGCTGATCGTTGAGATCAAAAGCCGGCGGGCGTTCAGCAACGCCTACCTGGCCGCGCTGTGCAGTGTGACGCTGGCCCAGCTCAAGACCTACCCCGGGCCCTATTGCATCGAAAGTTTTGACCCCCGCGTCGTGCAGATCATCCGCCGTATGGCGCCCGGCGTGCTGCGCGGCCAGCTGGCGGACAGCTACGCCGCCTGGCGCAAAGAGGGGGTGCACCCGGCCCCGGCGTGGCTGCTCTCGCACTGCTGCGGCAACTGGGCCGCCCGGCCGGATTTCATCGCCTGGTGCGCGCGCCCGCGCAACGCCGCCATACGCCTGTGCGCGGCGGCCGGCGCCATGACGGTGGTGTGGACGGCATTGCCCCACCACGACACCGCCCGCCTGGAGCGCCAGAACGACGCCGTGATCTTTCAGTGGTACACCCCGCGGCCCCGCTACAAATAAGCATACCCGGCGCAGCCCCTGCATACCGTTGGGATGGAACGATCCCAACGGCGCCCAAAGCGGCGTTCAGCAGAAAGGGGCTGCGCTTATGTTTTACTGTACGCTCACAAAACCCGGCCTGCGGCAGGCGGGCGCGCTTGCCCTGTGCGCGGTCTGCCTGTGCGGCGCGGTGACGGCGGCCGTGCATTTCAGCGGCGAGGCCGTCACGGCCGGCGCGGCCGCCGACCCCGGCATCGAGACGACGCAGGACATCGGCACCTATTTTACCGGCTATGGTTTTGAGACCGACCTTGCCACCGCCGCGGTCGACAAAGTCAAGATCCCCAAAAAGTGGGACGACAGCTTTGCCGCCTTCAACCAGGTCATCCAGGAAAGCGACCTCGACCTTTCCGGCTACAAAGGCAAAACGGTGGAAAAATGGACGCTGCTGTGCCCGCAGCTTTCCACCGGTGACCAGGACACCTACTGCGTGCTGCTGGTGTATAAGGCCAAGGCCATCGGCGCGTACCTGCTGCAGAAACCTTCGGGCGAGGTGACGGGCCTTGTCACGGCGGCCAAAGCCGGGGCGGACGCCGCAGCGGCGCAGACGCCGGGCGAGACCGCGCCGCCGCAGGACGGCGACGCCCAGGCTGCGCAGACCCAGGCCGCGGCCGAGGAGCCCATCGAATACCCGACCGAATGATACGCCGCACGGCGGCAGGGGGGACCCTGCCGCCGTGCTTTCGTTCAGGACTGCTTTTTCTGCCGTTTGAGCGGGATGCTGCACACCAGCGCGATGCCCAGCGCCAGCGCCACGGCGATCTTGAGCGTCTCGACGCCGCGGCTGGCAAACTGCGCGCGGTCGTTGCGCAAAAAGTAGTAGGCCGTGTAGTAGATGCCGGCCCCCGGCACCAGCGGAAAGATGCCGCACAGCAAAAACAGCGTGATGGGCGCTTTGCGCTGGATGGCAAACAGCCGCGCACAGGCCGTCAGCGGCAGCGCGGCCAGCAGCGTGGCCACCGGCGCGCTGAGGGCCAGGCAGTCGGTACACAGGATATACGCCAGCCAGCCCACTGCGCCGGTCAGCCCGCAGGCCAGGTAATGGCGCAGCGGCACGCGGAAGGTGACGCTGAAACTGATGGTGGCCAGCACCGCCACCGCAAACTGGGCCACATAGCGGCCCGCAGCAAGTTCTACCATACCAGCCCCCCAAAGTTGCGGGCGGTCAGCCAGGCCAGCACCACGCCGCAGGCCAGGCTGCCTGCGACGAGCACGGCGTCCAGCAGACGGATCGCGCCCGAAAGGTAATCGGCGTTCAAAATGTCGCGGATGCCCATCGTCAGCGCAACGCCGGGGGTCAGCACCATCAGCGCGCCGATGGTGGCGGTGTCGACGTTCAGCGCCGGCAGCAGCGCCCGCACGCCCAGGGCCAGCAGCGTGCTCAGCCACGCGGCCACGATGTTGGTAAAAATGCGGTTGATATGCCAGCGGCCAAACTGCTGGCACAGCAGCGATTCCACCAGGCCGGCCGCCGCGGCGGTCAGCACTTCGGGCATCGCGCCGCCAAACAAAAAGGCAAAGCAGGCGCAGCCGGTCACGCAGGCCACCTGCTCGGCCCGCGCCGTGGTGGGGTCCAGGGCGCGGGCTTCCTCCAGCCGCTGGCGGGCCCCGGCGGCGTCCAGCTGCCCGGCCGCGACTTCGCGCGAAAGTTCGTTGACGGCCTCGACGCGGCCTAAGTGGATGGACACCAGCGGCACGTGGCGCACCCGGCTCAGCGGTGCGCCGCCGGCGCTGCGAGCCGAGGCAAAAATGCCGTTCGTCAGCACATAGACGTTAAAGTCCCGCACCTGCAGGCTCTGCGCCATGATCTCCATCGTCTGCTGGGCGCGGAACACCTCGCCGCCGTTTTCCAGCAGCGTCTGCCCGGCATCCACCACCAGGTCCAGCGCGCGGTCGGCCGGCGGGGGCGCAGCCTCGCTCATACGCTGCCTCCGGCGCGGATGCTGCGCTGCACCTCGGCGTAGGCCGGGTAGGTCTTGTACAGGTGGGCGGCGATGGCCTCCATCAGGTGGTAATCATGTTCCGAGTCGATGTCGATGATGCCGGTGTCCATCATCACCGAAACGCCGATCTTGCCGCGCCACAGCATGCCGTCGGGGTTTTCGGCCAGGAAATCCCGCTTGAACACATAGATCGAGGCGTTGACGTCGTAGACGACGGGGGCCTGCTGGCGGCCGGTAAAGCGGCTCTGGTTGACCTGCTCGACATGGTCGCCGACCTGCTTGACCATGTTGAACCAGGGGTTGCGGCGCGCCTCACAGACGCTGAACACAAGGTCCAGGTCGCCGCGCGCCTGTTTGAGCGCAAACGCGTTCTCTATATCCGCCGCCGTGCGCAGCGGGCTGGTGATGTCCAGGTCCATATACCAGTCGTAGGGCTGGCCGGCACGCTGTTCCATGCGGCGCAGGCTGTCCTGGTAGACGGCCATCTTGGGCACTTTGTCGCCGCCCAGCTCGGCCCCGCGCGGCAGGTAGACGACCTCCGGGTAGCGCGCGGCCACCAGGTCGGCCAGCTCGGGGCTGTCGGTGTTCAGCGCCAGGTCGATGTGCAGCTCGGGGTGGGCCTTGCAGAACAGCTCGGCCGCGCTTAAGGTATAGTAGACCAGCGGCTGCCCGCAGAAGGTTTTCAGGTTTTTGTTCTTGAAGCCCTTGCTGCCGGCGCGGCCGCAGATGGTGATGAGCAAACGTTGCATCTCAAAATTCCCCCAAAGTCAGTTTCAATACCTGCAAGGCCAGTTCCGGCGGGTTGCAGCTTTGCGTTTCGGCGCTTTGCGCATAGTCCAAAAAGTAGGCCATCTCGCGCAGGTAGCGCGTGTTGACGTCCTCCTCGCAGTGCTGCACGCTGCCGTCGGGCAGCGTCAGCGTGCCGGCGCCAAAGTCGGCCACCAGGCTGCCGGCGGGCGTGAACAGCTCGATGCTGCGGCGGTACCCGCGGCCGAAGTAGTCGAGGTGCACCTCGCCCAGCATGTGGGGCCAGCGGGCGATGTACAGCGATACATCGTCGGAATCCACTTCCAGCTCCGAGTACTGGCCTTTTAAGTTGTACAGCGTTTGCGGCGCGCCGAACAGATCGACGAGGTAGTCCCATTCGTGGATCAGGTCGATGGTCACGCCGCCGCCCAGCGCTTTGCGGGCGCTGTACACCGTGCGGTAATCGACGCCCGGCCGCCAGTCGGGCAGGTAGCTCGAGCAGAGCACCCGTGCGCAGTAGGGTTTGCCGTCCACCCCGGCGGCCAGCCGTTCTTTCAGCGCCAGCATCGTGCCGCACCAGCGCATCGGCGCGGCCACGTAGGCTTTCTGCCCGGGGGGCAGCAGGGCGGAAAGGTCGGTGTCCGTCTGCTCCGCCGCAAAGATCGGCTTTTCAATAAACAACGCCCCGGCCCGCCCGCGCAGGCTGGCCAGCGCCTCGGCGTGCAAACTGGTGGGGTTGGTGATAAACGCCAGGTCGTACCGCGCCAGCGCGGCGGGGTCGTCCGGGCCGGTAAACTGCGCGTGCAGCCGCTCGGCCGCGCCGGGGCGCAAGGGGCGCGCCAGATCGCTGCGCAGCGCGTCGGCGCGCAGCGTGACCCCGCGCTGTTGGCACAGCGCGTGCAGATTGTTCAGGTGCCGGGTGCCGATGGACCCCAGCCCCACGAACAGGGCGGTCAGGGTGGGCATACGACCACGTCCTTTCGGTAAAAAATGGCGGCGGGGCGCAAGCGGTTCAGACTTCTTCGGCCCCCAGCGCAGCAATGCGGCGCTCCAGCGCCTGGGCAAACTGCCCGATGTGCACCCCGTCGATGAGCCGGTGGTTCACTTCCAGCGAGAGCCCCAGTTTCAGGCGGCCGTCCTGCGCGGTATAGCGGCCCCAGGCGATGCGCGGCACACTGTCGTCGGGGTCGCGGTCGCGCTCGTTGGTCAGGGCGGTCAGTTCCACCCACGGCAGGCAGGAAAAATAGATCAGCGCGTCGCTCTCGCCCTGCTGGTCCAGGAACGCCGTCTGCGCGGCGCTCTTTTCGGCGGCCGCATGGCAAAATTCTGCCAGCGTGCCGGCGCAGGGCATCGTGACGATGTGGAACATCTCGCTGCCGGGGTGCAGGTCGGTAAAGCTGGGGCTGCGGGCTTCCAGCTCCCACACCTGCCCGCCGCGGATCACCTGCCGGAACGCCGGCACCGCGTTGCAGGCGGCGGTGCAAAGATATACCATTGTGTAATAAAACGACAAATTATTACGTTTTGTATATTCGCGCACAGCGGTCACATCGGTCTGGAAGGTGACCATATAAAACGGGTCGTCAATGCGGGAGAAAAAGTCGTAAACTTCCCGCCGCGGCCAGGCGGCCCTATCCAAAAGGCGGTCGGGCATGGGGAACTCCTTTTCTAAAAACGTTGGCGCGCTCACGCTTCGCCGGCCGCCTGCACCTGGTCCATAAGGGCGATGGCGGCACGGTCTTTTTCAAAGTTCCAGCGCGGGGCCTCCCGGCCCTGCAGCACGGCGAAAAAGTTCGCCAGTTCGTCGACGTAGGCGTTTTCCACGATGTTGTCGCTGTAACGCGGGTCGTGGGTGAAATCGCCGTAGGTATCCACAAACTGTTTTTCGCCATTTTCAAAGCGGTACAGCGCTTTGGGGTTGCCCTCCCAGAACAGGTGCAGCCCGTCGCCAAAGCACTCAAAATTGCGCACGGCCTTGGGGCTGACGACGTCGGCGGCCAGCACGCCCTGCGCGCCGGAAGCATGGCGCAGCAGCAGCGTGGCGCAGTCGGGGTAGGGCAGGCCCAAATCGCTGATGCTGTCCACCTGCACGGTCAGGTTTTCTACCGGGCCAAAGGCGTCCAGCAGCCAAGGCAGGTCGATGCCCAAGATCTCCCGCACGCCGCCGGTGCGCGCATTGCCGACGAAGAAATTTTTGTAGTTTTCCCACGGGTGCCAGTCGGGCAGGTACTGCCCGATGTGGTAGATATAGTGCACCGGCTTGCCGAACTGCTGCACCTGCGCCTTGATGTACTGCGTCTCGCGCCGGTACAGCATGGTGGAGGAGAGGAACAGCGGCAGCCCCCTAGCGGCGGCTTTGGCGGTGTTTTCGTCGTAGCCGTCGTCGACCAGATTCAGCTCGGTAAACACCGGCAGCCCGGCGTCCAGCAGCTGGCCAATGAGCGCCGCGTGCGAGAGCGGCGCGGTGCACACCAGCGCGGCGTCGGGGGCAAAGCCCGCCACCGCGGCAGGGATATCGGGGTAGGCGGCGTCCGCCAGGCCCAGGGCGCAGGCTTCCGCCCGGCGGGCGTCGCTGGTGTCCACACCGGCAATGCGGATGCCGGCGTCAATGCCTTTGGCCAGCCGCGCGCGGCGCTTGCCCATGCTGCCCAGACCAACGATCAGCAGTTTCATGACAGGGTCCTTTCTCCCCGGCGGGGCCGGGGTCAGAGTTGCGGCAAAAACCGTTCCAGCAGATTGTTGATGAGTTCCGGCCGGTCGTCGTTGGCGTTGTGGGCCGCGCCGGGAATGATGTGCAGGGGATAGCCCGCCCGTTTGGACCAGGCTTCGTTGTATTGGCGGACCTTGCCGGTTTTGTCCTGCTCCCCCACCGTGAGCCAGACCGGGCAGGGAATGTCCACCGCCCGCATTTCCGGCACAAAGCCCGCAAAGCCCAGGGCCATCAGGCGGCAGAGTTCCTTTTTGCCGTAGGGGGCCAGCATGTCCAGCATCCGCTGCCGGGCGGCTTCGGTGGCGCCGCAGGCGCGGGCCATGGCTCGGCGCAGGGTCTTGTCGGGGAAAGCTCGCAGCATCCATTCGGTCTGGTTCAGCCAGAACCGGTCGGACGCACTGTAATAGACCGGGTCGCAGGGGCAGGAGCCGATGGTGAACAACCCGGCGGCCAGGCCGGGGCGGCGGGCAATGAGCAGCTGAGCGGTAAAGCCCCCGGCGCTCTGCCCCACCAGCACCACGCGGGAAAGACCCTCAGCGTCCAGAATGGACTCCAGCTCCCGGGCATGGTTTTCGTAGGTAAAATCGGCGTAAGGGCGGGACTTGCCGTGGCCGGGCGCATCCCAGACCAGCAGAGGATACCGCCCCGCAAAGTGGGCGACCTGCCCCTCGAACAGCCGGTGGTCGGCGGTCAGCCCCGGCAGAAACACCAGCGCCGGGGTGCCGGCCGCAGCAGGCTTGCTCACCCAGTAGTGGGTGGCGCCCCGCGGGGAGGTGACGGTTTTTTCTTCCAGCATGGAAACGGCCATAGAAAACCCCCACAAAAGGAAAATCAAAGAACCGGCTCGGCCAGCGGGTCAAAAGCGGGCACCGGCCCGTCGTAGAATGGCTTGGGGACGGCAAGCAGACTGCCGCCGGTCAGGCGTTCCAGCACCTGCACGATCTTGCCGCTGGTGCCGCCGCCGTTGTAGGGGCTGCGCGCCGTTTTGGCGCGCGCGGCAAAGGCCGGCGTCAGCGCGGTGCGCAGGGCGTTTTCAATGGCGGGGGCTTCGGCCGGGCAGCAGAGCACGTTTTCGCACAGGATGCGCCCGGCCTGCCGTTGCCCGATGTTGACCGCCGGCACGCCGAAGGTCGGCGTCTCGACGACGCCGGAGCTGGAATTGCCCACGACGGCGGCGGCGTACTGCATGGCCGAAAGATAGCGGCGCAGCCCCAAACTCTGCACAAACCCGGCGCGGCCCGGGTGGGCGGCGGCAAAGTTTTGCATGGCGCGGGTGCAGGCCTGCCCGCCCGCGTCGGCGTTGGAGCCGGTGATCAGCCAGAACACCCCCGGCACCGCCGCCATGGCAGCGCACAGGGCGGCGGCCTGCACGGCCGGGTCCGGCGCGCCGGCGCTCGTCTCGGGGTGGTAGGTCACCAGCGCAAAGGGCTGCGCCAGGTCAAACCCCGTCGAATCGCACAGTTCCTGCCGCGTCATTTTGGGCAGGGTGCGGATGTTTTCGTCCCCCAGGCCGCCCACGCAGAAGACGCGGCCCGGTTCCTCGCCCATGCGCACCAGCCGCCGGGCGCTGTCGGCGCAGGAGGGAAAGTGCAGCGCCGCCATCTTGGTGATGCAGTGGCGGTAATACTCGTCGGCTGCGCCCAGCGTCACGTCCCCGCCCGAAATGTGAGCGATGGGGATATGCCGCGCCGCGGCGGCCGCCGCCACGGCAAAGATCTCGAACCGGTCGCCCAGCAGCAGTACCACGTCGGGGCGGTGGGCGGCAAAATACTCGTCAAATACCGTCAGCGTGCGGGCGATGGTACGCGCCACCGGCTCGCCGGCGTCGTCCGTAAAAATCGGCAGCCGTGCCGCAAGGGGCAGCCCGTCGGCATCGATCTCGGCCACGGTAGCCCCCAGCCGCGCACACAGATGCGCCCCGGTCGCCACCAGCTGTAAGGCCAGCGTATCGCTGGCGGCCAGCTTTTGCAGCACCGGGCGCAGCAGGCCATATTCCGCCCGCGTGGCGGTCACAGCGCAGATCGTGCGCATGGCGGCGTCCTTTCTTGCGTTCACAGTTCGATCTTCTCGTCCTCGGCAAAATCGCGCGGGGCGGTTTTGCCCAGCACCTCGTACCAGCGCATGGGGCTGATGCCGTCACCGGGGCGTTTGGTCGTCAGGTTGTCGGCGGTGAACGTTTCGCCCTTGGCGATGGCGCGCGCCGCCACGATGCTTTTGCGGGCCACGGCCTTGTTGGGGGCCTCGCTGGCGGTCAGGTGCTTGTGGCCGTCGCCCAAAGCGGCTTCCACATGGCGCACCGCGTCCACCATCGCCTTGAACTCGGCGGGGTCCAGGCTGGCCTGCTGGTCGGGGCCGGGCAGGGCCTTGTCCAGCGTAAAGTGCTTTTCAATGACGGCCGCGCCCAGCACGGCGGCGGCGACGTCACACTCCCACCCCGGGGTATGGTCCGAGAGCCCCACCGGCAGGCCGAACTGGTCAAACAGTTCCAGCATGGCGGTCAGGTTGGCGTCCGCGTAGGGCGTGGGGTACTGGGTGTTGCAGTGCAGCACCGTCGCTTCGGGGCAGCCGCCGTCGTCCAGAATGCCCAGCGCGTCGGTGATCTCGCCCAGCGTGCTCATGCCGGTCGAAAGCAGCACCGGTGTGCGCAGCTTGGCGACTTCCTCCAGGTAGGGCAGGTTGGTGATCTCGCCCGAAGGGATCTTGAGCAGCGGCAGGCCCAGCGTGCCCAAAAACCGCACGCTGGGGATGTCGAACGGCGCCGAGAGGTACTGGATGCCGATGGAATCGCAGTATTCTTTCAGTTCCCGGTGCGCGTCGAAGGAAAAATGCAGCTTGCGGATCATCTCCAGCTGGCTCTCGGCGGCGTCGGTGGTCTGTTTCTGGTAGGCGGCTTTCTCGGCAAATTTGCTCACGACCAGTTCCGGCACCGCGGTCTGGTACTTGACGATGTCGGCCCCGCATTCTTTGGCAACGCGGGCCATCTGCTTGGCCATTTCCAGGTCGCCGTTGTGGTTGACCCCGGCCTCGGCAATGATCGTTACGGGCATAACGGGCTCCTTTCGGTGCGTTAAGACTGGGTCTCCAGCTTGCGGCGCATTTTTTCCAGTTCTTCCAGCTGGCCCATGTCCATCCAGCTGTTTTCGCCAATGGGGTAGACGCCGACTTTCTCGCCGGCGGCGCGGTAGCGCTCGATCACATCGGGGAACCCGATGACCTCGCCGTCGCGCATCTCCTCCACTACGCGGGGTTCCACCACGTAGACGCCGGTGTTGGTCAAAAAGTCCAGCTCCGGCTTTTCGCGCATGGCGGCGATGCCGCCATCCTGGCCCAGTTCCACCACGCCGTAGGGCACCGTATAGTGCTTGAACGCGCAGATCATCGTGACCAGGTTGCCGTGTTTTTTGTGGTACTCGTAAATATCGCCGAAATCCACATCCAGCAGCGTGTCGCAGTTGGTAAAGAAAAACGGCGACTGGATCTTGCCTTTGAGCAGGCACAGCCCGCCGCCGGTGCCCATAAAGACGTCCTCGTCGGCAAAATGCACGGTGTAGTCCTTTTCTAAATCGGTGAAATAGGACTTGATCATGCCGCGCTTGTAGTTGACGATCATCGTGAAATCATGGCAGCCGAAATCGCGGAACCGGTCGATGATGAGTTCCGCAATGGGCTGCTCGCCCACGGGGATCAGCGGTTTGGGCAGAATTTTGGTGTAGGGGTACAGCCGCGTGCCCAGGCCCCCGGCCATCATCACGACGGGGATATCGACGCGCTTGCGGTTGTCGACGTCCAGCTTGTAGGCGAACACGATATCGGTGATGACGCCGCGTTTGTCCAAAATCGGCAGCGCGTCGATGCGGTGGGTCTGCAGCACTTCCCGTGCGCGGCCGCGCTCGGCAATGGGCAGGCTCAGCGGGTGGTAGTTGGCCGCCCGGTCGACGGTCTGGTCCGGCGTGCCGCCGCGCAAAAAGAATTTGCGGATATCGCCGTCGGTCAGCGCGGCCTGCAGCCGCCCTTCCGGCGCAATAAACAGGATGCGCTGGCCGGTCTCGTCCAGCTTGCGCAGCGCCTCCAGCACGGTGGCGTCGGGCGCCAAAAACAGTTCCTCTACCCGGATCAAAGGCAGGGGCCCCCTTTCGGTCGTTGGTTTTACAGCGCCAGCACGGCCTGGCACACGCGCTCGCAGTCGTCAAGCGTCAAATTGGTCGAGCAGGGCAGGTTGACGATGTACCGGCGGTAGTCCTCGGCTTTCGCCAGGGCGTAGGCTTCGTTGCGCGGGTAGTCGGCCTGCTCGGGGATCAGCGCCCACACCGGCCGCGTCTGGATGTCCTGCGCCTGCAAACGGGCGATGACGTCGTCGCGGTCCAGGGCGGTGTCTTTGAGGTACAGGCTGAAGAACCAGCGGTTGGGGCGCACGCCGTCGGTCACAAACGGCAGCATGCGCAGCCCCTGCACGCCGTCCAGCCGGGCGACGTAGTGGTCGTACAGCTCCTTTTTGTGGGCGATGAAGCCTTCCAGCCGCTCCAGCTGCGCCAGGCCCAGGCAGGCCTGCACGTTGGTCATGCGGTAGTTGTAGCCCACTTCGTCGTGCTTGAACTGCAAAAGGTCGGTCTTGGCCTGGGTCGAAAGATGCTTGGCGTGTTCCAGCCAGTCGGCATGGTTGGAGACGACGGCCCCGCCCGCGCCGGTGGTGATGATCTTGTTGCCGTTAAAGCTGTAGCAGCCAATATCGCCGATGGTGCCGGCAAACTTGCCGGCAAACGGCCCGGCGGTATAGTGGGTGCCCAGGGCCTCGGTCGCGTCCTCGATCAAAACCAGGCCGTAGCGCTGCGCCAGTTCCACCAGGCGGGGCATGTCGGCCATGTTGCCGAACACATGCACGACTTCCAGCGCTTTCACATGGGCGCCAGTCGCTTTGTTGTACAGCTTGCCGCCGCGCAATTCGCAGCGGGTGCGGCAGAAATCCTCCACCGCGTCGGGGTCGATGCACAGCCGGTCGTCGCAGCCGATGAACACCGGCTCCGCCCCCACATAGCGCGTCAGCGGGCTGACGGCGGCAATAAAGGTCAGCGCCGGTACGATCACCTCGTCCCCGCGCGTGATGCCGGCGGCCATGGCGGCCAGGTGCAGCGCGCTGGACCCGGCGTTGCAGGCTACGGCGCGCTCCATGCCTACGTAGCGGGCCATCGCCTGTTCAAACTCGGTCACCTTGCCGCCGCTGGTGGACACCCAGCCCGAGGTGATGGCCTCGCCGGCCAGTTCGGCCTCGCGCGGGCCAAAGTTGGGGACCGAAAGCGGGATAAATGCAGCCATAGGGAAAGCCTCTCTCTCCAAACGCCGCACAAGCGGCGAAACTTACAAAAATACATTGTTATTATACTGCATTTGCCCGTAGGCGGCAAGAGAAAAGTGTGCCGCTTCCGGGCCGGGGCATGGCGGCGGCTGATCGGGACGCCCGCCTGCCGGGGGACTGCGTCTGCCGCGTGGAAATTCCCTGCATGGCAGGCGGTTTGATGCCCGGCGGGGAATACGCCTGCGCGGCCTATTCCAAAGCGGGCAAAAAAATGGTATATTCAAAGAAAAAATTTAAAATTGCCTATTGACCCTCACGGAGCGTCATAGAGTAAAGTGGATACAGCAAGAGCAGGAGGTAGACCGCGATGAGGACAGTAAAAGAAATATCGGATGTAACAGGTATCAGCGTGCGCACGCTCCACTATTATGACGAGATCGGGCTGTTGAAGCCGACGGAGAAAAGTGAAGCGGGATACCGGCTTTATGACGATAAAGCACTGGAAACATTACAGCAGATCTTGTTTTTCCGTGAATTCGATATTCCCCTGAAAGAAATCAAAGCGGTTATGAGCGACCCGGCTCTTGCAAAAAATCAGATCTTGCAAATGCAGCGAAAAATGCTGGTTGCCAAGAAGGAACGTATGGAACGTCTGATTTCCAGCATTGACGACATTTTGAAAGGAGAAAACAAAATGGATTTTGCAGTTTTCAGCAAAACAGAAATGGAAGAACTGTTTCAAACGATGTTTGACCATATGCCCGAAAACATAAGAACGCTTGCGGTAAAAGAATTCGGGAGCGTTGCAGAATGGAAAAAGCATTATATGGAAGTGGTTTCCTCGGAGAAGATGCAGAAAAACTACGCTAAGGTCGTTGAATGGTACGGCGGGAAAGAAAACTTGCTGTCTGTCGCCAATCATCCTCTCAGCGCAGAAGTTGCAGAAAGCTATAATAAACGGATGGAAGCGGTTTTGCAAAAACTGGCCGCCAAGAGGGGATGCGATGCAGACAGCTTTGAAGTGAAAGAAGTGGTCGGAGAATTTGGCTTTGTCATGAAGCAGTTTACACAGGTAAAGAATGAAGAAGGGGTGATGCTGGCACATGCGCAATACTACCGCGATGAAAAAGTAAAAACGATGATGGATGAGCGATATGGAAAGGGCGCTTCCGAGTTTTTCGCCCAGGCAATAGAAGCATTCTACAGACACAAGAAATTTGAAGGCTGATGAAATATCCGCCGCCTGCACCGGCGGCAGCGCAGGAGACCGCAAATGGCCTCCTGCTTTTTCTTTGCCCGGAAACTGCCCGGCGGGCACAAAAACAGGGCGGCAGCCATTTGGCTGCCGCCCTGTGGCGACGGATCGTTTAGAGATAGCTGAGTTCTTCTTTCCGGCGGCCCGCCAGTTCCGGGTCGTCCAGCACGGCGCCCGCGCCCAGCACTACGCAGTCCAGCGGGCTTTCGGCCACATGCACGGTGATGCCGGTCTCGTTCTGGATCAGCGTATCCAGCCCGCGCAGCAGCGCCCCGCCGCCCGAGAGCATGATCCCGCGGTCGATGATGTCGCTGGAAAGTTCCGGCGGCGTGCGCTCCAGCGTGTCCTTGATGGCGTCCACGATGCGCAACAGGCTTTCGCCCATCGCTTCGCGCACTTCCTCCGAGCGGATCAGGATATCTTTGGGCAGGCCGTCCACGAGGTTGCGGCCCTTGATCTCCATGCTGGTCTCGGGGTCCTGCGGGCAGGCGGAGCCGATCTCGATCTTGATCTGCTCGGCCGTGCGCTCGCCCACAAGCAGGTTGTATTTGCGCTTGATGAAAGCGATGATGCTCTGGTCCAGCGCGTCGCCGGCGCAGCGCACGCTGCGGCTGGCCACGATGCCCGACAGGCTGATGACGGCGACCTCGGCCGTGCCGCCGCCGATGTCCACGATCATGCTGCCGACGGCGTCGGTGGTGGGCAGTCCTGCGCCGATGGCGGCGGCCATCGGCTCCTCGATCACCGTGACCTGCCGCGCACCGGCTTTGGCGGCGGCCTGGCGCACGGCGCGGCGCTCGACTTCGGTCACGCCGGACGGCACGCAGATGACCACCCGCGGCCGCGCCAGAAAGCTGCCGCCGCACGCGCGGCGGATAAAACTTTGCAGCATGGCGGCCGTGATGTCAAAGTCGGCAATGACGCCGTCCTTTAGCGGCCGCACCGCCACGATGGACCCCGGCGCGCGGCCGATGACGGCCTTGGCCTCATGCCCGACGCAGCGCACGCGCAGCTCGTCGCTGCGCGGGTCCACCGCGACGACGCTGGGCTCCCGCATGATGATGCCGCGGCCTTTCATATACACCAGCGTGTTGGCGGTGCCCAGGTCGATGCCGATATCTTTGGTAAACATAGCGCGTAGTCTCTCCCAAATGCGTTTGCAGAAATTGCGGATCCAGTCCATGCACAGCTCCCTCGTTCCGGGGCTGTGCGGGTTCACCCAAAGGCGCGCAGCAGCTGCGCCGTCCGGTGTACCGGCAGCCCCATAATGTTGTAATAGCACCCCTCTACGCCTGCGCACCACAGCGCCGCATGGCCCTGGATCGCGTAGGCCCCGGCTTTGTCGTACGGCTCCGGCGTGCGCACATAGGCCAGCAGGTCGTCCTCCTCAATGGGCGAAAACTGCACCAGCGTCGTCTCCACCGTGGCGGCGGCGCGGGTGCCGCGGCAGACGCACACGCCGGTGTGCACCTTGTGCGTGCGGTCCGCCAGCGCGCGCAGCATCCGCAGCGCGTCGGCTTCGTCGCGCGGTTTGCCAAACACTTCGCCGCCGCAGTCCACCACCGTGTCAAACCCGCACACCGTGTCGTCAGGGTGCAGGGCGGCTACGGCGCGCGCCTTGGCGGTGGCCAGCGCCTGCGCCAGATGCGCCGGCGTGTCGGCGGCGATCTTGCCTTCGTCCACGTCGCTGGTCACAACGGTGTATTCCGGGGTGATCAGCGCCATCAGTTCCCGGCGGCGCGGGCTGCCGGATGCCAGGATCAAAGCCATAACGGGGTCCTTTCGCGTTTGATTATAGCGGGGCCGCGGCGTCGAAACCTGCCGCAGCGGCGCGAGGGTGGAAAATTTTGGAAACTGCTTGTCCGCGAAGCGGGGGCGGCCGTGTTGAAGAACCGCCTGGCCCTGCCCGGGACGTGCGGCGGCTTATACCGTGCCGGTGGAGCCGAAGCCCCCCGCGCCGCGGTCGGTATCGCTCAAAGCGTCGGCGGGCAAAAACGCGGCCTGCGTCACCGGCGCGATGCACAGCTGGGCGATGCGCTCGCCGGGCTGCACGGTGTAGGGTGCGTCCCCCAGGTTGATGACGGGTACGCGCAGCTCGCCGCGGTAGTCACTGTCGATGACGCCGACGCCGTTGGCCATGCACAGCCCGTGCTTGATGGAAAGCCCGCTGCGCGCATACACCAGCGCCACAAACCCGGCGCCGGGCAGCTCAATGGCCAGGCCGGTGGGCACCAGCGTGCGCTGGCCGGGCGCGATGGTCAGCGGTTCGTCCAGCAGCGCGCACAGGTCGGCCGCCGCCGCGCCGGGCGTGGCGTAGGCGGGCAGCTTGGCGCGCGGGTCCAGTTTTTTACAACGTACGGTTTCCATGGCAGATCCTCACAGTTCGCCTTCGGCGTCGTCGTAGTCGATGGTATAATCCGGCGCTTTGCCGGTGTGCGGGGCGTCCAGGCCCAGCAGGGCAGCGGCTCCGGCCGTGGCCAGCAGCACGCCGGCGCAGGCCACGACGGCGCGCTCAAACGCCAGGTAGACGGCGGTCAGCACTTTGGGCGGGTGGATGGCCAGCGCGGCCAGCACGGTGCCGGTCAGCACCAGCGCGATGCCTTGTTTTTGTCTGTCGTTCATGGCAGGGTACTCCTTTTGTGTGGGGCGGGTCAGGTCGTTGCTTCTGTATAGTATAGCCCGCGGGTGAACTCGCTGTCAAACGGCCGGCCGGCCAGCAGCGCTGCCAAAACCTGGGCGGCGCGGGCCGGGGGCTCGGTGGTAAAGGCGGCCACGGCCACATCCACGGGCAGTTCGGTCAGGCGGTCGCCCATGTACAGCGGCACGGGGTTGTACACTGTGCGCACCCCGGCGCTGCCGGGGGCGGTGCAGGTCACGGCAAAGTCGCGGCCTTTGCGGTCGCGCAGCGTGCCGCCGCCGGGGCATTGCGCGCAGCTGCGCGTGTTGCGCAGCGGGCAGGCGCGCGTCAGCATCAGCGGCATATGCCCGTAGCACAGCGCGGCCGTGGGCAGCGGCGCGCCGCCCTGTTGCGGGGCCACGGCCTGCATGGCGCGCAGCGAGGTCTCGGGGTGCACCAGCAGCCCGCGCAGGCCCAGCTCGGCGCAGCGCGCGGCGGAGAGGGGGTTCGTAATGTTCAGCCCCAGCCCGCCGTACAGCGGCCAGGCCTGGGCCAGCCGCAGGTGGGCGGCGTTGTTGGCGACCGCCCCGGCAAAACCGGCGCCCTGCCAGCGCTCCAGCGCGGCGGCGACGGCGGCTTCAGCACGGCCGAACATCACGCGCGGCAGCTCCAGCAGCGTTTTGGCGCGCCAGGCGTCCGGTACGTTCGGGGCTTCCGCCAGCGGAAAGATCAGCCAGCGCAGCGCATCGGCGCTTTCCGGCGGGCACTGCGCCACGGTCTGGAACCTTGCGGCCAAAACCGGCGTTCTGCCGGCCGGGTGCGCCGGGTACGCCGGCGGTGTCCAGGGCTGCACGGCGTGCGGCGCGGGCGCCGCGCGCTGTTGCAGCAAGGCGTCCAGCGTTTGGCGGCGCAGTTCGTTCCACACGCTGCCGGGCAAAAAGCCCGGCGTGCCGCGCACCGTGACGCCGGCGCACAAAAACGGCGTGCCGCCGGTCTTGCCCAGCGCCCGCTCGATGCCGGGGACGGGGTCTTTCTGCGCGGGCTGCGGCGCTTCACTGCTGCGGGCGGCGGCTTCGTGCCCTTCGGGATCGGCGGCCGTCAGCTGTACGCCATCCGCCGTAAACGCGGCCTCGAACTGCACCGGGATGCGGCAAAGCTCCCGCCGGAACAGCTCCCGCGCTTTGGGCGTGGCGGCGCGGGTGGCGGCGGCGTCGGCTTCGGTGCGCACGCCGAACATCGCGCCGTCGTTTTGGCCGGTCAGGTAACCGTCGGTAAAACCGGAGCGGGAAAAAATATCCCGCACCAGCGCTTCGTCATACGGCAGCCCGTCGCGCGCGGCGCGGCAGGCCGTGACGACGGCGGCCGCATACTCCGGCGTGCGCAGCCGCCCTTCGATCTTGACGCTGGCCACCCCGGCGTCCATCAACGCGCGCAGGTGGGGGATATGGTCCATGTCTTTCAGGCTCAAATGGCAGGCTTGGCCGGGCTGGCCGGGGCGCAGGCCCGGCGTGGCGTCAAACGGCAGGCGGCAGGGCCCGGCGCAGGCGCCGCGGTTGCCGCTGCGCCCGCCCAAAAACGCGCTCATCATGCACTGGCCGCTCACGCTCATGCACAGCGCGCCGTGAACGAACACCTCGCACTCGATGGGGCTGGCCGCGCAGACGGCGCGGATCTCCTCCAAACTCAGCTCCCGCGCCAGGATCACGCGGTCGTACCCCAGCGCGGCCATCTCCTGCGCGCCGGCCGGCGTGTGCACGGTCATCTGGGTCGAGGCGTGCAGCGCCAAGGTGGGGGCGATCTGCTTGACCAGCTGCGCCGTGGCCAGGTCGTCGGCAATGACGGCGTCGGCCCCGGCCTGCGCCACCGCGCGCACGGCGTCGGCCAGGCCGGCCAGCTCCTGCGCATAGACCAGCGTGTTCAGCGCCACATGCACCCGCACGCCGCGCGCATGGCAAAAGGCCACGGCCTCGCACAGTTCGTCCGGGGTAAAGTTGCCCGCCGTGCGGCGGGCGTTAAAGCCGCTCAGCCCCAAATAAACAGCATCAGCGCCGCTGAACACAGCGGCGCCAAGCATTTCGCGGTCGCCCGCGGGGGCCAGGATCTCCAGCGGGCGGCTCACAGCGTCTCCTGGCTGGTCTGGGCGCGGCGCAGCCGCCGCTCCAGGTCGTCGATGCGGCGTTTGAGGGATGCGTTCTCGCGGCGGACTTCCTCGGCGGCCATCTTGGCGCTGGCGGCGTCCTCGAGGTAGTCTTTGATCTGGCGGCGCATGTTGTCGGCGCTGCCGCTGGCTTTTTCCAGCTCGTCGCGGTAGTTCAGCGCCGTCATGATGGCGGCCGTCGTGATGGAGATGGAATTGGAGGAGGCCATCAGCTCGTTCATATCCAGGTTCAGCCGGTCGGCCAGGTTCTGCATATAATCTTCACTCTCGGTGGTGTTGACGACATAACTGGACCCGCAGATGTTCAGACGCACTTTTGAGGTTGCGACTCCCATAAAAATTGTGCTCCTTCCCGCATTGTGTTCAATGTTGGCCCGGCGCAGGGGGCCGCGGCCAAAAAATCTTACCCATATTATAATACAAAACACCCCCCGGCAAAAGCCCTTTTTGTAGAAAAGTATAAAAAAGCTTGTAAAGCGGTAAAATTCCCTTGCGCAACCGTTCCATTTTGGCTATAATCTATAGGGGCTCTTTGCAAAGCCCTTGTTTTCTGTCACCAAGGCCGCCGGCGCGGCGGCCCGTTATACAAAGCTATTCGTAAGGAGAGAATCAGTTTGAAGTACACCAAGCGTGAATTCGAGAAGATGCTCAAAGACACCCTGATGAGCGAGTGCAACGTCACGTTGGAGGCTGCCTCGGCCGACCAGATCTACCGCTGCCTGGCATCCATCACCCGCCAGCTCATGTCGGACCGGCAGAAAAAGTTCCAGTCCAAAGTCCTGGGCGAGGGTAAAAAGCAGGTCTACTACCTCTGCATGGAGTTCCTGATGGGCCGCAGCCTGCGCACCAGCCTGTTCAACCTCGGCCTCAACGACGTGGCCGAGAGCGTGTTGGCCGACGCTGGCGTCAAGATCGACACCATCTACGACCAGGAACCCGACGCCGGCCTTGGCAACGGCGGCCTGGGCCGTCTGGCGGCGTGCTACCTCGACGGCATGGCCACCGACTGCATCCCCGGCACCGGCTACTCCATTTTGTATGAGTACGGCATCTTCAAGCAGAAGATCGTCGACGGCTGGCAGCAGGAGACTGCCGACAACTGGCTGCCCGGCGGCCAGGTGTGGATCAAGAGCCACCCCGACCAGGCGCAGGAGATCCGCTTTGACGGCCAGGCCATCGAGACCTGGGAGGGCGGCTTCCACCATGTCAAGTACGAGAACTACAACTCCGTCATCGCCGTGCCCAACGATATGTACGTGGCCGGTTACGGCAGCCAGGGCGTTTCCAAGCTGCGCCTGTGGCAGGCCAAAGCGCCCAGCTTTGATATGAGCAGCTTCAACGCCGGCAACTACAACACGGCCATCAGCCAGTCTGCCTCGGCAGAGCTGATCTCCAAGGTACTGTACCCCAACGACAACCACACCGAGGGCAAGATCCTGCGCCTGCGCCAACAGTACTTCTTCTCGGCCGCGTCCATTGCCGACATCCTGCAGAACCACCTCAACCAGTACGGCACGCTGGAGAACCTGCCCGACAAGATCGCCATCCAGCTCAACGATACCCACCCGACGCTGGCCATCCCCGAGATGATGCGCATCCTGCTGGACGAGTGCAGCTATGACTGGGACGCCGCGTTCGACATCTGCCGCAAGGTGTTTGCCTACACCAACCATACCGTCATGAGCGAAGCGCTGGAGAAGTGGAACGTCGACATCTTCCGCTCCACGCTGCCGCGCATCTGGCAGATCGTCTGCGAGATGGACCGCCGCTGCCGCATCGAGCTGGAGAAAGCCTTCCCCGGCGACCAGGGCAAGATCAACTACATGGCCATCCTGGGCGACAACCAGGTGCGCATGGCCAACATCTGCTGCTACACCTGCCACGCCATCAACGGCGTTTCCAAGCTGCACAGCGAGATCATCAAGGACAGCGTCTTCCACGACTACTTCCTGTTCAAGCCCAAGGCGTTCAAAAACGTCACCAACGGCATTGCCTACCGCCGCTGGCTGCTGTCCTCCAACCAGGGCCTGACCGACCTGCTCAGCGAGACGATCGGCGACGGCTTCAAGCAGGACGCCGCCGAGCTGAAAAAGTTTGAGAAGTTTGCCGGCGACGCCCAGGTCCTGGCGCGCCTGGGCAAGGTCAAGCGCGAGAACAAGGCCATTTTTGCCGACTACCTCGCCCGCGCCACCGGCCAGGTCATCGACCCCGATTCCATCTTTGACTGCCAGGTCAAGCGCATGCACGAGTACAAGCGCCAGCACCTCAACGCGCTCAACATCGCGGCCGAGTACCTCTACCTCAAAAACAACCCCAACGCCGAGTTCACGCCCAAGACCTACATCTTCGGCGCCAAGGCGGCCCCGGGCTACTACATGGCCAAGCAGATGATCCGCCTGATCTGCAAGCTCGGCCAGCTCATCGACGCCGACCCCGCCGTGCGCGGCAAGCTGCGCATCGTCTACCTCGAGGATTACTGCGTCACCCTGTCCGAGCGCCTGATGCCCGCCAGCGAAGTCTCTGAGCAGATCAGCCTGGCCGGCACCGAGGCTTCGGGCACCGGCAACATGAAGTTCATGCTCAACGGC
>DSLMC04103__coassemble_358_pt1 | contig 46472 bp, 41 predicted proteins | sample DSLMC04103__metabat2_high_PE_010 | metagenome-assembled genome bin DSLMC04103 | reverse complement strand
ACTTGCAGCCCTTGGGCAGGTACAGGGGGTTGGGCACCGCGCCGGGGATGGCGTCGAGCTTTTTGCCCTTGGGGGTGTTGAGCCGCGGGATGGAGATCATCAACCCCTCGGTATACGGGTGCGAGTAGACCGACTTGTGGAAAATTTCCTTCGCGTCGGCTTTCTCGACGATCTGGCCGCAGTACATGACGGCGACCTCGTCGGCCATCTCATGGATGACGCCCAGATCGTGGGTGATGAAGAGGATCGAAGTGCCGGTCTGGCGCTTGAGGTCGTTCATCAATTTCAGGATCTGCGCCTGGATGGTCACGTCCAGCGCGGTGGTGGGTTCGTCGGCGATCAGCAGTTTGGGCTTGCAGGCCAGCGCCATGGCGATCATGACGCGCTGGCGCATGCCGCCCGAAAGCTGGAACGGGTACTGCTTGGCCACACGCTCGGGGTTGGGAATTTTGACGTCGGCCAGCAGCTCGGCCGCTTTGGCGCGGGCCTGCTGCTTGGTCATGTTCTGGTGGATCTGCAGCACCTCGCCGATCTGACGCTCGACGGTGAACACCGGGTTGAGCGAGGTCATCGGCTCCTGAAAGATGACCGAGATCTCGTTGCCGCGGATGTGGTACATCGCTTTTTCGGTGCAGTGGAGGATGTCGCGGCCGTCAAAGGTCACGCTGCCGCTGTCGATCCAGCCGTTGCCGTCCAGCAGCTTGATGATGCTCATGGCAGAGACGCTCTTGCCGGAGCCGGACTCGCCGACGATGCCCAGCGTCTTGCCCGCTTCCAGCGAGTAGGTGACGTCGTTGACCGCCTTGACGATGCCTTTTTTGGTCTTGAAATAGGTGTGAAGGTTCTTCACTTCCAGCAAACTCATACGTCGATCACCTCTCCTTCGATTTCGGGTCGATAGCGTCGCGCAGGCCGTCGCCCACACAGTTGATGCTGATGGTGCAGATGCCGAACGCGATGGCCGGGAACAGCCAGCGCCACCAGTAATTCTCGATGACCTGGCCGTTCTGCGCGCCGTTGAGCATGTTGCCCCAGGTGGCGTTGGGCTCGGTGACGCCGAAGCCGATGAAGGACAGCGACGATTCCGTCAGCATACAGGTGGCAAAGTCCAGCGTGGCGTTGACGATGATGACGGTGATGATGTTGGGCAGGATATGGCGCAGAATGATGCCGAACTCCTTGACGCCCAGCGCCTTGGCGGCGGTGACAAACTCCTGCTCACGCTCGGCCAGGACGCTGCCGCGCACCAGGCGGGCGATGCCCGGCCAGGACAGCAGGCCCAGGATGAACATGATGAGGATGATGCGCTGCAATTCGCTGATGCTGTTGCCCAAAATGCTGGACAAGATGATACAGAACGGCAGGAACGGGATGGAGGAAACGATCTCGGTCAGGCGCATGAGCAGGTTGTCGATCTTGCCGCCCTTATAGCCCGAGATGCCGCCCACCAGCACGCCGATGAAGGTGGAGATGATGACGGCGATGAAGCCGACGGTCATCGTCATGCGGCCGCCCAGCAGCAGGCGGCGGAAGACGTCGCGGCCCAGCTGGTCGGTGCCCATCAGGTAGCCGTCGAGGCCCCAGCTCTCGGCGTTGCCGTTCTCGTCGATGGCATAGCTGCCGAAGTAGTTGGTAAAGATGTCGGTCACGCCGGTCATTTCAGGGGCGTTGGTCTGGCCGAAGTTGTTGTTGCCCCAGCTGGTCACGGTGCCGTCGTCCAGAATGGCGGTGTAGTGGTAGCGGCCGCCCTCGATGTCGACGACATGGCCCTGGATCTCCTCGGGCACGTTCATGGAACCGTAGACGTTGTTGCCCCAGGTGTACACCTGGCCGTCGGCGGTCAGCGCGGCGGCGCTCTCGTCCGAGAGGGCGATGTCCACGGTGTTGCCCTGCACTTCCTCCGGCACGTTGGTGTAGGCCGAAGGCTTGTTGGACAGCGGCTCGACGCGGCCGTCGTTGGTCAGGGCGATGACGATGTTGGGGTTATCCTCAAACTGGGCGATGTTGCCCTGCACCCCCTCGGGGAAATAGATGCTGAGCAGGTAGGCGCTGCCCCAGTTGTACAGGCGGCCGTTCTCGGTCAGCGCCAGCGAGAACTGGTGCCCGGCCGAGACCTGCTTGATGGGCTGGCGGCTGACTTCCAGCTCCACCGGGATGGAGGTCAGGCCCATGCGGTCGTTGCCCCAGGTGAAGATCTGGCCCTCGGCATTGACGGCCAGCACATGGTCGTAGCCGGCCGAGATCTGGGTCAGCTGGCCCATCTCGTCGGCGGCAGGGATGTTTTTGAGTTTGTCGGTGGGGAAAGTGCCCCACTCATACACGTTGCCGTCCTTGTCCAGCCCTACCGAGAAGGTGCTGCCCACGGAAAGCGCCTGGACGTTGCCCTGCAGCGAGTCGGGAACCTTCAGCAAACCAAAGCCGGGGGCGGCGTTGGCCTGGGTCACGTCCTGGTAGTTGAGTTCGATCGGGAAGAAAAAGGGAAGGATCATGCAGCACAGGAAGATGATGACAAACAGGCACAAGCCGACCATGGCGATCTTGTCCTTGATAAAGCTGGCCACCACCATGCGCATGGGGCTTTGCATCAGCTCTTCGTCCTGTTCCTCCTGGGGCATACCGCCCATGATCATGCGCTCGGCTGCCGCGGCCGCGGTAGATTTCCTGCCGGCGTCTTTCTGTTTTTTAGCCATAGTCAGGGAACCTCCTTAGTTTTCGAGCCGGACCCGCGGGTCGACGATGGTGTAAGCGATATCCATGATGACGTTGCCGGCCAGCGCCAGAATGACGTAGAACATCTGCATCGTCAAGACGATGGAGAAGTCACGCTGCATCAGGCCGTCGATGAGCATCTTGCCAAGGCCGGGCCAGAGGAAGACGCTCTCGATCACGACCGAGCCGCCGAACAGCGCCACGACCCACGCCGTCGCGATGGTGACGATGGGGATGAGCGCGTTGCGGAACGCATGGACGTAGATGACGGTCTTTTCTTTGAGGCCTTTGGCGCGGGCGGTCTTGATATAATCCATGCGCAGCACGTCGATCATCTCGGCGCGGACATAGCGCGTGATGCTGCCGATGCCCGAGATGGACATGACGATGGCCGGCAGCGCCATGTGCCACGCGGTGTCCAAAAACATTTCAAACCCGCTGCCCGAGAAACCCGGCGACCGCACGCCGCTGATGGGGAAGATGGGAATTTTGACCGCGAAGGCGAAGATGAGCAGCAGGGCGATGATGAAGCTGGGCAGGCTGTAGCCCACGATGGTGATGACCTGGATGAATTTGTCGAACACGCCGTTTTTGCGCACGGCGGTGGCGATGCCCAGCGGGATGGAGATGGCGAACACCACCAGCATCGACACGGCGTTGAGCATCAGCGTGTTGAGCATCGGGGTGCCGATGACCTCGATGACGTCGCGCTTATACTGGGTCGAGTACCCGAAGTTGCCGGTAAGCATGTTGCCGATCCAGATGAAATACTGCACCACCAGCGGCTTGTCGAGGCCGAGCTGCAGATAGGTGCGGTCGTACAACGCCTGGTAGGCGTCCGGCTTCATGCTCTGGCTCACATCGCCCAGCATCATGCGCACGGGGTCGCCCGGCATGGATTTGTAGATGAAAAACATCAAGATCGAGATGATGAAAAATACGAATACGATATAGACAAGACGCCGTACCAGGTACCTGCCTTTGCCCATTCGGTATCCCCCCATTTCCTGTGATTGGTGCCCGCGGGGGTGTGCCGCGGTTCAGTGCTTTAAAACGGTGGTGCCTTAAAAAATCCGGCGGCCCCCCGGCAAAGGGGAACCGCCGGAACCCTAGTTCGTTATGCCGTTGGCGTCACGCCGCCGGCTTGCGAGCGGGTGCGGCCCCGGGGCCGGGTCATTCAGAGACCCAGGCGTCCAGAAGCGCGCGCTCCCAACCCCAAATCGCGGTGGCTTCCCAGCCATGCAGCTTGGTGGAGTAGAAGTCGAAGTACTCATCAGAGTACAGGGGGATGTCGGGCATCTTCTCGTTCCAGACCTTGATGTAGTTACGCCAGGCTTCCATCCAGGCCTCGGTATCCTCGTAGGGGATGTTCTTCATGGCGCCGGAGGCGTCGGCCAGCTCCTGGTCGACGATCCAGTTGGAGTTGTAGCCCGCACGCATCCACATCTCGTCGGTGGAGTAGTAGTACCACGGGGAGTTGGCGGTGGCGAAGCCGGTGGCCAGGTTGTACATGTTGTAGGTGGTCTCGCCGGCGTGGTTGATGCAGTCCTGCAGGGTGGCAAAGTCGGTGGTGGTCGCCTTCAGCTCCATGCCGGCCTCGGCCATGTTGGTGGGCAGCATGGTGGCCAGCAGGTCAGAGACGGGGTTGCCCTCGGAGTTGCACCAAGTGATGACCAGCGGCTGCAGCGTGCCGTCAACATCCTTGTAGCGGGTGCCGGTGCCGGAGTAGGGGGTGCCGTCGGCGTTCAGGTTCCAGCCGTCGGCTTCCAGCAGTTCTTTGGCGGTGTCGACGTTGACTTCATAGCTGTTCAGGTTTTCAGCCACCCAGTCGGCGTTCTCGGTGTACTCGACCTGGGCCAGGCCGTAGGCGGCGTTGACGACCGCGGCGTAACCGCCGGAGTACTGGCGCGCGAACTCGTTACGGTCCAGGCAGTAGGCAATGGCCTGGCGGACGGCGGCGCTGTCGGTGGGGAAGACGCTGCAGTCGAACTGGATCTTGCCGTAGCCGTTGCGGTAGTAGGTGGTGTCGGCGGCAATGCCCTCCTCGACGAGGTCGAGGCCGGCGTTGATGGTGTCAGCGCCGCTGGACTGGAACAGCAGGTCGACGGTGCCGGCCTCCAGCTCGTTGACCATCGTGTCGCTGGAGACAGTGCGGACGACCAGCGTCTCGATGACGGGCTTAACGCCGCGGTAGTCGCCGTTGTACTTGGGGTTGACCTTCAGGGTCGCCTCCTGGGCGGCCTCGTCAAAGCCGGCGAACAGGTAGGGGCCGCAGGTGACCTGCGGGTTGTAGCGGTAGCCGGTGTCGATGTTGTTGACGGTCTCGTTCAGCAGCTCAGCCGTGAAGTCGCCGGTGATGCGGGCGCCGTTCTCGGTGTCCTCCACATCGCAGCCCGGGGCGATGACAGCCATCGGGCGGGGACGGACGGCGGCGTAGGAGATGTCGTAGTGGTAGGGCAGCTCCTCGGCCTTGACGGTGACCGAGAAGGTCATATCGTCGATGAGGTGCACGCCAGCAAAGGTGTCGGTGGTGCCCTCGTTGTACTCTTCATAGCCGACGTAGACGTTCATGTTGGCGCCGGGGTAGCCGATCTCGATCATCGTCGGGCCATTCTCGAGCAGCAGCTCAAAGACGTAGTCCTTGGCGGTGATGGGGCTGCCATCGCTCCACACCAGGCCGTCGTTGATGGTCATGGTGTAGGTCTTGGAGCCGTCCTCGTTCTCGGTCTCCTCGTGGGAAGCCACGATGGTCTCGTCGTAGGCGAACTCACCCTCTTTGGTGTAGGTGACGGTGTCGCCGCCGTGGATCAGGTCATACATGGCGTAGTTGGTCGCCGAGTTCGAGAAGGCAGTGTCGTAGAACTCGTTGATGACCTGGGTGGTCGTGCCGATGACCAGCTGGCCGGAGGGCTCAGTGGGGCGGGTGCTGGTTTCCTCAGCGGCAGCCTCCTCCGAGGTCGCCGCTTCCGTGGAGGAAGCAGACGAATCCGCCGCAGCGTCGTTGGTGACCGTCTCCTGGCCGCCGCAGGCTGCCAGCGAGACCGCCATGGTCCCCGCCAGCAGCAGGGACGCGATCTTGGTTGCGTTCTTCATGTTTGGTCAAAAACCTCCCTTTTCTTCCACGACCGAACGCCGGCGCGACAGGATGTCATGGTTTTCCGGGCCCCCGGAAAACCCAAAAGGGCATGCCCTTTTGCGCCGGCTATCCACACGCGGTGTTCCCGCACCGCGCACAAACACATTCAGCCGATTGTTCAATTATACAGGTTTGTCACACCGCTGTCAATGTTTGCACACATTTCCCGGGGTGTTTTTGGCAGTTTCCTCAAAGATACGCGCGATTTTTGGCGAAACCGCCAGAGTCCCTGCCGGGGCCTGTCGGCATTGCAAAGACAACTGTCCCCTGCCCTGCTCACGCGATGCCGGTCAGGTCGAATGCGTCCAGCCAGCGGCTGGCGGCCTCGCAGACGCTGCGCAGGCAGTCCGGTTCGAAGGGGCTTTGCATGCCGGCGTTTGCCAGCAGTTCGGTGAATACTTTGGTGCCGCCCTGGCGGGTGTAGGCCATGTAGTGCGCCCAGGCGTCTTTGGGGTCTTGCTGGATCATGGCCCAGAACTCCAGCGAGACAGTCTGCGCCAGGCAGTAGTCAATATAATAGAACGGGCTGGAGTAGATGTGGTGCTTTTGCTGCCAGCTCTCGCCGTCGCCGTAGAACGGGATATCGCCGTCCAGCCGCAGCCAGGGCATGTAGGTGCCCAGCAGGTCTTTCCAGACGGCGTGGCGCTCGGCGGGGGTCAGGTCGGGTTTCTCGTACACGATGTGCTGGAAATGGTCCACCGCCGTGCCGTAGGGGATGAAGGTCAGCGCCGCGGCCAGGTGGCTGTAGCGGAACTTGGCCGCGTCCTTGCCAAAGAAGCCCTCGGCCCACGGCCAGGCAAAGAACTCCATACTCATCGAGTGGACTTCGCAGGCTTCCATGGTGGGCCAGGTGTACTGCATCGGCACGCGGTCGCGGTTGGTCCAGGCGGCAAAGGCGTGGCCGGCCTCGTGGGTGACGACCTCCACGTCGCCCTGGGTGCCGTTGAAGTTGGCAAAGATGAAGGGGACGTTGTAGTCGGGGATGGAGGTGCAGTAGCCGCCGCTGGCCTTGCCGGGGGTGGAAAGCACGTCCAGCAGCTTGCCGTCCAGCATGGTGTTGAAGAACACGCTCGTCTCGGGCGAGAGTTCGTCGTAGAAGGTCTTGCCCATGGCCAAAATGGCGTCGGCGTCGCCCACCGGGCGCGGGTTGCCGGAGCGGAACATCAGCGCTTCGTCGGCGTAGCTCATCGGGTAGGCCACGCCCAGCCGCTGGGCCTGGGCGCGGCAGACGCGCTCGGCCACCGGCACCAGATACCGGACGACGGCGGCGCGGAACTTTTCAATGTCCGCCTTGGTGTAGCAGTTGCGCTGCATGCGGTAGTAGCCCAGCGTGGTGTAGCCCTCGTACCCCAGCTTTTTGCCCATGCCGTCGCGCAGGTGGACGAGTTTGTCGTAGATTTCGTCCATCTGGGGCTGGTTTTCTTTGAACCAGCGGCCTTCCGCCTTCCAGGCGGCCAGGCGGCGGGCGTCGTCGGCGTCGGTCTTGTAGGGGGTCAGCTGGCTCAAGGTGCAGACGCTGCCCTCAAAGGGGATCTGGGCGCTGGCCAGCAGTTTTTCGTACTCCTGCGTCAGGTCGTTCTCCTTTTGCAGGTCGGGCACGATCTCGGGCGCAAAGGTTTTGCGGGCCATCTCGGCATTTTGGAACATCAGATCGCCGTACTCGGCCGCAAAATCGGCGCGGAAGGGGCTTTCGAGCAGGACGGCGATGAAGGCGTCGCGGCAGACCTGCAGCTCGGGGTCGGCGGCGTTCCAGAATTTAGACTCGCCGTCGTAAAAGGCGTCGCGGGTGTCGATGCTGTGGCGGGTGCTGGCCAGCGTGGCCAGCGTCTGGATGTGGCGCTCGAGCGCGTCATTCTCCAAAAAGGCGGCGCGGGCGGCGGGGTAATCGGCCGCGGCGCGCAGCCGGGCGGTGATGGCGTCGTAGTCGGCTTTCAGCGCCGCCAGGTCGGGGCGCTGGTAGGGCATTTCGGGGAAAGTCATAGCAGAGGGGTCCTCCTTTTTTTCAATGGGGCGCTGCGCCCCTTAGTTTTGCAACAGCAGCGCGTGCAGATCGGCCACGGTGCCGGCCAGTGCCGCCGCGCCGGCGGCGGAGAGTTCTTCGGCCGTGCCGTAGCCGTACACCGCGCCGATGCAGGGCAGGCCGTTTTGGGCCGCGCCCCGCACGTCGTGTTCGCGGTCGCCGACCATGACGGCCGGGCGCGCGCCGGCCGCTCCCAGCGTTTGCAGGGCGTAGGCGACGACGTCGCCTTTGTCGGTGCGGGTCTCGTCGATGGTGGCCCCGCAGATGGCGGTGCAGTAAGCGTCCAGCGCAAAATGCGCCAGGATGCGCCGCGCAAACGGTTCCGGCTTGCTGGTGGCCACCGCCACCGTTTTGCCGGCGGCCTGCAGGGCGGCCAGCAGTTCGGGGATGCCGGGGTAGACGGCGTTTTCAAAGAGGCCGGTTTCGGGGTAATATTCGCGGAAGGCCGCGACGGCGCGGGCGGCGTCGGCTTCGCCCAGCCCCAAGATCGTGCGGAAACTCCACGGCAGCGGCGGGCCCAGGAAACCGCGCAGCTGGGCTTCGCCCGGCAGGGGCAGGCCCAGTTTGCGGCAGGCGTACCGCACCGAGTTGAGGATGCCGGGGGCCGAGTCGGTCAGCGTGCCGTCGAGGTCAAACAGGATGGTCTGGTACTGCATGGCGCGCCCCGCTTTAGTTGAACTTGAACAGTTTTTGCGCGATGCGGTACCCCGCGATGCTGAGCTTGCTGCCCAGCCAGCCCGGCAGGTTGCACCCCTGCGCCACCGAGCGGCGGCACCGGCGGTACAGGCGCTCGTCGTGTGCTTTGAGGTCGTCCCACAGCTGTTTACGCTTTTGCAGGGCCTCGGCGCTGCCGTCCAGCGTCAAAAAGATGCTGGAGATCGCCATCATCATCGAGAAATAGTTGAGCATATACGCGCGCAGCTTTTTTTGCTGCGGCGGCAGCGCAAAGACGTCGACGGCGTTCATCATCAGGCGGGTGACGCGCAGCTGCTGGTCGACGCGCTTGATCATGTTTTTCTCGTTGACGCTCTGGTCCTCGCGCCCGATGAAATAGCGGTAGAGGTCCTGGTTGAGGTAGTAGATGGTGTTGACGCAGGGCAGCGGCTGGTAGACGAAGATGTTATCGACATAGAAGGTGTGCTTGGGCAGCACCATGCCGCTGGCGCGCAGCACCGCCGTGCGGTAGATGACGCTGTGCATCAGGATGTTTTTGTTGGGCGGGAAATGCCCGATCTCGTTCCAGTGGAAAACGCGGTCCTCGGGCAAAATACCCTTGTAGTTGACGATGTTGCGGGTGTTGTCGGCGACATGCTCATAGACATAGTTGGCCATGACCAGGTCCAGCGGCGTCTCGTCGTGGGCATGCTGGCGCAGCACGGCCATCACGTTGGCCAGCGCGCCGGCGTCCAGCCAGTCGTCGGAGTCTACCACTTTAAAAAACAGCCCCGTGGCGTTGCGGATGCCCTGGTTGACGCCCTCGCCATGGCCGCCGTTCTCCTGGTGGATGACCCGCACGATGCCGGGGTACTTTTTGGCGTAGTCGTCGGCGATCTTGCCGGTGTTGTCGCTGGAGCCGTCGTCCACCAGGATGATCTCGGCTTCCTCGCCGGCGGGCAGCAGGGTCTCGATGCAGCGGTCCATGTAGGCGGCCGAGTTGTAGCACGGTACGGTAAAGGTGATCAGTTTCATACAGATGCTCCTCTTCTCCTGCGCGGGCGTTCCTGCATAAGGGCAGCGCCGCCTGCGCGGTGGGGCGGGCGGCGTTTGGCACACCCGCCGGTGTAGCACTAGCATACCCTGTTTTGCGCAAAATTACAAGGGGCAATCCTGCCCTACCCTGCCGCGCACAAAAACGCCCCGCGCCTGCCGGGCGGGCAGGCGCGGGGCGTCGCTTGCTGACGGGGGCCGAAGGCCGGTCGTGTGGTTTTGGAACGGCCGCTCAGAACAGATCGTCGCGGTTAAATTGGTGCAGGCCCGACGGGATCACGTCGTTGTAAACTTCCTCCGGCAGGCCGTAAGGAGGGGCCGGTTCCAAAAAACCATGCATCCATTCCGCCAACGTGTGCAGCTTCAACATGCAACCCGATCTCCTTTCTGTGTTCTGTCTTTATTATACGCAAGGAGTCCGACTTTTGCAAGCCGCATTTTGTACAAACTTACAAAAGTTATTTGTGTATTTTCCACTATTTCAGCATCTTGTACATATTCGCGTTGCATCTGTACGCCTTACGCGGACAGTTCCGCCCACGCTTCCTGCATCGTATCGGCCGAGAAGAGGAACTCCCCCGCCTCGGAATAGACTTCGACATGGCCGCCGACATACCGGATCTGCTGCGTCATGGTGGTACCGCCTTTCTGTTGTGGTATGCCTTTAGTATAGGGCATACGCGGTACCATAATGCGGGCTTTTTCAGCCGGGCGCTGTCTTTGCAGTACAGGAAACCGGACTGCAGGTGGCCCGCCGGGCAGTGCGCAGCACCCACACGACCCAGCCGCACAACAAAAACCAGTAAAAGGTGTAGCGCGGGCAGACGAGCCCGGCCAGGTTGCCCCACTCGGCGCTGTAGTCCCACACGGCGGTGTGCAGCACCTCGCGGCAGAGCACGCCGACGGCCGCCTCGACCCCGCTGACGCCCGCCGCGCCCGCGCAGGCCGCCCCGGCCAGCGGCAGCGGGCGCTCGGCCAGCATCTGCAGCCCGCACAGGCAGACCCCGCCGGCCACAAACATCGTCCAGTGGGTGGCGCCGCGCCAGGCCAGTTCCACCCCCAGGTAGCCGCTGCCGCCCAACACAAAAAGCGCGATACGTTCCAACATAGCAAAAGCCCCTTCCGCACACAGCTGGTTTGTGCTAGTATGCGCGGAAGGGGCGGCTTGTAACCGCTTTGTAACAAATTTTATTTGGAGAGCTGTTTCAGCAGCGCGCTGCGGGTGTCCCACAGTTTCTGGCTGAGGTCGACGTAGTAGCGGTGGGGGTTTTCAAAGCGCTTGACTTCGTCCCACAGCGTGTTGACCTGCGCCTTGCAGAATTTTTTGATGTCGTCGAGGCTGGGGCTCTGGTAGACGCGGCGGCCGTCCTGGTAGATCTGCGTCGAAAGGCAGCGTGCCGTGCAGTGGACGTAGGTGCATTCTTTCCAGGTCTCGATGGGGTCAAACAGCGTGATGCCGTGCTGCGTCTCGACGGTCTCGTCGGCCATCGTGATGAGGTCGGCCATGGCTTTGCCGTCCTCGTCATAGATGCGCCAGACCTTTTTCAGGCAGGGGATCGTCATCTTCTCGGCCGACTCGGACAGTTTCATCTTGGGCGTGTAGCTGCCGTCCTGTTCTTTGACGGCGGCCAGCTTGTACACGCCGCCGAACACCGGGTCGGATTTGGCGGTGATCATGTTTTCGCCGATGCCAAAGCTGTCCACCCGCGCGCCCTGCAAAATCAGATCGCGCACGATGTACTCGTCCAGGCTGTTGGAGGCGCAGATCGGGCAGTCGGGGTAGCCGGCGGCGTCCAGCATCTTGCGCGCCTTTTTGGAGAGGTAGGCGATGTCGCCGGAGTCGATGCGGATGCCCTTGGGGCGCTTGCCCATGGGTTTGAGGACCTCGTCAAACACCTTGATGGCGTCCGGCACACCGTGGCGCAGCACGTTGTAGGTATCCACCAGCAGCACGCAGGCGTCGGGGTAGAGTTCGGCGTATTTTTTAAAGGCCTCGTACTCACTGGGGAACATCTGCACCCAGCTGTGCGCCATGGTGCCGGAAGCCGGGATGCCGAAGTCCCGCGCCGCCATCACGCAGGAGGTGGACCCGCACCCGCCGATGTAGGACGCCCGCGCGCCGAAGTAGGCGGCGTCGTAGCCCTGGGCGCGGCGCGCGCCAAACTCCATGACCGGGCGGCCGGCCGCCGCGCGCACGATGCGGTTGGCCTTGGTGGCGATGAGGCACTGGTGGTTGAAGGTGACCAGCAGCAGCGTTTCGAGCAGCTGGCACTCGATGGCCGGGCCCTCGACGGTGACGATGGGTTCCTGCGGGAAGATGGGCATGCCTTCCTCGATGGCCCAGATGTTGCAGTGCAGCCGGAAGTTGGCCAGGTAGGTAAGGAAGCGTTCGTCAAAGACTTTGGTCGCGCGCAGGTAGTCGATATCCTCCTGCGTGAAGCGCAGGTTGTCGACGGCGTCGATGAACTGCTGCAGCCCCGCCATGATGGCGTAGCCGCCGCCGTCCGGCACGCGGCGGAAGAACATGTCAAAGACGGCGATCTTGTCCTCATACCCTTCGTCCAGGTAGCCGGCCGACATCGTCAGCTCGTAGAAGTCGGTCATCGTCGTCAGGTTGCGTTTTACATCCAGCATTGGTGGTCTCCCCTTCCCGCAGGCGGTCTTGTTTATTTGCTGTCCCCTTCCCGGCTCCAGGCGCCGAGGATGGACAGAACCCAGATAAAGGCGTACACCGCCACGACCGCCATCGTGAGCATGATGACGACCTTGAAATAGGTGCTGGAGAAAAACTCCCCGACCCGGGCGATGGTGTACAGCAGCTGGTTGCGCGAAACATCACTGCCGGCGATGAGCTCCACCGTGCCGATGGGCTCGCCCTCGATGCTCAGCGTCACGGTGCCCACGACGTCGCCCTGGCGGATGGGCGCGGTCAGGTGGTCGGGCAGCTGGAAGGTCTGCTCGGTCAGTTCGGCGCCGCCCTCGCGCAGCAGCAGCGTCATCATATCGTCGGCCGGGTAGAGCATGACGGTGTCGGTCTCGGTCGAGTAGACAATGCGGCTCTCGGTGATGGGCTGGGTGGTATCCAGCGCCGGGGCGATGGTGTAGGTGGCGAACACCCAGTCCATCAGGGCGCCAGTCTCCAGCAGGGCGGGGCGGCCGCCCTCCTCGTCGGTGGCGTTGGGCACGTTGAGCACTACGCTGATGTAGCTTTCGCCGTCCTGCGTGTGCCAGCCGGCAAAGTTCTGCCACTCGCCCAGGCTGCCGGTCTTGCCGCCGCGCGTGTAGGCGCGGTAGTAGCCGCTGCTGGAACTGACCATGCGGTCGGTGTTCTGGATGATGTAGGTGCCCGGCGTGGGGTAGTTGGCGTTGGTGCCCATATCGTAGGTGGGCGTGGCCATGACCTCGGCCACGATATCGTACGCGGTCAGCGCGCGCAAAATCAGGTAGGCGTCGCGGGCCGTCGTCACGTTGCCTTCGTCCAGGCCGCAGGGGTCGGTGAAGGTGGTGCCGGTGCAGCCGATGGCCGCGGCTTCCTCGTTCATGCGGGCGACAAAGTTATCGACGCTGCCGCCGCCCATATAGTCCGCCACGATGTAGGCGGCCTCGTTGGCGCTGGGCAGCAGCATGGCGTACAGCAGGTTGCGCAGCGTCTGGGTATCGCCGCGGCGGATGTCAGCCGTCGAAGCGTTGGTCGTCTGTTCCCAGATCAGGTCATAGATATACCCGGGCGCGGTGAGCGAGATGGTGTCCAGCTGGTCCTGGTAGCTTTCCAGCAGCAGCAGGCAGGTCATCATCTTGGTCAGGCTGGCGGCCTGGAGCTGGGTCTCGCTGTTTTTCTCATAGACGACGATGTTGGTGTCGAGGTTGACGACGTAGGCAGCCGGGGCCGTCAGGGCCGGGGCGTCGGTGGAAAGGGCGCTGTTCTCCCCTTCCGCCGCTGCCGGCACGGCCAGCACCAGCGTCAGCACCAACGTGCACAACAGGGCGCAGAATTTTTTCATAGGCAAAGGTTCCTTGGTTCGTCAGGCCCGGGCACGGCGGCCGCCGCGCGCCGGGGAGCGGTGCGTACTGCTTTTAGTATAGCAAATTTTCCCCCGAAATAAAAGGGAAAGCCGGGCTAATTCATCGCCCCGGCGGTGGCAAACAGGCGCTCGACCTCGTCGGACAGCGCTTTGTGCGCCGGCTCGGCCAGGTTGGGGTCCTGTGCCAGCAGGGCTTTGGCTTCGTCCTGCGCGACGCGCAGCGTACGGGTGTCCTGCACAAGGTCGGCCACCCGCAGCGTGGGCAGGCCGTGCTGCGCCTGGCCGAAGAAATCGCCGGGGCCGCGCGTTTCGAGGTCGTATTTGGCCACGGCGAAGCCGTCGGCTGTGCGGCACAGAAAGCGCAGGCGCTCGCGCACCGGATCGCTGCCGTTGTCCGAGATCAGGATGCAGCAGGAATCCGCCGCGCCGCGCCCCACGCGGCCGCGCAGCTGGTGCAGCGCCGAAAGGCCGAAGCGCTCGGCGTTCTCGATGACCATGACGGTGGCGTTGGGCACGTCGACGCCGACCTCGATGACGGTGGTGGAGACCAGCACGTCCAGCGCCCCCGCCTTGAACTGCTGCATGACGGCGTCTTTTTCTTTGGGTTTCATCTTGCCGTGCAGCAGGCCGATGCGCCGGTGCGGCAGCAGCGGGCAGACGGTCTCGGCATAATATTGCTTGACGGCCTGCATGCCGGCGTCGAGCTCGTTTTCCTCAATGGCCGGGCAGACGATGTAGACCTGGTGCCCGGCGGCGATCTGTTTGTCGAGGAAGCCGTACATATCGCGCCGTTTTTTGCCGGTGATGAACCAGGTCTTGACCGGTTTGCGGCCGGGCGGCAGCTCGTCCAGCACCGAGATGTCAAGGTCGCCGTACAGCAGCAGCCCCAGCGTGCGCGGGATGGGCGTGGCGCTCATGACCAGCAGGTGCGGGCTTTGCGCCTTGCCGGCCAGCAGCCCGCGCTGGCGCACGCCGAACCGGTGCTGTTCGTCGACGATGGCCAGGCCGAGGTTTTTGAAGACGACGCTGTCGGTGAGCACGGCGTGGGTGCCGACGACCAGCCCGGCGCGGCCGTCGGCAATGGCGCCGAGGGCGATGCGCTTTTCGCTGGCTTTCATGCCGCCGACGAGCAGCGTGACGTTGATGCCGAACGGTTCCAGCCGGTCGGCCAGCGTGGCCGCATGCTGGCGGGCCAAGATCTCGGTGGGGGCCAGCATCGCGCTCTGCCAGCCGTTTTGCGCGGCAAACCAGATGGCGGCGGCCGCCACCAGCGTTTTGCCGCTGCCGACATCGCCCTGCAGCAGGCGGTTCATCGGCGCGGCGGCGCACAGGTCATGGGTGACCTCCTCGGTGGCGCGGCGCTGCGCCCCGGTGGGCGCGTAAGGCAGGCTGCGCCAGAACGGCCCCAGGTCCAGCGGGCGCATCGGCGCGCTGGTGGCACGGCGGCCATGGCTGCGCAGCAAAAAGATGCCGATCTGCAGCAGGTACAGCTCCTCAAAGATCAGGCGGCGGCGGGCGGCGGCCAGGTCGGCGGCGTCGCGCGGGGCGTGCATGGCGCGCACGGCCTGCGCCTTGCCCGGCATGCGGTAGCGCGTCAGCAGCGCGGGGGGCAGCGGGTCGGGCAGTTCGTCCACATAGGCCAGCGCCGCCTGCGCGCAGTTGGCGTGGCGGGCGGCGGGCAGGCCCTCGGTGCCCGGGTAGACCGGCACAAAGGGGCTGGCGGCCACCTGGGCTTCGGTGCGCACCAGCGGGTGCAGCAGTTCGCGGTGGGTCAGCGCGCCGCCGATGCGCCCCTCAAAAAAGTAGCTTTGGCCGACGACGAGCTTTTCGGCCGCGTAGGCCGCATTGAACCACGACAGCGCCAGCACGCCGGAATCGTCGGCCGCCAGCACGCGGTGCAGCAGCCGCCCGCCCTTGATGCGGCGGGGCGGTTCTTTTTGCAGCACCGTCGCCCTGACGCAGCAGTCGGCGTCATAGGGGGCTTCGGCAATGGCGTAGGGCTGCGTATAGTCGATGTATTTGCGCGGGTAGCACAGCAGCAGGTCCCGCACCGTGACGATGCCGAGTTTTGCAAACTTTTTGGCAAACGCCGGGCCGACGCCCTTGAGGTATTGGACCGAACTGTCGAGGGTGGGCATTGCGGGGCCTCCTTTCTGCGCTTTTTTGTGCGGGGCGGCAGCGCCCCTGCGGCCGCCTGCGCCCCGGGATGCAAAAAGGACGAACCGGCTGCAAGCCGCGGGCGGCCGTGGAGCCTGATTCGTCCTGTTGGGTGTTTTGGGGGTCTGCCGGGTTTACTCGACCGAGATCATGTAGTAGTACACCGGCTGGCCGCCGCTGATGTGGCTGACCTCGATGTTGCCGCCGCACTTGGCGCGGACCATCTCGGTGGTATGCTCGGCTTCCTCCTCGCTGACGTCGCAGCCGGAGATGACCGTGATAAACTGGGTGTCCTTTTTGCGCATCGAGCGCGCCAGGCGGTAGGTGGCCTTGACGATGTCGGTGCCGGTGGCGACGATCTTGCCGTTTTCCAGCGCCATGATCTCGCCCTTCTTGATGGGCTTGCCGTCAAACTCGCTGTCGCGCGCGGCGTAGGTCACCAGGCCGGTGCTGACGCGGTCAGCGGCCTGCATCATGGTGACGGCGTTGTCGTCGGGCTTGGCATCGGGGTCAAAGTTCAGCATCGCAGTCATGCCCTGGGGCACGGTGCGGGTGGGCAGCACGATGACCTTGCGGTCGGCCAGCTTCTGCGCCTGCTCGGCCGCCATGATGATGTTCTTGTTGTTGGGCAGCACCAGCACGGTCTTGGCCGGCACGCTCTGGATCGCAGCCAGGATGTCCTCGGTCGAGGGGTTCATCGTCTGGCCGCCGCTGACGACGGCGTCGACGCCGAGGTCGGCAAAAACGCTCTTGAGGCCCTCGCCGGCCGCGACGGCCACAAAGCCGTACGCGCGCTCGGGGTCGACGGCGGCGTAGGTGAACTCGCTCTCCTTCTTCTCCTCAGCGCGGGCCTGCTTTTCCAGCCCTTTGCCCTGGGCCTGGCGGGCCAGGAACTGCTCGTGCATGTTCTCGATCTTGAAGTCGGTCAGGTAGCCGTACTTGATGGCCTCCGACAGCATCATGCCGGGGTCGGAGGTGTGCACGTGGCAGTTGGCGACGTCGTCGTCCTCGATCACGACGACGGAATCGCCGTTGGACTCAAGGAACGCGCGCAGGCGGGTGACGCTGGCGCCCTCGTTTTTATGCAGCAAAAACTGCGTGCAGTAGCCGTTTTTGATGTCCTCGACCTTCATCAGGTCGTCGGCGAAGACGCCCTTGCCCGCCGCGTCGCTGGACACTTTGGGTTTGGCGGCGACCTCGGCGCTCGCGACGATCTCGCCGCCGTCGAACACCTGTTTCATGCCCTCAAACACGACCATGATGCCCTGGCCGCCGGCGTCCACGACGCCCGCTTTTTTGAGCACAGGCAGCAGGTTGGGGGTATCCTCCAGCGCGGCCTGGCCGGCTTCCATCATGGCAGCCCACAGCGCGGCGGGTTCCAGGTCGGTGCAGGCGGCGGCTTTCTCGGCCGCCAGGCGGGTGACCGTGAGGATGGTGCCCTCGGTGGGTTTCATGACGGCCTTGTAGGCGGCGTCGACGCCCATCTGCAGCGCGTTGGCCAGATCGGCCGCGCTGGCTTCGGTCTTGTCTTTGAGCGCCTTGGAGAAGCCGCGGAACAGCAGGCTGGTGATCACGCCGGAGTTGCCGCGCGCGCCGCGCAGCATCGCCGAGGCCGCCGTCTTGCTGGCTTCGGCCACCGTGCAGGTGTCGGGCAGGGCTTCCAGCTCGCGGATGGCCGCGCCGACGGTCATGCTCATGTTGGTGCCGGTATCGCCGTCCGGCACGGGGAAAACGTTCAGCTCATCCACGCGGGTGCGCTGGTTGGCAATGTTGTTGGCGCCGGAAAGGATGGCGTCACGCAGGATCTGGCCAGTAATCATCGTCTGTTACACCTCATGTCTTAGTCTGCCAAAATATCGTCCACATACACGTCGATGCGTGCGACGCGCAGGCCGGTCGCATGTTCGACTTCGTCCTTGACGCGGTGGGTGATGCTTTGCGAGATGGATGCGATATTGAGCCCATACCCCACTTTGATATGCAGCGCAATGACCAGACGGCCGCCTTCCTGGGTGACGGTAACGCCCTTGGGCGGCAGGCTGCCGGTGCGCAGCGCGTTGGATACGATGTTCTCCGTCGGGTTCTGGCCCATGGCGGCGATCCCGTAGCACTGCTTGGCGGCCTGTTCTACCAGACCGGAAAAATAGTCGTTGGTCAAAGAGATATGTCCGTAAGGATTCACCTTGGTGACCATCTGCGATCCTCCTTTGCTGGGCTTACTTAAGGCTATTATACACCTTTTGCATGCGTTTGAACAGTCTCTTTTGCTAAAAAATCTTGTGCTGTTTTTTTACATTCCATTCACAAACTTTGGGGCGGAAATGTATATACTGTTTATAACAACATCACCAAAAGGAGCCGTTGTTTCTATGAACTTATTGTTCTTTTTGACGCCTAAGCAAGATGTTTTATATATCTGTGAGGATTTTACCCTGCGCCAGACGCTGGAAAAATGCTCCAACCAGCGCTACGCCACCATCCCCGTGCTGAAACGCAACGGCGAGTATGTGGGCACCATCACCGAGGGTGACATTTTGTGGGGCATGAAAACGCTGCACGGCCTGGACCTGGAAGCCAGCGAGGACGTGCCCATTGCCAGTTTCCCGCGGCGGCGCGACTACAAGGCCGTGACGGTGACCACCGACATGCGCACGCTGGTGGCGGCGGCGGTGGACCAGAACTTTGTGCCGGTGGTGGACGACCGCAACGTGTTCATTGGCATCGTGCCGCGTACCGCCATCATCAAATACATGCTGCGGCGCATGGACGCCAGCAGCGAGACGGCGCAGATCTCCACCCGCGCGATCCGCAGCCGCTTGGCGCAAAACGACGCCTGAGCTGCACGGCCGCGCCGGCAGCAAGAACGCCCCTGCCCCGGCTTTTTTGCCGGGGCGGGGGCGTTTTGTGCGCTTTGGTGCACACGCAAAAACCGCCCGCCGCGGGGCAAAACCCTGCGGCGGGCGGCAGTTTGTGGAACGTAAGGGAAACTTACTTCAGCTCGACCTTGGCGCCCAGCTCTTCCAGCTTCTTCTGGATGTCCTCGGCGTCGGCCTTGGAAGCCTGCTCCTTCAGCTTGGCGTTCGGGGTCTCGACCAGCTTCTTGGCCTCCATCAGGGAGACACCGGTCAGCTCCTTGACGGTCTTGATGACCTGCATCTTGGAAGCGCCGACATCGGCCAGGATGACGTCGAACTCGGTCTTCTCTTCCTCAGCGGGGGCGGCGGCAGCGCCGGCGGCAGCGGGAGCGGCAGCGGCCACAGCGGAAACGCCGAACTCCTCGCAGATGGTGTCAACGAGCTCTTTGAGCTCCAGAACAGTCATAGTCTTGACAGACTCGACAATGGCAGTGATCTTCTCAGAAGCCATGATAGTTACCTCCATTACAGTATGTTTTTAGGTTTAGGCGGCGCATGGTGGTTTCGGGCGCTGCGCCGGGGCGCTCAGGCAGCCAAAGCTGCGATCAGGCAGCGGCCTCGTCCTGCTTGTCGACGACAGCCTGCAGGGCCACAGCCAGACCACCGACGATCCCGTTGAGGGAGCCGGCCAGCATGGAAAGCAGGCCTTCGCGGTTGGGCATGGTGGACAGGCTCTTGACGCCGGCGGCGTCGAGGACCTGGCCGTCGCAGAAGCCGCCCTTGACGGTGAAGCGCTTGGATTTGTCGGCGTCGGCGAACTTGCACAGGATGCGCGCCGCGGCAGCCGGGTCCTCAGCGGACAGGGCAATGGCGGTGTCACCCTTGAAGCAGTCGGCCAAACCCTCGTACTGGGTGCCTTTGACGGCCAGGCGCAGCATGGTGTTCTTGACGACCATGTAGTGCACGCCGGCCTCACGCAGCTCCTTACGCAGCTTGGTGTCGTCGGCTACGCTGATGCCGTTGTACGCGACGACGACGCCAGCCAGAGAAGAAACGATCTCCTCGTTCAGGGCCTTGACAAGGGCCTTCTTGGATTCCAGAATCTTTGCACTGGGCATGTTACATTTCACCTCGTTCCACTTACAGTTTGGTAACGGTAAGCGGCTTTTCGCGTATAAGAAAAGCCCCTTCCCCGTTGCCGGGAAAAGGGCTTGAAAGCAGAGCAGTCAAACGCACGTTTCTCGGCAGGCCGGGTCACCCCGTTATGCCTTGCGGCACCTGCTGTCTTAAAAACAGCTTATAGAGTATAGCACGCGAACGTGCGTTTGTCAAGTGCTTTTTGGGGCTCAGACACCGTACTTGTTGGTGGCAACGCGCACGCCGGGGCCCATGGTGGTGGCGACGGTCGCGCTCTTGAAGTACTGGCCCTTGGCCGCGGCGGGTTTCGCCTTGGCGATGGCGTCCAGGACGGTGTCCAGGTTGGTCATGAGCTTCTCGGCGCCGAAAGAGGCCTTGCCGATGGGCACATGGATGATGTTCTGCTTGTCCAGGCGGTACTCGATCTTACCGGCCTTGGCGTCGGTGACAGCCTTGCCGACATCGGGGGTCACGGTACCGGCCTTGGGGTTGGGCATCAGGCCGCGGGGGCCGAGGATCTTACCCAGACGGCCGACACGGCCCATCATGTCGGGGGTGGTGACCAGGACGTCGAAGTCGAGGTAACCGCCCTGGATCTTGGCGATCAGATCGTCATCACCGACCTCCTGCGCGCCGGCAGCCTCCGCCGCTTTGGCGGCGTCGCCTTTGCAGATGGCGATGACGCGGACGTTTTTGCCGGTGCCGTTGGGCAGGACCACAGCGCCGCGGACCTGCTGGTCGGCGTGGCGGCTGTCGACGCCCAGGCGGACGTGCAGCTCAACGGTCTCGTCAAACTTGGCGGTCGCAGTCTTGCAGCACAGCTCCAGGGCTTCGGCCGGGTCATAGATCTTGCTGCGCTCGATCTGTTTGGCAGCATCGGTATATTTCTTGCCGTGTTTCATTGGTCATTCCCCTCCTGTTCAACCCTCAACGGTAACGCCCATGCTGCGGGCGGTACCCTTGATCATGCTGACGGCAGCCTCCAGCGAAGCCGCGTTCAGGTCGGGCATCTTGGTCTTGGCGATCTCTTCGGCCTGGGCCAGGGTGATGGAGCCGACTTTGTTCTTGTTGGGCACGCCGGAAGCGGTCTCGATGCCGGCAGCCTTCTTGATGAGGACGGGCGCCGGGGGGGTCTTGGTGATGAAGCTGAAGGAGCGGTCGGCGTACACGGTGATGACGACGGGGATGATCATGCCCATCTGGTTCTTGGTGCGCTCGTTAAACTCCTTGGTGAAGGCCATGATGTTGACGCCCTTCTGGCCCAGAGCGGGGCCGACGGGCGGGGCCGGCGTCGCTTTGCCGGCAGGGATCTGCAGCTTGATGTAGCCAGTGATTTTTTGTGCCATGATATTTGCACCTCCAAATTTTGTGGTGAGTTGCGGCCCGCGGCGCGGGCCTCCCACGGGCATGCGACGGCCGCACGCCCTATAAAAACCGTACCCCGGGCCAGGGCCCGTTCGCGGCTTTTACCGGAAAATTGCGTTTTGCCCCGAGCGTTTGGCTCAGAACAGTTTGACCTGATGCAGCTCGAGTTCTGCGGGCAGCTCGCGGCCAAACATCGTGATCTTGACGCGCACCTTGCGCGCCGGGATGTCGATCTCCTCGACGGTGCCGACGGAGCCTTCCATCGGGCCGGCGGTGATCTCGACGGTGTCGCCGACTTTGTAGTCGACCTGCAGATCGGTCTTGGTCTCGACGCCGAGGTTGGCGACTTCGGCTTCGGTCAGCGGCTCCGGCTTGGACTCGGGGCCGACAAAACCGGTGCAGCCGCGCGTGTTGCGCACGATGTACCAGGTGTTGTCGTTCATGACCATTTTGACAAAGACATACCCGGGGTAGAGCTTGTGCTGGACCTCTTTTTCACCGGTCTTGTTGCCGGTCTTGTCCAGCACTTCCTCGACCACGGTCTCGGTCGGGACCTTGACGTCACAGATCAGGTCCTGCAGGCGGCGGTTTTCCACCATCGTCATCAGGTCCTGGGCGACTTTGTTTTCGTAACCGGAATAGGTATGCACCACATACCAGTTTGCCTGTTCAGCCATGGGTCAATGCCTCCGCTCAAGCGTTCAAGCGCCGACCACGAGGTGGATGGCGCCGCCAAAGATAAGGTCCAGCACGATGAGGACCACCGCCGCGACGATGACCACGACAAGCACCGTGATGGTGTTGGTCTTGACGTCTTTTTTGCTGGGCCACACGACCTTTTTCAGCTCGCTCTTGGTATCTTTAAAATACTTGGCGATGCCCTTGAAAAAGTTCTTGACCTTGCCCAAAAACGAGGTCTTTTTCTTGCCGCTTTGAGCCTGGGCTGCAGGGTTCGCAGTTTTTTTGTCAGCCATCTCTAAGCTCCTATCCTCACTTGGTTTCGCGGTGAAGGGTATGCTTTTTGCAGAAACGGCAATACTTCTTCATCTCAAGACGGTCGGGAGAATTTTTCTTGTTCTTCTCCTTGTTGTAGTTGCGCTGCTTGCACTCGGTGCAAGCCAGGGTGATCTTGACAGTCATTTGTTCGGCACCTCCATTATCGGTTAATAAGCCTCCCTCGCGCTTACGGGCTGCCCCGAAAAAAGGGCATAAAAAATAAACCCGCAAAAGAGGTGCTACTATAGTAGCACAACTGCGGGTGCAAGTCAAGCGGAAAGTGCGGCATTTTGCGCATTTTTTCTGCGCGGGGTCCTAGGCCAGCGGGATATCGATCTCCTGCGCCATGGCAAAGCTGTAGACCGTCAGCTTGGTCACCGGCACGCCCAGGCGCAGCGCAAACGCCTGGCGGTACAGCTGCAGCTGGGCCGTATACTCTTTTTTATAGTAGGCGGCGTCGCGGCTGGCGTCGGTCTTGTAGTCGCAGATCTCGGCATGGTCGTCAAACACAAGCACCAGGTCGGCGATGCCCTGTACGAGCACTTCGGCCTCGGGGTCCCCTGCCTGCGGCACGACTTTGCCGGCCGGCAGCGCCGTGATGAACGGTTCCTCGCGCAGCACACGCTTAGCCTGGCGGATGCGCCGCCAGACGCCGCCGGCGAAAAACGGCTCCACTTGGCCAAGATCCAGCTTGGCGGCCAGGGCGGGGTCCAGCAGCTTTTGCGCCACCTGGCGCTCGACTTCCTTTGCCAGGTCGGGGGCGTCGCCCTGCAGCGGCACGCTTTGCATAAATGCGTGGATGGCGGTGCCGCGCTCGGCCCCGGTCAGGCCGTCCTTTTGCAGAAACGCCGGGCGTTCCAGCGCCGCCGGGCGCGCGGCGTGGGCCACCGCGCTGACGCTGACCTTGGCGGGAATCGTTTGCAGCGCGGCGCGCGGGTGCCGCCAGGCAAAGGAGGCGCGCAGGCTTTGGCACAGCGCTTCCTCCGGCGGCGGGGCGGGCGGCGTTTCGGGCGCGGGGGCGGCTTCCGGCGCCGGCAGCAGACGGACCGTCAGCGGCGCGCGGGTGGGCCGGTGGTGCGGCAGCAGGTCGGTCTTGGCCCACAGGGCGTCGCTGCCCGGGTGCAGCAGCGCCGCCGTCAGCAGCCAGCCGGCCCAGCTGGTCATGCCGCGCATCGCCTCGGGGCCGGTGGCCTCGGCCTGGGCGTAGAGCGCCGGGGCCTTGAGCTCGCTGCCGCCGCGCTTGAGCGGCACAGTGATGAGGAGCGCGTCCTGCGCGCGGGTGAGCGCGACATAGAGCACGCGCATCTCCTCGCTGAGGGTCTCGGTACGGATGGTCTGGGCCAGCGCCGCGTAGGGCAGCGTTTTGTAGCGGCGGGCCGTGCTGCCGGCGCGCAGCGTGACGCCGACGCCGAACCGGCGGTGGGTCAGCACGGGGCGGATGGCGTCGCTCTGGTTGAAAGCGTGCGCCGTGTTGGCCACAAAGACGACGGGAAATTCGAGGCCCTTGGAGCGGTGCACCGTCATGATGCTGACGCAGCCCGGGCGGGTCTGCCCGCCGCCGCTCTGGCTCAGCCCGCCGTTGGCCGCCGCGGCGTCCATGGCGCGGATGAGCGCCGGCAGCCCGGCTTTGCCGGCGCCGGCCGCCCAGGCGACGAAAGTCTGCAGGTCCTCGCGGCAGCGCGCGCCGTCGGGCAGCGCGCCCACGGCGGCCAGGTAGCCGGTGCGGGCCAGCAGTTCTTCGAGCAGTCGGTCCACCGGCAGCATGCGCGCCAGGCGGCGGTACTCGGCCAGGGTCTGCACAAAGGCGGCAAAGCGCGGCTCGCCGCCTTCCAGCACGGCGCCGTACAGGCTGCCCTGCGGGCAGGCGCGGCGCAGCGCCACCAGGTCGTCCGGCGTATAGGGGAACAGCGGGCTGAGCAGCACCGCCGCCAGCGGGATGTCCTGGGCGGGGTTGTCGATGACGCGCAGCAATGCCGCAAAGGGGCGCACCGGCGGCGCGTCCAGCAGATCGGCGGCCACGTCGGCAAACACCGGGATGTTGGCTGTGCGCAGCGCGCTTTCGTAGGTGGCAAAGTCGGCGCGGCCGCGCAGCAGGATGCAGAAGTCCCCTGCCTGGCAGGGGCGCACACCCTCCTTGCCGCGCACGGGGAAGCGTTCTGCCAGCATGGCGGCGATGCGCTGCGCGATGGCGGCGGCGTCTCCTTCTGCGTCTGCGCCGTCGATGACGTCGATCTCGCACAGGCCGGGGTAGGCGTCGTCGGGCCGGCCGACGACGAGCCGCTGGCCAGCGCCGTAGTCGACGCCGCCGAGCTCCTGCGAGAAGAAGGTCTCGAACAGATAGTTGATGCCGGCGATGACCTGCGGCGCGCTGCGGAAGTTGGCGTCCAGCGCCAGCGTGGCCGGCGCGCCCGCCGGCTGCGGGTAGGGCTGCCAGCGCTGCTGCTTGCCCAAAAACACCGACGGGTCGGCCTGGCGGAAGCGGTAGATGCTCTGCTTGATGTCGCCCACAAAGAAGAGGTTATCGGCCTGCGGGGCGGCCAGCGCAAAATAGATGGCGTCCTGCAGGGCGTTGGTGTCCTGGTATTCGTCGACGAGCACGGCGGCATAGCGCGCGCTGACGGTGCGGCACAGCGGCGTGCGGGCGCCGTCCGGCGTCGTGAGCAGGTCCAGCGTCAGATGCTCAAAGTCGGCGTAGTCCAGCAGTTTTTCCTCGCACTTGGCGGCAAAGCAGGCGTCGGCAAACTGCTGCGTGACGCGCACGAGCGCCGCCACCAGCGGCGCGGCGCGGCGGCGGTCCTCGGCATACTGTGCCGCGGTGCACAGCAGGCAGTCGCTGCGCAGGCTTTCGATCTGTTTTTTGGCGCGGTCACGCAGCTCGCTGGCCGCAAAGGCCGCCGGGTTGCTGGCCTTGCCACCCTTGATGCGCCCCGCCTTGCGCCAGGCGCCGCCCAGCTCGTCCAGCAGGGCGACGGCGTCGTCCCACCGGGCTTGCGCCAGCGTCTGGCACAGCGCTTCGACGCGGGCGGCGTCGTCCAGCAGCACCGCCGTGTAGGCGGCGTCGGCGGCTTCGTCCCGCGCGGCGGTGCGCGCGCCGGCTTCCAGCAGGGCTTTGGCCCCACAGGCGCGCGCGTGCGCGATGCGCAGCACCTCGCGCCCCCAGGGGGTGTCCTGCGGGGATGCTTCGGCCTGCCACTGGGCGGCAAAGCCCTGCAGGGCCTGCGCCGGGTGGGGCAGCGCGCGGCTGAAATGGTACAGTTCCAGCACGGCGCGGCCGGCGGTCTGGTCGGTGCGGCCGCGGTCGTACAAGTCGGCAAAAGCGCGGAAATCGGCGTCCGCATAGGCGGTTTCCAGCACGTCGGCCAGCGTCTCCTGCTCGATGCGGGCGAGGTCCGCCTCCTCCGCCATCTCAAAATCCGGCGGGATGTCCAGCGCGGCAAAGTGCTGCTGCACAAAATGCAGGCAGAAGGCGTCCACCGTGCCGATGGCCGCGCGCTGCAACAGCAGCTGCTGGCGGCGCAGGCGCACATCGCCGGGGCGGGCGCGCACCTCCTGCGCCAAGCGGGCCGAGATGTCGGCCCGCAGCTTGGCGGCGGCCGCGTTGGTAAAGGTCATGATGAGCAGCTGGTCGGCGTCCACGGGGTGGTCGGGGTCGGTGATGAGGCCCGCGACGCGCTCGACCAGGACGCGGGTCTTGCCGGAACCGGCGGCCGCCGACACCAGCAGGCTGCCGCCCCGCGCGCCGATGGCGGCAGCCTGCGCGGGGGTGAACTGAATTTTGGGGGTTTCCGGCATAGGGACCTCCTTTTTTATTCTTCCGCAAACGGGTCGCTGACATTGGGCACCGTGCGTTCGTCCTCACCGTCCTGGTGGGGGCAGGCGATGCGGAAATCGCAGTAGGCGCAGGGGCTGCGCCCGCCGCTGCACAGCGGCTGCGCGCCGATGTTGCCCGCATAGAGGTTTTGCGCCATCTGCACCAGCAGGCCGTCGAGGTGGTCGCGGATGCGGGCGAGTTTTTCAGGGTCGGCCAGGCGGCCTTTGGCGTTGGTGATGCGGCCGGTCTTTTCGCTATAGTTCAGCGGCGTGAACTGCCCGGTGCGCTTGGGGTCCATGGCGGTGTAGACCGTCTCGTCGTCGAGCAGCAGGCCGTTGAGCGGGTAGACGGCTGCGCCCGCCTGGCCGGCCGCCTCGGCGTCGGCGCGGGGGATGTTTTCCGGCGCGGGGTCGGCCAGCAGATACTCGACCCCGGCAGCGGCCGCCCCGGGGAACTGCGCCCCGGCCTGGCGTTCCAGCGTAAAGAGGTAGAGCAGCATCTGGCAGTCCAGCCCGCAGTAGACTTCCTTGAGCTGGAAGTCCTTGCCGCCGGTCTTGTAGTCCACAACGCGCAGGTATGTGCGCGCGCCGTGCGGCATGGCGTCGACGCGGTCCACCGTGCCGACGATGCGCACGGTATGCCCGCCGCCGGCGTCCAGTTCCACGGGGTCAACGCGCGGGGCGTCGGGGTCGTCGCCGGGGCGGTCGTCGATGCGCAGCTCAAAGGCGGCCGGCTGGAAGCCGGACTGGCGCAGGTCGCGCTGGATGAAGCCCAGCAGCCCGACGAGGTTGCGGCGGATGCGGTCGATGAGGTACTGCATGCGCACCGTGACGCCGGGCAGGTTGGCGGCGACGTACTGTTCGACCAGCGTATCGACGAGGGCGGCCAGTTCCTCGTCCGCGAGGTCTTTGAAATCGTCTTTTCGCTCTTTGAGGGCGTTTTCCAGCACCCAGTGCGTCAGCGTGCCGCTGATGTTGGGGGCTAGCTCAGCCTTTTGGCGCGGGGCGGCGCGCAGCACGAACTGCAAAAAATAGCCGAACGGGCAAGTCTGGTATTTTTCAAACCGCGTGGGGCTGACGCGCAGGCTGCGGCCCAGCAGCGCTTCCAGCGCGGCGGTGTCCTGCACGGCCAGCGGCTTGCCCTGGCGCGCGCGCTGCACCGCCGCATAGCCGGGCGCGGCATACGGGGTGCCCTCGGCTTCGGCCAGGGCTTCGGCCAGGGCCGCGCCCTCGGCCCCGCGCGCGGGGTCCTGGCTGACGGGGCCCAAAATATCCAGTGCGGCGGCCGGGGCGGCGGCCAGCTCCGCCGTAGCGGGCGTCGTGAACGGCACGCCCAGCAGGCTGCGTACCGGGGCCAGCGCGGCGCTGGCGCCCTCGGCGTCGGTGTCATGGGCCGCACCGGGCCAGCTCAGCCACAAAAAGCGGCGCGCCGCCGTCAGCGCCTTGTAAAAGCAGACGCCCTCGCGCAGGGCGCGGTTCTCAAAGCAGTCGGGCAGTTCGGCCCCCTGGCGGATCATGGCGTCGCGGTCGGCGTTGGTCAAAAGCCCCTGGTCGCCGGGCGTCTGGGGGAACTCGCCCTCGCGCAGGCCGACGACGAACACGGCGTCGGTCTCCGGCAGGCGCATGCGCCCGGCCGACGTCAGGATGACGCTGTCCAGGCTTTGCGGGATATGCCCGAGGTCGGTGGTGCGCAGCAGCAGCGTGAACAGGCCGGCGTACTCGGCCGGGGGCAGCGCTTCGTCGCCCAGCAGCTGCACGAGCTCGTTCAGCAGGCCCATGACGACGTTCCACTCGCGCAGGGCTTCGTCGGCCTCGGGCAGGCGGCCCTGGGCGCGCAGCGTTTCGGCCAGGGCGTTCAGCGTTTTTTCGGCCCCGAGCGCCTGCAAAAACAGGTAGATCTGGCGCGTCAGGTCCGCCGCGCCGGCGTTTTTGGCGCGGGCGAGGAACTTTTGCGCGCGCTCGACGATCCAGGCGCGGGCGATCTCGGCGTCGTCACGGGTCTGTTCGTCCTCGGCCCGGCGGGTGTCGGCGTACCCGGCGGCGCTGCGCGTGAACGGCGCGCGCCAGTCGGCCGCTTTGAGCGGCCAGGTGTAGGCGTAGTTTTCCAGCGCGGCCTGCTGGCGCGCGGGCAGGTCGACTAACCCTGTCTTGAGCAGGCGCAGCACCGTGCGGCTGGAAAGCCCGCCGCGCAGCAGTTCCAGCGCCGCGTGCACGGCGCGGGCGGGGGCAGTAGCTTCCGGCGTGGTGGCTTCGTCGCAGAACAGCGGGATGTTTTGCAGGCGGAACTCATACCGCAGCGGGCTGAGGTACTGCCCGATATCGCGGCAGACGACCGCCATGCGGCTGTAGGGCACCCCGGCGCGGGCGCGCGCGGCAATGGCGGCCGCCACGGCCTTGGCCTCGGCCTGGCGGCTGGCCGCCGCATGGCAGACGATGGCCGGGGCGGCGGGGTCCACCGTGCACTGCGGCGTATAGGTGGGGTCTGCCAGCAGCAGGTTGAGCTCGGCCAGGGCGGGGGCGTCGGCGTGGCGGGGGTCGTCGGCCAGCGTGCGGGTATGTACCGGCACGCCGGCGTCCGCCGCCATGCGGCGCAGCGCGGCGGCCACCATTTTGGCGCCGCTGAACAACCCCATGCCGCCGTCGCGGTCCTGCAGGCCGTCGCAGCACAGGCAGACTGTCACATCGGCCACCGGCAGCATGGCCGCCAGCAAGGCGCGCTTGGGGGCATTGAAGGTATCGAACTCGTCGATGAACACCGCCCGCCCCGCAAAAAACTCCGCGTCCAGGGTGCGGGCCGCCAGCTGCTGGCGGTCGCCGGGATCCATGGCGCTTTGCTGCAACAGCGCTTCGTACGCGCCGTAGATCAGCGCCAGTTCCCGCAGTTTTTCGCCGTCGGCGCCGGGGGCCTCGGCATAGGCTGCCAGGGCGTCCGGCGTGATGCCGGCGCTTTTGAGTTCCTGGATGGTCTGGGCCGCTTTTTCGCAAAACGCTGCCGAACGGCGCTGCCGGCTGTAGTAGACGACACGGTCCAGCAGCGAGTCGACGGCGCGGCGCACCAGCAGCGCGCGGCCGGCTTCGTCCAGCGTCTGCACGGCCGCACCGCCGTAGCGGCGCAGCAGCGCTTCGGCCAGCGTCGTGAAGGAATAACTTTCGACATAGGCGGAAAGGGTATCCCCCAACGTGCGGTAGAGCAGCCCCTCGGTGGAGGAGGTAAACTGTTCCGGCACGATGAGCAGGCTGGGCTGGCTATGCTCGGCCCGCGCGCGCAGCTGCGCCAGCATCTGGTAGGATTTGCCGCTGCCCGACGGGCCGAGAAGAAGATGCAGCATAGGGGGTTTCCTTTCCTGACAGAAAAAGAGGGAAAGCCCTTCCCTCTTTTACACAAACGGTCACACAAACATTTTTTGGCGGGTCATGCAAGCCCCTGCAAAGCGTCCCACAGGGCAAAGCGGACCTCGTACCGGCCAAAGACCAGCGCGTTTTCTTGCGGCGTGGGGTATTCGGCCGCTGCGCCTGCGACGCACAGCGCCGGGTACAGCACGCAGAACCAGTTGTGCCCCTGCGCGTCGCCCAGTTCCACCCGCAGCGCCGTGTAGGCGCCGCCGGGCAGCGCAAAGCTGCCGTATGCCCGCGCGGCAAAGTCGGCGGTTTCCAGCCGCACAGCCGCGCGCTGCGCGCTGTGGGCCTGGTGCAGCGCCAGGTTGGCCGCCCGTTGCAGCCGCGGCAGCGCCGTGCGCAGCGCCTGCGCCGCCTGCTGCGGCGTGGCGGCCGACGTGACCGCGGCGGGCAGTGCTTCCAGAATGGCGTCCCGCACTTCCAGTTTTAAAAGCTGGTCCTCGATGGTATCGCTGTTGGCCAGCACATGCAGGCGGATGGTATCGGCGCGCACCTGCGCCGCCACCTTGCCGCGCTGCTCTGCCGCCACCGTAAGTACCACGCTGAGCAAAAGCCCCAGCCCTACGCCGAGTTCCAGCACCTTGCGTTTCGGGGTCCGTATCATAAGCGCCCCCTCCCTTCGCCCAACAGTATGGGCCGGGCGGGCGGCGGCTAAACAGTGGTCAGCCTTTTTCCGGTTTCAGCGGGCGGCGCACCGTCACGCGCGGGCCGCCGCGCGCCGGGCGGCAGAGGTAGACCTGCTTGTAGCTGGCGCGCAGGGCCGCCTGGGCGGCGCGGGCGCGGGGCTCGTCGGCAAATACGCCGAACACCGCCGCGCCGCTGCCCGTCATCTGGGCGGTCAGCGCGCCGTGCTCCCGCAGGACGGCGCAGATGGCCGGGGTTTCTTTCGCGCCGGAACAATGTTCCAGCGCGTTGCCGGCCGCAGCGCATACCGCCGCCAGGTCGCCGGCGCGCACGGCCTGTTCCTGGGCTTCGCAGTCGGGGTGGACGGGGCTGCCCATCGTATCGTAGCGTGCAAAGGCTTCCGGCGTCGAGACGCCGACGCTGGGCATGGCCACGACGAACCAGCATGCCGGGCAGGGCGGCAGGGCTTTCATCAGGTCGCCAACGCCGCGCACGCGGCAGGTGCCGCCCAGCAAAGCAAACGGCACGTCGGCCCCGATGCCCGCACCGAGGGCGCAGAGTTCGCTCATTGAAAGGCGGGCGTCGTACAAATCGTTGAGGCCCACCAGCACGCCTGCCGCGTCGGCGCTGCCGCCGGCCATGCCGGCGCGCACCGGCACCCGCTTGTAGATCGTCATATCGACGCCGGCCAGCAGCCCCGTGTAGTGGAAAAACGCCAGCGCCGCCTGGATGGCGGTGTTTTTGTCGTTGACCGGCACAAAGCTGCCGGGCAGCGTCAGGCTCAGCCCCTCGCTGCGGCGCAGCGTGATCTTCTCGTACAAGTCGATGGTCTGCATGACCATATCGAGGTCATGGTAGCCGTTGGGCAGCGTGCCGACGACGTCCAGCGAAAGGTTGAGCTTGGCCGGGGCCAGCACAGTGACGGAACGTTTTTGCATAGGGTCCTCCCCTTTTGGTCGGTTCTGATCGCGGTCAGGCTTTCAGCCAGCCGTTTTCCTGCAAAAAGGCGCGGATGCGGTGCATGGCGGTCTGCAGGTGGTCGACGCTGTAGGCGTAGCTGATGCGGGCGTACCCCTCGCCGGAGGCGCCAAACGCGTCGCCGGGGATGATGGCGACCTCTTTTTCGTGCAGCAGGCGCTCGCAGAATTCCTCGCTGGACAGGCCGCTGACCTGGATGGAGGGGAACACATAGAACGCGCCGCGCGGCTCAAAGCAGGTCAGGCCCATCTCGTTGAGGGCTTTGACGACGTAGCGGCGGCGGCGGTTGTACTCGTCGCGCATCATCTCGATCTGGTCGTCGCACTGGCGCAGCGCCGTGATGGCCGCATACTGGCTGGTGGTGGGCGCGCTCATGATGCAGCTTTGGTGGATCTTGGTCATGATCTCGATGATCGGCTCCGGCCCGGCGGCATAGCCCAGCCGCCAGCCCGTCATCGCGTAGGACTTGGAGAAGCCGTTGACGACGATGGTGCGCTCGGCCATGCCGGGCAGCGAAGCGAAAGAGACATGGCGTTCGAGGCCGTAGGTCAGCTCGGAGTAAATTTCATCCGAGAGGACCATGACGTTGGTGCCGCGCAGCACCTCGGCGATGGCTTTGAGGTCCTCGGCCTCCATGACAGCGCCGGTGGGGTTGTTGGGGTACGGGAAGATGACCAGCTTGGTGCGCGGCGTGAGGGCCGCCTGCAGCTGGGCCGCCGTCAGGCGGAAGCCGTCCTCGGCCCGGGTGGGGATGTGCACCGGCACGCCGCCCGTGAGCTGGGTGATCGGCTCATAGCAGACAAAGCAGGGTTCGGGGATGATGACCTCGTCCCCGGGCTGCACCAGCGCGCGGATGGCCAGGTCGATGGCCTCGCTGCCGCCGACGGTGACGAGCGTCTGTTCCACAGTGTAATGCAGGTCAAAGCGGCGTTCCAGGTAGCGGCAGATCTCGGCGCGCAGCTCTTTGAGGCCGGCATTGGCCGTGTACTTGGTGCGGCCCTGTTCCAGGCTGCGGATGCCCGCGTCGCGCACGCTCCACGGCGTCTTGAAATCCGGCTCGCCGACGCCCAGCGAGATGCAGTGCGGCATATCGGCCGCCAGGTCAAAAAAGCGGCGGATGCCGGACGGGCGCATCACCTGCGCATTGGGGGCGATCAGTTGTTCATAGTTCATCACAGTATCGTCCACTCTCTTTCGTCGGTCTCCTCGGCCTCATACAGGCGGCCGCTGCGCTTATACGCGCGCAGCACAAAGCTCGTCGCGGTCGAGATCACGTCGTCCAGCGGCGACAGGCGCTTGGCGACAAAGAGCGCGATCTCCTGGAAAGAACGGCCCTTGATGATGACCTGCAGGTCGTAACCGCCGCTCATCAGCAGCACGGTGTCGACTTCGTCAAAGGCGGCGATGGTCGCGCCGATGTCGTCAAACCCGCAGGATTTGTGCGGCGTGACGCGCAGTTCGATGACCGCTTCCACCACGTTGACGCCGGCGCGCTCCCAGTCGACGAGCGCCTCATACCCGCGGATATAGCCCTTGGCGGCGGCCTCGTCCATCATGGCGGCCACCTCCTGCGGGGTCTTGTCCAGCATGGCCGCGATGTCCTCGATGGGCATGCGGGCGTTTTTTTCGAGCAGGCGAAGCAATTCTTCCATAACGACACACCTCATTTTTTGTATAGATGTTATGATTATAGCATACTTGCCGGGGGATTGCACCTGTTTTTTGCCGCCGCCCCCTGCAAAAAGCGCCCGTGCGGGGCGCAGGGCCGCGCGCGGGTGCGCTGGCGCGCCCTTGCATGCAAAAAGCACCCGTGCAGGGCACGGGTGCTTGCGGCAGGGTCTGTGCGGGGGCGCCGTGTCAGCTTTCGGCGTCGGAGGAGGCGGGTTCTTCTTCCCCGCCGGTCTCTTCCTCCGTGGTCTCGCCGGCGTCTTCGCCGCCTTCTTCCGGCGGCGTTTCCTCCGAGGAAGCGGTTTCCTCCCCGCCTTCCTCAGCCGGGGCCTCCTCGGCCGGGGTCTCCTCCGCCGCGGCGGCATCCTCGGCCGGGGCGCTGTTGGCGGCGTCGGTCATGGTGGAATCCAGCTGGCTTTCGACCATCGTCTGGGTATCCTGCGAGACTGCCGCCGTCGGGGTGGGCGTGGGCGTCGCCTCGACCTGCATCTCGCTTTCCTGCAGCGCGGTGAGGTACCAGGTGCGGTTTTCGCCGCGGGCAAAGACGTAGTCCATGTACTTGACGGGGTCGGTGGGCGCCGTCAGCGAGATCTCGCCGCTGGTGCTGTTGCTGGCCGTGGGGACGTACCCGACGGTGACGCGCAGCTGGCCGCCGCTGTTGGTGATGCGCTCGACCTGCGGCGTATACTGTGCGACCGCACTGGTGACGGGCACCAGGTAGCACTGCTTTTCCTCGTTGTACTGGTAGACGAACTGGTCGGTGGCAAAGCTGCCGTCGGTGACTTCATACCCCGGCCCCAGCAGGTTGGCGATGTAGGTGTCGATCTCCAGCTTGGGGATCATGGCAGAGCCGGTGTCGGGGTCGCGCTCATACTGGTCCAGCGTGCCGCCGTCCTTTTGGGCTTCGTACACGGTGCCCCAGATCGCCGCCTGCTTGAACACACCGGGGTCTACCGCCTGCACGTCGTCAAACGGCAGCGGGTCCAGCATGACCATGCCGTACAGGCGGTCGGCGTACTCCTGCCGGCGGCCGGAGTCGTCCAGCACGCTGCACAGCGCGCTCCAAAGCCAGCCGGCAACGGTCAGCAGGCCGATGAGCGCCAGCAGCAGTGCCGCCGCGCCCAGCGCCTGCCGCGCCAGGCGGCGGCTGTTGCGGATCTGTTCTTCTTTATAATTTGCCATGGTGGGTGTTATTGCTCCTGAATCTCAAGTCTTGTGCGCGGGCAGAGGTTATTTGTTTTTGTACATCTGCTCGTAGTATTTCTGGTAGTCGCCGCTGGTGACGTGGGCCATCCAGTCGGGGTGGGCCAGGTACCAGTCGATGGTCAGCACGATGCCTTTTTCAAACGGCGTCTCAGGGTACCAGCCCAGATCGTTCTTGATCTTGGTGGGGTCGATGCCGTAGCGGCGGTCATGGCCGAGGCGGTCCGCCACATGGGTGATGAGCTCCTCGCTGATGCCCTCGTCCTGCAGGCGGTCGTGCAGCTGGGCGATGACGGTCTTGACGATGAAGATGTTGGGGCGCTCGTTATGGCCGCCGACGTTGTACACCTCGCCGTCCTTGCCGCCCGCCGCGACCATATCGATGGCCTTGCAGTGGTCCATGACATACAGCCAGTCGCGGATCTGCATGCCGTCGCCGTACACCGGCAGCGTCTTGTGCTGCTTGGCGTTGTTGATGAGCAGCGGGATGAGTTTTTCGGGGAACTGGTAGGGGCCGTAGTTGTTGGAGCAGCGGGTGATGTTCATCGGCATGCCGTAGGTGTCGTGGAACGCCTTGACGAACATATCGGCGCTGGCCTTGCTGGCCGAGTAGGGGCTGTGCGGGCACAGGGGCGTCGTCTCCATAAAATAGCCGTCGGGGCCCAGCGCGCCGTACACTTCGTCGGTAGAGACCTGCAGGTACTTTTTGCCCGGTTTCCAGGTCTTGGCCGCGGCGTCGTACCAGGCGTCCTTGCAGCACTGCAGCAGGTTGACGGTGCCCAGCACGTTGCTTTCGACAAAGATCTCGGGGTTTTTGATGCTGCGGTCGACGTGGCTTTCGGCCGCGAAGTTGATGACGTAGTCGGGGTCATATTTCGCGATCAGCTCGGTGACGAGCGCCTTGTCACAGATGTCGCCCTGCACAAAGATATGGCGGGCGTCGCCCTCGATATCCTGCAAGTTCTCGAGGTTGCCGGCGTAGGTCAGCTTGTCGAGGTTGACAAGGCGGATGTCGGCGTATTTGTCCAGCATATAGTGGACGAAGTTGGACCCGATAAACCCGGCGCAGCCGGTGACGAGATAGGTTTTCATAGTAGGCTCATTCTCCATTCCAGTTTGCGAAAAAGTCGTTGAGGGCGTCCTGCCAGCCGCGCATCTCGTCGCCGACGGTGCAGCGCAGCATGCGGTTTTCCAGCGCGCTCCACGCCGGGCGGTTCGCGCTTTCGGGGTGGGCGGCGGCGTACGCGGCGCTGGTACAGGGCACGACCTTGCACGCCAGGCCGGCGCGCTGCATGATGGCGGCCGCAAACTCGGCCCAGCTGCAGATGCCGTTGCCCGTGCAGTGGTAGACGCCGTAGTCGTGGCTGACCGCCAGCTTGAGGATGTGATATGCCAGGTCCACCGCGTTGGTGGGGTTGCCCAGCTGGTCGTTGACGACGGTGACGGTATCGTGCGTTTTGCCCAGGCCCACCATCGTTTTGACAAAGTTTTTGCCGTAGTAGCTGTACAGCCAGGCCGTGCGCACGATGATGTGCCGGCGGCAGAACTGCTCGACATAGCGCTCGCCCAGCAGCTTGGTGTCGCCGTAGGCCGAGACCGGCGCCGGGATGGCGCACTCGTCCAGCGGCACGCCGCCGTTGGCCCGGCCGGAGAACACATAGTCGGTGGAGATATGGATCAGCCGCGCGTTGACTTTGTCGCACGCCAGCGCCAGGTTGCGCGGGCCGATGGCGTTGACCATGTACGCCGCGTCGCGCTGGGTCTCGCACCCGTTGACGTTGGTGAACGCCGCGCAGTTGATGACGGTATCCGGCTGGTGGCGGCGGATGTAGCTGATCGTCGCTTCCCGGTCGGTGATGTCCAGTTCCTCTACATCCACCGGGATGACGGTGGCTTTGCGCAGCCGCTCCGGCAGGGGGCCCAGCACGCAGCCCTCGGCCGCAAGCTGGCGCTGCAGTTCGGTGCCGAGTTGCCCGCGGCACCCTGTGATCAAGATCTTCATGGTATCCCCTCTCAGTACAGCAGCTTGTCGTCGGCCACGTTTTTCAGGTGCATGCCGTAGGGCGATTTGCCGTAGCGCGCGGCGCTTTCCAACAGTTTTTCTTTGCTGATCCAGCCGTATTTGTAGGCGATCTCTTCCGGCGCCGAGATCTTGATGCCCTGCCGCTGTTCGATGGTCTGCACAAAAGTTGCCGCTTCCACCAGCGAATCCATCGTGCCGGTGTCCAGCCAGGCGTAGCCGCGGCCCAGCAGCTGCACGTCGAGCTTGCCCTCGGCCAGGTACATAGCGTTGAGCGTCGTGATCTCCAGCTCGCCGCGGGCGCTGGGCTTGACCTGCTTGGCCATCTTGACGACGTCGCGGTTGTAGAAGTACAGCCCGGTGACGGCGTAGTTGCTCTTGGGGTGTTCGGGTTTTTCCTCAATGGAGGTGGCGTGGCCCTCTTTGTCAAAGGCGACGACGCCAAACCGCTCGGGGTCGTTGACGTAATACCCAAAGACCGTGCAGCGGCCGGCCTCAGCGTTGGCGGCAGCCGCTTTCAGGCGCTTGGAGAACCCGGCGCCGTAGAAGATATTATCCCCCAGCACCATGGCGCAGCAGTCGCCGCCGATAAATTCCTCCCCCAGCAAAAACGCCTGGGCCAGGCCGTCGGGGCTGGGCTGCACCTTGTACTGCAGGCGGATGCCGTACTGGCTGCCGTCGCCCAGCAGCGCCTCAAAGCGCGGCGTGTCGGTAGGGGTGGAGATGATGAGGATGTCCTGGATGCCCGCCAGCATCAGCGTCGACAGCGGGTAGTAGATCATCGGCTTATCGTAGACCGGCAGCAGCTGTTTGGAGGTGACCATCGTCAGCGGGTACAGTCTGGTGCCGGCGCCGCCGGCAAGGATAATGCCTTTCATCTGTTACAGCTCCTTTTTCCAATTTGCACCGTGCGCGCCGCCCATCCCGCGGGGCAGGGCCCACCGGGGCATAATCTCACACAATAATAGTAACGCCATTATACCGCATTTGCGCCCCCAGCGCAAGGGGAAAATCCCCCGCCGGGCCGGCCGGCGCCGCGTGGAATTTGTTTCCAGTTTGTTACTATTTGTGCAGGAACGCTTGACGCACGCAGCGGACTATGATACAATATACGCGGTGTAAATACCGGCAGTTTTATGCCGACCAACTATACAATGTGATGAATCCGCTTGGTAAGGAGGCGTTTTTTCTTTGAAACGCTTTTTGTGCGCAGCGTTTTTTATTGCGCTGGTCGCGTTGCTGGCCGCCTGCGGGGTGCTGAACAAAGTCAGCGCCCCGGTGCAGGCCACCGCCACCCCCACCAGTTCAACATCCCGCAGCCAACAGAATGATACCGTCACGGTAAAGGAGGCGCCCGCCACCGTCGACGTCGTCTCGGCCCAGGACGCCCAGACGCCGCAGGCCGCCGCCCCGGCGCAGGCTTCCACCCCGGCTACCGGGGATTTTCCGGTATTGTATCTGGCCGGTATCGTGGGGTTGATCCTGATCTGCTCCGCCGGGCTTTTGATGCTGCGCAAGATCTGATTTGACAACGCCCCTGCACGGGGCGTTTTTTATTTCCCGCTTTTTGCAGAAAGGAGCTTCCCGCCCGTGGGCAAACGCTACCGCAGACTGCGCGGGGACACCGCGTACTATCCCTTTGCCGCGCGCACCCACCTGCGCGCGCGGCAGCGGCGGCAGGCGCGCTGGCTACGTATAGCCGGCGTTGCCGCGCTGGCCCTGGCCGCCGCCCTGCTGGTGCGGCAGACGGTGTTCCGCGGCGGGCAGCCGCAAGCGCCGCAAGCCGCCGGCCCGGCCGCCTCTGTAGCTGCCGCCACCCGCGAGAACGCGCGGGTGAACGTACACCCCGTGGCCGCCACCGCCGACGCCCTGGCCCTGACGCAGCAAGCCGACGCCGCCGCCCGCGCCACGCCGGAAACCGCCGCCGCGCCCGCCCCCCAGCAGACCGCCCGCGTGCTGGAGGCGTACCGCGCCCTGTACGAGCAAAACCCCGACCTGATCGGCTGGCTGCGCGTCGAGGGGACCGGCATCGACCTGCCGGTGGTGCAGACCCCCGGCGACAACGAATACTACCTGCGCCGCGGGTTCGACAAATTCTATGCGGCGGGCGGCACGTTGTTTTTGGACGAACGGTGCGACATATCCCCCGCCGAGCCCACGGCCAACTGGTTGGTCTACGGCCACAATATGGCGGACGGCACGATGTTCGGCCAGTTGACGCGCTACCGCGACGAGGCCTTTTACCGCGAGCACCCGACCTTCACCTTTGACACGCTGTATGAGACCGCCACCTGGCAGGTGGTGGCTGCACTGGACACGACGCTGGGCGCCGACGAGCTGCCCTACTACACCTTTTTTGACGCCGGCACCAAGCTGGAATGGCAGCAGCGCGTGGAGGCCATACGGGCGCTGGCGCTGTACGACACCGGCGTCGAAGTGCAGTACGGCCAGCAGCTGCTGACGCTTTCGACCTGCGGCGACCACCGCCCCGGCACCAAGGCCCGCTTTGCCCTGCTGGCCGTGCGGGTGGACCCGTAAGCGCCCGGCACTTGCATTTTGCGGAGGAATCGGCTATGATGGTGCCAGACCCATACCGGAAAGGAGCCTTACACTATGGCAGAATTTACCTATGAGATCACCGAGCGCATCGCGGTGCTCTCGACCAATGCGCGCGGCTGGGAACGCCAGCTGAACCTCGTCAGCTGGAACGGCAACGCCCCCAAGTATGATATCCGCGACTGGTCCCCCGACGGCACCCGCATGGGCAAAGGCATCAGCCTGAGCGAAGAGGAGCTGAAAACGCTGAAGGACATTTTGGACGAGATGGAACTGTGAGGGCCGTATGGAAGACTACCATGCCCGCTTTGTGGAGATCTACAACCAGCACATCACCCGCCCCGGCGCCGACCGCCTGCTGAACTGGCTGGAGACAACGGACTTTTTTACCGCGCCGGCCTCGACGCGGTTCCACGGCGCGTGCGAGTGCGGGCTGGTGATGCACAGCATCAACGTGTATGAAGCGATGATGCAGCACTTTTTCACCGACGGCGAGAACGCCGAGAGCTACGCCATCTGCGGGCTGCTGCACGATTTGTGCAAAGCGAACTTTTACAAGGTGAGCACCCGCAACGTCAAGAACGACGCCACCGGCCAGTGGGAGAAAGTGCCCTACTACCAGGTGGCCGACCAGCTGCCCTACGGCCATGGCGAAAAGAGCGTCTACCTGATCGAGCATTTTATGCGCTTGAAGACCGCCGAGGCCGTGGCCATCCGCTGGCACATGGGCGGGTTTGACGACGCCGTGCGCGGCGGCAGCTATGCCGTAAGCGACGCCTACAACACCTACCCGCTGGCCGTCAAGCTGCACATTGCCGACCTGACCGCCACCTACCTGATGGAACAGGGCACCAGCAGCGTGGAAAACGGCCACCCCAAAACCAAATAAACTGCACCAAACGCCCCGGCGGGAACATTCCCGCCGGGGCGTCGTTTTGTTGCCGCGCATGCAAAAACCGCCGCCCGGGCGGGCGGCGGTTCTTTCTTGTTATTTCGTTTGGGCGGGGTCGTCCAGGCGGTCGATCTCGTCCTGCAGCAGCTGCGAGACCGGGCGCTGTACGCTGCGCAGGCGGCGCACAGCCGGTTTGGGCGGCGCAGGCGTTTTGGCGGGCGGCGGGGGCGGCGCGCTGCGGCGCGGCCGTACCGGCTGGGCCGACGCCCGGACGCGGAACTGCGGCGCGGCCGGTCTGGGCGGCGCGGGGTCGTCCTGCTCCGGCGTGCCCTTGGCGAAATCTTTCATCTCGGCGCCAAGCTCCCGCAGTTCGGCCTCGGCGTCGTCGAGCGCCTGGTAAATCGAGCGGGTCAGCCCTTCCATATCCAGCGTGGCGGCGCTCAGGCGCTGGTCCACGCGGGCCAGACGGTCGCGCACCAGCATCACGCCGGCGGCGATGCCGCGGGCATTCTCGGCCATGCGGCTTTTCTGCGCCTCGGCCTGCTGGCGCAGCTCTTTCTCGGCACTTTCGGCGTAGAGGTGCGCGTCAGCCAAGATCTTGCGCGCTTCCAGCTTGGCTTCCCGCACGGCGTCCGGCGCGGGCGCTGCCGCGCCCTGCCGCTGCGCGTCGGCAAGCTGCTGCTGCAAGTCCTCGACCTGCTGCTGCAGGTCATGGCATTTCAGCTGCCAGATGTTGGCGTTTTTCTGGCTTTCTTTCTGGCCGTTCTGGTATGTATCCAGCTGTTTTTGCAGGGTTCTGAGCTGTTCTTCGCCCTCGCGGCGGCGGGCCTCAGCCGTATCGGCGCGCTGGGTGGCAGCGGCGGCTTCCGCCTGCAATGCCTGCGCGCGGGCGTCGGCGTCAGTGCGGGCCTGGCGCTGGGCGTCCAGGTCGGTCTGCAGGTTTTGCAGCTTTTGCTCGTACTCCATCTCGCGCTGCTGGGTCTCGTCGGCCAGAGCGTTCATGTACGCCAGCACATCATTTTTGTCGAACCCAAACAGGCTGGAGCGAAAGCCCTGTTCCTGAATGCTCTTTACTTCCGATGGCATGGCGTTTTACATCCTCTCACGGCGAACTGTCAGCAACTCAAGAACGCTTGTTCAAGATGCTGAGCAGGTCGTCGAAGTAATCGCTGTCGTCCTCTTCCTCCGCCGGGGCGTCCTGGACCGGCTGCATGCCGACGCCCGTATTAAAGGACTGGGTGAAGATGGGGTCGGGGATCTTAGCCTCGACCGGCGGCTGCACGGCGACAGGCTGCGGTCTTTCGGCGGCCGGCGGTTCCGGCGCAACGCGCTGCTGGGCCGCGCCCGCGCGCTTGGCGTCGACGTGCGCCTGGATGGGCTCGTCGACTTCCGGCGTGCTCTCGAAGCCGGTGGCGACGACGGTGATGCTCATCTCGTCGCTCAGGCGCTCGTCAAACGCAGTACCCCAGATGATGTTGGCGTCGGGGTGCGCGGACTGGGTGATCATGGAGGCAGCGGTCTCGACGTCGTCGAGGCCGATGTCGGGGCTGGACGTGATGTTGATGATCACGCCGCGCGCACCGGCGATGCTGGTTTCCAGCAGCGGGCTGGAGATGGCGGCCTTGGCGGCGTTCTCGGCCTTGCCGGCGCCCTTGGCCACGCCGACGCCCATGTGGGCGAAGCCGGCGTCTTTCATGATGGAACGCACGTCGGCGAAGTCGAGGTTGATGAACGCCGGCGTGTTGATGAGGCTGGAAATGCTCTCGACGCCCTGGCGCAGCACGTTGTCGGCGGCCTCAAAGGCGTTCATGAGGGTGATGCGCTCCTGGCTGATGAGCTTGAGGCGCTCGTTGGGGATGACGATCAGCGAGTCGACGTGCATCATCAGCGAGGCGATGCCCTGCTCGGCCAGGCTCATTTTGCGCTTGCCTTCAAACGCGAAAGGCTTGGTGACGATGCCGACGGTCAGGATGCCGAGGTCGTGCGCGACTTCGGCCACGACGGGGGCCGCGCCGGTGCCGGTGCCGCCGCCCATGCCGGAGGTGATAAAGACCATCTGCGCGCCTTTGAGGGCGTTGGAGATCTCGTCCCGGCTCTCCTCCGCAGCGCGCTGGCCGATCTCCGGATCCGCGCCGGCGCCGCGGCCCTTGGTCAGCTTGGCGCCCAGCTGCACTTTCTGCGTGGCTTTGGAGTTGAGCAGCGCCTGCTGATCGGTGTTCATTGCAACGAACTCGACCCCGGACAGGCCGGCATCCACCATGCGGTTGACCGCGTTGCCGCCGCCGCCGCCTACGCCGATGACCTTGATATTGGTCACATTTTGCATTTCTTCGTCGAGAACGAATGCCATGAGAGTATCCCCCTAAAATGTAAAAGTGTCAGCGGGCCGAAACGGCGTCCCCACAAATGGGCACACTGACCCGTGATTTTTTTGCATATAACCGATTATTAGAATACCAAATTTTCATCCCGATTTCAATACCTGGCGGTAAAATTCATAAAAAATGCCTGTTTTGCCGCGAAATCACCAACTGTAGGGGCAGCTGGTGAAGGTTTTTGGCACAAACGTGAACGCCTACCCGGCAGCCGCCCGGCACACCGCCCCCAGGGCCGCCAGGTCGCCGGGCAAATCGGCATAGCCGCGGCGGATATGCCCGGGGTCCCGCAGCTGCGTGGTGCCTTCGGCCGCCAGCGCCGCCACCGCCAGCGCCGCGCCGCCGCGCAGGTCCGGCGCTGTGACGGCGGCCCCGTGCAGCCGGGCGCCGCCGGCAATGGTAAGCCTGCGCCCCGCCGCTGTGCACACCGCCCCCATGGCGGCAAACCCCGCGGCGCAGGCAAAGCGATCGGCAAACAGGTGGTCGTAGATCTCGCTGGGGGCGTCGGCCTGCAGCAGCACCGCCGCCGCAAGCGGCGCGGTGTCGGTGGCAAACGCCGGCCAGGCGTTGGCAAACAGCTGCTGCCCGCCGCGCAAAGGCCGCGCGGGGTCCCGCGCCAGGCGCACCGTGTCGCCGTCCGGTTCGACCTGCACGCCGCAATCTTGTAAGAAATGCAAAAACGCGCCGTAATACTGCGGCAGGCAGCCCGTGACGGCGACCTGCCCGCCGGCGGCCGCCAGCGCCGCCGCATAGGTGGCCGCAGCGATGCGGTCCGGCAGCGGCGTGTACGACACCCCGCCCAAAGCGCGCCGCCCCTGCACCACGATGACGGGCGTGCCCGCCCCTGTGATCTGCGCCCCGCAGGCGCGCAGGAACCCGGCGAGGTCGCAGACTTCCGGCTCACAGGCCGCGCAGCGCAGCACCGTAGTGCCCTGCGCGCAGCAGGCCGCCAGCAGCAGCGTTATCGTAGCGCCGACGCTGGGCAGGCGCAGGGTAAAATCCACCCCGCGCAGCGGGCCCAGCCGCCGCAGCGTGACGGCTTCGCCCTCCAGCTCCACCTGCGCGCCCATGGCGGCCAGGCCGGCCAGGTGGATGTCGACGGGGCGCGGGCCCAGGCGGCAGCCGCCCGGCAGCGGCAGGCGCACGCTGCCGGCGCGGCACAAAAGCGGCGCCAGGTAAAACACCGAGCTGCGCATCGCCCCGGCCAGCGCCTCCGGGATCTCGCCGCACAAAACCTCCGGCGCAGCAGGCTGCGTGCAGATGTCCGTCCCTTTGCGCACCGCTTTGGCCCCCACGGCCCGCAGCAGCGCCAGGCTGGTGTCGACGTCCGCCAGGCGCGGCACGCCGCACAGCCGGCAGGGCGCGCCGCACAAAAGCGTGGCCGCCAGCAGCGGCAGCACGCTGTTTTTGGCCCCGGCCGGGCGGATCTGCCCGTGCAGGGTCTGCCCGCCGGTGATGGTGATCGTCTGCATAGCGGCCCCCTTTTTGCCCCGTGCGGGGCGCTGCAAAATACACGCGGCAGCCCGGCGCCGTACCGTCCGGCCGGCGCCGGGCTGCCCGTTTCGCTTGCAAATCAGTCTAGTTACATATATGGCCGCGCGCGGCGGGTTATGCCCGGAGGCTACAGCAGCAGCGGCTGGATCTGCACGCCGCGCAGCGCGCTTTCCAGCGCGTCGGGCAGCTGGGTGAAATCGCTTTTAAGGCTGCAGGGCTTTTTGTAGCTGTCGTCCTGGCCAAAGGGCACAAAATAGTAGTGCTTGCGCTGCAAAAGCGCCGCCAGCGCCGGGGCGCTGCCCGAAAGCCCGTCGTTGGTGGAGGGCGCCACCACGACCGGGCAGCCGCCGCGCAGCAGACTTTTGGCCGCCAGCGTGACCGGCGTGGCGCTGATGCCCGCCGCCAGCAGCGCCATGGTGGTGCCGGTGGCCGGTGCAATGACGAGCGCCTGCGCCAGGCGCTGCGGGCCCAGCGGCTCGACCTGCTGCAGCGTCGTCAGCGGCGCATGGCCGGTCAGCTCGCACAGGGTGCGGCGCAAAGTCTCCGCCGTGCCAAAGCGGGTATCCTGCCCGGCCGCGCTGACGCTGAGGATGGGCAGGACGTCCCACCCGCGGCGGCGCAGCGCGCCGACCTGCGGCAGCACGGCCGAAAAACTGCAAAAACTGCCGCACAGGGCAAAGGCTACCGTGCGCGGCGCGCCGGAAGATGGTTTCATGGCTGCTCCCCCCTGTCTGCCAAGATGGCCAGCACCGCCTGGCCGATGAGTTCCCCCGCGGTATACGGCGCGCAGCGCCCCGGCAGCGCCAGCGCCTGCACGGCCTGCACGCCCAGCGCCTGCGCCGCTGTAAAATCGACGCCGCCGGGCTCGCTGGCCAAATCGACGACGAGCGCGCCGGGCGGCAGCTGCTGCAAAAGCGCGCGCGGCAGCACCAGCGCGGGGATGGTGTTGATAACGGCCGACGCCCCAGGCAGCAGGCCGGGAAGCGCCGCCAGCGGTTCGGTCCGGTGCCCGGCACAGCGGGCGGCGGCGCGCGCTTCGGCCCGGCGTGCCGCCACCGTAACACGCCCGCCCAGCAGGGCCAGGCGGTCGGCCACAGCGCGCCCCACGCGGCCGTAGCCCAGCACCAGGAAATCGCTTTCCCAGATCGTGCGCCGGCGCAGCTGCAGCAGCAGCGCCAGGCAGGCTTCGGCCGTGGGCACAGCGTTGAGCATCTCCAGTTCCGGGCGTGCAAAATAGTCTACCAGCGGCAGGTTGGCCTGCCGCACTGCCGCGCGCACCGGCGGCCCGGGCCGCCCCGCCAGCACCAGTGTGCCGGGGCGCGCCGCCTGCAGCACGCGCGCGATCTCATCGCTGACGCGCTGCTGCGACATTGGCAGCAGCAGGTAGTCCGCCCGGGACGCGCATTCCGGCCCGGCGGCCGCATAACCGGCCCGGCGCAGCACCTGCACGGCTGCCTGCTGGCGGGCATCCCGGCCGGCTGCGCAAAACAGCTTTGGCATCCGCATCCCCTCCCCTGTTCCTTGTGCGCCATACTATGCCGCGCCGCACACGGTGCGTGCAGACGCAAAAAAGCGCCCTGCCAAACGGCAGGGCGCGGGGAAGAACGGGGATCGATCAATAATGTTTGAGTGCGTCGCACTGGGCGCGCCAGACCGGGCGCGGGTCGATGGGCACCGTGCCGATGCGCATCTCGGCCACCAGGGTGGAGCCGCAGGTCGCAATGCTCTGCCCCTGCTTGAGCTGGTCGCCCGCTTTGACGTTGAGTTGCTGCAGGTGGTAGAAGATGCTTCTGACACCGGCGCCATGGTCGATGACCAGGGTGTTGCCGAACCCTTCGCCCAGATCTTTGGCCAGCGCGACGGTGCCGTTGGCCGGGGCGATGAGCAGCTCGCCCCAGGTGGTGGACAGCACCATGTTGGTGGCCGTGCGCCCGCCGCCAGAGTGGCTGGCGCGCTGGCTGCGGCTGCGGCCCGCGTACTCGGTCATGCCGTAGTACAGCTCTACGTCGAGCGTGTTGAGCAGCGGCTGCACGAAGTTGCCTTCCGCCCAGGCCACCGGGGTTACTTTCTGCCCCAGGGCATTCTGCAGTTCAGCCGGGATGTCTTCTTGGCCGATATACGGCGTGACGAACTGGGAGGTGCTGGAATAGTCCTTGTAATTCCACTTGGCTGCCTGCACCTCAAACTCCAGCGTTTCTCTGTAGTCGCCCATCGTGACGACGAGCTGCTGCGTGCCGGCCGCATGATCCCAGGGGATCGGCAGGTAGCACACCCAGCCGGTGCCCGCCTTGGCAAAGCCCGCATTTTTGAGCGTGGTCTGGATCTGCGGCGGCCGCCCGTCGACGGTATCGCTGACCGTCACGGCGGCCACGCCGCCCTGCTGCACCGATGTGGCGAACAGGTGCACCGTGGGGCGCACTTCGACCTTGAACGAAAGCTGCCAGGTCTCGCTGCCGATCACCGCAGCGTCGCCCGCCACCGGGCTTTCGTCGCTGTACAGCGTCAGCTCGGCCGTGTACTCTCCGTTTTCGGTAAACTGGAAATTGGCAAACGTTTCGACGTCGCCCTCAAAAACGACGGCGTCCTCGCTGTCGGTCACCGTCAGTTCGCTGCGGTAACTGTCGGGCGAGACGGTGAAATCCGGCGAGGTCTGCTCGACCGGCTGCGCCAGCGTGGCCGGCGCGCTGCTGAGCGTTTCGGCATAGGTGCGGCGGATCGCCTTGCCCACGACGGGGACTTTCCACTGGTACGAGGAAGGCGCGATCTCCTGCCCGGCAAACGTCACGCGGATCTGCGGCAGCATGTCGGGCGTAGCGCTGCGGTACAGCCACACAACACCTGCCACGGCAATGACCAGCACAAAGATCAGCACCAGCAGCAGCCAGCGTGCGATGCTGCCCAGGCCGCCCATCAGGTGATCGGCCAGCGTGGGGGGTGCTTCTTCCACGGTTTCTTCCTGGCTTTGGGGGGCTGCCTCCGTCTCGCTTTGCGCCGGTGCAGCGTCAAGATGCGCCGTGATCTGTTCGATGGAAAGCTGGACCGTGCGCGTGATGTCCGACACCCGCTGTTCGTCCGTCTCCGGCTCTGCAGGGCTTCCCGTATCCGGCTCCGCCGGTTCGGCATCGTCCGCATCGGCGGCAGGCTCGGCTTCTTCCTGCGGCTTTTCTTCCGCGGGCCGGCTTTCTTCGGCCGGTTCGGCCCCGCCGGGCTCAGCCGGGGGCTCCGGCTCCGCATCCGGCGCTTCCGCGGCGGCAGGGGCCTCGGCCGTTTCTTCGGCGCTGGCCGCGGTGGTCTCGTCCGCAGGCTTTTCTTCCGTCTTTTCTTCCGGGGTCTCCGGCTCCGACGGTTCGGC
>DSLMC04103__coassemble_287_pt1 | contig 63221 bp, 53 predicted proteins | sample DSLMC04103__metabat2_high_PE_010 | metagenome-assembled genome bin DSLMC04103 | reverse complement strand
GAGACCGGCATCAAGGTCATCGACCTGCTGGCCCCCTACACCCGCGGCGGCAAGATCGGCCTGTTCGGCGGCGCGGGCGTCGGCAAGACGGTGCTCATCCAGGAACTGATCCACAACATCGCCACCGAGCACGGCGGCTACTCCATCTTTACCGGCGTGGGCGAGCGCACGCGCGAGGGCAACGACCTCTGGCGCGAAATGGGCCAAAGCGGCGTGCTGGACAAAACCGCCCTCGTCTTTGGCCAGATGAACGAGCCGCCGGGGGCCCGCATGCGCGTGGCGCTGACCGGCCTGACGATGGCCGAGTATTTCCGCGACCGCCAAAAGCAGAACGTGCTGCTGTTTATCGACAATATCTTCCGCTATGTGCAGGCCGGCAGCGAGGTCAGCGCCCTGATGGGCCGCATGCCGTCGGCCGTCGGTTACCAGCCCACGCTGGCCGACGAGATGGGCGCGCTGCAAGAGCGCATCACCTCCACCAAGGACGGGTCCATCACCTCGGTGCAGGCGGTCTATGTGCCGGCCGACGACCTGACCGACCCCGCCCCCGCCACGACGTTCAGCCACCTGGACGCCACGACGGTGCTCTCCCGCAAGATCGTCGAGCAGGGCATCTACCCGGCCGTCGACCCGCTGGAGTCCACCAGCCGCGTGCTGGAACCCGACACCGTCGGCCAGCGCCACTACACGGTGGCGCGCGGCGCGCAGGAGCTGCTGCAGCGCTACCGCGACCTGCAGGACATCATCGCCATCCTGGGCATGGAAGAACTCAGCGAGGACGACCGCCGCACGGTGGCCCGCGCGCGCCGCATGCAGCAGTTCTTCTCGCAGCCGATGTTCGTGGCCGAGCAGTTCACCGGCCTGCAGGGGCGCTATGTGCCGCTGCAAAAAACGCTGGACGGCTTTGAAGCCCTGCTGGGCGGCGAGCTGGACCAATACCCCGAGTCCGCCTTCTCGATGGTGGGCACGGCGGACGAAGTGCGCGAAAAAGCGCGCGCCCAGGGGGCGGTGTAAATGGCCAACACCTTTTTGCTGGAGATCGTCACCCCCACCGGGCCGTTTTTTACCGGCCAGGTCGAAAGTCTGATCCTGCCCGCCACCGACGGCAGCTACGGCGTCGAGGCCGGGCACGAGCCGGTGGTCGCCGCCATTGAACCTGGCGAGACCCGCTACAAGGTGGACGGCGTGTGGACCAGCGTCATCGTCACCCACGGCTTTGCCGAGATCATGTCGGACTACGCCGTGGTGCTCGTCTCCACCGCCGAACGGCCCGAGGAGATCGACGAAGCCCGCGCCCAGCGCGCCAAGTCCCGTGCCGAGGAACGCCTGCGCCAGCACGGCAGCCAGCGCGAGTATTACCGCAGCAAGGCCGCCCTGGCCCGCGCTACGGCGCGGCTTTCGGCCGTGCGCCGCCGCCGCGGCGCGCGCTGAGCCGCCAACAGACCAACAAAAGCATCCCCCGCGCCTTGTGTCCCAGGGCGCGGGGGATGCTTTTGTATCAGATCAGCGGCGGCGCTTGGCGCGGTATGCCAACGCGCACAGGCCTGCCAGCGAACCGGCCAGGGCCAGATACAACAGGGTCAGGTTTAAGCTGTCGCCCGTTTGCGGGATCGAAGCGGCCGTGGCGGCAGCGGGGACGTCAGGTGTCTGTGGGGTGGGCGCTTCCTCCTGCGGCCCGCTGACCGGGGGCTCCTCTGCCGGGGGCTCCGATGTTGGGGGCTCCGGCGTTTCGGTTTCGGGGTACTGGTTCAGGAACATCAACTCTTCAATGGCGCTGTAGTAGGAGCCGCTGGTCAAGACGCCGCTGGCGCTGCTGCCTGGCGTTCCGTTTACCGTGGTCGTGCAGGCACCAGCCGGCGCTTCGGCCACGGTGTACTGCGTGCCGTTCGCCAGAGACAGGAACTCGGCCTGTTGGCCGGCTTGCAGCGTAAAGGTCAGTATGCCCTCGGCGTCAGGGCTTACCTGCGTTGCCGCGCCGCCGTCCAAAGACTGCCAAACTGGGGCGGTATAAGCATCGCCGTTGGCGTCCTGCAGTGTCAGCGTAAAGGAAAATTCGGTCTGTGTGGCGTCGCCGGAAACGGCTTTTTGCACGCGCAGGGTGTTTTCCGGCCCGGTGCCCAGGTACAGGTTGCCGTTGCAGCCAATGCCGCCGCCCCGGTCAGCGGAGGTATTGCCGTAAATGAATACCTTTGCCTTTTGCAGCGCGGCCTTCGCAGCGTCGCTGTCCTGGGTCACGGTGTTGTAGGCTGCGATATTGTCTGCGTGCAGCTGCTGATCGGTCAGCGGGGCGCCGCTGGCGTCCGTCCAGTGGTAGGCGCCCCCGCCCAGCATATAGCGGGAAAGTTCTACCACATGGGTGCGGTTGGGGTCCAAATATTCGTCATAGGGGTTCGCCACAAAAATCTGCGGCTGTGGGGAGCCGTCAGCGCTCTTGTTGCCAAAGACTGCGCCGCCGTCCGTCATATAGATATGTACGTTGGAATAAGGGCAGGCTGCGATGCCGCTGCCTTCCTTGCGCCCGTCGGGATAGACTTTTTGGCCGGACGTGTTATCGTAAATGGCGGCATTGTAAAGATAAAGTGTCCCGTTCTGTGATTCATCCGTTACAGACTGGTTGATGTAGATACCGCCGCCGGAAAAGCCGCCGCCGTTTTGGGCCTTGGCGGTGTTGTTCGTGATATTGCCACCGAATATTGTGGCGGTGGAGTTGGTGAACACGAACAGTCCGCCGCCGTTGGCTTCAGCGGTATTGTGGTCGATGGTCCCGCCGGTCATGGTGAAGGTGGCGGCGGGGGAGCCGGTCAGCGGATTGCCGCTGTGGATACCGCCGCCTTTTCCGGCGCGGTTATAAGAGATCGTGCCGCCTTCCATCTTGAATGTACCGGCGTTATACACGCCGCCGCCGGTGTTGGTGTTGATGGCGGTGGAACTGCCCGTGCCGTCATAGGCGGTATTGTTTTGAATGGTCCCATCGGAAAGGGTGAACGTAGCGCCCTCGGCGTTGTACACGCCGCCGCCAAACTGGGTGACGGTGTGGCCGCTGATGACGCCGCCTTCCATCTCGAATATGCCGTCGTTGTACACGCCGCCGCCGGACTGCAGTGCTGTATTCTCACAGATCTGAGCGTCCCCGGCCAGGGTGAAGGTCGCGCCTTTTGCATTGTACACGCCGCCTGCATCACTTGCAAGCACACTGACATTTTGGGCGACTTTGGCGGAACCACTCATCTCGAAGATGCCGCCATTATACACACCGGCGGCCGCCTTGCCAATGGGAGAAGGTGCTACTTGGTTGCCGGTAATCTCACCGCCGGTCATGGTAAAAGTGCCCAGGTTGGTCACGCCGCCTGCGTATCCGTCGGTGCTTGCAGCGTTTTGATTTGCCCCTTCCCCGCCTTCAAGGTCCCCGTTACAGGTGATGGAACCGCCATACATGGTGAAGGTGGCGCCTTCGCGGTTCAGGACGCCGCCGTTACCGCGACGTATCTTTTTTTGCAGGGTATCATTCTGGGTGATGGTACCGCCATACATGGTCAGCGTGCCATTGTTTACAATGGCGGAAGAACCGCAGTTTTGCAGGACGGCGCCTTCCTTCAGGATCAACGTGCCATCGTTTACAATGGCGGAAGAGCCGCAGTTTTGCAGGACGGCGCCTTCCTCCAGGATCAACGTGCCGCCTTCTTCGACTTGGATCAGATGGGACCGGCCGTCCCCGTCCAAGATAAGACCGGAGATCGTCAAGGTCGCGCCGCTTTCCACCGTAAAAAGCGATCCGCTGGCTTGGGAAGTCAGTATTTCCTCACCGCTTTTCCCAGTTAACAGAATATCATAGCCAGTGGGAATCTCAAGCGTCTTATGAGAACGGCTGTCGCTGAACTGGGTTTCCGTTACGAGCAGTGTATAAGCACCCGGTTTATCAAATTGAACATCTGTATTGTACTCAAAAATATCGCTGAGAGAGTATGAGAACCCGGGAAAGAGAAAATACGGAACGCTGATCTCTGTCCGTTTTACTTCCTCCACCAGAGGAGTTACCGTACCGGCAGCCGCTAAAAAGCGATTCGGGGCCATCAACGCAGGCTTTTGGCTGCTCTGATCGGCGGCGGTCTCAGGGGAAGCCTGCTCGCTGGTGGCGATTTCTCCGCCGGGGTGGGAGACTTCCTCCGCCTGTATGGGGATGGCGGTCAGGCACAGGCTGGCGCAAAGCACTAAACTAAAAAACAGAGACGTTAATTTTTTAACGGGGAGGGGAGTAATGATCATGATTTCCTCCTTTGAATTGAACGATCGCAGTTATAATGCAAAGTATTAAATATTTTGCTGTGTTTGCAATGCCCAATATAGCACAAAATGAAAGGGATAACAAGAGTGTGGCAACAGGATCAAAAGAAAAATTATAGATACTCTGGCCCTGCCTGCCAAGACCCCGTGGCAGTTGCCGCCCTGCAAATCTTCCAGGGAGGTATGCGGCCCTCGGGACATTTCGTTCGGGCTGCGGGCCATGGGCCCTGTTCCTCCTCCGGCTTCACGGCGCTGCGCCGCAGCACCGCGGCGATCTTGCGGACCAGTACGGGCATGGAAAAGGGCTTGGTGATGTAGTCATCCACCTGCAGGTCCAGCCCTTTGATCTGTTCCTCCTCCCCGTTCAGGGCGGTCAGCATGATGATGGGGACCTGCGACCGGCTGCGGATCACTTCGCAGACGGCGAACCCGTCCATTTTGGGCAGCAGGACGTCCAGCAGGATCAGAGCAAAGGCGTCGGACGAAAAACGCGTGACGGCCTCCACGCCGTCGCAGGCGATCGCGGTCTCATACCCCACTTCCTGCAAAAAATTGTTCAAAAGTTCCTGGATGTCCCGGTCATCCTCGACGATCAGAATTTTCGGCATCCTCATCCCTCCCTGCCCACAAGTATAGCACAGCAATTTGTAATTGGCGTGTAGTTGGCGCCTGTGTGCAAAAATTTTTATGGCCTTCGGGCGGGTCCCTTCGGCGGGCGCCCCGCCGGTAAAAACCGAAGCGGCCCGCCCTGCAAAAGCAGGACGGGCCGCTTTCTATATGATGGCGCGAAGCCTTGTTGGTGGCCTGGCCGCGGGCCGGGCGGTTGCCCTCGCATGGCCCGGAGCACAGTGGGGAAGGTGTGCGGGTATCCCCCGCGTTTGTTTTCTTGGTTTGATTACAAGAACCAGTATACGGGGAAGTTGTGTGCGGCGCACAAAAAACTTTTGAACATTCCGTACCGATCTTTTGAAAAAACTGTGACCTTCCCCACGGCCCGCGCGTCAGGCCGCAGCGCTGCCGGAAAGCGGCGCGCAGGGCGGGGTCCGGCGCGAAGAAATCGGTATCCACCCCATTGGAAAGCGCCGCCACCGGCGGCGGATGCCATAGCTGCGCAGCAGCCCGGCGGAGTAGGGGGTGGGGGTCAGCACCAGGTCGGCCTGGTTGTAACAGTGGCAGATCCAGCGGCGGAACAGCGGGGCCAGCAGGTCGGAGCCGGTGAAGGAATGGCGGAAATCCTCCTCGGTGGAATGGCCAAACCAGACCACCGGCAGCCCCCGCCGCCGCGCCCGCCGTGCTGCCCGCAGCGAGCAGGGCAGCACGGTGTTCAGGTGGATCACATCGGCGGGCGGGTCCCAGCGGGTCACGACCTTTGCGCCCGCCGCGCGCAGGGCAGCCTGCTGGTGGTTGGCCGCCTGCCCCACGCCGCTGCGGCCCACCAGGGCCAGGGAGCCGGTATAGATGTATACACAAAACATGGTATCACCTCCAAAGGCCCAGCAGGTTCTGGGCGATGACCGTCAGGCCCAGGCTGTACAGGGCGATGGACGTCGGTTTGCACAGCAGGATGATGGCCGTATACAGACGCCAGTGCATGCGGGTGGTCCCGGCCAGGAAGCAGAGGTAGTCGTCGGGTGCCACCGGCAGGAAGATCAGCAGGGCGAACCAGCGGGCAAAGCGGTGGCCGGTGCCCATCCAGCGGTCGTATTTCTCAATGAGCTGCGGCGGAAAGAGCGCTTCCAGCAGCGGCCGCCCGCAGGCGCGGGCGATGGCGAAGGCTGCCAGCGAACCCAGGCAGATGCCGGTGTAATTGTACCAGAACCCCTGCCAGGGGCCGAACAGCACGACCCCGGCCAGGCAGCCCAGCCCGCCGGGCAGGATGGGCAGCACCACCTGCACGGCCTGGAAAGCGATGAATACCGCCGGTCCGGCCCAGCCGAACTGGGCCAGGTAGCGGGTCAGGGCTTCCCGGGAATCAAAAACGCCCGCCTGCCAGAAGGCGCAGGCCATCAGGCAGCAAAGCAGCAGGCCCAGCACCGACGCGGCGCGGTGCAGATTCTTCACCACAGGATCACCCGCCTTTCGGGGGCGGCCAGCGGCGCGGCGTTCCGCTGCAGGATCAGGCGGCGGTAGAGCGCTTCCACCGCTGCGCCGAACGGTTCACGGCCGTAAGGGGCGGCTGCCTGCCGGGCGGCACGGCGCAGGGGGGCGGCTTCGGCCCCAAGGGGCAGGGCGGTTGCCAGCGCAGCCAGTTCCCCGGGGGTGCGGTAGGCCCACCCGCAGGGGGCGGCGGCCAGAAAACCGCGCACGCAGGGGTCGTCCCGGCACAGCAGCGGCAGCCCGGCGGCCAGCGCTACGGCGCGGCTTTCGGCCGTGCGCCGCCGCCGCGGCGCGCGCTGAACCGCCAACCGATCATAAGCCCCGCCGCACGCTTTACCGCAAAGCGTGCGGCGTTTTTTGCTTGCCACAAAGGCCCCTGCTGTGGTAGGATAAGAGCGCCCCGCCGCCAGCGTGACAAAGTCACCGACACAGCGCGCGGCGCCGGGGTATACTAAGGCAAACCCTACAGGAGCGTGCTATGCAGTATTTCATCGCTTTTTTGGAAGGCGTCATCACCTTCCTTTCGCCCTGCCTGCTGCCGATGCTGCCGGTCTACCTCAGCTACTTTGCGGGCGGGGGCGAGCGCAGCCCCCGCAAAACGCTGGCGGGCGCGCTGGGCTTTGTGGCCGGGTTCACCGTCGTCTTTGTGCTTATGGGCGCGCTGGCCGGCACCGCCGGGCAGCTGCTGCAGCAGTACCACACGGCCGTCAACATCGTCTGCGGCGCGGTGGTCATCTTCTTCGGCCTCTGCTACCTCGGCGTCATCAAACTCACGCTGTTCCGCGGCAGCAGCCGCACGGTCGATACCCAGATGGGCTTTGGCGCGGCGGTGCTGTTCGGCGTCGTGTTCTCGCTGGGGTGGACGCCCTGCGTCGGGGCGTTCCTCGGCTCGGCGCTGGCGCTGGCTTCCCAGCAGGGGCATGTGCTGGTGGGCATGGCGATGCTGCTGGCCTACTCGCTGGGGCTGGGCGTGCCGTTCGTGCTCAGCGCCGTGCTCATCGACCGCCTCAAGACGGCGTTTGACTGGGTCAAGCGCCATTACGGGGTCCTCAACCGCGTGTGCGGCGTCTTTCTCATCGTCGTGGGCGTGCTGATGGCCACCGGCCTGATGGGCCGCTTCCTCAACCTGCTCAGCTGATAAAGGAGATCCCCATGAAAGACCGCAAAACATTGTTGTTGCTGGTGCTGGCGTTCGTCATCGTGCTGGCGGGGGCCTACCTGCTGTATGACCGCCTGGGCAGCCAGTACGCGCCCGACCAGCTGGCTGTCGAGGCCACGCCGGTGCCCGCCGACACCGCCGAAAGCACCGCCGACAGCGGCAATACGCAGCCCGCCGCGCAGCAAACGGCGGAGGACGCCGAGACGCAGCGCACCGCCGCGCCGGACTTTACGGCCTACGACGCCGACGGCAACGCCGTGCAGCTTTCGGACTATTTCGGCAAACCGCTGGTGCTCAACTTCTGGGCCAGCTGGTGCGGCCCCTGCAAAAGCGAGATGCCGGCCTTCCAGCAGGCGTATGAGCAGGAGGACGGCGTGCAGTTCCTGCTCGTCAACATGACGGGTGGGCGCGAGACGCAGGCCGACGCCGAAGCGCTGCTGGAGGAAGAAGGCTACACCTTCCCCGTGTTGTTCGACCTCGACCTCGACGCCGCGATGACCTACGGCGTCACGGCGCTGCCCACGACCTACTTCCTCGACGCCGAGGGCAACCTCGTCGCCTGGGCGCAGGGCGCGATCAATGAACAGACGCTGCAGCAGGGTCTCGAGATGATCCGCCCCGCCGCGTGATGCCCCCACAAAACCCAAACGCCCCGTGCCGGCCGGCACGGGGCGTTGCTTTGTCTGTGTGCAAATAAGGGGGGCCGCTCAGCTTTGCGCCGCGGCTTCGCGCAGCGCAGCCAGCAGCGGGGCCAGTTCCTCGTCGCGGTACTGCACCATGCCGCGCAGCGGCGAGGCGTCCAGCATGGCGGCCATCGCTTCAGGCGGCATCAGGCCGTCGCCGGCGTCGCCCTCCACCACGCCGTGCGCAGCCATCACCCGGCGGATCACGGGGGCCGTGCGGCCGTCGGCCAGCAGCACGCCCAGCGGCGTGTTTTCGTCAATGGCCAGCGGCGGGCGGCGCGCCGTCTCGTAGCGCAGTTCCAGCGTCTGGCGGATGTCCCGGCTGGAACGGCCGATGCGCAGTTCATACCGGCCGGGCGCGGCGTACCAGCCGTGCAGCGCGGCGTCGTAGTGGGCCAGGTCGCGCGGCGTCAGCGTAAAGGTGACCTCGCACGCCTGGCCGGGGGCCAGTTCCACTTTCTGGAACCCGCGCAGCGCCTGCGGCACGCGGCCGCCGGGCACCGGCGCGCCGGTACCGTCGCTGACATACAGCTGCACGACCTCGGCCCCGCGCACCGCGCCGCTGTTTTTGACCTGTACGCGCACCGTCACGCAGCCGTCGTCGGCCAAAACGGCGCGGTCCAGCGCGGCGTCGCGGTACACAAAGCCGGTATAGCTCAGCCCGTGGCCAAACGGCCAGCGCACCGGCATACGGCGCGCGTCGTACCAGCGGTAGCCCACAAAGACGCCCTCGCGGTAGTCGGCGGTCAGGCCGTCGCCGGGGAAGTCGAGGTAGCAGGGCGTATCCTCCAGCCGCAGGGGCCAGGTCTCGGGCAGGTGGCCGGCGGGGTTGGCGTCGCCCCACAGCAGCGCGTCGGCGGCTTCGCCCACGCCCTCGCCCGCTAAGTACATGCACAAAATGGCCGAAACATCCCCCGCCCAGGGGCATTCCACCGGCGCGCCGGTGTGCAGCACCACCACGGTGTTTTTCTGCACGGCCGCCACGCGGGCGATCAGGTTGTTCTGGCAGTCCGGCAGCCGCATGTGGCGGCGGTCGGCGCCCTCGCTCTCAAAACTCTCGGGCAGCCCGGCAAAGATCACGGCGGCGTCGGCTTCCTCGGCCGCCGCCACAGCGCGCAGAAACTCGGCCTCGTCGCGCTGGTCCAGCGCGGCGGGGAACCCCTCGACATAGCGCACGTTGCGGTGGCGGCGCTGCGCGGCCTGCAGCGCGCCCACGGCCCCGCGGGTGTTCACATGGCTGGACCCGCCGCCCTGGTAGCGCGGCTGCGCGGCCAGCGCGCCGATGTACGCCACCTTCTGCCCCTCGCGCAGCGGCAGCGCGCCCAGGTTTTGCAATAGCACGGCGCTCTCTTTGGCCAGGCGCACGGCCAGCGCGTGCCCGGCTTCGCGGTCGGCGGGGGCGGGGCGGGCCAGGTCGGCGGCGCGCAGCACGATGTTCAAAATGCGCGCCACGGCTTTGTCCAGCACCGCTTCGTCCAGCGCGCCGCTGCGCACGGCGGCTGCGATCTTGGCGTCGTTGACGCCGCCGGAACCCGGCATCTCCAGGTCCAGCCCGGCGGCCAGGGCGCGCACGCGGTCGCTGACCGCGCCCCAGTCCGACATCACGAACCCGGTAAAGCCCCACTGCCCGCGCAAAATTTCGTCCAGCAGCAGCGGGTTTTCGCTGGCGTAGACGCCGTTTACGCGGTTGTAGCTGCTCATCACGCACCAGGGCTGCGCGTCGCGCACGGCGGTCTCAAACGGCGGAAGGTAAATTTCGTGCAGCGTGCGCTCGTCGATGCGGTCGTCGACGCTCAGGCGGCGGGTCTCCTGGTTGTTGGCGGCAAAGTGCTTGGGGCAGGCGCCCACGCCCACGCCCTGTGCGCCGCGGATGAACCCCGCCGCCAGCTCGCCGGCCAAAAACGGGTCCTCGCTGTAATATTCAAAATTGCGGCCGCACAGCGGGCTGCGCTTGATGTTGATGGCCGGCCCCAGCACGACGCCGACGCCGGCGGCCTGCGCCTCGCGTGCGACGGCCGCGCCCAGGCGCCGGGTCAGCGCGGGGTCAAAGCTGGCGGCGGCCGCGCAGCCGGCGGGGTAGCAGACGGCCTCGACACTGTCGTTGGGGCCCTCGGCCCCGGGGCGCTGGGCGCGCAGACCGTGCGGCCCGTCAGACACCATCATGGCCGGGATACCCAGCCGCGCGACGGCTTTGGTGTGCCACGGCCCCTGGCCGGAGCACAGCCCCGCCTTTTCTTCCAGCGTCAGGCTATGTACCAGTTCTTCTACGGTAGCAGGCATGGCAGGGTGCCTCCTTTTGTAAATTTATGGCTTTGGCTACAGTATACCACGCGGGCTGTGGTAAAATAAAGGAAATTGTGAAAATTTACAACGAACCCTGTTACAACTACGATACAACCCCCTGGTATGCTGGGCGCAAAGAGAGGAACTGCCTATGACACGCGTATTGATCGTGGAGGATGAACCGCTGATCTCCCGCCTGATCGAGATCAACCTGACCCGCGCGGGCTACCGCTGCACGGTGGCCAACGACGGCAAGACTGCCGCCGATTGCATTGAACAAAACGACTACGACCTGGCGCTGCTGGACATCATGCTGCCGGGGCTGGACGGCTACGACCTGCTGGACTACCTGCGCCCGCAGGGCGTGCCGGTCATCTTTATCACGGCCAAGGGCGCCGTCAAGGACCGGGTCGAGGGGCTGCGCCGCGGCGCCGACGACTACATCGTCAAGCCCTTTGCGGTCGAGGAACTGCTCGCCCGGGTCGAAAGCGTACTGCGCCGCAACGGGCGCGGCAGCGTCATGCAGGCGTTCGACGTCGTGCTGGACTCCGGCGCGCACACGGTGCTGCAAAACGGTGCGCCGGTCGACTTGACGCCCAACGAGTTTTTGCTGCTGGAACAGCTCATGCGCAACCGCGGCGCGGCGCTCTACCGCGACACGCTGTATGAGCGCGTCTGGGGCGGCGACCGCGCCGAGACCGACACCCGCACGCTGGACTTGCACATCATGCGGCTGCGCCGCAAACTGCACTGGTATGATCACATCGAGACGGTCTACCGCATCGGCTACCGCCTGAAAAAGGAGTAAGGCTGCCGGTTTGGCCGCCCCTTTCCCTCATCCTGTAGGGCGGGCGTTCACGCCCGCCGTGGCCGTCTGCATTATGAGAATGTTTTTGGGTAACGTTGCTGCTCCCGGTTCGTCTCTATAAGATTTGGTTTTCTTGCTCGCCATTCTCGCTTCCTTTTTGACCGGCCAAAAAGGAAGCGAAAAAGCCGCCGCTAATTCCGAGGCGCGGGGCACGGCCAAAGGGGCCTGTGGGCCCCTTTGGAAACCCCGGGGCTTCAAGGGGGTCGCCCGAGACGGTTTGCGTTTCTCACAAGGCAAATGCTCTCTGTTACAATACCGTTTCTTTCCTACCGGAAAGGCTCATCCGGGCTCCCGTTCTGAAATCCCGCCCGCGTTCGCGGGCGGGCCGGTCTGCGGCAAACTTTTGCTTTACCCATTTGCCTGTTGTTCCCGGTAGGTCTGTAGGGGCCGCATGCATGTGGTCCGTGCCCGTTTGCCTTACGATAACGTTTTGGGTTTGTGTACGCGGTAACCTTATTTGTAGGGGAGGCATATATGCCTCCCGGCAGGGGTGAACGGCCGCGCGAGGTTTGCGGGCACATTGCCCGTTCCCGCCGCCCTGCAATGCAAGGCAAACGCCGGGTAACCGCTGTGTTTTATTGCGCCGCAAACCCGATTTTTAGGCGGCCCGGGGCCGCCGATCCTCTCCGCGCCAAGAGCCGGGCCTTGCGGCCCGGTTGCGCTCCGAGACGCGCCTGCGGGCGCAGCACCATAATTTTTATTTTTTCATTTTTCATTTTCGATTTGACCCGCCCCCCAAAAAAACAAGGAGGCCCCCTTATGCGCTTTGCCCAAAAACTCATCTGCCTGCTGCTGCTCGTGCTCAGCGCGTCGTTCGGCGTGGGCGGGTGCTACTTACTGTACAGCGATTTTGCCGCGCAGCGCCAGCGCGTCGACCACGCCAACGCCGCCGCCCACGCGCAGGCCTGCACGCTTCTGCAAACCGAGATCCTGGACCTGCAGCGCCGCGGCGACGACACCGGCGACGAGACCCTGGTCGCCCTGGTGCGCGCGCACGGCCGCATGGCCGCCGTCTGGCGCGGGCAGGACCTTGTGTACAGCGCGCTGCCGCTGGCGTGGGACGCCCCGCTGCCAAACGCCACCGCGCGCACCGTGCGCGACGGCGGCGCGGTCTACGCGCTGTACGGCAGCGATCTGCAGGGCGGGGTGCACCTGGTCAGCGCGTTCGACCTCACCGGCCTCTACCGCGAGCGCGATGCCAGCCTGCGCCGTTTCTTAGGGCTGGAGGCCGTCGTGCTGGCGGGCGGCGCGGCTGTGCTGGCGCTGCTGGCGCGGCAGGTCACCCGCCCGCTGCGGGTGCTCACGGCGGCCAGCGCGCGCATTGCCGGGGGCGACTACGCCCACCGCACGGCGCTGCATACCGGCGACGAGATCGAGCAGGTCAGCCGCAGCTTTGACCAGATGGCCGACGCCGTGCAGGAAAAAATCGCCGCGCTGGAACACAGCGTGCAGCAGCGCGAGGATTTTATGGGCGCGTTCACCCATGAACTCAAAACACCCATGACCAGCATCATCGGCTACGCCGACATGCTGCGCGCCGCGCAGGGCGACCCCGACGAACAGCGCGAGGCCGCCGGCGCCATCTACCATGAGGGCCGCCGCCTGGAAGATTTGAGCCAGAAACTGCTGGCGCTGCTGGCCCTGGGGGGCGGGGACCTGCAGCTTCACCCGCTGGACCTGGCCGCGCTGTGGCCGCGGCTGCGCGCCGCCTGCCCGGGGGCCAACCTGCAAACGCCGCCGGGGCGCTGCACGGTGCAGGGCGACGCCGACCTGCTGCTGGACCTGTTTTACAACCTGGTGCAAAACGCCGTCAAGGCCAGCGCGCCGGGCGCGCCCATCGCCATCGCCTGCACGCAGCAGGGCGGCAGCGTCACGGTATCCGTCACCGACTGCGGCTGCGGCATCCCGCCGCAAGAGATCCCCCGCGTGACCGAGCCGTTTTATATGGTCGATAAATCCCGCGCGCGCAAACAGGGCGGCAGCGGGCTGGGGCTGGCGCTGTGCCAGCGCATCGCGGCGGCCCACGGCGGCACGCTGGAAATTGAGAGCCGGCAGGGGCAGGGCACCACCGTGCGCGTCACCCTGCCCAAAGGGGGTGGCGAAGCATGAAACTGTGGCAGCATCCGCGCCTGGCGGGCGCGCTGTGCGCGCTGGCCGTGCTGGTGTGCGCGGCGGCCCCGGCCGTGTTTTTGGCGGCGGCCGACGCCGCGGCGCTGGGCCGCACCGCCGCCGTGCAGGACCCCTACACCGCGCCGGTGCCCAGCGGCGACGACTACTACCTGCTGCGCCAGCTTACAGAGCGCGCCGCGCAAAGCCAGAGCGCCTACACGCCCCTGCCGCAGGGCGACGCCGCGCAGGACCGTATGCTGTACGTCGGCGCGCGCAGCGACATCGGCGGCATGACGGCAAGCAGCGTCTACCGCGATACCATGGACGCCGTGCTGCAAGACCTGGCCGCCAGCGGGGCCCTGGCCCCCGCCTGGGCCGCCTGGGCCTGCGACTGGGCCGAGACCGGCCCGTACACCGACTACGACGGCACGCAGTACTGGCTGGAGATGCCCTACTACGCCACCGACAGTTTGGGGTTCATCACGCTCAAGCGCTTTGCGCTGGACGAAGCAGGCACGCTGTACACCGCCTGCAGCCTGACGATGGACAGCCGCACCGGCGCGGTGGTGGACATCTGGCTCTCGGCCCCGTACGACTATTTTGGCGGCCGGGCCGCCCAGCAGGCCGCCCTGGAGGCCGCCGCAGAGGCTGCCTTGCAGGCCGCCGCAACGGGCGAGGTGGACGCGGCCGCCGACGGCACCGCCCCGCCAACGCCCGACGAAGCCGCCCTGCAAGCCTTTGCCGAACAGGCGGGCCTGGCCGCCCTGGGCGACTGGGCCGTCCCGCAGGACAGCCTGTACCCCCACGCGCTCTACAGCCAAAACGGCGCGGCGCTCATCACCGCGTCGCTCTACCCGTACACCACCATGACCGGCTCGGTAAGCGGCGGCGAAACGGCCCGCACGCGGTGGGTATACTCGCTGACGTTACAGCCCTGCACGGCGGAGGAACTGCCCCGCGCCGTGCCCGAGACCCCGCCCGAGACCCCATAAGAAAGGACGCCCTATGAAAACCCGCCTACCCGTTGTTTTGGCGCTGGCCGCCGCGCTGGCGCTGGCCGCCTGCGCCCCGGCGCACACCGCGGACGCGCCCCAAAACGTACAAACCGCCGAGACCGCCCCGGCGCAAGAGACCGCCCCCGAACCGCAAACGGCCGGACCGGCCGGGGCGTTTTTTACAGTGGAAGCGTGGAACGCCACAGAGCCCGTTTTTAATGCGGGCGACGCCTACTATATGCTGGACCCCACCTACCATTTGGGCTACTGCCTGCTGACTGAGATCGACTACGCCACCGCCGAACAGCGCGTCGTCTGCCGTGTGCCGGGCTGCGGGCACGATACCGACGCCTGCCCGGCGTATTTCCCCGGCAAGGGGCGGGAACTGTGCGTATTCACCGTGGGCGAGACGCTGTACGTCTACCGCCCGGTAGTCACGATGCACTATGAGGGAAGTTGGGACGACTATTACACCGAGGTCGTGGCCCCCAAATTGCAGGAACGCCCCCAGGGGTGGGAGACATTGACCGACGAGGAACTGCTGGCCTACTGCCGCGGCCGCTATGCCGAGCAAAGCGCCCCGGCGGGGCTGTATGTCATCGAGGGCGGCGGCACGTCCCGCCGGGAGTTGACCTGCACGCAGGACCTGGCAAGCACCATCATGCGCTGGTGCGACGGCGCGGCGCTGTACGGCTATGCCTACGACGCGCTGCCCACCGGCAACTCGGCCGGGTACCGCATCGCGCTGGCCGACGGCAGCGTGACGACCTTCCCGCTCATGCAGTACGAGAAGATCGTCGGCGCGCAGGGCGGCCGCCTGCTGACCAGCCGCCCCGTGGCCGACGCGCCGCTGCCCGACCCTGGCCAAAACTGGGAAGCCTACGACGCCGCCATGCAAAACGCTGTGGTGGAATACGACTGGCTGGACCCGGCCACCGGCATGCGCAGCAAAGTGCTGGAACGCCCGCGCGATGCTTCCCTCTACGAGGACAACGGCTTTTGCGGCCTGCTGAACGGTGAACTGGTTTTTGAGGAGCAGGAACTCCAGGACGACGGCACAGCCCTGGACCGCGCCCTCTGCGCCTACGACCCGGCAGCCGGGACCTGGCGGGACCTGCTGCGCCCCCTGCCCGACGCCAGCATGACCCTGCAGCACCCGGATGCGGCCTGCCCGGCGTCCAGCGCCGCCTGCACGGCGCCCTACCTGTGGTTTACGGGTTCCAGCGGCTGGACCGAGGATCTCACCTGGGTGTTAGACATCCGTACCGGCACGCTGACCGCCGTGCAGAAAAAGCTGGCGGACGCCCCTTACGGGCCGCAGGCTGTGTACCCGCTGGCCCAGACCGATGACGGCCGGTTTTTGGTGCGCACCGCGTACCGGGGCGAGGGAGAATTGTATGACTACGGCCTCATCGCCATCGACGCCTTTTTGCAGGGCAGCACCGCCTACACGCCGGTGCAGATGCTCGCTTGACCACACCCCGCCGCGATAAGGAGGGCACCCCATGAAAACCCGCATACCCGTTGTTTTGGCGCTGGCCGCCGCGCTGGCGCTGGCCGCCTGCGCCCCGGCGCAGACTGCGGACGCGCCCCAAAACGAACAAACCGCCGAGACCGCCCAGAATGCCGGGACCGCCTCGGCGCAAGAGACCGCCGCCCTGCCCGCCGTGGCAGGGGAGTTGTACGCCCTGGCCGAGGACGGCGCCCAAACGTGCCTGTTCAATGCCGGGGACTGCGGCTACCAGATGCTGTGGCAAAACGACCACGGCCTGGTCACCGTCATCGACTACGCCGCCGCCGAGCAGCGCGTGCTGTGCAGCGTGCCGGGCTGCGATCATGCGTCAGAGGACTGCCCGGCGTACTTCCCCGGCATCCGGCACCATTATAAGTTGTTTGCCGCCGGGGACGCCGTCTATGTGTATAAACAGTGGGCGGGCGAGTACATGCCCGCCACCTGGGAGGAATACTACGAGACCAACCTGGCCGACACACTGGCCGAGGACGCGCAGACCTTTGGCCAAACGCCGGAGGAATACCTGGCCTGGCAGCGCGCGGTGTATCGCTCCTCCACAGACCCCGCCAGCCTGATGGTCATTACCGGGGGCGGCGCGGCCAAGCACATCCTAGAACTCTCGCAAAACCTTGGCTCGGATTCCATCCTGCGCTGGTGCGACGGTGCGGCGCTGTACGGTTACAGCAGCGGTGCGTTCACGATGGGGGCGCGCACCGGCTACCGCGTATCGCTGGCCGATGGCAGCGTGACGGAATTTCCGCTGCAAGAAAACGAATGGCCCTGCGGCGTGATGGGGCAAAACCTGCTGGTCGATCAGTTCCTCACCGATGCGCCGCTGCCCGACCCCGACCAAAACTGGGAAGCCTATGACGCTGCGCTGCAAAACGGGTACTATGCGTTCTACCTGCTGGACCCCGCCACCGGCGTGCGCACCCCGCTGCTGACCGACCGGGCGATCAACGCGGATGCCTTCCGCGGCGCGTCGGGCGGCTGGCTGTATTTTGCCACGATGCAGCGCGACGACGCGGGAGTGCTGACGCGCATTGGGCTGCGCGCCTACGATACGGCCACCGGCCAGTGGCAGGACATTGCCGGGGCCAATGGGAATATTTTGGACGCCGAAGCGCGCGCCCTGCCCGGCGCCGCCGCGCAGGAGGGCCGCTGGCTCTGGCTGGAGAGCGCCGCCGAAACACCCGAGGCCCCCAATACGGCGTGGGTGCTTGACCGGCAAAGCGGCGAGCGGTACGCCGTGACGCAGACGATCGAGGTCGCCGCCCCGGTGGATCGCACGATGTTTGCCGCCGCCGTGACCGACGACGGGCGCTTTCTGCTGCCGCTGCGCGAGAAAGAGCCCTATGTCGCCGACTATGACTACGGCCTCATCGCCATCGACGCCTTTTTGCAGGGCAGCACCGACTACACGCCGGTGCAGATGCTGCCGTGAACTTTCTTAAATATTGTAAAATTGCACAAGCTGTCCATGGCATGGGGACATCTGCTGCCGAAATGCGCACAAACTTTATGAAAGTTACTGCAAAAATCTTGAAAAACTACGCATTGCGTGGTAGGATAAAGGCGGTGTTCGAAATTTATATAAAGGAGAGTGTCCCACATGTCGATCAAAAATGCGTATCTGCAGGGCGTGTACGAGGGTCTGACCCAGCGCTACCCCGAGCAGAAAGAGTTCCTGCAGGCGGCCGAGGAAGTCCTCGAAAGCCTGGAGCCGGTCGTCGCCGCCCACCCCGAGTATGAGGCCGCCGGCCTGATCGAGCGCATGGTCGAGCCCGAGCGCGTCGTGATGTTCCGCGTGCCCTGGGTCGACGATGCCGGCAAGGTGCAGGTCAACCGTGGCTACCGTGTCGAGTTCAACTCCGCCATTGGCCCCTACAAGGGCGGCCTGCGCTTCCACCCCAGCGTCAATTTGTCCATCATCAAGTTCCTGGGCTTTGAGCAGTGCTTCAAAAACAGCCTCACCGGCCTGCCCATGGGCGGCGGCAAGGGCGGTTCCGACTTTGACCCCCACGGCAAGTCCGACGCCGAGGTCATGCGTTTCTGCCAGAGCTTTATGACCGAGCTGTACCGCCACATCGGCCCCAACACCGACGTGCCGGCCGGCGACATCGGCGTCGGCGGGCGCGAGATCGGCTATATGTTCGGCCAGTACAAGCGCATCTGCAACGAGTTTACCGGCGTGCTCACCGGCAAGGGCATCCCCTTTGGCGGTTCCCTCGCCCGTACCGAGGCCACCGGCTACGGCCTGTGCTACTTCACCGACGAGATGCTCAAGGCCAACGGCAAGAGCTTCCAGGGCGCCAAGGTCGTCATCTCCGGTTCCGGCAACGTGGCCATCTACGCCAACCAGAAAGCCACCCAGCTGGGCGCCAAGGTCATCGCCATGAGCGATTCCAACGGCTATATCGTCGATGAGAACGGCATCGACTACAAGGTCATGAAAGAGATCAAGGAGGTCAAGCGCGCGCGCATCAAGACCTACCTCGACTATGTGCCTTCCGCCAAGTATGTCGAGGGCAGCCAGGGCATCTGGAACGTCGCGTGCGACATTGCGCTGCCCTGCGCTACCCAGAACGAGCTCCCGCTCGAGGGCGCCAAGGCGCTGGTCGCCAACGGCTGCTACGCGGTAGCCGAGGGCGCCAACATGCCCACCACCCCCGACGCCACCGCCTACCTGCAGGAAAACGGCGTCCTGTTTGGACCTGCCAAGGCGTCCAACGCCGGCGGCGTGGCGACCTCCGGCCTTGAGATGAGCCAGAACTCGCTGCGCCTGGCCTGGACGTTTGAGGAAGTCGACGCCCGCCTGCACGACATCATGGTCAACATCTACAAGAATACCGCCGCCGCGGCCGAGGAGTACGGCATGAAAGGCAACCTCGTCGCCGGCGCGAACATCGCGGGCTTCCAGAAGATCGCCAGCGCGATGATGAGCCAGGGCGTTGTCTGAGCGCTTTCGCACAGACCCCGGCACGACAAAAAACGGGCGGCTGCCCGCGGGATTTCCGCGGGCAGCCGCCTTTTGCGTTGTGTGGTGTAGTTAAGGGGGCGGGGAAAAACCGACCGTTACCGCCGGTTTGTAGGGCGGGGTCTTGACCCCGCCGCACCGACGGTTTTTCAAAAAATAATTTTTATAATGTGCGGCGGGCGAAATCGCCCGCCCTACCATGCGGAATAAACATCCTGCAAACCGTGAACGGCCAACGCTGCACGGGTCACGGGCCCTTACCCCCGCCGCCTTACCCCTGCAAAAACGCGCGGATCTCGGCCTCGACGGCGGCCACCTCCTCGGCAAAGGCGCGGGCCGAGACCCGCAGCGCGCCGTGCCCCAGCACGATGATCTGCTCGGCCCCGTCGCTGCTGACGACGCGGGTGCGCCGCTCTTTGGCAAGCTCGTGGGTCGCGCGCTCAATGTACATGTCGGCGGTCTCGGCTTCCTGCGTGTAGACGACGTAGAGGTTGTGGTACCGCTCGACCTCGCGCACGCCGCCGCGCACCTTGTAGGCGTCAAATACCAAAATCGGCACGCAGCGGCGGTACCCGGCGTAGTTGCACAAAATGTCCATCAGGCGGCGGCGCGCGGCGTCCAGGTTGTCGTTGGCCAGGCGGCGCAGTTCCTCCCAGGCGTAAATGACGTTGTAGCCGTCCACCAGCAGATACTCCGGCCCGGCGGGCGGCGTTTGGGCCGCGGGGGCTGCAGGGGCGGCCGGGGCGGTGTGCAGCGCGGCGCGCGCGGCCTTTTTGGCGTCGGCGGGGGCTTCGCCCCGGCGCTTGACGGCGCCGTAGGTGCGCTCAAAGATCGCCAGCAGCTCTTTGTCCTGTTCCAGCGTGCCGCGGTAGGCGTCGGCGCGGCGGCGCGCAGCGCCCTGCCCGCCGTCGTCCGCATCCGGCCCGGCGGGGGCCAGCCGCCGCGCCAGGCCGCTGGCCACATGGGCGCGGGCGGGCACCTCGTCCCAGTGTACGGTGTACCCGGCCCCGTGCGCGCAAAAGACCGAGTCCGCCGGGTTCTCGGTGTCGGTGTCAGGGTCGTAGCCGCAGGCGGCCACGACGGCTTCGGCGTCGTGGCAGGCGTCGTACCCGGCGGGCAGCACGCTCCAGCGGCCCAGGCCGTGGGTGTAGGCCGCGACTTCGCGCGCGTAGCCGCGTGCTGTGGCCACCGGCAGGCGGCCGGTCAGGCGGGCGATGTCGCCCAGCGTTTCGGGCGCGTCAAAACTGCCGCACAGGCGCTGGATGTCGGCCATCGCGCGGCCCACGGCGTCGGCGGGCAGTTCCAGCGTAAAGGCGTACCACGGTTCCAGCAGCTGCACGGCGTTTTGCGCGGCCGCTGTGCGCAGGCCCTGGCGCACCGCGCGGTAGGTGGCCTGGCGGAAATCCCCGCCCTCGGTATGCTTTAGGTGCGCGCGCCCGGCCGCCAGCGTGATTTTTACATCGGTCAGCGGCGCGCCGGTCAGCACGCCGGGGTGGGTGCGCTCGGCCAGGTGGGTCAGCACCAGGCGCTGCCAGTTTTCGGCCAGGCTGTCGGGCGGGCAGTCGGCGGCCAGCTGCACGCCGCTGCCGCGGGCCCCCGGTTCCAGCAGCAGGTGGACCTCGGCATAATGGCGCAGCGGCTCATAGTGGCCGACGCCTTCCACTGCCCGGGTGATCGTCTCTTTGTACAGGATGCCTCCCTCGCTGAAGGTGACCGCCAGCCCAAAGCGGCTTTGCAGCAGCCCCTGCAAAATTTCCAGCTGCACTTCGCCCATCAGCTGTACATGCACCTCGGCCAGGTCGTCGCGCCAGGCCACATGCAGCTGCGGGTCCTCGTCCTCCAGCGTGCGCAGCGCGCGCAGCAGCGTGTGCGGGTCGGCGGCGGGGCAGCTGGCGCGGTAGTTCAGCACCGGTTCCAGCAGCGGGGCTTCGGCGTCAGCCTCGGCCCCCAGGCCCTGGCCGGGGCGCGTGCGGGCCGGGCCGGCCACCGCCACCACCATGCCGGGCTCTGCGGCGCTCACCAGCCGGAACTTGCTGCCGTTGTACAGCCGCAGCGCGTCGGCTTTTTCGCCGCCGGGCAGCACGGCCTTGACCGGCAGCGTGCCGCCGGTCACCTTCAGCCAGGTCAGCCGTGCGCCGGCGTCGTCCTGGCTGATCTTGAACACCCGCGCGCCAAACTCCGGCCAGGTGGGCGGCATGCGCGTCAGCGTCTGCAGCGCGCGCAGCAGCTCGTCCAGGCCCTGCAGGCGCAGCGCCGCGCCAAAAAAGCAGGGGAACACCTGCCGCCGCGCAATGGCCTGCACCAGCGTGGCGGCGCGCGGCGCGCCGGTGGCCAGCACTTCCTCCATCAGCGGTTCGCTGCACAGCGCCAGCGCTTCGGCGTCGGGCGCGGTGGTAAAGTCTATGCAGCCGTCGCCAAAACGGCCGCGCAGCTCCCGCAGGCGCACGGCGGCGTCGGCCCCCGGCAGGTCCATCTTGTTCACAAACACAAACGTCGGCACGCGGTAGCGCGCCAGCAGCTTCCACAGCGTCTCGGTGTGGGCCTGCACGCCGTCGGTGCCGCTGACCACCAGCACCGCGTAGTCCAGCACCTGCAGGGCGCGCTCGGCCTCGGCCGAAAAATCCACATGCCCCGGCGTGTCCAGCAGCGTCAGCTCGGTCTCCTCGGCTTCGCCGGCCGCCGGCAGCGCCAGCACGGCCTGCTTGGCAAAGATCGTGATGCCCCGCGCGCGCTCCTGGGCGTCGGTGTCCAAAAAGGCGTCGCGGTGGTCCACCCGGCCCAGCTTGCGCAGCGCGCCCGCGCGGTACAACAGCCCTTCGGCCAGCGTGGTCTTGCCGCTGTCCACATGGGCCAGCAGGCCCACGACCAAACGTTTCATAGCGTTCCCCTTTGTTGTGTACAGTCTGCCCTTATTGTACGCTTTTTGCGCCCCGGCGTCCAGCAGGGCGCAATTTCCAGAAAAAAGTAATAATAAATCCTAAAAATACTCTTTACAAACACAAAAACTGTGCTATACTATAAGCAAGAAGCAAACCGGCAGCAAACCGGCTGCCGGATAAATCAAGAAAAATTCCTATAATTTCACCAAACCCAAACAAGGAGGCGCACTATGGAGCTCAAATTTTTCCGCTGCGAACACTGCGGCAACATCGTCACGATGGTCAAGGACAGCGGCGTACCGGTTTTCTGCTGCGGGCAAAAGATGACGCAGCTCATCCCCGGCACGGTGGAGGCCGCGCACGAAAAGCACATCCCGGTCTACACTGTCGACGGCAATACCGTACAGGTGACGGTGGGCAGCGTCGAACACCCGATGCTGGACGTGCATTATATCGAGTGGATCGCCCTGCAAACGAAACACGGCAGCCAGATCCGGTATCTTGCCCCCGGCGAAGCGCCGTCCGCGGCCTTTGCGCTGGCCCCCGGCGACACGGTCGAAGCCGTCTACGCCTATTGCAACCTGCATGGGCTGTGGAAAGCCTGAAAAAACAAGGAGGACCCTACAATGGAAAAGTATATCTGCCCCTGCGGCTATGTCTATGACCCCGCCCTCGGCGACCCCGACAACGGCATCGCGCCCGGCACCCCGTGGGCGGATGTCCCCGCCGACTGGCTGTGCCCGGTCTGCGGCTTGGGCAAGGACGCCTTTGCCGCCGAAGCGTAAACGCGCGGCCCCGCAAACCTTTCCCCGACATTCCGACCCCTACAGATATAACCCCCAAAGCAACGCCCGGGGCGCTCACAAGAGCGCCCCGGGCGTGTTGTTGCTGGTTCAGGTCCGCAGCAGCTCCGGCGGGATCAGCGCGGGGTCGTACATCACGCGGGAGTGGTTGTCAAACAGCGGCTCCTTGCGCAGCAGCGCGCCGCTGTGCGCGTCGTAGACGTTGCGCCCAATGCGGGAGATATGGTAGTACCGCCCGTCACCCTCGCGGCAAAAGTGGCGGTCCTCCTCAACGATCTCATACCGGCAAGGGAAGGGGCGCTCGCTGCGCAGCTCGGCATGCATCTCCTCGCCCTCACACCAGACGCGCAGCTGCACGGTCTGGCCGGTGGTGTTGCAAAACCGGAAATCGACGTAGTTGTAGCAGATCGAGGTCCCGGCGCTGAACGGCACGTGCGGGCCTTCGTCGGGGGCCAGCGCGTCGGAATGGTGGTGGAACTCAGTCACCTGCAGCGGGCTGTGCAGCACCAACTGGTGCAGCGTGTGCGAAAGGTTGCACAACCCGCCGCCGATGTCGGCCGTCAGGCGGTCGTGTGCGATGACGCGCCCCTCTTTATAGCCGTTGCGGCGGGTGACTTTGCCCACCGCCTGCCAAAAGGAGAATACCTCCCCTGGGCGGATCAGCAGCCCGTCGATCTTACCGGCCGCCAGGCCGATGTTGACCGCCTTGTTTTGCTGGTGTTCCAGGTTGACGCCCGGCGCGCGGCGGATCATGTGGATAGTGCGCGCATACACCAGGTTGGGCAGCGGCGCGCTTTGGCGGGCGCGTGCAAAGGGCTGCGGGTGCAGCCGGTCGGCCAGGTGGCGGCGCAAGATCTCTTTTTGTACCGAGATCGCGTAGAACAGCGGGTTCATCTCGCAAAACAGTTTACGGCGTTTTTGCGGCATGGGGGCCTCCTCTCCCGGCAGGGTGACGGCGCCGATGCGGCGGCACCGGCGGCTGTGGCGCCAGCAGCGCAGCAGCAGGGCTTCCACCGCGCGGCGCTTGCCAAAATGGCGCTCGCCGGCATGGTGCAAAAACTGCACCAGGATGCTGTCCAGCCCGGCGCGGTTGGCGCCGTAGATATCGGTAAAGAGCTGGTCGCCCACCACCACGGTCTGCTCGGGGCGCAGGCCCAGCATCTGCACGGCGCGACGGTAGGCGGCGGGGTCCGGCTTGTTGGCCAGGGCGATGTAGGGCGTATCGTCGATGTGGGCCAAAAACCGCAGGATGCGTTCCTCGCTGTTGTTGGAGAGCAGCAGCGTTTTCAGCCCGGCGCGGTGGATGCGCGCAAACAGCGCGTCCACCGCCGGGGTCGAGCCGTTGCCGTGCGGCACCAGCGTGTTGTCGATGTCAAACAACACGCCGCGGTAGCCCAGGCGGTACAGCGCGTCATAGTCGATGGCAAATACGCTGGCGGCGTATTCACAGGGGTAAAACATCCGCAGCATCGGCGCCCTCCTGTGTGGGGTGCAGGTACCGGGCCACGCGGAGGATCTGCGCGGCAAACCCGGGCCCGAATTTCTCGTCAAAAAAGGCGCTGCCGATGGTGAACGCCCAGGGCGCGATGTCGCGCAGCTCGTCCAGTTTGGGCAGGCTGTCCACGCTGCCGGCCACGCAGACCGGGGCGGGCACGGCGGCAACGAACCGGCGGATCAGCGCCCCGGCGTCGCCGCGGTAGCGGTAGCCCAGCAAATCAAAGCCGAACACGCCCTTTTGCAGGCAGGCCTGCGCCTGGCGGATCATCTGTTCCGCCGTGCCCTCCAGTGCCGAGGGGCGGCCCCGCACCTGCCCCACAAAGGGCATGTAGCGCATACCGTGCGCCTGGCACAGCGCCAGGATCGCGTCGGAGTACACGGTCCCCAGCAGCAGGTCGCAGCCGCAGTCGGCGGCCATCTGCGCGCCGCGCAGGCCCTCGGCCTCGGTGTAGGCCACCACCTCCAGCGCGGTCTTTTTGCCGCAGGCTTTCATGGCGGCAAACAGCGCTTGCAGCTGCGGCAGCGGCAGGCCTTCCTCCTTGCAGCCCCAGTATTCGGCCGGGGCGTGGCGGCACTGGGCAAACACCTCGGCAGCCTGGGGCACCGTGCGGTCCCGGTAGGTCAGCATCACGATCAGATGCGGGGCGGGGTTGGGCAAAGCGGACGCCTCCTTTGGGGGGCAGCGGGGGGCGTCAATGCCGCCAGGCCCACCACAAAAATTTCAGGTTGGTCACAAAATACCGGGCAAACAGGCGTTTGGGGTCCTGCAGCAGGCGGTACAGCCATTCCAGGCTGCAGCGCTGCATCCACTGCGGCGCGCGGCGGATGTTGCCGGCTTCGTAGTCGAACGCGGCCCCCACGCCCAGCATCACGGCCTGCACGGCGCCCTTGTGGGCGGCCATCCAGCGTTCCTGTTTGGGCGCGCCCAGGCCCACCCACACAAAGTCCGGCCGGGCAGCGTTGATGCGCGCCACGGCGGCGGCGTCTTCCTCCTGCGTCAGCGGGCGGAACGGCGGCGACTCCATGCCGGCGATGACGGCCCCGGGGTAGGCGGTCTCGATCTTTTGGCGCAAAAGGTCCAGCGTCTGCGGGGTGGACCCGTAAAAGTAATGCCGCCAGCCGTGCCCGGCGCTCTCGCGCAGCATCTGCTGCATCAGGTCGGGGCCGGTGACGCGCTGCGCCTGGGGGAACCCGTGCCGCCGGCTGTACTGCGAAAGCGGCCCGCCGTCGGGTAGGGCCAGCACGGCGCCGTTTTGCACGGCGCGGTAGCTTTCGTCGCCGTAGGCGGTCACGGTGGTGTGTACGTTGGCCACGCAGATGTACTGCCCGCGCCAGGCGTCTTTGTTTTGGCGCAGGCAGCGCACGGTCTGCGCCATGTCGGTCACGGCGATGCGCACGCCCATGATCTCGCACACGGGCAGCGGTCCGCGGTCCATAGGGCGGCCCCCTTTCGCAAAAAAAGTGTGCCTTTATCATACCACCAGGCGGGGGCGGATGCAAGCAACACGCAGCAAAAACCGGGCCGCCCGCGGGCGGCGCGGTTTTTGTGGTGCAAAGGTTCAGCTCTCGTCGTCCCGCGCCCAGCCGTAGGCGCAGCGCACGGCTTTGTTCCAGCCGTGCACGCGGCGGCGGCGCGCCTCGTCGTCGATCTGCGGCGTGAACACGCGGTCGACGGCGCGGTTTTGCAGCACGTCCTGCGGCGTCTGCCAGTAGCCCACGGCCAGCCCGGCCAGGTAGGCCGCGCCCAGGGCCGTCGTCTCGACGCAGCACGGGCGCTCCACCGGCGCGCCGCTGATGTCGGCCTGCGCCTGCAGCAGGTAGTTGTTGGCGGCCGCACCGCCGTCTACTTTCAGCATCGAAAGCCGGATGCCGGCGTCGGCCTCCATCGCTTTGAGCACGTCGTTGACCTGGTAGCACATGCTGTCCAGCGTGGCGCGGATGATGTGGTTTTTGCTGCACCCGCGCGTCAGCCCCACAATGACGCCGCGGGCGTACTGGTCCCAGTGGGGTGCGCCCAGGCCGGTAAAGGCCGGCACCACATAGCAGCCGTTGGTGTCGGGCACTTTGCAGGCCATGTACTCGCTGTCGCGCGATTCCTCCAAAATTTTCAGCTCGTCGCGCAGCCACTGGATGGCGGCCCCCGCCACGAAAATGGACCCCTCCAGCGCGTAGTAGACCTTGCCGCCCAGGCCCCAGGCCACCGTCGTCACCAGGCCGTTCTGGCTTTCCACCGGGTGTTCGCCGGTATTCATCAGCAAAAAGCCGCCGGTGCCGTAGGTGTTTTTGGCGTCGCCCGCCGCAAAGCAGGTCTGGCCAAACAGCGCGGCCTGCTGGTCGCCGGCCGCGCCGGCGATCTTGATCTCGCCGCCAAAGTGCATGGGGTCGGCGTACTCATAAAATTCGCTGTTGGGCACGGGGCGGGGCAGCATGCTGCGCGGGATGCCCAGCAGCTGCAGGATCTCGTCGTCCCAGTCCAGCGTATGGATGTTGAACAGCATCGTGCGGCTGGCGTTGGAGTAGTCGGTCACATGGACTTTGCCGCAGGTCAGTTTCCAGATCAGCCAGGTCTCGACGGTGCCGAACATGAGCTCGCCCGCCTCGGCGCGGGCACGCGCGCCCTCGACATTGTCCAGGATCCATTTGAGCTTGGTGGCCGAAAAATACGCGTCGATGACAAGGCCGGTCTTTTGGCGGAACCAGTCGGTCAGGCCGCGGGCTTTCAGCTCGTCGCAGTACGCGCTGGTGCGGCGGCACTGCCACACGATGGCGCGGTAGACCGGCTCGCCGGTGTTGCGGTCCCATACGATGGTCGTCTCGCGCTGGTTGGCGATGCCGATGGCCGCGATGTCGGCCGCCGACGCGCCGATGGCGTTCATGGCCGAGAGCGCCACCCCCAGCTGGGTGGTCCAGATCTCGTTGGCGTCATGTTCCACCCAGCCCGGCTTGGGGAAATACTGGGTGAACTCTTTTTGGGCAACACTGCACATGCGCCCCTGCTTATCGAACAGGATGCAGCGGTTGGAGGTCGTGCCGGCGTCCAGCGCCATGATATAGTCTGCCATAGCGGTGCTCCTTTTGTAAGGGTGCGGCGGGGTGCAAACGGGCCGCCTGCTTTGCTGTTATTGTAGCATACGGCCCAAAAACTGCAACAAAACCGCCGGGCCCGATTTGCAAAATCTGCGAAAGCGACAAAGAACACACGGCGGCTTTGGGTATTTTGCGCGCAAAAACGGCAGGGAGGATCCCCCCTGCCGCAAAGATCTGTTCGCGCTTATTTGTCGACGACCGGCACCGGGTCCTCGCAGCGTTTGTCCAGGTCGTGGATGTAGGTCTCGGTCTCGCGCGCGATCACGCCCGAGAGCAGCAGCACCGCGATCAGGTTGGGCAGCGCCATCAGCGCGTTGAGGGTGTCGGCCACCGTCCACACCAGGTTCAGCGCCACCACCGGCGCAATGGCCGCCACCGCCACATACACAACGCGGTAGGCCGTGCGGCCTTTTTCGCCCACGAGGTATTCCAGGCATCGCTCGCCGTAATAGGACCAGCCCAGCACGGTGGAAAACGCAAACGAGATGATGCCCACCACCAAGATCACCGGCCCCAGCACGGGGATCTGGTCAAAGGCCAGCGTCGTCAAAATGCCGCCGTCCTCAATGGCGCCCATGTCGATGGCGGGGTTTTTCAAGATGCTGGAAACCAGCACCAGGCCGGTCATCAGGCAGACGACGACGGTATCCCAGAACGTCCCGCTCGAGGACACCAGCGCCTGGCGCACCGGGTTGCGCGTCTGGGCGGCCGCCGCCACGATGGGCGCCGAGCCCATGCCCGATTCGTTGGAGAACAACCCCCGCGCGATGCCGTAGCGCATCGCCAGCATGATGCCGCCGCCCGTCAGGCCGCCGGCCGCCGCGCCGGGCGTGAACGCCAGGCGGCAGATCGTCGTCACGGTCAGCCACAGGCAGTCGCGGTTGTATACCAGAATGGCCGCGCAGCCCAAAATGTAAAAAGCCGCCATAAAGGGCACCAGTTTTTCGCACACGCGGGAGATGGTCTGGATGCCGCCAAAGATGACCAGCGCCGTCAGCGCGGCCACCACCAGCCCCGTGACCCAGTTGGGGATGCCCAGGTTGGCGCTGCACACGGTGGCGATGGCATTGACCTGCGTGGCGCAGCCGATGCCAAAGGACGCCAGCGCGCCGAACAGCGCAAACGCCACGCCCAGCCATTTCATGTGCAGGCCGCGCTCCAGCGCGTACATCGCGCCGCCCTGCATGCGGCCGTCTTTGGTCTTGACGCGGTACTTGACGGCGATGAGAGACTCGGCATATTTGGTGGCGATGCCCAAAATGCCGGCGATCCAGCACCAGAACACCGCGCCCGGCCCGCCCAGTGCGATGGCCGTGCCGACGCCGATGATGTTGCCGGTGCCGATGGTGGAAGCCAGCGCCGTCGTCAGCGTGGCAAACTGCGAGACCTCGCCCTCGGCGTCGGGGTCTTTGGTGACCGAAAGGCGGATCGCCGTGGGCAGCATGCGCTGGATGCCGCGCGTGCGCACCGTCATGAACAGGTGGGTGCCCAGCATCAGCACGATGGTGGGCCAGGCCCACACCCACTCGTTGGTCACGTTGATGATGTGTACGATGGTATCCAGCATAAGACCCCTCCTGCGCCGCGCGCAAAGGCAGCGAAAGCGCGCGCATGCGTTCTTTTCTTTTGTAACGTATGATACACCCCCCGCGCACATACCGTCAAGGGCGGCTTTTGCGTACAGCCGCGCTTTGTGGTACAATGGCGGAAAAACTTGCACCAAGGGGGCTTTGCCATGCCTGCCCGTTATATCCTTACCGGCCGCCCGCTGTGCGGCAAAACCTCGCTGGCTGCCTGGCTGTGCCGCCGCCTGCCGCAGCCCGTGCTGGGCGTGCGCACGGTGTGTACCGGGCGCTGCGCGGCGGGGCCGCTGTTCTCTTTGCAAAACCTTGCCACCGGCGCGCTGGCACCCATCAGCTGCGAAGCGGACGGCGCGGTGCGCGCCGTGCCCGAAACGTTTGCTGCGTTCGGCGTGCAGGCGCTGCGCGCCGCGCGCGAAAGCGGCGCGCCGACGGTGCTGGTCGATGAGATCGGCCGGTTTGAGCGGGACTGCGCGCCCTACCTGGCTGAACTACAGGCGCTGCTGGACGGCCCCGCCACGGTGGTGGCTGTCGTCAAAAAAGAGGACCTGCCCCACTTAAACGCGCTGCGCGCCCGCAGCGGGGCGGTGCAGCTGGACCTTGACGCCGAACCGCCCGAGGCGATCCGCGCCCGGCTGGCCCCCGCGCTGCCCGCGCCGCTGCACGCCAGCGCGCCGGTGCGCCTGTACCGCGCGGGCAAATGCTTTGGCCCCGGCCCGCTGCAGCTGCTGGAACTGGTGGCGCGCACCGGCAGCCTGCGCACGGCGGCTGCCGCGATGGGCATGGCCTACTCCAAGGCGTGGGGGATGCTCAACGAGCTGGAAAGCCAGTGGGGCTTTGCGATGGTCGCGCGCCGCCCCGGCGGGGCGGGCGGGGGCGGCTCACTGCTGACGGAGCCGGCGTGGGACCTGATCCGCCGTTACCGCGCGCTGCAATGGGCCTGCGACCACGCCGCGCAGGACGCCTTTGCGCAGCAGTTCGGCGGTATGCAGTAAGCGCGCCGGGGCGGGGGAGACTTCGCTTTGACAGTGCGTTATTCTTGTGTTAGAATAACGGTACCGGGCGCACGCCCGCGCTGCAAAAGTGAGGAGGGACCCCCTATGCGACACCGTTTTGTACAAAAATTGACCGCTTTGGTTTTGGCGCTGGCGCTGGCCGTCAGCCTGGCCGCCTGCGGCGCACCCGCATCGTCTGCCGGCACAGCCGAAGCCGCCAGTGAAACCGCCAGCGAACCGGCGGCCGAACCTGCCGCCGAAAGTGCGGCGGAAGGCACGGCCGAGACCGCCGCGCCGGACGCCGCCCTGACGCTGACCGACCAGGCCGGGCGCACCGTCACGCTGGACGCCCCGGCCGAAAGCGTCGTCAGCTGCTATTACATCACGACCTACGCCGTCCTTGCGCTGGGGCAGAAAGACAAGATCGTCGGGCTTGAGAACAAGGCCGACACCCGCGCGCTCTACGCGCTGGCCGCGCCCGAACTGCCCGGCCTGCCGCAGGTCGGCACGCTCAAGGAGCTCAACGTCGAGGCCGTCGCCGCGCTGGCGCCTGACCTTGTCGTCATGCCCAAAAAGCTGCTGGACAACGCCCAGACGCTGGAGGACCTCGGCATCCCGGTGCTTGTCGTCGACCCCGAGACGCAGCAGGGGCTCGAGACGATGCTGACGCTGCTGGGTCAGGCCCTGGGGGCCGGGGAACAGGCCGATGCGCTGCTGGCCTATACGGGGCAGCAGCTGGCCCGCGCCGCCGCGCTGACGCAGGACCTTGCCAGGCCCGAAGTCTGCCTGCTGGGCAATGGCAGCTACCTGACGGTGGCCCCCGCCGGCATGTACCAGAACGATTTGATCGAGCAGGCGGGCGGCGTCAACGCGGCCGCCGGCATCGACGACGATTACTGGGCCGAAGTCTCCTACGAGACGCTGCTGGCGCTGGACCCCGACGTGCTGGTCATCCCTTCGGGCGCAAGCTACACGGCCGACGACATCCGGGCCGACGCCCAGCTGGCGGCGCTGACTGCTGTGCAAAACGGTGCGGTCTACACGATGCCGCAGGGGTTGGATGAGTGGGACTCGCCCACGCCGTCGGGCGTGCTGGGCGTGCTGTGGCTTACCAGCGTACTGCACCCCGACGCCTACCCGTTCGAGACGTTCACCGCCGACGCGCAGGCATTTTACCAGGAATTTTACGGTTTTGTGCCGGACGCTTCGCTCATCACGCAGTAACCAGTAAACACAAAACGGGGCGGCCAACTGCGCGGTTCCATAAGAAAACAAAGCCGCAAAACTCTGCCTGCAAAGCGGCATCTGCTGCGTTATCGGGTCTTGCATTCCACCAAGGAGTGCCGGGGTGGCGCAGCCACGCAAGCCCCGGTGGGGCTTGCGACCGGCCAAACCGGTCTGCGCTCTGCGCAGATGCCGCCCATCGTTTTTGGGCGGCAAGGTTGCGCCCCTCTGCCTTGCATCTGCCGCTTTGCAGCGGTTTTGCGGTGCTTCGCAGTTTTTACAAAACCTTTGTTTTCTTATGTCACTCGCGCCAACGCCCCCCCCTATTTTTACCAAAAGGAAGGAGGGACCCCGCCATGCCCACCCGCACCCGTCTGTGCGCCGCGCTGGCGCTGGGGCTGCTGGCCGTGCTGGCCGCAGCCTCGCTGTGCGTGGGCGCCTACCCGCTGACGCCGGGCCGGATTTTGGCGCTGCCGGGCGGCGGCGACCCCATGGCGGCGCGGGTGTTCTTTACGCTGCGGCTGCCGCGCACCGCCCTGGCCGCGCTGGCCGGGCTGGCGCTGGGCGCGGCGGGCGGGGTGTACCAGACGGTATTCCGCAACCCGCTGGCCTCGCCCGACCTTACCGGCGTGGCGGGCGGCGCGTCGCTGGGGGCGGCCGCGGCCATCGTGCTGGGGGCCGGCAGCGCGTGGCAGATCATGGGCGGCGCGTTTTTGTGCGGGCTGCTCAGCCTGGCGGCGGTGCTGGGGCTGGTGCGCGCCGCCCGGGCCGAGCGCACGGCCGCCTACGTGCTGGCCGGCATCCTGGTCAGCGCCCTGGCCGAGGCCGGGGTCATGCTGCTGAAAACGCTGGCCGACCCCGAGCGGGAACTGGCTGCGATTGAATACTGGACCATGGGCAGCCTGGCGGGGGTCACGGCGGGCAAGCTGGCCGCGGCCGCGCCGCCGGTGCTGGCGGGCCTGGTGCTGGTGCTGTTGTTCCGGCGGCAGGCGGCGCTGCTCTCGCTGGGGCAGGCAAGCGCCCGCGCCAGCGGCCTGGAACCCCGGCGCTGGCGGGCGCTGCTGCTGGGCCTTACGACGCTGATGGTCGCCGCCGTCGTCAGCGTGGCGGGCGGCATCGCGTTTGTGGGCCTCATTGCGCCGCACATCGCCTACGGCTTGCTGCGGCGGCGCGGCGGCGCGTTTTTGCCGCTGTGCGCCGTCACGGGGGCCGACTTGCTGCTGGCCGCCGACCTGCTGGCCCGCAGCGCGGGCGGCGGGGCCGAACTGCCGCTGAGCATCTTTACCGTGCTGTTTGCCGCGCCGGTGCTGGCGGCGCTGCTGATCACGGGAGGGGGGCGCGCCGATGCTGCTTGAAGCAAAAAACCTTACGGCCGGGTACCGCCGCCCCGTCGTGCGCGGCGCCTCGCTGGCGCTGGGGGCCGGTACCGTCACGGCGCTGCTGGGGCCCAACGGCTGCGGCAAATCGACGCTGCTGCGCGCGCTTTCCGGCAACGGGCGGGTGTTTGGCGGCAGCGTGCGCGTGCTGGGGCAGGACTGCCTGGCCCTGCCGGCGCGCCGCCGGGCGCGCTGCCTGGCGCTGCTGCCCCAGCGCACCGGCCTGCTGCCGGGCCTGACCGCGCGGGAGGTCATGGCCATGGGCCGCTATGCTTACAGCGGGCCGTTTGGCGGCCCCGCGCCCGGCGACGCCGAACGGGTGGAGCAGGCGGCCCGCGCCCTGGGCGTGCAGGACCTGCTGGACGCCGACTGCGCCGCCCTCAGCGAGGGGCAGCGCCAGCTCGTCCACCTGGGCCGCGTGGTGGCGCAAAACGCCCCCGTGCTGCTGCTGGACGAACCCAACAGCGCGCTGGACTACACCCACACCCACCGGCTGTTTGCGGCGCTGCGCCGCTGGGCGCAGGGCGGGCAGCGCGCCGCGCTGGTGGTGCTGCACGACCCTGCGCTGGCGCTGCGCTACGCCGACCGCCTGCTGCTGATGCAGGACGGCGCGCTGTGCGGCAGTTTCTGCCCCGGCGGCGGGCCGGCCGCCGCGCAGGCGGCGCTGCGGGGGCTGTACCCGGGGCTGTGCGTTGTGCCGGGGCCGGACGGCGCGCTGTTCTGCGCGCCAGGGCAGGGGATGTGACCCGCCCCCGAAGTCCCGTTTTGCCAAAATCCTGCTTTTTTTGCCCTGCAGCGCGCTGCAGGGCTTTTTCTTTGCCCGCATCCATGGTATACTGGATATACTGAAATTCTGTCACTTTTTGCAGGAGGGACCCCAATTGCTGACGATCAAGCGATATGTGCGGGCGCAAAGCCTGGACGAAGCCTACGCGCTGTGCCAAAAGCGCGCCAACGTCGTGCTGGGCGGCATGCTGTGGCTCAAGACGCAAAACCGCACGGTGGATACCGCCATCGACCTGTGCGGCCTCGGCCTCGATACCATCGAGGAAACGCCCGACGCGTACCGCATCGGCGCGATGGTGAGCCTGCGCGCGCTGGAACAGCACGCCGGGCTGGGCGCCCTGACGCAGGGCGCGCTGGCCGAGAGCGTGCGCCACATCGTGGGCGTGCAGTTCCGCAACCTGGCCACCGTGGGCGGCAGCCTGTACGGGCGATTCGGGTTTTCGGACGTTTTGACGCTGTTCCTGGCGCTGGACGCCCGGGTGGAACTGCACCACGGCGGCACGGTGCCGCTGGCCGAGTACGCCGCCCGCCCCTATGAGCGCGATATTTTGACCCACGTCGTCCTGCCCAAACTGCCGGGGCGCGTGGCCTACGCCAGCCAGCGCAACAGCGCCACCGACTTCCCGGTGCTGGCCTGCGCGGTGGCCCTGCGGCCGGACGGCGTGCGCTGCGCCGTCGGCGCACGGCCGATGAAAGCGCAGCTCTACCCCGGCGACCCGGCGCTGCTGGCCGGCGGCGTCACGCCGGAGACCGCCGACGCCTTTGCCGCCGCCGTGGCGCAGCAGGCGGCGTTTGGCAGCAACCTGCGCGCCGGGGCCGATTACCGCCGCGGTTTGTGCCGTGTGCTGGTGCGCCGGGCGCTGCTGGCCTGCAAGGAGGGATAAGGCATGGAAATTCAACTCAAACTCAACGGGCGGCCGCTGCGCGCGGCCATCGAACCCGGCACGCTGCTGCTGGACTTTGTGCGCGCCCACGGCTGCGCCAGCGTCAAGCGCGGGTGCGAAACGTCCAACTGCGGGCTGTGCACCGTGCTGCTGGACGGCAGACCGGTGCTTTCCTGCTCGGTGCTGGCGGCGCGCGCCGACGGCTGCGAGGTGCAGACGCTGGAGGGCCTGCAGGCCGAGGCCGAAGCCTTCGTCGCTTTTATTGCCGACCAGGGGGCCGAGCAGTGCGGTTTCTGCAACCCCGGGTATGTGATGAACACCATCGCGCTGCTGCGCGAAAACCCCGACCCCACCGACGACGAGATCCGCGCCTACCTGGCCGGCAACCTCTGCCGCTGCTCGGGGTACGAGGGGCAGCTGCGCGGCATCCGGGCGTTTTTGGACGCCCGCGGCCCCGCAAAGGAGGGACACCATGACTGAACCCAAGACCGTCGGCAAGGGCGTGCGCAAAAAGGACGCCCTGGGCCTGCTGCTGGGCAGACCTGCGTTTGTCGAGGACGTCACCCCGCGGGACTGCCTCGTCGTCAAGGTGCTGCGCAGCCCCTACGCCCACGCGCTCATCCGCTCCATCCGCACCGACCTGGCCATGAAAGTGCCGGGCATGGCGGCCGTGTATACCTACGAGGACGTGCCCCGGCAGCGCTTTACCATCGCCGGGCAGACCTACCCCGAACCCTCGCCCTATGACCGCCTGATTTTGGACCGCCGCCTGCGCTTTGTGGGCGACGCCGTCGCCATCCTGGCCGGCGAGAGCGAGGCCGCCGTCGACAAGGCAATGAAACTGGTCAAGGTGGACTACGAGGTGCTGCCCGCCGTGCTGGACCCGCACGCCGCGCTCGACAACCTCGTCCTCGTCCACCCGGAAGACGACTGGCGCGCGCTGTGCGCCGTCGGGGCCGACAACCGGCGCAACCTCTGCGCCAGCGACCGCTGCGGCGACGGCGACGTCGACGCCGTGTTGGCGGACTGCGACGTCGTCGTCGACCATGTCTGGCACACCAAGCCCTGCCAGCAGGCGATGATGGAGACCTTCCGCACCTATACCGAGATCGACCCCTACGGCCGGCTGCACGTCGTCAGCTCGACGCAGATCGTCTTCCATGTGCGGCGCATCCTGGCGCAGGCGCTGGGCATCCCCAAGTCCAAGATCCATGTCGAAAAGCCGCGCATCGGCGGCGGGTTCGGCGCCAAGCAGACCGCCGTGTGCGAGGTCTACCCGGCTTTCGTCACCTGGAAGACCGGCCGCTCCGCGCGCATCGTCTACACCCGGCAGGAATGCCAGACCGCCGGCAGCCCCCGGCATGAGATGGAAGTCCACGTGCGCCTGGGCGCCAGCAAACAGGGCAAGATCCGCGCGCTGGACGTCTACACGCTGTCCAACACCGGCGCGTACAGCGAGCACGGCCCCACCACCGTCGGGCTTTCGGGGCACAAGTCCATCCCGCTGTACACCGGCGGGCTGGAGGCCTTCCGCTTCGCCTACGACGTCGTCTACACCAACGTCCAGGCCGCCGGGGCCTACCGCGGCTACGGCGCGACCCAGGGCATCTTTGCTGTCGAGAGCGCCGTCAACGAGCTGGCCGACCGCCTGGGCGTCGACCCCGTCGCCCTGCGTGAGCAGAACATGGTGCGCGAGGGCATGCGCATGCCCGCCTACTACAACGAGCCCGCCAACGCCTGCGCGCTGGACCGCTGCATGGCCCGCTGCAAGGACCTGTTCGGCTGGGACGAAAAGTTCCCCGTGCGCGATATGGGCAACGGCAAGGTGCGCGCCGCCGGCGTGGCCATGGCCATGCAGGGGTCGGGCATTTCCGGCGTCGACGTCGGTTCCGCCACCGTCCGCTTGGGCGACGACGGCATCTACAACCTGGTCATCGGCGCGGCCGATATGGGCACCGGCTGCGATACCATCCTGGCGCAGATGGTGGCCGAATGCATGGACTGCGACGTCGACAACGTCGCGGTGTTCGGCGCCGACACCGACGCCTCGCCCTATGACTCGGGCTCCTACGCTTCGTCCACGACCTACGTCACCGGCAAAGCGGTCGAGCGCGCCTGCGCCCAGCTCAAAGCGCAGCTCTGCGCGATGGCGGCCGAAGGCTTCGGCTGTAAGGCCGAGGAAGTGGAGTTCACCGGCAGCGCCGTGCGCCGCCTTGACGGCAGCGCGTCGGTCCCGCTGGCGGACCTGGCCACCCGCGCCATGTGCAACAACACCACCGCCGTGCAGGCCACCTGCACGCATTCCTCGCCCATCTCGCCGCCGCCGTTCATGGTCGGCATGGCCGAGATCGAACTCGACAAAGAGACCGGCAGCGTCACCGTGCTGGACTACAAGGCCGTCGTCGACTGCGGCACGCCGGTCAACCCCAACCTCGCCCGCGTCCAGACCGAGGGCGGCATCGTCCAGGGCATCGGCATGGCGCTGTTTGAGGACGTCCACTATACGCCCGCGGGCCGCATCCTGGAAAATTCGCTGATGCAGTACAAGATCCCCACCCGGCTGGACATGGGCAGCCTGCAGGTGGAGTTTGAGGCCAGCTACGAGCCCACCGGCCCCTTTGGCGCCAAATCCATCGGCGAGATCGTCATCAACACCCCGGCCCCGGCCATCGCGCACGCGGTGTTCCGCGCCACCGGCACCTGGTTCCGCGACCTGCCCATCACGCCGGAAAAAGTCTACACGGCGCTGCACGCCCAGCCGTGACCCACGTCATTTTGCTGGCGGCCGGGTCGTCGCGCCGCTTTGGGGGCAATAAACTGCTGGCCCCCTGGCGCGGGCGGCCGCTGTACCGGTACGGCCTGCACACGCTGGCGGCGGTCTGCGCCGCCCGGGCGGACGCCGCGCTGCTTGTGGTCACCAACACGCCGGCCATCGCGCAGGCGGCCGCCGCCTGCGGCGCGCGCGCTGTGCCCAGCCCGCACAGCGCGCAGGGGCAAAGCGCCAGCATCCGCGCCGGGCTGGACGCCGCCGGCCCGCTGGCGCCCGATGATTTTTTGCTGTTTGCGGTGGCCGACCAGCCGCTGCTGCGCGCCGCCACCGTGCACCGCCTGCTGGATTTGGCCGTGCCCGGCACCTGGGGCGCCACGGCCGCCTGCGGCGGCCGCGTGGGCAGCCCGGCGCTGTTTTGTGCGGCGCTGGCCCCGCAGCTGTACGCCCTGGGGGGCGACTGCGGCGGGCGCGCGGTGCTGAACGCCCGGCCCCAAGCCGTGCTGCGCGTGGCCTGCGAGGCAGAAGAACTGTGGGACATCGACCGCCCCGGCGACGGCACGCCGCCCGCCGGGTAACGGCCCTGCCAAACAAACCGCCCGCCCCGGGCCGCAAGCAGCGGCCCGGGGCGGGCTTTGTGAGGCTGGTGGCTCACTCAGAAAGATAGATGGTCAACTGGGCTTCGGCCGTTTTGGCGGCTTCGTCATAGGCGGCTTCGCCGTCCAGGCAGTCCTGCATCATTTCGACGAACTGGGTCTGCTCGACCGGGTAGAAAGTGCCGCTGATCTCGTCGGCATACTGCATCAGCGTGTCAAAATCCTCCTGCCGCGGTTCGACGTCCTGGAACCCGGGGGAGTTGTCGGGCCGGATCAGCGCGGTGTTCCGATCGGTGGTGTTGAACCGGAAATACTCCGCGTTGGTGGCGTCCAGCACCGAAAGATCCTGGTACCGCCACATGAGGGTATCCAGCTGGAACTCCTCGCTGAGCAGGAACTTGATAAATTCGTAGGCGTTTTGCAGGTTGGGGCTGCTGTTGCGCGCCGCTACCGAGAAGGTGATCTTTGCCTGGATGCCGCCCTCCCTGTCGCGAATGGGCATCATGACCGGCTCGTCAAAGGTGTTGATAAGCCCTGCGGCGATGAGGGGGCCCTCCGGCGGGAACACCGGGCAGCACCACAGGGCCAGGCCGTCCCGGATGCCGCCCGCGCCGTTCACCGCGTCCGAATCATAGTACAGGTCGGTGACGTTTTGGTAGACCGTAAGGCCCCGTTCCAGCTCCGGGTAAGAAAGATCCGCCCGCTGCCGGGCGTAGTCGGCATAGGGGATCGCCGCATACTGGGCAAAATCCTTGAACGCCAGGAAGGTGCGGTACAGGCTGCGCGTCTGCCCGGGGGTGTTCTGCAGCTTTTCGGCCTCGGTCAAAAAACCGTCGAAGGTGGCGCAGTTCTCCACCGAAAACCCCGTCTCGTCCAGGGCGGTCTGCGTTGTGTACAGGATGGGCATCTTGTATTCCAGCGGGATGACCAGCCGCTGCCCGTCCCACACGCCGCCGTCCATGACGGCCTGGTTGTAGCCGGACCAGTCAAAGCCGTCCGCCGCAAAATACGGTTCCAGATCGGCAAACACGCCGCGGCGGGCCATCTTTTCAACGTCCATGCTGTCGTCCACAAAAAAGATCAGGTCCGGCCCTTCGCCGGCCATCACCTCGGCGAGCATCCGCCGGGTCTGCTCGTCCCGGACGGTGTCGGAACCGTCGGTGAAGATCTTCTCGGCCGTGACGGGGTTGTCCGGGTGGCGCTGGTTGTACTGGGTCACGGCCGCGTCCAGGGTGCTGGTCTGGATGGCGTCGGCGTCTGTGTAAAATATGTGGAGTTCGGTGTTCGTCTGCTCCACCGGCGGCGGTACCGAAACCGGGGCGGGCTCGGCCGCGTCGCCGCCCGGCGCGCAGGCGGTCAGCGCCAGCAGGCAGGCCAGGGGCAGGCAAAAACGGGTGCCGCGTCGGTTTTTCATAACGTCCTCCTTTACAGTGCAGGGTCCTTGCCCTTAATCATACACTGCGAAGATGGAGATACGGTGGAGAAAACCCCCTGCCGCAGGCCTAATTTATGAACATTTTGTAAATTATCGCAAAAACCGCGCAAAACAGGGGCTCCCCGCGCGGGGAGCCCCCAAACTGCCGAAAAAGTTAAAAGCGTTCTGGCAAAGGCGGGCCTCAGCGCGGGCCGCCCACAAAGAACAGCGCCACCGTGCCGGGGCCGCTGTGCGCGCCGATGACGGGGCCGATATCCCCGATGCAGACGCGCTTGACGCCGTAAGCCTTGATCTTGTCGGCGACGTACTGGCAATCCTCCAGGCAGTCGCCGTGGCTGATGAACACCGTCATCTCGGCGTAGTTTTTGTCGGCCGACTGGGCAAAGTGCTTGACCAGTGCGTCCAGGCTGGCGCGGCGGCCGCGCACTTTTTCCATCGCCACCAGGTGGCCTTCGGGGTCCACATGCAGCACCGGTTTGATGCCCAGCAGCGTGCCGGCCACCGCGGCCGCGCCGCTCAAACGGCCGCCGCGCTTTAAGAACATCAGGTCGTCCACCGTGAACCATGCGCAAAAACGCTGCACGTTCTGCGTGGCAAAGGCCTCCAGCTCGTCCAGGGTCGCGCCGTTTTGGCGCATCATGGCCAGCGTGTAGGCAAACAGCCCCTCGCCCATGCTGGCCTGCAGGCTGTCCACGCTCACGATGCGGCGGCCGGGGTAGCGCTCCTGCAAATCCTCAATGGCTACTTTGCTGGCCTGGTAGGTGCCCGAAAGCCCGCTGGAAAACGCCAGGTAAAAAATGTCCTGGCCCTGCTCCAAAAACGGGGTGAAGGACTGCTCGTAATCGGTGATAGCCACCTGGCTCGTCGTCGACATGCTGCCGGCACGCAGCTTGTCGTAGAACGCGTGGGGGCTCAGCTCGCGGTTGTCGGGGTAGTTGCGGTAGCTCTGGCCGTCCAGCGTAAAGGACATCGGCAGCACATGGGCGTCCATCTCCTGCACCAGGTCCGGCGTCAGGTCACAGGTGGAATCGGTAAAAAACACATACGGTTGCATCCGAAAAAACTCCTCTCCCAGTCAGGAACGTTCGTTTGTACGCCCTTATCATACCGTTTTTTGGCAAAGAAATCAATACATGCCCCGGGGCGGCCGTGCGCTGCAAAAAAATTCAAAAAAGGCGTTGACAAAGCCCCGTGCGGTTGCTATAATAATAAAGCTGTTTGACCCACAGCGCGTTACAACTGCATATTGCCCCGTAGCTCAGTTGGTTAGAGCACCTGACTGTTAATCAGGGTGTCCTCGGTTCAAGTCCGAGCGGGGCAGCCACCACGGCAGAGCATTAAGCTCTGCCGCTTTTTTGTGTGCTTCTGCCCGCCAAAAAACGCCCCCGCCGCATCGCGGTGCGGCAGGGGCGGGTAGGGAGGTGTGCGGGGCGCTTTTTACCGGAAAACGGCGACCCAGTAATGGCAGCCGTCGCCGTCATACATGTGGGCGATGGCGCCGACGGTATAACTGCCGGAGATCATGTTGCCGAAATGCCCGGGGCTGCCCTGCCAGGCGGCGATGACGGAAGACGCGTCGCCAAAGCCGACTGCGATGTTCTCGGCGCTCTGCGCGCCGTTGTGGCTGAAATCGACGGCGATCTGCTGGCAGCGGGCCACCGCCAGGTCGCCCAGGCCGTTGTCCCAGGTCAGGGGGGCGGCCCCGTTGGCCGCGCGCACCTGGTTTTGCAGCTCAAAAGCGGTGCCGTCGCCGTAGGTGGTAAAGTAACCGTGGCCCTGGCTGCTCCACTCGTTCAAGCCTTCGCTGCCGCCGCCCTGGGCGGTCTCGCCGCCGCCGGACGCCGCTTCGGCGCCGCTGCCGGCGGCTGGCGGCGCGGTGGGCGCCGGGCGCGCCGCGCCGGTCAGGGTCACGCTGGCCTCCACGCCGTATTCGGTGCTGGCCGTAATGGTGGCCTCGCCGGTGCCGACTATGTCGACCCAACCATTGGACACAACAGCGATTCCCTCGTCGCTGCTGCGCCAGGTCAGCGTCTCGGCGTCGACTTCGCTGCCGTTTTCGTCCGCCACGGCGATCTGCGTGCCGCTGCCCTCGGTCACTTCGGTCTTGCCCGCCGTCAGCGTCAGTTCTTTCGGGCCGTCCCACACGTGGACGGCGGCTGTGGCGGTCAGGCCGTTGGGGGCGGTGATGGTCACGCGGGTGTCGCCGGGGGTGGCCGGCGTGACGCTGCCGGTGGCATCCACCGCGGCGATCTGTTCGTTTTCGCAGGCAAAAGAAAGTGCGCCGCTGAAATTTTCCGGCACGACGGTATAGGCCAGCCGGGCCGGGCCGTCCGCCAAATGCAGCGAGAGGCTTTCCGCCGTCAGCGATTCCACCGGGATGGTGACGACGACGTCCTGCGCGGCGCGCAGATCGCCCACGGCGGCCGTGATGGTGGCTTCGCCTTCGGCCAGCGCGGTGACGGCGCCGGTCTCGTCCACGGTGGCGACCGCTTCGTCAGAGCTGGTGTAGGTTACTTCCGGCCGGGCGTTCTCCGGCGTTTCGCCGTCATAGACAAAGCCGGTTTCCAGCGCGGCGGTCTCGCCGGTGGCCAGTTCCAGCGGGGCGGCGGGCAGTGTGATCTCCAAAAGCTGCGGCCCGCCGCAGGCCGTCAGCGCAAAAGCGGCGGCCAGGGCCAGGCAGAGCAAACGCGGGCAGGTTTTCATCGTTTTTTCCTCCTTCAGCGGCCCTATTGTAGCATATCTCTGCGGCCCGGGCAACCGCGCGGCGCCGGCAAAAACTGCTTGCGCCGCCGCGTGCCATGCCGTATAATAATACTATATATACCTTTCTGCCGGGGGAGCGCGCTTTATGGCAAACATTGATGTCAACCAGTATATGGAACAGTGCGGCGTGCGCAAGGCGCGGTTTGGCGGCTATGAGCCGGAGGACGTGCGCCAGGCGCTGCGCGCGCTGTGCAGCGATTATGAACAGGCGCTGGCCCGCGCTGCGGCCGAGAACCGCGCCGCCCGGCAGGAAAGCGACGCGCTGCGCCGCCGCTGCCAGACGCTGCTGGGCCAAAACCAGACGCTGAGCACCCAAAACGCCACGCTGGCCGGCCAGTTTGACGCTGCGGCCCGCCGCCGCGACGAGCTGGAAAGCCACTGCGCCGCGCTGGAGGCGCGCAACCACTCGCTGACCGACCAGGTGGCCGTGCAGCGCCTGAAAAACAGCGACCTTGCGCGGGACAACAAAGAACTGACCGAGCGCGCCGAGGACGCCGAGGCTGCGCTGCGCATCAAGGGCCGCGCCTGCGACGAGGCGCGCCAGAAAGTGCAGGACGAGCGCGACCAGGTGCTGGCCGCCGCCCATGCCGAGGGCGAAAAGATCCGCCAGAAAGCCCGCGACGAAGCCGAAGCCCTACTCAAAGACACCAACCGCAAGGCCGAGGCCATCGACCAGATGGCGCGCGACCAGGCCATCGACCAGGCGCGCAAGCTGGTGCAGGCCGCCACCGACGAAACGCGCGAGATCCAAAACGCCCACCGCCTGCGCCTGCAGGACCTCAAGGCCCGCGTCGACGCTATGGAACAGCGCCGCGACGCGCTGCTGGACTTTTTGGCAAGCATGATCGAACAATTGCAGCAGACGCAGGACGCCGCGCGCCGGCAAAGCCCCGCCCTGCCCGAAGCCGCCGACCTGCCCGACGAAACGCCCGAGGTGGAGCTGGATCTTTCGGACCAGGCGGTGGCCGCGGCGGCCGCCGCGCTGCCGGGCGAAGCCGCGGACGCCCTGCCCGGCCGGGACAGCCAGCCTGCGCCGCAGCCCACCGCCCAGGTTGTGCAACAACCTGCTGCACAACCCGCCGCGCAGCCCGCACAGCCGCCCGCTGCGCCCGCGGCCGCCGCGCAGGACGTCGAGATCCCGGGGGCGATCTTCTCCTACCCGATCCTGCGGCAGGAGGGCGTGCCCATTTTGGACGAGGACCCGCCGCTGCGCGGCCCGCACGCGCCGCTGCTGCCCGACCTGAACGCCGGGGAAGAGGAGGACGACGACGCCGCGGGCGGGATCCGCATCCTGCCGGAGCCCGCGCCCCGGCCCGACCCGCGCCGCCCCAAAGCGGTGGCCGCGCTCAAAGCGCTGCGCCGCAAGCTCAGCGGCGCGCAATACAGGACAGGAGACCGCCTGTGAAACTACGCAGAATTCTGTTATCAGCCGCCGGGGTGCTGGCGGCATGCATACTGGGCGCCTTTGCGGCGGCCGCCGACACCACCACCGCCACCAGCGGCGCCGGCAGCTTTACGGTGGAGCAGGTCTATGTCAATGTGCCGGAGATGGACGTGTTTTTCTACGCCATCGACGCCGAGGGCAACTCCTACACGCCCACCGTCGTGCAGGCGGCCGGGCTGGAGCTGACCGTCGGCGACCAGACGCTGAACACCAGTTCGGTCGGCCAGGCCGAAAGCCCCATCTGCTACATGGTCGCGCTGGACAACAGCGACGCGCTCTCAGCCACAGAGTTCCGGCAGATGCGCTCCGCCGTGTGGCAGCTGATCCGCCATAAGCGCGAAAACGACCAGGTCGCACTGTACACGCTGGCCGGGGAGCTTGCCTGCGTGCAGCCGGCCACGTCGGACGCGCCCTCGCTGTATGCGGCGCTGGCCGGCATCCAGCAGGCCGAAGGCGAGCTGGATTATGGCGGGGCCGCCACCACGCTGGCCCAGACCATCCAGCAGGACTACCAGGCCCTGGCCCCGCGCAAGGCCGTGCTGCTGTGCACCAGCAGCCAGCGCCTGCTTACCAACCCGCTGCTGCTGGCCGGTACCGCCAGCGACCTGGGCAGCCAGCTCAACGTGGCGCTGTACACCTTTGTGGGCACCGGCACGCCCAAGACCCTCTCGATTTTGGAGACGATCTCAAACGGGCAGGTGATCCCCTGCGAAATGCGCGAGATGGGCAGCGAGCTGCTGGCCCTGCAGGACCACTTTGCCCAGGCGCTGGAACTGCGCACCGAGGTGCCCGAAAGCATGTACGGCGAACGGCAGGAGATCGTCACCCTGGCCGTGCCCAGCCTGGGCAGCGCCGTGCAGAGCACCTCCACCGTGTACATGGGGTTCCGCATGGAAAAACCGCGCGTCACCGACGTGGCGGTGCTCAACCGCCACACGCTGCAGCTGACGCTGAACCAGGCCATCAACGAAAACGCCGTGCGCGGGCAGTTTTACCATGTGACGACCAACGATATCTGGAACTGGCGCGTGCCGGTGCACGACGTACAACTCAGCGAGGACGGCCGCACCGTCACGCTGACCACCGACGCGCTGTATAAGGGCGAGTATCAGGTCGCCCTCAACAAAGTCGCCAGCCGTATGTCGCCGGCCAACGTCAGCTCGCTGCGCGAGCAGACCGATTTTACCATCGCCGTCTGGCCGCGGGACAACGCTTTCTACCTGGCGCGGTTCCGCCTGCCGCTGCTGCTGGCGGCGGCCGTGCTGGCCGCGCTGCTGTGGCAGTGGCAGCGGCTGCGCCGCCGCGACCGCGCCGCCGAGCAGGAGGCCGAGGCCGAACACCTGCTGACCGGCGCGGGCGAGGGCAGGACCCTGCCGCGGCGCTGGGTCACGCTGTTTTGGGCGCAGCGCGGCTCCATTGCCGAAAGCCGCTGGGCCGGCATGGTGGAAAGCAGCCTGATGCTGGGCAGCGACGCCGCCCAGTGCGACCTCTGCCTGCCGGACGCCAAGGTCCGGCCGCAGCACTGCATGCTGTGCGTGCGGGGCGAAGGGCTGCTGGTGCAGCCCCTGGGGCCGGATACCCCGGTGTTCGTCAATGGCGAGCGCATCGGCGGCGAATACCGCCTGCAAAACAACGATACCCTGCGCCTGGGGCGCACGACGGTACGGCTGGTGCTGTAACGCCGGCCCGCAGGGGCACACTACCTACAAAACGCGCAGCAAAGGGGAACAAGGATGAAACTGACCAAATGCGAGCAAGGACATTTTTATGACGGGGAAAAATACCCCGCCTGCCCGTACTGCAACACCGACCTGCAGGCCGACACCGCCATTGTGCGCACCCGCACGGCGGCCGCCCCGGCCGAGACCGGCACCCCCGAAGGCCCGGTGACCGGCTGGATGGTGGTGCTGGACGGCCCGGCGCGCGGGCGCGACCTGCGCCTGGGGGTGGGGCGCACCTTTTTGGGGCTGGACGGCGCCGAGGGCCCCGTGACGCTGAACCCCGACGCGCCGCTGGGCGCGCGGATGGCCACCGTCGTCTACGACGAGGCCGTCAGCCTGTTCACGCTGCTGCCCGGCTCCTCGCAGCAGCTGTGCTACCTGGCGGGCGAGGCCGTGCTGGAACCCCAGCCCCTGCTGGCCGGGCAGGAGCTCAAGCTCGGCGCGTCGACGCTGCGGTTCGTGCCGCTGTGCGGCAGCGCGTTCCACTGGTAAGGGGGTGCAGCCGTGTCGAGCGAGATCGTATTCCTCATCACCGAGCAGCGCAACAAGCAGCGCATCACGCTGCCCTCCGGCCATGGGGCCTACCGCTTTGGCCGCAGCGCCCAGTGCGAGTATGTGCTGCGCCGCAACAACGTCGGTGACCGGCAGTTCACCATCGCCTGCGCCGACGACCGCTGGACGGTGACCGATGATTCCGGCACCTGCAGCACCTGGTACAACAACCGCTACCTCAATGCCGGCGAGGCCTGCGCCCTGCAGCCCGGCGACGTCATCGGCCTCAACACCGACGGCGAGGCTTCCACGCAGGAGATCACCTTCCGCGTCGAGGAGATCCGCACCGTCCAGGGCGGCGGCGACGGCCCCCGCCAGGAACAGCCCGATGCCGCCGTCCTGCGTGAGATCGACATCAAGCGCAAAAAGCGGGTGCTCATCGGCCGCGGCGACGACTGCGACATCAAGCTGGTCAGCGACCGCGTTTCGCGCCACCACTGCGAGGTCGTCTACAAGGACGGCCAGTATGAATTGCAGGACCTGGGCTCCACCAACGGCACCTACGTGGACGGCGTGCGCGTGGCCCGCACGGTGCTGCGCAACGGCGCCGTTATCAACGTGCCCACGCAGGTGTTCGCCTTTACCGGCGGCCTGCTGCATTACCACGAGCATAAAAGCGGCATCAGCGTGCAGCTGCTCAACGTCTACAAGACCGTGCAGGACCGCAACACCAACAAGCCGCTGAACATCGTCGACGGCACCAGCCTTGAGATCGAGCCCAACAGCTTTGTGGTGCTGGTGGGCGGGTCGGGCACCGGCAAGTCCAGTCTGCTGACCTGCATCACCGGCACGGCCCCCTGCACGGCGGGCAGCGTGCGGTTCGACGGCCTGGAAACGCGCGACAACCGCAACGCCTTTGACGCTGTGCTGGGCTACGTGCCGCAGCGCGACATCATGCACGACGACCTGACGGTGGAGCAGAGCCTGACCTTTACGGCCAAGCTGCGCATCGCGCACGACGCCAGCAAGGCCGAGATCGCGGCCGCCGTCGCCCACGCCATCGAGGCCGTGGACCTGACCGGGCGCGAAAAAACCATGATCTCGCAGCTTTCGGGCGGGCAGAAAAAGCGCGTGTCCATTGCGATGGAACTGCTGGCCAGCCCGCGCCTGCTGATTTTGGACGAGCCGACCAGCGGCCTTTCGCCCGACCTTGACCGCAGCATGATGGAACTGTGCCGCAAGCTCAGCCACCAGAACTGCACGGTGCTTATGGTCACCCACAACATGTCCAACATCAACCTCTGCGACAAGATCGCCTTTTTGGGCGTGGGCGGCGTGCTGTGCTACTACGGCGCGCCCGAGGGGCTGCACCGCTATTTTGACGTCGAGATGACCAGCGATATTTTTGAAAAGCTGCGCGACCCGGAGCTGGTCGAACAGTACCGCTGCCAGTACTTTACCACGCCGGAGTTCAACCGCCTGGTGGCGGCCTGGCCCGAAGCTGCACAGGAGGCCGAGAAGCGATGCGACCAATCGAAGTGATGAAATTTCTGCGCCAGTTCACCGTGCTGGTGCAGCGCAACCTGCGCCTGATCTGGAACGATAAAATGCTGCTGGGCAGCCTGATCTTACAGGCGCCGTTCATGGTGGCCGTCATCAAGATGGTCGTGGACCCCAACTGCTTTACGTCCAACCTCGTCAACGTCGGCAGCCGCACGGCGCTGTTTATCTTGAGCGCCATGGCCGCCTTCATGGGCACCCTCAACTCCTACCGCGAGATCTGCAAAGAGCGCGACATCATCCTGCGCGAGGCCTCGGTCGGCGTCAATTTGCTGGCCGTCGTGCTCAGCAAGGCGTTCGTGCTGCTGCTCATCGAGGTCGTGCAGGCGGGCATTCTGGCGTTCGGGTTCGTGCACGTCGTGCACATCCCGCAGAACCACCTGCTGTTTGAAACGAACGTCGAGATCTTTGTCACGGTGCTGCTCATGCTGTTTGCGTCCAGCGCCAGCGGCCTGCTGGTGTCGGCCATCTTTAAAAGCGGCGAGACCGGCATCCTCGTCGTGCTCGTGCTCATGATCGGCCAGGTCGTGTTCAGCGGCATCATGTTCACGCTCACCGGTGTGTCCAGCACCATCGCCAGCATCATCGTCTGCCGCTGGGGCATGGGCGCGCTGGGCGCTTCCACCGACCTCAACAGCCGGCTGGCCTGGCTCAAGGCCGGGTTCGACGGCCCCATGTACGACGCCACCGTCGCCAACCTGCTGAACTGCTGGCAGATGCTGGGGCTCATCGCGGGCGTCTGCATCCTGGCCGCCTGGCTGGTATTGCAGATCAACTTTGACCGCAAAAAGAGCTGAATCATTTGCATCATACTGCAAAACGCGCCCCGCGCACCGGGAACTCCCGGCGCGCGGGGCGCGTTGTTTGGTCACAGCAGCATTACATCTGGTCGTGTATCAGCGTTACAGCTGGCCGTGCAGCCAGTCGGCGGCGGTGTCGGCGGCCTCGCGCGCGTTGGCCTGTGCGGTGCGGGCCAGCTGCTGCAGCTTGCGCAGCGCGGCGCGCGTGGCGTCCAGCGTTTCGCTGTAGGCGGCGCTCTGCATCCGCGGGAACGCCCGCAGCAGGCGGCGCACGCCGCGTTTGTCCAGCTCCAGCGCGTCCAGGCGGCTGCGCAGCTGGTCGGCGCGGTCGCGCAGCTCGGCGCGCAGCTCGGCGGCGTTGTCGCGGCCTTCCAGCTTGGCCAGCGCCAGCTGCAGTTTCTGTTCATCCAGCAGCGTGTCGGCCGTCATGGCGCCGGTGCCCAGCACCTCGGTCAGCGTATCGCTCGAACGCCGCATCCAGGTGCGGAAGGTATCCAGCTCCTTCAACCGCTTGTTCAGCCCGGCGGCCGCCGCGGCCGAAACGCCCACGTCCACCGCAAAAAACACCAGCAGCACGGCGTCCAGCACCAGCAGCGCGCGCAGCGGCAGCGCGTTGCCGGGCCCGGCCAGCAGCGGGTGCACGGCGTGTACCATCACCACGCTGCCCAGCCCCCACAGCAGCGAGAACTGCGGGCAGATATACCCGCCGATGTTGCCCTTGAGGTGCGAGTAGTCCCACCAGCGGATGTGGTACAGCTGAAACAGCACCCACCCGGCCACCAGCTCCACCAGGGTGGCCAGCACCATGCCGGTCACAAAGGTCAACGCCGCCCCGGCCAGGCCGCCGGGGTCGCCCAGCGCGCGCACGGCCAGCAGCAGCGCCACCATGCCAAAGCCGTAGATGGGGCAGATCGGCCCGCACAAAAAGCCGCGGTTGACCAGCCGCCGCTCCTTGACGGCGGCAAACATCACTTCCAAACACCAGCCCAGCAGCCCGTACACAAAAAACCAGTACAGCATGCGGGCGGCCAGCTCAAGCGGGGGCATCGGCATCCTCCCCCCGGGTGCGGGCCTTGGGTTCCACCCAGGTCACGGTGTCGTCGGGGCCTTTGCGGGCGATCAACGCCTTGATGGGGATGCCCTGCTCGCTGAACATGCCCTCGTGCTCGGTGCGCAGGTTCCACGCCGGTTCGTCGGCGTGCAGGTCGGCTGTCTGCCAGGTGATGGCAAACCCCGCGGCGGGGAAGTAGGCCAAACTGTCGCGGAACAGGTCGTCGTCGTCGGTCTTGAACCAGATCTCGGCCCCCTCGTCCATCAGGCGGCGGTATTGCAGCAGCTGGCGCGGGTGGGTCAGCCGGTGCTTGTGGCTGCCGGCGTTTTTGCTCCACGGGTTGCAGAAATTGATATAGATGCGCGCCACGCGGTCCTGCGGCGCAAAGGCGCTGCCCATGCGCTCAATGTCCAGGCTGGCGATCTTGACGTTGTCGGCCGGCAGGCGGGCGGCGGCGTAGGCGGCCTCCACCTTGCGCTTGGCCAGGATCAGCACCTTGTCGGTGATGTCGATGCCCAGGTAGTTGATGTCGGGGTGCGCCGGGGCGATCTGGGCCAGAAAGCCGCCCTTGCCGCAGCCCAGCTCCAGGTGCCAGGGCTGGGCGGGGCGGGCGTACAGCTCCCGCCAGTGCCCGGCGTGGGTCAGCGGCTCGTGTACGTGGAAATCGCAGGCCAGCAGCTCCGGCCGCGCATAGGGTTTAAAACGCATTCGCATGGGGGTTACTCCGTTCTTCGTTATAGTTGGCGCAAAAACGCGCGCACGCGCGCGGCGTCGGCGTCGGCCAGGCTGCCCTGGCAAAAACCGGCTTTGCCGCCGCCGCGCCCGGCAAAAGCTTCGTTCAGCGCGCGGCAGGCGGCGCGCACATCGCCGCCCGGTCCGGCGGCCAGCGCGTAGGCCAGGCCCTGCCCGCCCGGCGCCAGCGCGCAGCACGGCGCGCCGGACGCCGCCGCCACCGCCATGGCGATGCGCCGCAGCCCGTCGCCGTCGGCGCCGTCGGCCTGCACGGTGCAAAGCTGCCCCGGCGCCGCGGCCGCGGCCCAGGCGTCGGCCAGGGCGTTTTGCAGCGCGGCCAGCCGCTGTTTGGCGCGCCCCTCGCCGGCACGCAGGTGGCCGGCGGCTTCGGCCAGGCGGCCCACCGGGGCCGAAAGCAGCCGCCCGGCGGCCTCGGCGTCGGCCCAGGCGGCGGCCACGGCGTCGTAAGCGCGCCGCCCGCAGGCCACGGCCAGCCGCATGCCGCCCTTGTAGTGCTGGTACGATACGATCTTGACCAGCCCCACCTCGCCGGTGCGGGCCAGGTGGGTGCCGCAGCAGGCGCAGCGGTCGCCGCCGGCTTCCACCAGCCGCACGGGGCCTTCCAGCGTCTTTTTGCTGCGGTATTCGGTCGCAGCCAGCGCCGCGGCGTCGGGCACATAGCAGCGCACCGGCGTGTCGGCGCGCACGGCGTCGTTGGCGGCGGCTTCGGCCTCGGCCAGCTGTTCGGGCGTCAGCGGGATGCTGGTATCCATGCGCACCCACGGGCTGCCGATGTGGAACCCCACGTTCTCGGCCCCGAACAGGCGGTGCAGCGCGCCGCTCAAGATATGTTCGCCGGTGTGCTGCTGCATGGCGTCCAGCCGCGCCGCCCAGTCGATGGCGCCCGCCACCGTCCGGCCCGCTTCCAGTGGCGCGTCGCACAGGTGGGCGATGTCCCCGCCGGCGGCGTGCACGGCCAGCACCCGCGCGCCGCCCAGCGTGCCGGTGTCGCAGGGCTGGCCGCCGCCCTCGGGGTAAAAGGCCGTGCGGTCCAGCGTCACGGCCCAGCCGCCGGGGGCGGGGGCGCAGCCGGTCACGACGGCCGTAAAAGTCTGCAGATAGGCGTTTGCCTCATACAATGGTTCGGTCACGGCGGGGCAGGGGCCTCCTTTGGGTGTTTTTTGCAAGATTTTTCCTATTATACCATAAAACAGGTGTAGAAAAAACTACCGAAATCCTCTATAATAAAAAACGAACCATCAAGACTTACCATAACAAGGAACTTGTAGTATGCGAAACTTTCTTTCCCTTGCGGCGCTGGCCCTGCCGGCGCTGCTGCTGGCCGGCTGTACGGCCGGGACCCAGGCGCAGCCCGCCGCTACGGTGGAGACCGCCGCCGCCCCGCCGCCCCAGACCCTGACCGCTTACGCCAGCCCGGCGCTGCAGCCCGCCCTGCAGGCCTATGCCGCCGGGCAGGGCGTGACGCTGACGCTGGCCGACGACGCCTCTGCCGCCGAGCTCATCGCGCTGGACTACGACCCCGCTGGTTTGGTGCAGGGCCTGGACGCCGCGCAGGACCCGCTGCTGGGGGCCGCCGCGCTGCGCGCCGGGCTGGACGATACCGCCGTCAGCCTGCCGGTGGGCCGCAGCCTGTACGGCTACTGGGCCAACGGCGCGATGCTGGACGCCCTGCTGGGCGAGGGCGGCACCACCGCGCTGCAAAACGCCACCTGGGCCGAGTGGAGCGACTTTGTAGAGACGCTGCAGGCCTGGCTGGCAGAGCCCGGCCCCGCCACCGTGACGCTGGCCGGCAGCGACTACGCCCTGCCCGAGGCCAAACCCGATACGCTGACCGCCACCGGCGTCTTTGCGCAGCCGATGGACCGCGCCGCCGGCTACACCGCGGCGCTGCTGGCCGCCGGGACCGAGCGCACCGCCGATACGCTGACCGGCCCGCTCAACGGCGTGTACAGCGCTGCCGCGCTGGAATGGGACAACCTGGCCCAAAGCGACGAGACTGCGCTGTTCCGCCGCGCCAAACTCACCGACCTGCTGGCGGCTTACGGGTCCGACGCCTGCCAGAGCCTGGTTCTGGTGCCCTTTAAGTGCAATTTGGAGGAAAGCGACCTCTCGACCGAGGAATACAACCTCACCGGCCTGCTCAACTACCCTGTGCTGGCGCAGGTCGGCACGCTGACCGTCAACGCCGCGGCGGGGGAGGAGGCGCGCAAAGCGGCCGAGGGCGCCGTGCTGTGGCTGTACAGCAGCGGCGAGGGCGAGGCCGCCCTGACCGAGACGCTGGGCGTCATCACGCCGTGGAACACCGCCTATGACGGCACGGCGCTGGGCGCCATGCAGGTGCAGCAGGCCAGCACCGGCATTTTGCCGGGCGCGGCTTTCACCCAGGCGCAGGCCGACGCCCTGGCCGAAAATGAAACCGCCCTGCAGGACGGCGCCCGCACCAGCGCCGAACGCCGCGATTTCACCGCCCGCGCACTGGAAATTTTGGGCGCGGCCGCGACGGAGGAATAACTCCCGTTTCGGGAACAGGATACACAAAAGAAGGAGGAACCCCATGAAACTCAAACGCAGCAGCGGCATCCTGATGCCGGTCTCCAGCCTGCCGGGCGGGTACGGCATCGGCAGCCTGGGCGCGCCGGCCCGCCGTTTTGTGGATTTTCTGGCCCGCGCCGGGCAGAGCGTCTGGCAGATGCTGCCCGTCGGCCCCACCGGCTACGGCGACAGCCCCTACCAGAGCTGTTCGGCCTTTGCGGGCAACCCGTATTTCATCGACCTGGACCTGCTGGCGCGCGACGGCCTGCTCAAGCGCAAGGACTATGCGTTCACCAGCTGGGGCGCCGACGCCGCCCGCGTCGACTACGGCCTGCTGTATGAGCGCCGCATGCCGGTGCTGCGCAAAGCGTACGAGAATTTCTTAAAAGCCCGCCCGCTGGCCGGCTACGACACCCCCTACCCCGACGACTGGTACCGGTTCCAGTTCCTCTCGGCCGATTGGCTGCCCGACTACTGCCTGTACATGGCCATCAAAGAGGAAAACGGCATGGCCGGCTGGCAGGAATGGCCGCGCCCGCTGCGCCAGCGCGAGCCCGCCGCCCTGGCCAAATTCCGGGCCGACCACGCGCGTGAGATCGAGTTCTGGGCCTTTGTGCAGTATGAGTTCGACCGCCAGTGGCGCGCCCTGCATGAATATGCAGCGGCCAAGGGCATCACCATCATGGGCGACATCCCCATCTATGTCGCGCCGGACTCCGCCGACCTCTGGGCCGGGCGCGAACTGTTCGAGACCGACGCCGAGGGCCGCCCCCGCCGCGTGGCCGGCTGCCCGCCGGACTATTTTGCCGCCGACGGCCAGCTTTGGGGCAACCCGCTGTACGACTGGGCCTACCACAAAAATACCGGCTACGCCTGGTGGATCCGCCGCGTGCGGCATGCGCTGTCCATCTATGACGTGCTGCGCATCGACCATTTCCGCGGGTTCGATACCTACTGGGCCATCCCGGCCGGCGAAAAGACCGCCCGAAACGGCAGGTGGGAGCAGGGCCCCGGCATGGATCTGTTCCGCGCGCTGCGCCTGGCGCTGGGCGACCTGCCCATCGTGGCCGAGGACCTGGGCGAGATGTTCCCCTCGGTGCGCAAACTGTTGGCCGAAAGCGGCTTCCCCGGCATGAAGGTGCTGCAATTCGCCTTTACCGGCGAGGACAGCGTCGATCTGCCCCACAACTACCCGCGCAACTGTGTGGCCTACCCCGGCACGCACGACAACAACACCCTGGCGGGCTGGTTCGCGCAGGAGCTGGGCAGCGCCGGGCGCAAACAGGCCAAAGAGTATTTTGCCCTGACCGAGCAGGAAGGCATGCTGCGCGGGCTTTTGCGCGGCGTGCTGGCCAGCCGCGCGGCGCTGGCGGTCATCCCCCTGGCGGACTGGCTGGAAGCCCCGGCCGCCTGCCGCATGAACACCCCCGGCTGCCCGCAGGGCAACTGGCAGTGGCGTGCGGGCGAGAAAGAACTCTCGGCCGCGCTGGCGCGCGACATCCGCACGCTGACGGCGCGGTATTTCCGCATGCCCTGCAAGACCTAAAAACCGGATTTGGTAAGGTGTACAGTATTCTGCGTTCGGGCGAACTATTCTTTGTGCAACGAAAATATAGGAAACCCTGCATATTTATGGTATACTTTGCATAGAAAATCGTTCCTGGTATTTTGCACCAAGTGAGGGTTCGTGATGAAGCTGGACTACACAAAGCAAGAACTGGCCCTGCAGCTGGCGTCGCTGGCGCAGGTGCTTGGCACGGCGCAGGTCGTCGACCCCTACCGCGGCGCCCTGCTGGACCCCGCCACGCTGGAACCCTGCGGCGAGAGCGACCCCGTCCCCACGCTGGACGAGGACGGCCGCGGCATGCAGCTGGTCCAGGCCGAAACCGGCGACGAGATGCGCCTGTACCAGAGCATCCGGGTCGAGGATAAACCCTGCGTGCTGGTCGTGCACTGCGCGCTGCCGCGCTACCACGGCACGTCGGCGGGGGCCAAAAACTCCTACGACCGCGCGCTGGCCCAGTATTGCGCCGATATGCGCCACGACTACGTCACCGGCGTCTACAACGCCCGCTTTCTGGAGGAAGAATACCGTGCCTACGCCGAAAAGCAGGCCATGCACGGCCAGCCGGTGGGCGCGGTGCTGCTGCGTGTCAACGAGTATTGGCAGCTGTGCAATGAGGAATCGACCGAAGCGGCCGAGTGCTGCCTGAACACCGCCGCCGGCATCCTTCAGCTGGCCGTCGGCACCGACCAAAAGCACGCCGTGCTGGCCCGCCTCGAGGAAGGCACCTTTGTGGCCATCACCGTCGGCATGCCGGCCGCCCGCCTGGCCCAAAGCATCAACGAAGCGCTCGAGGCCTCGCGCCGGGCGTTCAGCATCACGCTGGCGCGCCGCGGCACCTTTACGGTGTCGGTCGCCAGCGCCGAATGGGGCGAGACCTCCTCGTGGGAGATGATGCTCGCCCTGGCCCAGCAGCGGCTGTGACCCCTGCATAAAATAACCCCCCTTGTGTGATACTATGCGTGACCGCAGACGTACACAAGGGGGTATTTTTATGCAGAGCGACAACGAAAAGATGCTGCAAGAGATCGTGCAGAACACCGAGATGGGCAAAAACACGCTGGACGAGCTGATGGGCTTGACGCACGACCAGCGCCTGAAAGACGAGATGATGCGCCAAAAGCGGGAGTATCGCCGTATCAACCAGGCCGCCCACACGGCGCTGGACGCCATCGGCGCGCAGGCGCACGGCCAAAGCGCCGCTGCGCGCATGAGCGTCAGCATGGGCATCCGCACCCGCACCATGCTGGACAAATCCACCCGCAACCTGGCCACCATGCTGGCCGAGGGCAGCGGCCAGGGCGTGCTGGACTGCAAGCGCGCCGAAACAGACTACCCCGCCGCCAGCCCCGGCGCGCAGAAACTCTGCCGGGAACTCGGCGACCTGCAGGCCCGGGCCGAGAGCACCTGGCGCGAGTTCGTGTAAAGCGCCCTTGCGCGCGGGGCGCGGCGCTGGTATAATCATGGCAAAAAGGGAAGGGACGGCCCCCGCCATGACGATTTTGGTCAGCGCCTGCCTGTTGGGCGAAAACTGCAAGTACAACGGCAAAAACAACCGCAGCGAGGCTTTGCTGCGCCGCCTGCAGGGGCACACGGTGGTGCCCGTCTGCCCCGAGGTGCTGGCCGGCCTGGGCACGCCGCGCCCCTGTGTGGAACTGCAAAACGGCCGTGCGGTGGACTGCAGCGGCCGGGACGTCGACGCGGCGTTCCGCGCCGGGGTGCAAAAGGCCCTGCAAGCCATCGCGGGGCGGCACATCGACCTGGCGGTGCTGCAATCCCGCAGCCCGACGTGCGGCGTCAAACAGATCTACGACGGCAGCTTCTCCAAACGGCTCATCGACGGGCAGGGGATGCTGGCCGCGGCGTTGCAGGCGCAGGGCGTCCCGCTGCTCGACGTCGAGGACCTCGACCAAAGCACCGCGCTGTGATCCTGTGATACAAGCAGCGGCCCGCCGGGGAAACCCCGGCGGGCCGCTGTGCTGTGCGCGGGCGGGCGCTTATTCCGAAAGGTAGATGTTGAGCTGGCGTTCGGCAGCTTGGGCGGCTTCTTCATATGACGCTTCGCCGGAAAGATAGTCACCTATATTCCTCATAAAATTTGTCTCTTTGGCATAGAAAAACACCCCGCCGACCTCGTCCATATAGGATGACAGCTCGTCATAGTCTTCCTGCAGCAATACGATATTGCCCTCGAAGCCATAAGGATTGTCGGGGGCAATCATCGAATTGTCCCGTTCGACTGTGTTTTCGATGTAGTATCTCTCGTTGGCTGCATCCAGCACCGAAAAATTCTGCCAGCGCCACCCGATTGTGTCCAGCTGGAACTCCTCGCTGAGCAGGAACTTGATGAACTCATAGGCGACCTGCAGGTTGGGGCTGCTGTTGCGCACCATCACGGCGGAGGTGATCCGCGCCCGGATGCCCCCCTGTGTATCCCGGATCGGAACCATGACCGCATCGTCAAATTTGTTGATACAGCCTTCCGTCAGGAAGAAACCATACAGCGGAAAGTTCGGACAGGTAAACAGGCATTTCCCATCCCGGATATCGGCGGCGCCGGCAATATCATTCCCATCGCTAACGCCAATCTCAATGACCGGATTCAAGTTTTTATAAATGGAGGCTCCCTGTTCCAGTTCCGGGAAAGAAAGGTCCACTTTTTGCCGGTCATAGTCCGCATAGGGGAGCCCGGCATTGTACGGAAAATAATAAAATGCCTCTTCCGATCGGAAAGCTTCCCGCGTCTGCTTTGGGTCGGACTCTATTTTCTCGACCTCGTCCAAAAAGCCGTCAAAAGTATCGCAGTTTTCTACCGAAAAGCCGGTTTCATCCAACGCTGTCAGCGATGTATACAGCACAGGAAGCGAATAGGACAGCGGTACAACCAGGCGGTGCCCATCCCACACGCCGCCGTTCATGACGGCCAGGTTGTAGCCCGTCCAGTCAAAGTTATCCGCTTCGAAATAGGGTTCCAGATCGGCAAACACGCCGCGGCGGGCCATTTTCTCTATATCCATGGTCATATAGTCGTAAAGGAACAGATCCGGCCCCTCACCCGCCATCACCTCGGTGGTCATTTTCGTATAGGCGTCCTGATGACTTGTATACAGCCCGTCCGTGAAGTATTTGTCTGCCGTGACCGGGGTGTCGGGATGCAGTTGGTTGAACTGACTGATGGCGGCGTCCAGGATTTTGGCTTCCACTTCGTTGTAATCGGTGTAGAAGATGGTCAGGCCGGTGTTTTCCTGTTCCACCGGCGGAGGGACCTCGATGGGCAGCGGCTCGGCGTTGGCGTCGCCCGGCGCGCAGGCGGTCAGCGCAAAAACACAGGTCAGCGGCAGGCAAAGGCATTGGATATACCGTTTTTTCATAACATCTCCTCCTTCATATAGGGCAGGGTTTCTTGCACCTATCATAAAAAACGAAAGTGGAGTTACGGTGGAGATTTCGGCAAAAGTATGAACAAACTGTTGATTTTTCAAAAAATCAGCGATCCACACAAAACCCGCCTGGCTTTTTTAGTGAAAAAGCCGGGCGGGGAGGGATGTTGTTTGCCTTATGATACCGTTTTTATGTTGTGATGGGGTTGGGTCTATGCGTAGGGGCGGCATACATGCCGCCCGCAAAACGGTGCGGGCGTTGAGTGTTTATGGGGGTACATGCCGTTTGTTTTGTATTGTAGTGCGGGGTCTTGACCCCGCCGCACATTATTATTTTTAAATTTTTCAAGGTTCGGCGGGCGTGAACGCCCGCCCTACAGAGCGGCGTATACGGCCGATTATCCCGCAAACCCCGCGTGGGGCGCACCCCTGCCGGGAGGCATATATGCCTCCCCTACAAACACTCGGTACCGCGTCTATGACCCCGGCGACGGGTGGCGGCGGCAGGCTTGCGGGCCGCATACATGCGGCCCCTACGAACCGCCCGGGAAGGGCAGGTGAACGGGCAAGGCCGACGTCTGCCGCAGGCCGCCGCGGCGGGGCCAAGACCCCGCCCTACAGAACAGGGGAAAACGTCCCGCACCTCGCGAAACCCTGCATATCCATGCAAGAACGCGCCCGCCGCCCAAACCAAACGGCGCGCCGGGTCTCCCCGGCGCGCCGCTGTGCGGTTTATGCAAACATCAAAGATGCTCCACCATGTACGCCACAATGGCCGTGGCGGTCTTGACATACTCGGCAATGCTGAAATCCCGCACCACCAGCACCTCGTACCCGGCCTCGTCGGCGTTGTCGCTCATGGCGCGCAGCACCACGCAGGGCACGCCGTTGCGCGCGGCGGTCTGGCTGACGGCCGCGCCCTCCATCTCAACGCAGTCGGGCGCGCAGGCCGCCGCAATGGCCTGCTTGGTGGCGGCGTCGCCCACAAAGCGGTCGCCGGTGGCGATCTTGCCCGCAATGGCCTGGACGCCGCACGCCGCGCAGGCGTCCAGCGCCGCGCGCACCAGGGCGGGGTCGCCGTGGTACTCGGTGGTAAAGGGGGCGCTCTGGCACAGCATGTCCATGTCGGCGTCGTGGTAGACGACGGTCTCGCCCACGCAGACGTCGCCGATGCCGATCTTGCTCGTCATATTGCCGGCCACGCCGCTGAAGATCAGCTGCCCGATGCCGTAGCGCGTGCACAGCACCTGCACGGTGCTGGCCGCGTTGGCCTTGCCCATGCCGGCGCAGCACACCACCACGGCCTTGCCGTGCAGCGTGCCGCGGTGGTAGTCCACCCCGGCGTAGGTCTCGCAGGTCACGTCCTGCAATTTGGCGCACAGCTGGTCCACTTCCTCGGGCATGGCGCCCATGATGCCGTAGATCATTGCGTCCTCCTTATACGTTGAACAAAAATTCGATCACATCGCCGTCCTGCACCACATACTCTTTGCCCTCGGTGCGCTGCAGGCCCTTGGCCTTGACGGCCGCGTAGTTGAAGTCGGCGTCGGCCAGGTCCTGGTAGGCGATGACCTGCGCGCGGATGAACCCGCGCTCGAAATCGCTGTGGATCTTGCCGGCGGCTTGGGGGGCTTTGGTGCCCTTTTTGATGGTCCAGGCGCGGCACTCTTTTTTGCCGTCGGTCAAAAAGCTGATGAGGCCAAGCAGGTCGTAGCTGGCTTTGATGAGCTTGTCCAGGCCGGTGGATTCAATGCCCATCTCCTGCAAAAAGGCGAGCTTTTCCTCCGGGGTGGCATCGGCGATGTCCTCCTCGGTCTTGGCGCAGATCGGCAGCGCCTGCGCGCCCTCGGCGGCGGCGCGCTCGGCCACCAGCGGGTAGTAGCGGTTGCCGGCCAGGCCTTCCAGCAAATCGTCCTCGCCCACGTTGCAGGCGTAGATCACCGGCTTGGCCGAAAGCAGCCCCAGCTCCTTGCGGGCGGCGGCCTGCGCGTCGTCGGCGGCGTCAAAGGCAAAGGTGCGCGCGGGCTTTTCGGCCTCCAGGTGGGCAGCCAGCTCGGCCAGCCAGGCGGCCTCGGCCGCGGCCGCCTTGTTGCCGGTCTTGGCGGCTTTCTGCTGGCGGGCCAGGCGGTGGTTGACGACCTCCAAATCGGCCAGGATCAGCTCCAGGTCAATGGCGTCGATGTCGCGCAGCGGGTCCACGGGTTCGGGCTGGTTGACGTCCTCGACCACATGCACGATGTTGTCGTCGTCAAAGCAGCGCACCACATGCACCAGCGCGTCGCATTCGCGGATATGCCCCAAAAACTTGTTGCCCAGGCCCGCGCCGTGCGCCGCGCCCTTGACAAGGCCGGCGATGTCGACGAACTCGACGATGGCGGGGGTCTTTTTATCGGTCTGCCAAACATCGGCCAGCTTGTCCAGCCGCGGGTCGGGCACGGCCACGATGCCGGCGTTCGGCTCAATGGTGCAGAAGGGGTAGTTGGCGGCCTGCGCGTTGCGCGTCGAGGTGATGGCGTTGAACAGCGTCGACTTGCCCACGTTGGGCAGGCCCAAAATTCCCAGTTTCATGGTAGTATCGCTCCTTTTGGCGGTTCAGTCTCGTACCTATTATACACACAACGGCGCGCCATGGCAACAAAATGCCAAAAACCGCCGCGGCGTTCTTTTTTTATCCACAATTATGCGGTATAATAGCCACAAGGGCGGCTATATACCGTTTTTGCGCAAGCCTCATGGTATAATAGACCCAAAGCGGCCGGGGCGCGCTTTGCCGCGCGCACCCCCCCCGGCCTGACCAGCGCGGGGCTGCCGCCGCGCCCCGCAGAACGGAGGAAAACGAAAATGGCCAACGAAAAGATCCTCGTCGTGGACGACGATAAGAATATCTGCGAGCTGCTGCGTCTCTACCTTGTCAAAGAGGGGTACGACGTCACGATGGCGCACGACGGCGCCGCCGCGCTGGAGGCGTTTGACAAGCTGCACCCCGACCTGGTGCTGCTGGACGTCATGATGCCGGTCATGGACGGGTGGGAGGTCTGCCGCAAACTGCGCGCCAAGGACGACACCCCCATCATCATGCTGACAGCCAAGGGAGAGACCTACGACAAGGTGCTGGGCCTGGAGCTCGGCGCCGACGACTACATCGTCAAGCCCTTTGACGCCAAGGAGGTCACGGCCCGCATCAAGGCGGTGCTGCGCCGTTCCACCAAAGAGGACGACACCAAGGGTGTCTACGATTTCGACAACCTGCACCTGGACATGAACCGCTACGAGCTCAAGGTCAAGGGCAAAGTCGTCGAGGCCCCGCCCAAAGAGCTGGAACTGCTGGCCTGCCTGGCGGGCCACCCCAACCGCGTCTACACGCGCGACCAGCTGCTGGACGAGGTGTGGGGGTTTGAGTATTACGGCGACTCCCGCACCATCGACGTACATGTCAAGCGCCTGCGCGAAAAGCTCGAGGGCGCGTCCGACCAGTGGAGCCTCAAGACGGTGTGGGGCGTCGGCTATAAGTTCGAGGTCAAGGAATGAGCCGCCGCAACACCATCAGCCGGGAGTTTTTCTCCACCATTGCGGTGGTGCTGGTGCTGGGCCTGGGCTTTATGTGCGCCATCCAGACGGCGCTTTCCGCCGCGTATTTCGTCAACGAGCGCAAGACCGCGCTGACCGCCATCCTCGACGGCGCGACCGCCCTCAGCGAGCGCTTTGCCGAGGCCGGCTACATCGTCACCGCCCCGCTGGGCACCGACAGCGCCGACAGCGCCCGCAGCGGGTATGAGCTGTTCAACACCGCCTCGGGCGCGATGGTGTTTGTGGCGGACGAAAACGGCACGGTGCTGCTGCACACCCGCGGCGGGGATTTCACGGCCCAGCCCGTCCCGCGGGAGATCCTGGCCCAGATGGACGCCGGGCAGGACCTTTTTGTGGCCGGCACGCTGGACGGCGTGTACGACGGCAAGTATTATACGGCCGGCCGCCGCATCGACATGGGCGGCACGGCGGGGTACCTGTTCGCCGCCAGCCCCATGGATGCGCTGGGTGCCTACGTGGGCGATATGCTCATCATGTTCGGCATCTCGGCGGCGGCCATTTTGCTGCTGTGCAGCTTGCTGTGCTGGGTGCTGGCCCGGCGCATCACCGGACCCATCGAGGACATCAGCGACGCCGCGCGCCGCCTGGGCAGCGGCGATTTCACCGCCCGCGCCCCGGTGGACGGCTGTGTGGAACTGGCGGATTTCGCCACCACCTTTAACAATATGGCCGCCCGCCTGCAAACCATCGACAATTCCCGCGGGCAGTTCATGGGCAACATCGCGCACGAGCTGCGCACCCCCATGACGACGATCAAAGGGTTCATTGACGGCATGCTGGACGGCACCATCCCGCCCGAGGAAAACCGCCACTACCTCACCATCGTCTCGCAGGAGACCGGCCGCCTGGCGCGCCTGGTGCAGAACATGCTGGACATCACCAAGCTGGAAGCCGGCGAGGTGCCGGTGCACGCCCGCAGCTACGATTTGTGGAAAACCGTCAACGACGTCGTGTTCAGCGACGAACAGCGCATCGAGGACGGCAAGATCGACATCCAGGGCCTGGGCGGGCCGCCGCTGGCCATCTACGCCGACCCGGATTTTGTGCACCAGATCGTCTACAACATCGTCGACAACGCCATCAAGTTCACGCCCGAGGGCGGGGCCATCACGTTTTCGGCCCAAAAAAGCAAGGACGGCAAGATGGTGGAAGTCCGCATCGAGAACACCGGCGCCGGCATTGCCGCCGAGGCGCTGCCCTTTGTGTTTGAACGGTTTTATAAAGAGGACCGCTCCCGCGGGATGAACACGCGCGGCAGCGGCCTGGGGCTGCATATCTGCAAAATTCTCGTCAACCTTTCGGGCGGGCAGATCCACGCCGAAAGCGAGGTCGGCAAGTGGTGCCGCTTCGTCTTTACGCTGCCCGCCGGGCGCTGAGACCGATACCGCCGGCAAACCGGGCCGGGGCGCAAGCCCCGGCCCGGTTTTGTGCGCCCGCTGCGGCGGTCATTCCGAAAGATAGATGTTCAACCGGCTTTCGGCGGCGTCGACTGCGTCCTTATAGGAGGTTTCGTCGCTTAGGTATCCCTGCATAAGGTCCAAAAACTGCGTTTGAGAAGATGTATAAAAGGCGCCGGTGATCTGGCCGGTGTAGGACATCAGTTCGTCGAAATCTTCCTGCGGTGCATCAAACGATTCGAACCCATAGGGATTGCTGCCCTTGGCGACGATAGGGGAAGAACGTTCTACGGTTTGGAGCCGGTAGTATGCCTCGTTGGCAGAATTTAACACGGAAAAGGCGGTGTATCTCCAGTCGAGCGTTTCCTGTTGGAATTCTTCACTCAGCAGGAACTTGATAAAATTATATGCGTTTTGCAGGTTGGGGCTGCTGTTGCGCACAGCGACAGAACAGGTAATTTCCGCCTGAATCTCTCCCTCTATGTCACGAATCGGCATCATGACAGCCTCATCAAAGGTGTTGATAACCCCTGCCCCCATCAAAAAGCCGTCTAGTGTAAAGAGTGGGGGTATCCATAAAGCAGAACCATCCCGAATATCGGCTGCACCGCTCAGGGCATCATCATCGTAGTTCAAATCAGTCAGATTTTTGTAAATCTCTGCTCCCCGCTCCAGCTCAGGAAAGGACAAGTCAGCTTTTTGCCGGTCATAGTCGATATAGGAGATCCCCGCATACTGCGCAAAGTCATGAAAGGCAAGAATCGTGCGGAACAGGCTTCGCGTTTGTCCGGGCGTATTCTGCACCTTTTCCGCTTCAGACAAAAAGCCTTTGAAAGTGTCGCAGTTTTCCACCGAAAAGCCGGTCTCTTCCAGGGCGGTCCGGGAGGTGTAGAGCATCGGAATCTGGTATTCCAGTGGGATGACCAGACGGTGGCCGTCCCAGACGCCGGCGTCCATGACGGTCTGGTTATAGCCCGACCAATCAAAGTTGTCTGCTTCAAAATAGGGTTCGAGGTCGGCAAACACACCGCGCTGGGCCATCTTTTCAATATCCATACTGTCGTCTATAAAGAAAATCAGATCCGGCCCTTCACCGGCCATTACCTCGGTGAGCATCTGCTGGGTTTCGTTATCCCGTATTGTAGGGCGGGGTCTTGACCCCGCCGCACCGATGATTTTTAAAAAATGCAATGTTCGCGGCGGGCGTAAACGCCCGCCCTACAGGGTGGCGGAAACAGGCAATGTGCCCGCAAACCCCGCGTGGGGCGCACCCCTGCCGGGAGGCATATATGCCTCCCCTAC
>DSLMC04103__coassemble_270_pt1 | contig 70364 bp, 77 predicted proteins | sample DSLMC04103__metabat2_high_PE_010 | metagenome-assembled genome bin DSLMC04103 | reverse complement strand
GACTGTGCCTGCTCGGCAGTAGACTGTGCCTGCTCGGCAGTAGACTGTGCCTGCTCGGCAGTAGACTGTGCCTGCTGCACTTGCTTGGCAGCCCCAAACCTCGCGTCTGCCTCGGTCTTGGTGTAATACTGGCTCAGCTGCATGTTGCTGCCGCTATCCACCCAGGCGGCCGTGTCGCTGTCCCAGATCCAGATCGTGTCGGTGGTGCCCACAATCGCCCACTGGCCGTTCTGCCCCGTGGGGTGGGCGCTTTGCAGCGCCTTCGGGTCGGCGTACCAGCCCATGGCGCCCTGCGCGATCTGCTGGGCCTGCTCGGCCCATTGTTCGGCTTCCTGCGCACTGGCGTCAGCTTCCGCCTGCGCGTCCACGGCCGCAGTTTTGGCAGCCTGTGCAGCCTGGGCAGCCCTCTGTGCTGCTTCCCCATATACCTGCGCCTGCCCGGCATAAGCCTCGGCATAGGTCTTTGCGCTTTCGGCCGCAGCTTCGGCGTCCTGGGCAGCCTGGGCACTGTCTCCCGCGACCGTTGAAGCTTCCTGTGCCCGATTGGAGTATTCCTGTACCTGCGCAACAAACTGCTGCCACTGGTCGGGCGTTGGCGCAGTCTGTGCACCGTCCACCGGCGCATGTGTCTTTACCATATAAGGTACATCCGCACTGATTCTCTTGCTGTTTGCGTCCACACCTACGATGGTGATGGTGCCGCTGCCCGCCTTTGCGGTGGCTTCCTGCGGTACGGGTACCAGGCCGTCCTCATCGGCCAGCACCGTGGTCCCGGTGCTCGTCCCCGGCCCCCGGAACACAACCGTCACGGCACGTCCGGTCCAACCTTCGCCGTACTGCAGCTGTAAAGTCTCAATGCCATAACTGCCCCAGGTGCCCAGCATCAGGCTGCCGCGTGCCTTGGCGCGGTACTCATCCAGTTCAATTACATGTGGTTCCATGTACCTTACCCTTCCTGCTCGTACGCAGCGCCGATCTCCTCGCACAGCTTGCGTACGGCCTGCGCGTCGCCAGCACTGATCTGCCCAATCTCGATCTGCTGCGCCGTCTTGTATGTGTCGGTATACGCGCTGCGGTAATACCCCGGCGCCACCAGGTCCAGCGCCTGCGCCAGCTCATAGAGGGCCAGCGCCTGCACATTGCTGGCGTGTGCGATCCGGATCGTACTCAGCCCTCGGTCATCGTCGCCCTGGTCACGGACCCCGGCCGCCTCCACCGCATCTGCAAGGTCTATCCATCCTGTCACCTGCCCGGGCCGCCCGGCGTTGTCCGGGCTGTTGGTGATGCGCACCCGTCCGCCGATGACGGCGGTGCCCCACAGGTAATACGTGCCCGTGCGCGTTCCGGCGCTGCTCAGCGAGTTGCTGGCCACATACAGCGGCACGCGCTCCAGGTGCAGCGCCGTGCCGGCCGGCATCGGTTCCGCCTGCGCACCCGTCAAGCGGCGGTTGACTTCGCGCGCCAGTTCTGCAAACCGTCCACCCAGGTAGGGGCCTGGGCACGCCGTCGCCGAAAAGTAGCTGTGCTTGGTCAACGTGCCGCGCGCGTTGCCGGTGTACAGCAGCCCGCCCGCAAGGCCGGGGTTGCGCTGGCAGATATCCACGCACAAGTCCACCAGCGCACGCCAGGCCGCGTTGCTCACATGCCAGTCCGGGGCGCCGCCGTCGTTGGCCACCTCAATGGTCACCGCCTGGTGGTCGTTCTCCGGGCTGCTGCTGCACCAGCTGCGGTTCGCCTCGTCGCAAAACAACCCGATGTTGCCATCCTTATCAATGGCGTAGTTGGCGCTCATCTGGCGGCTGCTTTTCGCCACCAGCGCGCCAAACTCCGGCAGGGTCAGCCACCCGGCCATGTGGTGCGGCGTGATCTTGCGGATCTGCTGCCGCCGCGGCACATTGCAGTTGGGGCTGATTTGGGTATAGCTCACCAGCGCACTGTTACTCATCATCCTCGACCCCCTTGCCGTTTTTCAGTTCCTCTTCCATCTCCGGCGTCAGATTTTTGTCCATGGTTCCCTCCTTACGTTGTCACAGCCTCCCACGCGCTGGGCAGCCCTGCGGCATCCCACACGCAGTTATCCTGCAGGCAGCGGTACACCGTGCCATCCTCGGCGCGGTAGCACTCGCCATGCATATACATGCCGCTGGTGCCCTGCGGCTCCACCCACGCCTTGGCGCGGGCGGGGTCGGTCGTGTGCGCCAGCCCCCACAGTGCCCGCAGCGTGCTGGGTCGGCCCTCGTAGTTGGCGGCGTTGTGCGGTTGAAGTAGCGTCCACACCTGCCCCTCGTCGGTCACCGGCGCGCCGGCCGGCCACGCGCTGTAATCCTGCTGCTTGTCCCACGCAGGCACGGCGCGCTCCAGCGCGATGATCTCGGTGCCGCTCATATCGGCCGCGCCCGTGCGCAGCTCCGCAGCTTGCCGCTGCCCCAGGTCGCGCAGCACCTCCAGCACCAGCGTTTTGCTGTCCATCATGCCAGGCTCACCCCCTCAGTATAAGCTGCTGCCAGCTCGTCCCACGTGTCCACGCCGTCCGCCGGGGCTTCCTGCTCCGGCTCTTCTGGCTGCTGCATGGCCGCCAGCTTGTCCTCGGTGTAGGCGTGGTAGAACTGGCAATCCTCCCACAAGGTCACGATCTGCTTCAGGCCCTCCGGCCGGCGCTCCGTCACGGTGCCCTCCAGCACCTTTTCTTCGGTGCCGACCTTGCGGCGACCAGGGTAGACATAGCCTGCCTCCAGGTCAGGGTTCTCCACTTCGAGCCCCGTATTTTCATCATAAGTTTTCATTGCGTTACCTCAATTTCGTACTATGCAGAAATACCTAACTTACATCTTCGATCTCGCCCTCGACCAGGTACACATCGACCATCGTGCTGCCGGCATACATCGGGTAATACCCGTCGCTGGCGCGCACCATACAGGTGCTCTGCCCGCTAAAAGCCAGCACGCCGGTCTGCGCGTTGTAGTTCGGCGTTATCTGGAAGCACCGGCCATAAACGGCCGTTCCATATTCACCGTAGCTTGCCGTTTGCCCGTTGCGGATTACGACAATGAAGTTGGCGTTTGTGAGCTTCCCCCAGTTGGACGTTTTCGTCTTTACGTTCACGCTGGACGTGCTCGCAACGTAGTTCGCGATCTTGTAGACTTTTGCTCCCGCGCCGCCGGCCGCCCTCAGTGCGTTGCCCATATCACACCTCCGTGCGGATCAGCCACTGCAGCGTCACGTCTGCCGTCGGCTTCTCCTGGATGATCGTGCGGATCTTCCCGCCGTTTACGCTGGAGGTCACGCCCTGGCCGTTGATAAGGTTCATCGCTTCGTCCAGCACTTCGTCGGTCGCCGGCACTCCTACCGGATTGCGCAAACACGGGCTCAAAAACACACTGGCCGCCGTCACCGTCGGCGCTCCGGGCGTCAGCGCGATCAGTGCGGCCTCCTGGGCATACGGGTACCCCTGCATCTGCTCAGTATACGTGGACGCCACCCACCCACTGTACGTCAGCGTCGCCTCGTATTTGGCCGCTGCAGCGTCGATGGTCTTAAAGATGTCTTTGTTTTTGTTCTGCGGGTCGTAGGTGGATTTCGCCATCTTGCCTGCCGCTGCCGCATCGGCGTATGCATAGAAGTCCATCTCCTTGTTTTGCGGGTCGTAGGTCGCCTTGGCCATATCGCCCGCACCGATCTGCGTAATCTTTGCATTGATCGCGCTGTCGGTCTCCGCTTTCGTGTATGCACCCGTCTGCGCGGCCGTCACATCGTGCGGGTTGTCGTCTTTCTGTTCGTGCGCCTGGATGTATGCCATCAGCGCTGCCAGAACCGCCTGCACCGTCTTGGCCGTCTGCCCACTCAACCCCGTCGGCACGGCTGCGCCCAGGCTCGCCGCAGCCGTTTCTGCTTCCAGCTGCTCCACAAGGGTATTGTGCTTGGGCGCCAGCAGCTGCTTGGCCGTCTCCTCAAACTTTGCCTTCATGGCGTCCGGCTGCATCTCCGGCTGGTCGTCCAGCAGTTCTACGCCCACGGCGCCCAGTTCCTGCTCGCTGATCTTCACAAACGCCACGTCCTCACCTCCTGTAATACCCGGTCTCCACATACTCGATGCTGATGTTGTTCAGCCCAAACGGCTCATTCAACTCGCCGTTTTCAATGCGAAATCCCGCCTTGTCCACCTTCTTGATGCTGATTTTTTCACCGATCGTTTTCGGGTTGGTGTCGCCGCTGAACGTGATCTTGCCAAAATCCACGTTGGCAAAATCAAAATACCGCGCGCTCGTCGTGTCGGCCCACAGTTCTTCCCAGAGCCCGCTCACGCGGGCGAACGCCTTCAGTCCCGTCGCAGCCGCGCTTGCCAGCTCCACATACAGCCGGCTGAAGTTCTTGGCCCGGTACACGTTTTTGCCCGCCACGTCCATCGTACGCCAGCATGCGTAGATCGGCCGCCCGTCGTCGTTATAGCTCAGCAGCGCGTGCGGGTCGGTGTGGAAGGCATACACCTTGCCGTCCTCGTCGCCAAACCACAGCGCGCCGCCATCCACCCACAGCACCCGCGCGGGGATGTCCGTCAGCAAAAATCCCGCGTACTGCCGCGTCGCATACGGGGCGCTGCGGTCGGTCTGGGCCGCCTGCAGCCCGTCCAGCACATACACCTTTCCGTTTAAGGCCAGCCAGTACATATCGCGGTACACGCAGCTGTAGGCGTTTTCCATATCCGCCTCTTCCAGCAGCTGCCCGTTCAGGTAGAAGCTGCGCAGCTGGCTGTACTTTTCACCGGTGATATCCTGCGCCGTGATCGCATACACGCCCAGTGCCGTCAAAAACAGCGGTTCGGTCTGCAGGTAGCCGAAGGTATACCGCCCCACGGCGCCCTCGCCCTGCAAGATGTTCACGATGGGGAACGCCGGCTGGTTGTCCACCAGGTTGCCCTCGCGCACAATGCAGTTGCGCTCGGCGTCCTGCCCGTTTTTGTGCGCCGCCAGCCGGGCATTGACCACGCTGTACCCCACAATGGCGGCATCGCTCTGCCCCAGCACGCTGTAGGCCGTATCGCTCCAGTAGGTCGGGTCGTTCTGCCCGCTGTACCAGTCATAGTTGATCAGCTCCGGGTTCCCCGCCAAAAACAGGCGGTCGCTCGCGCCGTTCACGCCAAACTGTATGCCCACGCAGCAGGTGTTGATCCGGTCCGCGTACCCGTCCACCGTGCGGCTCGCTATGATCTTGATGTTGTCGGTGCCGCTCACCGGCGTCTCTCCGGGCGCCACCAAAAACGTGATCACACCGGTCTCCCGGTTCACCGTAAAATCGATGTTTTCTGTTTTGTTCACCCATCCTCCAGCCGAGTTCATCACCTGCACCTGCACGGCCGTCGCGTCCAGCCCCCCAAAGCTCAGCTCAAACTGCGTTGCGTCCTTGTGGTCGGCATCCACCAAAAAATCTTCTTCCCACTTCGGCTGCAGCAGGTTCAGCCCTTCGTAGGACGTCCCACCGCCGTTCGGCATCCGGCTGATCGTCAGGATCGGCACCTTGCCGTCCGCGTCGGCCCGGCTCACCGTCTCGCCGTCGTACAGCAGCAGCGCTTTGCCGTCCGCCATCACCAGCTTGCCGTCAAACTCCCAGCACATGCTGCGCGCATCGTTGGCGTCGGTGTACACGGCCGTGCACGCCCCGTCCACCACGCGATACAGCTTTGTTCCCGCGTGGATCAGCGGCGGCTTTCCGTTCAGCTGGTGGAATCCGTTGATCTTCCCGTCCAGCGTGTACACGGTATGGTACCCCATCCGCTTGCGCACCTTGCCCGGCACATCGCGGATCATGTTCCGCGCATCGGGGCTGCGCTTGGCGTCCACGTTGTTGGCCTGGTTGGTAAGGTCGCATCCCAAAAAATCCTCAATGCGCACCACGCTCAGGCTCGGCGCCGAACTCGACGGCATATTGATCGCCCTGTATGCCATATCCTCACATCCAATCCGGCAGCGTGTTGTCCGCACTCACCGTAAACTGCACGCCCTCGGGGTCGTTGCTCAGGTTCTGCAGCTTGCCCTGGTACTGCGCATAAAAACTCTGGAAAAACCGCTGGTCATATTCCAGGCTGTTGCACTGTGCGGCAATGTAGTACGCCATCGCCAGCACGGCGCGCTCCGGCAGCTCCAGCATGGTTTCCTGCGGGGTGCTGGCCGTGATATCTTCGGGGATCTTCTCGTACTCCACCTCCGCCGGGTAGCTGGCTGCCGCCAGCATGGTCCCTGTCGCGCCCGGCATCGTGTAGTAGGGCACCGGCGTCCCGTCCTCGTCCCGCACGCTCAGCACCTTGCGCAGGTCCGGCGGCGCTTCCTCCGCCTCCATCAGCGTGTACTGCGCGCGGATCGGGCAGTACAGGCTCACCTCTTTCTGCGCCGCGTCCATATACACCGGGATCTTCTCGGTCAGGTCGGTCTTGGGCTTGCTCTCATCCAGCAGCTTCAGCACCAGCGTTTTCAGCTGGCCCACGCTCCATTGCTTCTTCATCTTCTCTCCTATCAAAACGCCCCCGGCGTACCCGCCGGGGGCCTTGGCTTACGCCGGCAGCTCGAACGCCTGTACTTTCGTGGTCGCCGCACCGCTCAGGTGCACGTACCCCTTGTAGTCGCCGCTTACCAGCTTGAACTTCCCGCTTTCCAGCACCAGCGCGGCCGCCTTGTTGGCTTCCAGGCTCACCGTCATATCGGCAACGCCCTGCAGGCCGTTGCCCATATGCACCGTCACGGTGTCGGCGGCGCTGCCTTCCAGCAGCAGCACGATATTGTGGTCCTTGCCGGTGTACTCCACATAGATGCCGTCCGTGCCATCCATCGCCTTGGCGTCCTTCAGCGTCAGGGCGGTGTTGTGGGTCAGCTTCTCCGGGGTGATCTTCACAATGGCCATGCAGCTCACGCTCCTTTCTTGCAGTTCAGCACGATCATCTCTTTGGGCCGCACGATCTTGGTGCCGTACAGCACAAAGCCCTTCACGGCGTCCGCAAAACGCTTCTCGGGGCGGTAGGGCTCCACGTGCGTCAGCGGGTTCGCAAACGCCACGGCCCGCTGCGTGCGGATCATGATGTCGCTGCCGTTGTCGGTGTTCTTGTGGGTGTTGTTGCTCACCTTCACGTACAGGTTGTTGTACCGGCCCACATAGCCGTTTTTGATCATCTCGCTGTTGTCGGTGTCCAGCTGCACATACGCCTTGCGCAGCAGCGTTTTCACCCACGGCGACACCGTCGCCACGATCTTGGTCTCCGGCTTGACGTCGTTCTCCATCAGCTTCTCAACGGCCAGGTCGAACTCGTCCAGGATATTCTCCACCGTGACGGCCTTGGTCGTCTTGTACAGCTTGGGCGCGTCGTCCAGCGCCGCCAGCGCGGCGATGTCCTCATCCATCGCGTTGGCCACGCCCTCGCTGCTCTCCTTGCTCAGCGCGTCCATCAGGCCGCCCACGGCCTGGCGGCGGTCGATGTCGTCCACCAGGTAGTTGAAGTAGGCAATGCGGTTGATCAGCATCTCGACGCTGGTATCTTCCACCGTCTCGGCGTCGTCCAGGATGATGGACCCGCCCACCTGCTTGGTGATGGTCGGCTTGCCCACGCCCAGGATCTTGACGGTGTCGCCCATCTGCTTGACGTCGCCCTCGTACTGGCGGTTGCAGTCCTCGGCAAACACCATCGCGCGCTCCAGCTCGCTGTTGATCGCCTTGGACCAGATTTTCGGGATAAAGTTGTTATAAGACACTTGGTTACACGCTCCTTTTTACCACTTGGCCATGCTGCGGCGGATGTCCTCGTAGTTCTTCTCGATCTGCTCGTCGCTCATGGCATTCACCTCTTCGCGCGTATAAAACGCGCCCTTCTTTGCGGCAGTCGCCTGGATCTTCCCGGTGCTCGGCGGTTTGGGCGCCGTGCGCTGGCGCTTGGCCCGGATCGCCTCGTAGGCGCTTACTGCGTCCACCTGGCCCGATGCCATCATCGCCATAAACTCGTCGCCAAACTCGGTCACGCTCTTGGCCTTCTCGTCGGGGTACAGCGCGCGGATCTGCTGCATATCCTGCGCAAAGACCTGCTGCTGGTACTGCTGCATCTGCTGGCGGCGCACTGCCTCGTTTTCCGCTGCCATGCGGCGGTACTCCGGGTCCGTCTGGCGGATGGTGTCCCGCACATCGTCCACCAGCTTCTGCGCGGTCTCCGGCTCCACACCGGCCTGCCGCGCCTTCGCGGTAATCACCGCATCCTGCTTCCAGCGGCTCCACGCTTCTTCGCTGGTAAACGGCTGGTTGGTCTGCGGGTCGGTCAAGCCGGCCGCAAACTCAGCAAAATACCGTTCCCGCTGCCGCTTTTCCGCCATGCGGCGGCGCTGCGCGTTCTCGGCGTTCTGCTCGGTTTTCCATTCCTGTTCCGCCTGCTCCTGCGGTTCTGCTTCCCCTTCGGCCGCCTGCGCGCGCTCGGGTTCCGCCGCGCTCTCCTGCGCGCCGGCGCCTTGCTGCACGCTTTCTTCCTGCTGCGCGCCGTTTTCCTCTGCCTGCATCGTGTTGTTTTCCAGTTCCATTGCTGCCTCCATTTTTTCCCGTTGGTGGGTAGTCGGTTTTTTCGCGTCCGTCGCGTCGTTGGCGTCGGTCGCCGCCCTCGGGTGTTTGCCCGTCCCGCCGGGTATCTATGCGCACCGGCCTTGGCCGGGTGTGCCTACATCAGCTTCACGCGCTTTTCCGCCTGCACTTTGCCGTACTCCGGGCACTGCTTGCTCCGGCAGGCCAGCTCCAGCACCTCAAACACCTCGGTCTTGGTGTCGGGGCTGGTATCCCCCTTGGTCTCAATGCGGTGGCGGATGATCTCCATCTCGCACTTGCACGTCTTACACTGCATTTCCCATTCCTCCCGCTGCGGCGGCCGCCTGCTGTACCGCCGCGGCTGCCTGCTGTTGCTGCATCGCCGCCTGGTTTTTGGCGGCCTGCTGCGCCATCGCCTTCTGTGCGGCTTTGCGCTCTTCCAAAATTTTGCGGAACTTGGCGGCCGGCACCGGGCTGTTCGCATCCAGCGCGCTCACCCACTCCTCAAACGTGATATGCCCGCCGCCCAGGGCGTTGTCCAGGCTCGTCTGCTGGCTCAGCACGCTGTACGGGTCCGCCGGGCTCACGTCGATCTTGATCTGCATATCCAGCGCCGCCAGCGCCTGCGGGGTGATCATCGCGCGCAGCATCCCTTCGCCGCCCGCCGGGTCCTTGTACGCAAACGTCATTCCCTGCGGGCTGTACGCGCACCACAGCTTGTACCAGATCCGCGCCAGCTGCTCCACAAAGCTCTTGTATGCCGCGCTCTGGTCGTTCAGCACCAGCGCCGCCTGGTCCCGCGCAGCCTTGATCGCCTCGCCGCTCGTCTTGGTCACGTCCACCTGCCCGGTGGCGTTGTCGCTGGCGCCCTCCAGCTCACGCGTCTGCTGGATCAGTTCCTGCTGCAGCGCGGCGCCCTCGCCGCTCGTCGTGCGCGGTTCCAGATACTGGATCGCGCTGCTGATCGGCACGCCCGCCAGGTTGCGCGCCCGCACGATCGCGCCTACTTTCTGCAGCGCCGCCGGGTTGTCGATCTTTTCAGCGTCGTATACAGCGGTCGGGTACCCGTACCGCTTCACGATCAGGCTGCGCCGCGCCAACGTTTTGTTGATCTCGATCTGGTTGGGGATCAGCGGCTCGCACTCGCCCACGCCCCGGGCGCTGTTGGGCATATCCTCCCAGCGCATCTGCGCAATGGGGTACACATCCAGCCCGGGCACCGCGCGCAGCGGCTGGTAGATCACCTGCTCGGTGCTGCGCCCAAACAGCAGCTTCTTGCCGCCTTCGGGGGCGTCCTCATCCTCCACCAGCGTAAAGTACACAAGGCAGGTGCACTTGCCGTCGCCTTCCTTGATCTCGTCGATCTCACGGTTGTTCACGCGGGTATCGGTCTGCGCATCGCTCACGATCCGCTCTACCTCTTCCTCGCTCACGCCGTTTTCCCGGGCCTGCCGGCGCACATCCTCCACCGGCAGCCGCTCAGCAATGATGATCCACGCCTGCGCCTGGATATCCTGCTCCTGCTCGTCCGCCAGGTACACCGCGCTTCGGTCGATTAGCCGCACGCTGATCTGCGGCGTCGTGTCCTGCACCACCGCCTCGCTCTCCGGCCGGGTGTCGCAGGCATACACATAGCTGTCGCCGGTCACCGCGGCAGCTTTCACCACCTTCCACTTCAGCTCATCCATGCGGGTCTTTTCCCACACCTCGGCCGCAAACGCGCTCAGCTCGTTGCAGATCTCCTGCAACAGCACGCTCTCGGTCATATCGCTATACACAATGGTCGTGTCGGTCGTGGCCACCATCGCGATCTTGTATTTCAAAATCGGCTTGATGATGTTCTCCATCGGCAGCTCCTGGCCGCCCTGGCTCATGCCCCACCACTGGTTGCCGGTGTAAAAATTCCAGCACCGCTCATCGCGGCGGTACATGTTTTTGCTACGGTGGTGCTCCACGCCGGCCTCGTACTTGCGCCAGATTTCGGTGATCTGCCTCTCATCCTTCATTTTTTCCACCCATCATACGCATCGATCTCTGCCAGCTGCGCCTGCAGCTTTTCTTCGCTGCCTTCCTCCGGCTCTACCGGCGCCGCCTGGGGTGCCGGCCGCCGCATCGGTTCCGGCGCTTCGCCGCGCTGCATCCGCATGCCGTCGCGCACGCCCTGGCGCCAGTACGCCACCATGCACAACGCCAGCGCCATGCCCACAGCCAGCACCAGGCCGACGGCCAGCACCGTGCCCATCACGTCATACCACAACCACATCATCCCCCAGTCCCAGCGTCGTGTCTGCACTCAACTGCAAACGCCTGTCGTAAAACACCTCTATGCCCGGCGTCCGCGCTTTCGGCGGCGGGTCCGCCGGGGCCGACCGGTACACACAAAAGCCGCGCAGCGCGTCGGGCGCGTGCGTCAGCTCATGCGGTTCCGTCGCCACATCCTCGGGCTTTTTCTCGTCAAACTGCACCGCCGGCAGCGTGCGGATCAGGTTCCGGCAGTTTTCAAAGATTCGCAGCCGCGGCGCTTTGCCGCCGTGCTCGTCCTTGGTATCGGCCAGCCACTCGCGCACCGCGCGCCACCCGCCTATGCGGTCGCTGCTCGTCTTGGTCAGCGTGATGCCCGCCTCGGCAAACAGCTCGGCCGTGCTGCGTCCGCTGTCTCGGTTTCGGTTCCACAGGTCTGGCGGCGCCAGCCACGCTTCGATCCGCTCGCCCTCCGGCATGCTCTCCAGCACCCGCCGGGCGGCGGCACTCACGATATGCCCGCGCCCGCCTTCGCCCTGGCCGTTGTCCCGGCCCTCGTACAGCTCGCGGTACACATACCCACGCCCGGCCTCGTCTATGGCGATCCAGTACACCGCCAGCATATCCAGGCCGTAGTCCATGCTCACATACCGCCGCCACCGCGCCGGCACCGCAAACGGCGCGACCACGTGCTTTTCGCGGCGGAACTCGGCAAAATACTGCCCGTCAAAAAGGTCCCACTCGCCTTCCAGCCAGCCGCGCCGCAGCTTGTCCGGCAGGTTTTGCAGCTGCCGCAGGTAGTCGGGGTCTTTTTCCAGCAGCGCCCGGTTGTCGTAGACCTTAGCGGCGATAAACCGGTATTCCTCCGGCCGCTCGCTGTCCTTGTAATCCCGGTCGATAAACAGCCGCTTTACCCAGGTATGCCCCACGCCGCCGGGGTTGCAGGTCAGGTACATGCGCTTCGGGCAGTCGTTCACGCCGCGCAGGCAGGCCGTCAGCACAATGTACCAATCTTCCGGCCACTGCGTCGCCTCTTCGATGCAGATCACGTCGTACTCGGCGCCCTGGTACCGTCCCAGGTCCTCCGCGTTGTCACAGTATCCCAGCATCAGCAGGCTGCCGTTGGCAAACACAAACTCCTTTTCGGTCTCGCGGTACCGCACCTGCTTTTCCCGCCGCAGCTCGGCCAGTTCGGCCAGCATCGGCTTGGCGTAGGTCTCGGTCAGCTCCGGGTAGGTGCGCCGCAAGATCAAGATGCGGATACCCGGGTACCGCAGCGCCAGCAGCACGCTTTTGCGCCGCATGGCCCAGCTTTTGCCGCCGCCGCGCGCCCCGCCATACGCGATGTATTTCTCCCGCGCCGCAAAAAACAGTTTCTGTTTTTCGTTCGGGGCCTCAATGCGCAGCTTCAACCCATCATTTCCTCCGCCTCTGCGTCCTCAACGCCGCAAATTTCCACCCGCAGCACCTGCTCGCCGGGCCCGTCGTCCTCCAGCAGGTCCGCCGCGCGCCCCGTCACGCTCACCAGCGTGCGGGCAAAGTTCGCCGCGCCAAAATCCGTCATCGGCTTGTGGCGCAGCATCAGCTGCTCCAGCATGGCGCGCTCGCCCTCCCGTTCGGGCTCGATCTGCCGTACCGGCCCCAGCGCCTCGCAGGCCGGGTCCTCCGGCCCCTCGTAGGCGATCAGCCCGTCCAGCTCATCCAGCCGGCGGCGGCAATAGTCGGTGATCTCCTCATCGTTTAAGTTCCGCTCCATGCGCCGGCGCATGTACTCCACGCTGCAATTCGCGGCCGCGCTCGCCTTGCGGGCAATGGCCCGCAGCTCCGCTTCGCGCGCCTGCTCAAACAGGCTCTTTCGCTCACCCGGCTTTTTCTTGTCGGCCTTGGCCTGCCATGTGCGCAGCGTGCTCTCCGGCACGTTGTACCGCCGGGCCACCTCGCTCAGGTTGTTGTGTACCAGCAGGTCGCACATTGCCGCCGTGCGGATATCTTCCGGCCACTTTTTGCCGCGCCGCGTCCCTTTCACGGTGTTGTCTCGGTAGATCACCCTCGCCGCCTCCTTCCCGGCTTTCTTTCATCATAGGGCTATTTTTTTCATTTTCAACAAAGTCACAATTCAAAAAAATTTCGTCATTCTGCACAAACTTTTCCCTTCCTGTTTGTACGCCGCCCTTCCCCTCTAAGGTTCCCGCCCGCGCGTAAATATCGGTATCGTATTCTGTATTCTGATTGGCGAACTTTCGCAACAAAAGCGGCCGCGCTTGTGCGCAGCCGCTTCTCATCGCTTATATTCCGCCACATAGTACCCGTACGTCAGCGGCTTCAGCCCCTGCCGTTCCCGCTCCCGGTTCACCAGCACCAGCTCATGCACCAGCTGCGCCAGCGGGTCGTCCCGCAGCGCGTCCATCTTTTTCTTCTTCCGCCGCCATGTGTCGTCCATCGGCAGCCTTGCCCCTTTCTTCCTACTCGTTTTGCGTTTTGGGCCTCGGGCATGCTTCGCCGGCGCCGCGCCCTGCTTTTCGCTGTCGCCGCGCCGCTTTTTCTCTTGCATGTATTCCCGCATCCTGCGCAGTTTTTCCTTCCGGTAGCATTCCGGGCACAGCGGGTTGGGCCGGCCGCCGGTGTACACATACTCCCGCCCGCACCGGCACCGGCATACGGTCCCTTTTTTCATCGCCGCCTCCTTGTCCCATCCAGGCCCCGTTCGCGCACATCGCGGCGGATCTTCTCCCCGCGCACAGCCTCCGCGTCCTGCACAGCCCGGCGCGCCGCGCGCTGCTCATACTCCTGCAGGCGCCGCTCCCGGTACAGCTGGTACGCCTCGCACTCCGCATGGCAGGTCGCGCTGCGCAGCGGGCAGTCCGGCTTGCAGGGGTTCACCTTCGTGTTTTCCATGGGCTTTTATCCCTCCACATTCGCAGGCGCACATAGTACGCCCCGTCGATCTCGTTGTACTCCACCGCCGCTTCTTCCACCTGCCAGGTCGGGTATTTTTTCTCCCAAAATGCCCGGTCGTAGGCGTCCCCGTTCGTGCACCAGCGCAGCAGCTGGCGCTTGGTGTACCGCGTGTCGTTGGTTTTCACCTGGGGCCGTTTCAGCCCCAGGCTCTGGTGCCATCGCTTTTTGTGCTTCGGCGCTTTCAGCATGTACATGGCGCGCTCGATCAAACTGCCCCGCACCGGCTGCGCCCGCCGGGTGTTCACCCGCCCCAGGCTCCGGCGCGCTTTTCCGCGCCCGGCGCTCCACAGTCCCTCCACCTCGTCGCGCGTCAGCCCCGGCGCAAACAGGATGATATGGTGGTGCAGCCGGTGGTTTTCCGCCTCGGTGTCCGCCTCGCCGCCTTCGGTCACCGCCACATAGGCCGGTTTTGGCAGCCCGCGCCGTGCGCACAGGTACTTGATCCGCCGCAGGTAGTTTTCCAGGTTGCGGTCCGCCTCGGCAAAGCTGGCCGGTTCTACCCCGCCCTCGTAGGTCGGGTCCACCAGCAGCACACCGGGTCTCACAAAGTTGGCGTTCACCAGCTGCACAAAATGCCGCTCGGCCTTTTTCTGGTTGGCGCGCTTCTGCTTCTCGGTACTCTCCTGTCCGCGCCGGCCTGCATCCTCCCGCGCTTCCCGCGCCGGGATCAGGTCCACCTCCTGGTAAAGCGGGCTGCACACTATTCTTTTTTCCCGCACGCTGGCCCGCATTCCGGTTCCTTTCGTCGAGTTCTTACTACCTCATACAAGGCCGCCCGGCAGGCTCCCGCCTGCCGCACGTACCTCTTTATTAAAAGCGCAGCTGTTCCGCCATGGCGTTGTCGTTCCCGCCCGGCGCTCCCTCTTTCGGTGCCTCTACCCGCTCCCCGCACTGCGGGATCGTGCACGGCAGTCCCAGCTTGCTCTGCATCAGGCAGCTGCACAACCGCACACAGCCGTTGCAGCTGCAAAACGCAAACCCTACGTCATCGCACTGGTGCTTCATTCGCCCTCTTCCAGCTCCACGCCTTCCAGCACGGCCCGCAGCTCCAAAAGGTGCAGGTATTCTCCCATCACCCGCTCCTGCTGCTGCAACACCTCCATCGGGGTTTTGCTTTCTGCCGCCACCGCCTGCATCCCGTTGGTAAGGCGGTACGCCTCCCACTCGGTGTTGCTCCGCTTCAGCTTCTCGTAGCGCGCCTTTGTCTGCCAGTATTCGGCCTTCAGCCGGTTCTTGTAATCCGGGCTCAGCATCAAGTCCAACGTGTTTTCCAGTTCCATAGTTTCCTCCTTGTTGTCATTGATTTTCTGTACGGTTTTCATCCTTCCATCCCTTCCACCATCGCCTGCAAGGCGCCGGCCAGGGCGGTGCGCAGCCTGGCGGCTTCCTCGGCGCGGCCGGCGTCGGTCAGAGCGTCAACCAGGTCCATCATGGCCCCCGCTGCGGTCTGCAGCTGCTCAAACAGCAAGGCAAAACGGATGCTCTCCTCGCTGGCGGTCAGTTGCAGCTTGCGGGCGGTCTCCTCAGCCTGGGCGCGGGCTTCCGCGGCCTCCTGGCGTGCCGTCTCCAGGTCCGCCTTGTCCTTTTCTTCCTGGTCCCGCCGGGCAGCTTCCCGCTCTTCTTCAAGTTTCTTCTCCGCTTCCTGAGCTGCTTCCGCCTTTGCCTTCTTGATCTTTTCCTGGGCTTCCGCCCTGATCTTGCGGACCTTCTCTTCTGCCTCCCGGTCTGTGGACTGCCGGTATTCCCGCATACGACATTCCAGGGCGTCCTGCTGGTCGGCAGCCACCTTGTGCATCTGCCGGTCCATTTCCTCCAGGTGATCCTGTTGTAGGCGGCGGCTCTGTTCCGCCAGTTCCTTCCGGTGCTCGGCGGCCACTTCGGCCCTGGCCTGCTCCAGCGCTTGGGCTCGCAGCGCCTCCATGTCTACTTCATAGCTCTCTGCCTCGGCGGCGGGCCGGGCAGTGTCCTGAATCATGCTCAGCTGCTCACTCAGCCCGTTGCGCTCCTCCACCAGCTTTTTCAGCTCGGCCACCGTGATGTTGGCCAGGTCCTGCCCGGCCACCTCCCGCTGATCCGCCGGGGCCATGCGCCCCAGCAGGGCCAGCTTTGTCACGCCGGCGGCCGCGTTTTCCTCCACCAGCCGGGCGGGAACATTCTCCACCACCGATATGTAGTTGTAGGCCTGCCGCTGGCGGATGCCCACGACCTGCTCGGTGTAGTCTGCAAAGGTCTCAAAGCCCAGCCGCTTGTAACCGCCGGTGTCCCGCATCTGTTTCAGCTTGCGGCCCAGAGTCAGCAGGCTGTTGGCCGCGGCCTGGGCGGCGGCTACGATCTCATAGTGCAGGCCCACGGCCTGGGCCTGTTCTGGGGTGCCGTCCGGTGTCAGGGACAGCTGCTGCATTTCATTCATCGTGTTGCCTCCTTATGTCGGCGGGCGTGTCCCGCCGGGTGTTTGCATCTGAATGCAAAAGTGTATTTTATGCGGCGCTGGTTCCCGCATTCGTTTCTTGTGCTTTCTTCGGTTTGGGCAGGGTCCATTTTTCCAGGACTTCCCGCTTCCACATGGCCACGAAATCCTGCACGGCCTTTGGAATGTGCAGTGTCTGTCCGTGGGCATACTCGTTGCAGTATCCGTGGTTCTGGATGATTTTTTCTCTTTGACATCCACATTCAGGGTGAACCAGCTGCGCTCCGGCCGCCGGGTGTGGCGGATGAACAGGATGATCCTGCCGTCTGCATGGGCTTTTCCGTAACCTCCCACACAGTGGTGCAGCGTTTTTCCTTCCTGCACCAGCTCCTCCACACTCTCCGCCGGTCGGATGCAGATGCCGTTATACTCCCAGGCAAGGCCCCGGCAGCGCTCGGTCATGGCTGCAAATTTCTGCTCCAGACCCTTGTTCTGCTCGTATCGCACCGCCGAGGCTGCCCGGTCATGGGCTTGGCGCAGATGGGGCGGCCATGCCAGCAGCGGGTCGGCCGTCCAATCTATCCCCAGCTTTTGCTGCATATCCCGATAGTCCCGGAGAATGTACCAATCGCAGCTTTGTTTATTCAGATATCGAATGGTTTTGCGCAGTTCTTCACAGCCCATGTTCCCTTTGGAAAGCATATCCATGGCCTGGTGCATGCTGAATCTCGCTTCGACCTGGTCGGCCTCCTCCATGGTCAATCCCGCCGGGTGCCCTGTCGTGATCCACATCTTTTTCACGCTGTGGTCCTTTTTCCATGTCAGGAACTTCCGCAGTTCGCTGCGCGTGAGCCCCAGCATGGCGCTGGGACGGCGTTCTTTCCAGTGGACCCAGTGCAGCTGGTGGCTTGTCCAGGTGTGGCTTCCGCTATATCCGTAATAGGCCTGGCATTCATCCTTGATCCACTGCGCCAGCATTTCCCCAAGACCGGCGGTCACCAGAACCTCTGTGTTCGGGTGCCGCAGATAGAGCCGGATGTATGCCAGCGGTGCAAACAGGTTTTTGGTATAGACTTCCTTCATCCACTCCCACAATTTGGCGTTTTCCAGGGCCGTGCCGCGCAGATCGGGAGGCTTTTTACAGTAAAAATAGGGGATGCCAAGCCGGTCCGTGAAGCGTTCCAGCTTTTCCCAGTTTTCCAAATCCTCCAGCACTGAGCCATAAGGCCCCTTTACCGCCTTACGCCAGGCGGTGATTTTCTTCCCGTCTATGGCGTAGGCCCGCAGCGGCAAGGTCCGGCACCTCATGCTCCAGCCTTCGGTGGAATGGGGCTCCACCCACCGATCAGCGGCCCACTGCACCAGCAGCAAAACACCCTGGCGCACATAGGGCACGGTGATGATCATTTGCTCTGTGCGGCCGCGCATCTGATCGGTGTTATACAGCCTCCCGGCTTTCCCGCAGCAGGGGCAACGCAACTTGTCATACTCCCATTTTTCTGCAACGCTGGCGGAATCATGGTCGTACAGCCGGATACCACGCTCTGTGTGGGAATGACCTCTGCAACCTTCTTCGGTTTTGCTCATCCAGGCGACCACCACTCGCTGCTCGCAGCCGCTGCACCACAACATAGCAGGGGCTTCTTCGCCTGTTGGGCGCATATCTTTGTACCATCCTTCACAGTCCAGATCTGCCCCATATACTTTGCGCACACCCAGCCATACTTCGGTAAAGCCATCCTTCTGGCGCGCCATCTGGGCAAACAGATCCTCAGGCGGTTTTAACCCCTCCAGTACGGCTTTGATCTCGTCGTTTTCCATGGCTTGGGCCTCCTCACAAAAAATCTTCCAGCCGGATGATCTTGCGCCGGGCGGGTGCCGCGGTCTGGGTGCCCGCCGGAGCAATGGGATAAGGCGTTTCGCTGCGCGCCGGCAGGCCGTAAAACTCCCGGATGATGCGGTCGGCATCCGCCGGGCCGCAGAACCCCACGCTTCCCTGGCGGTGATCCTGGGCAAAGGCGGCAATCTTCTTCTCGCAGTCCGCCAGGCCCATGCCCTTCTGGTCAATGTCCATGGCCACTATGCCGGCGCCGGTGGCGTTTTCCCGCAGCATATCCTTCAGCTGCTCGCCCACACACCAGGGGGCGGAACCTTGTTTGAATTTCTTCTGCTGCTCGTCGATTTTGTTCAGTGCTGTTTGCAGATTTGCATTCATCATTCGTTCTCCTTTCCGTCAAACGAGTAGGTATAGTAATAGCGCCGCCGGTGCAGCAGGTGATTTTCGGGCCATATTGGTGCAAAATAATCTTGGATGGCGGGCAGGGTATCCAGCCAGAGTCTTCCTTTGCCTTCTATGGCCACACAGTAACCCGGCACACCATATCGGATGCCCACCCACATCAGGCTGGCCCGTCTGGGTCTTCCGTTTTTCATGGGAGGCAGATCCAGACCAAGCAGCGTCGCATCTATGCCGTCCCATGCCCAGATATTTGCGGGCGGCGTGATGCGGATTTTGGCTTCACAGGTCCAGCATCTGCTCCACGGTCGCGGGCCGATCCCGATTCTTAGGTTGTATGGCTCTTTTCTCATAAGCTCTTGCCGCAATCTCACGGCGGAAAAATCCCCACGACCTCCCTGCCAGTCGGCACGGACAGTCCGCAGCCATGCGGTGCTCTCATACCCAAGGTCATACAATTGGAACGGCTCTCCAAGGCGGCATGGGCACCATATTTCTGAATCGAATGGCACGTCCCTCACTCACTTTCTATGTATTCAGTGAACTTCCATCCGTTGGGTCTGGCATATTTCTCGATGAACAACCGGCGGCGGTAGATGTAATCCCGCTGCAGTTTTCGGATTTTGGCGTGCTTTACCTCCACGGCCTCTACCGTGCCGTTGGTATAGGTCACCAAAAAATCCGGCGTATAGTGGGCGGCGGGCAGCCGCAGACCGCAGTAGGTATCCGCCGGGTAGAGTAGAAACTGCTTGTGCAGTTCTACCTGCGCCACCAACCCGGCCATGATCTTGGGCCACAGCTCGGCGGCATAGTAGCGCTGCTCCAGTGCGCTGTCGGCTTCCGGCAGCAGCGGTCCCTGCCGGGCAGCGCTTGCCTGCAAATGCCGTGCCCTCTGGGCGGTATCCCGCCTGGACAGTGCTGCCCGAATTTGCTTTTGCGCCGCCGGCCCCAGGCGGGCCAGGTCTTTTTCGGTAAGCCCCATTTTGCCATCAAACCTTGTAGCAGATGTTTTCCCACTTCTTGTAGGCGTCAAAGTACAGCTCATTCTTGTCCCCGTTGTAGGTGAGTTCGTAATACATTCCGTCGCTCACCGGCGTGGAGAGCATGGCCTTGTGGTTCTGAAGCGTTTTGCAATACCAGACTACAAACACGTCCTCGGGCCGCATCGGCGGCACGGTGTCAGTCTTTTCCTTTTTGGCATTGAAATACTGTGCCACCTTTTCTTTGCACAGCTCGATAAACTCCTTGCTTCCCATGGTGTCCTCCTTACAGTTCGATTTCCTCGATTTGGGCCCGCACTTCCAGTACATCCAGATAATTCTGCATAGGCTCCACCTGCGCTTTCAGCACTTCCAGGCTGCATGCCGGGGTAAAACCAAGTGTTCCCGCCTGGTACTTCGCAATCATCTTCCGCAGCTTTCCCAGCCGGATTCTCACCTGCCAGTATTCCGCCTTGAATCGGTCTTTGTAGTCCGTGCTCTCCATCAGCTGTACAGTATCCATCATTTCCATATTCATATCCTCCTTAACTTGAATCATCGATAACTCCTATAGTCAGATGCTGCGTGGCTCCACAACCAGCTTCGCCCGCAGTTTCCGCCAACTCTGCGGCGGGCAGCTTACGCCAACTCTGCGGCGGGCAGCTTACGCCAACTCTGCGGCGGGCAGCTTACGCCTACCTGCTGCAACAACATCGGCTGTTCAAAGGTTACGGGGTCCTCCACGTTCCATGCGTAAATCTTCCCGCCTGGAGCAGCCGTACTTCTTTCCTCCCCGGGCTTCCGTTGGGGTCTCTCGGCGTATGCCATCAACTCTTCCCGGTTCAGGCAGGCGCGGCGGCATACCTCGCGCACTTCTAGAGCAGCACGGTGATCTCTGCACCTTCACGCAGTCCTTCTGATCTCCAGCGTTTTCCGCCCGGACAGGATCAGCGCTGCATACCGTGCCCGGATACTCATCAGGATGTACTCCATCTCCCTCACCTCCTTTACGCTCGATTTTCAGCAGCAGCGTGGGTTCTTCCTCCTGTTCGGCCATCCTGGCAGCGTTGCGCATGCCAACGTCCCGGCCACTCAGCCAGGTGGCCCACACCCCCAGGCCCACCGCGGCCGCGGCGATCATGTACCATCCCCACATACCGCATTCCTCCTTCTGGCAGCGGGTGCCGGGTCCGGCCCGGCGCTCTGCCCGCACATCTGCACGGGCCACCCGCCTCATAATGCCGGGGGCGGTTCTGCTCACGCCGCCCCCGGCTGTTCCTATCGCGTATGCGTTTTGGCAGTGCCTTCCAGCGGCCGGTATCTCCGTTCCTGGCGCAGCATGTCGCCGTCCGCTTGCAGCGCCAGCACCGCCGGGTATTGCCCGCGCGCCTCGTCGCGCGTCTGCCGCTCGGCGCGCGGGTCCGGGTTCGGCGTGTAGTCCGGGCAATGCCCAGTCAGCCCGTTACACGCCCGGCACCTCTGCCGTGTGATCGCAAACACATGCACGCACTGCCGCATCCTGTCCACATCCTTTCCGCCCGGGTGGGCGCGCTCCGCGCCCCTCTCGCCGCATGTACAAGCCAGCGCTGCCGTTTACGTCTCGTCATGGCCGGCCCCTTTCGGCAACAGCCCGCCCGCGGCCGCATTGGCCGCCAGCACCGCCAGCGCGCCATATGCCAGCGCCGGCGCCCACCGCCCCCAGGCGGCCGCCTCCACGGCCAGTAGCAGGCCCAGCCCTGCCGCCGCCAACACCAGCTTGCACATCGTTTTCCGCAGTGTTTTCATGCCCCGTTCTCCTTTCCGCCGCGCTTGGCCTCCTGCGCGATCTTTTCGGCGATCATCGCTCGGAACCTCGCAAACGTCACCGGCTTTGCCAGCGCGTTCGCTTCCTCGCGCCGTATCGCTTCCAGCGCCCGCTCATACAGCGCCAGCTTGTCCCCCAGCGTCACGCCCGCCGGGGCCAGCGTCAGCAGCAGCGCCAGCGCCGTGTCCTCGCGCTGCAGCCCTCGCAGCGCCACCGCCCGCTGCCGCTGCGGCACCTCGGCCGGCCGCTCGCAGGGCAGGTAGTCCCGCAGGCTAAGCTCCCGCCCGGCCCGCCTGGCAAGCCGCTGCAACGTTTCCTGCACTTCCCGCGTATACAGCGCGTCGTCCTGCATCTGCCATGTCTCGATCATTCCAGCTTCTCCCAGCTAAACCGGCCCTTGCCGCTGTTGCGCCACTGGCTCAGGCCGCGCATCTCGCCGTAGTTCAGGCACTCTACCACACAGGCTTCCAGCGCCGGGTCCAGGCACACGATCTCAAACTCCAGCGTGCTTCCCTCCGGCACCGTTTCGCTCTTGGCAATGCTCACGCGCTCGCCCTGAGGCGTGTTGGCGCGCAGCGGCCGCTCGCAGGTGTCCATGCGCAGCCCGTGCAGCTCAATGGGGATCTGCCGCGGGTACACAAAAATCAACCCGTCGATAACCTTTTTGTACGCCTTCACCCCGGCGCAGGCTTTGCCGCCGGCATATCCCGCCTTTCCGGCGCGGGTCAGCATCTGCCAGGCGTCCTTCAAAAAGCCCTTGATCTGGTAGTCCCAGTACATCGGCCGCCCGTCCGCCAACCGCGGGAACACCGTCATCCGCTCATCGGCCACGGCGTCCACGCCGCGCGCGGCCACCTCTTCCTCGGTGCTCGCGGCATCCGGGGCCTTGCTGGCAATGTACTCGCGCAGCAGGTCCTCCCGCGCCGGGGTGCTCCCCAGCGCCTCCTCCATAAACGTCAGTTTCACTTTCATAATGCGGTCTCCTCTCTGTAATTTTGTCGTTCGCCGTTCCGGTACATTTCAAGGCGCATCTTTGAATTTCCCTCGCCCAGCCATTCCGATCAGTTCTGTTCCCGTTTCCTTCCGTGTCATTGCCAGTCCGTTTCTTCTCCCTGCGAGGCATCGCCAAGCCAAGGCTTCACCCTGCCAGGCAAGTCCACTCCTCGTCTTTGCGCCGCTCAGTATTCCATTTCCGATCCATGCAATGCTATCCCTCGGCCTTTCTCGTCCTATCTGCGCTCCCGCTCCGCTACGCCTTGCATTCCCGTCTCCACGCCAGTCTATGTGCAGCTACGCTGTTTCTGTGCGTCTCTATCACACCCTTGCTTTTCCACTTCGGCACGCACCAATCCATTGCTCGCTCTTTGCCAGGGTTCGCCGCTCCATGCCGGTGCATTGCATATCAACTCCGGTCACATCCGCTTCTTCTCCCAGCCACGCTGTTCTTCTCCCGTTCTTTTCCCGGGCATCATTTCATTTCCTGTGCTGCGGCGTTGCTGCACCTACCATTGCTTCACCGCTTCAATGCCGGCACACCAATGCATAGCCACGCAGTTTCTGTTCGTCGCCCCGCGCAGCCGTTTCGGCGGCGTCAGCGGTCCTTGTTCCGGCAGCTTGCCCAGTGCGGCCGGTAGCCTATGCCGTCCCCGGCTTCCCCGGGCGCCGCCCAACGGCCGCGCACCAGCTGCCCGTTCGGCAGCATGATGTTCTCCGGCCCGCCGGGCTCGGCATGGTACGCCATCGCCTGGGCGTCGCACGGCATGGCCTTGCCGGCCGCCGTGCGCACAAAGGTGATCGCCGCGCCGCACCGGCTGCAGTTGCGTACCACCATGGTCTCTCACCTCCACTCAATCGCCCAGCTGCGCGGCTTCTATGTCGCGCGCCAGCTTTGTTTGCAGTCAACTGCAAAGCCGCTCTGGTTCATGTGCTGCCCTGCCGCCGGTTCCATCCTTTCACCGCCAAGGCGGCCGCATGCGCTTCCTCACCTTCGCGTCCGATCTCTATCGGCCCGTTCGCGCCGCACACAGCACACCGGACTACGTATTGCGTTTCTCCCTCGCGCAAGGTCATCCAACGCTCCAGCTCAGCCTTTCCTCCGCAATGCGGGCACGGCTTCAACGGCGTTCCAGTCTTTTCGATCACGATCTATCCCCCTTTCCGCCCGCCGGCTTACCCGGCGCCTCTTGCTTGCCTGGCCTTTTTCCACGCTTCATAGGCCGCGCGGTTCTTGGGGTTCTCGTAAAACACCCGCATCAGGTCCAGCAGCGCTCGGCCTTGCCGGTCCGTTATGATCTTCCTCTCGGTCTTTCCTGTCGGGTCCATAGTTCCCCCTTTCCGCCCGCCGGGCTTACCCGGCGTTGGATTCCTCGAAAAGATACTCGAACGTCGTTCCGAACAGCCGCAGCAGCACGACGATTTCACGTCTTGTAAACTTTCCGTCCTTTTTCTTGTTCTCGTAGGTCGCTCTCGTTACCCCAAGGACCTGCGCAACCTCGGCGTTCGTCATTCCCGCTCGACGTTGCTCGGCTTCAAGATTGCGAAACATAGACTCACCTCCTTGAAAAGTTCGCGTTTCGCGTCCTTTTGGGTATAGAATACTCGCGTTTCGCGCCCTTGTCAATACTTTTTGCAAAAAAATGTTCGCATATTGCAAACTTTTGTATTGACACCTTCCTTCGCGCGCGTTATCCTTATGGTAAGGTGGTGATTCATTATGCAGTTCTGTGAACGCTTGGCCCAGACCAGAAAAGAACGTGGTTATACGCAAGTTCAACTGGCAGAGGCGATTGGTGTTGCAAAAAGCACGTATGCCGGTTACGAAAACGGTACCCGTGAGCCCGATTTTTTCAAGCTCAAAAAGCTCATTTCTTTTCTTCATGTCGATTCTTCGTGGTTACTCGGCCTTGATTATGATGCCGGCATAACCGCAGCCGAATGGAAATTTCTTGAAAAGTTCCGCGCCCTCGACGCGCGTGGTCAGTCCGCTGTGCTCTCCGTTCTCGAGCACGAATATCAGGCAATCAGCGGGGATGGGTCAGCTTCTTCTCTTCCCCGGCAAGCATAGGTAACGGGGTTCGGATCATGATGTACAACTTTATTCGCCTGTGTTACGCCATGGGTGCCCTTGCTTTGGCGGTTCCCCTTTTTCAGACCTTTGGTTTTTTATACGGTTTCTTCCGTGATCGTTCCTTCCGCTTACGCCTTCTTTACCAGGTAGACGATCCCGCGGACTATAAAATGGCGCAAACCAGTCTCCTCTATCGGCTTTCCCTCATCGCACAAACCGTGAACCTCCTGCTCACAGCCGCCGACCTGTACCCGGCAGGCGACGAGGTCATCATCGTCTTTCCCGTTCCCGCTTTGATCGTATTTCTGCTACTAACAGCCCTTTTTACCTACTACCTGTTTTTCTACATCGAATCCCGAAAAAAGAAGTTTTCCCACAAAATGGACCTCCTTTTTTCTCAAGAAGATTCCCTCCGTGCAGAGGAATTTTTATCCGCCCCCTCTGCTCCGCCACCGCCTTCGTATTCATTTTCCTACTATTGCCTGCCCGTATTCATGCCTGCCTATCACAGGACACTTGCAAAGGAAGCCTGCGCCTTTCTGTATGAGCAGATCGGCAGCACTCTTCCTTCCCACGAGGCTTTCTGCGCTATTGTAATGCAGGATTTTCTGTATAGCCTGGCCAACGATGTTGGTCGCAACGGCAGCACGGCCACTTCTCAGGCCTGCTATCTCCTGTACCTGATCTCCCTGAATCGTCTCACGCAAATGCAAAAGACCGACCCTCCCCACTTTCTCCGTTGTCACGATCTTTACTCCCTGCTATGGAACAGGGCATTTTCCGTTTTGCACGTCATGGCACCATCGGTCTACACTTCCGAGCTCATGCAGGACGAAAGCCTCCGCATCCAGCGCCATCTCGAAACCATCACCTACGTTCCCTCCTGGGAGCGCAACAAGCCTCCCGTTTCCGAACCCGTCAAGCCCTAAGCGGGCAGAAAGGTTTTTCAATGCAATCCGATTCTACTTCTTCAAAACTGTTGTTCATCTTTCGCCGTGTTTTCTCTCGCCTTGGCTGCTTTCTTATTGGCGTCCTTGTTTCCGCGCTCTTCCTGCTTCCGTTCATCACAGTAAAATTCGATGAAAAATATCAGGAAGGTCTTTCCGATGGGGAACAATCCGGGTATGATAACGGCTACTGCGAAGGGTATAGCGACGGTTACGACGAGGGCGAAAGCATCGGCCGCGAGGATGGATATGCTTTGGGCCTTGAAGAACCAAACGACCAAAGCTACGACGAGGGCTATGATAATGGGTACGGCCGTGGGTACGATGACGGCCACGAGGACGGCTTCGACGCCGGTTATACCGCCGCCCTCGAAACCAACTTTGCCCCCACCTATCTCTACACGCCCCCGGAACATTGACCCATAGCCACACCCAAACAAAAAAACGCCCCGGTGCGCCAACACCAGGACGTTTTCATAGATTCGCTTGCTCGCATGGAACAATACAAACCGCACCCGTATTGTACCACCTTCCGGGCAGGCTTGCAAGCCATACCCATGTTGGAGGTGTATTTTTTTATGCCCAAAAAGCCCATGCCCTGCCGCCTCGTGGCCTACTACCGGTACAGCGGTGGCAGCGGCCAGACCGACCAAAGTATTGAGGGGCAGCGCCGAGACTGCGAAGCCTGGGCCAGGTCCCACGGCCTGACGATCGACCATGAATACGTAGACCGCCACATATCCGGCAAGACCGACAACCGCGCCGCCTTCCAGCGCATGATCGAGGACAGCGACAACCACGCCTTTGACATGCTCATCTGCTGGAAAACCGACCGCCTTGCCCGCAACCGGTATGACAGCGCGATCTACAAAAGCCGCCTGCGCAAAAACGGCGTCAAGATCGTCTATGCTGCCGAGAGCTGCGTCGACGGCCCCGAGGGCATCATCCTGGAAGGCCTTATGGAAAGCCTGGCCGAATACTACAGCGCCGAACTTTCCCAAAAGCTGCGCCGCGGCCGCCGGGAAAGTGCTATCAAATGCCACAGCCTGGGCGGCTATCCCTCGTTGGGGCTTACGACCAACAAAAATCACGAATTTGAAATTGACGAAAAGCACGCCCCTACCGTGCGCTGGATCTTCGAGCAGTATGCAGCCGGCCAACCTTCCGCCGCCATCGTAGCCGAACTGAACGCCAGGGGCCTGCGCTCTTCCACCGGCGGCCCCTTCAACAAAAATTCCATCATGCGCATCATCACCAACGAAAAATACATCGGCACCTACACAAGCCCGGCCCACAACGTCCGGGTAGAAAACGCCATCCCCGCCATCATTGACCGCGAACTTTGGGACAAAGTGCAGCGCATGATCTCCTACCACCGCGCCGGTCGCGGCAGCAACGCCAAAGCAGCAGACTACCTTCTGTCCGGCAAGCTGTACTGCGGGCTTTGCAACTCCACCATGAAAGGCATCTGCGGCACCAGCAAGCAAGGCACCAAACACTACTACTACACCTGTTCTGCCCACGCGAACCACCGCTGCGCAAAGCGCAACATCGAAAAATCCTACCTCGAAAACCTGATCGCGTCCGCCACGTCCGAGTATATCCTCGACCCCCTCAAGCTGGACCAGATCGTCGACAGCATCCTGTCTTTACAGCAGACGCAGGAACCGCCAACCTGCCCCGAGGCATCCATGTTGGAAGCCGAACTTGCCGAGAACGCCCGCAAGCAAAACAACCTGCTCAAAGCCATCGAGGACGGCACTGCCAGTGCGCGCCTGTCCGCGCGGCTCCTTGAACTGGAAGATCAGGCCGCCGCCCTTCGCCGACGCCTGGCTGCCATTGAGGTCCCAGTCCCCGACCCGGTATTTGACCGCGACGAGCTGCTTTTCATGCTGGACCAGTTCCGCCGCGCGCCCGACGAACAGGATGAGGACTACAAGCGACGCCTGTTTGACACCTTCATCCATGCCGTCTATCTCACCGACGAATCCGCTTTTGTGCAATTTAACATATCCGCCCCCACAAACAACAAAAACACCACGCTCGAAAGCGTGGTGCTCAGTCTGCCGCATGGCGTCCCCGGTCAAAATTCAGACGATTCTACGTCCAAATTTCCGGGGTTCGACCACGTTGCACTTGGTGGAGCTGACGGGAGTCGAACCCGTGTCCGAAAAGAAAACGGTTAGAGTATCTCCGGGCGCAGTGTGTTTATTGATTTCCCTTGGCGCGGGCGAGCACACACGCGCTGCGCCTTGGTAGCTTCATGAGTTCATGCCGGGCCGCAAAGCTTAGGCCCGTTCACGTTCAGTGCCTGATCGACGCCCTGACCCCGCGCGGCACTGACGCGGGCAGGACGGTCGCGCCTAATCAGGCAGCGACGGCAACAGTATCAGTGTTGTCAGTTACTTTTGTTTGGCGCTTTTATCGTGGCGCGCCGCCACGGCCCGCTGCTCACGCCTTTCTCTCCCCGTCGAAACCATTACAGCCCCGTATCTTCGGCGGGCAAGCCCGCCGGGAAAGCAAACGTTACAGCTTTTATAAAACCCGTCAGCGCTGCGTTTTCAGCGCACGGTCGATGTCGCGCTTGGCGTCGCGCGCGGCGGCGCTGGCGCGTTTATCGTACAGTTTTTTGCCCTTGCAAAGGCCCAGCTCCAGCTTGACGCGCCCGCCCTTGAAATACAGCGAGAGCGGCACCAGCGTGTAGCCCTGCAGTTTGATCTGCTGGCCCAGGCGGCGGATCTCGGCCTTGTGCGCCAGCAGGCGGCGCGGGCGGCGCGGGTCTTTGTTGAAGATGTTGCCCTGCTCATACGGGCTGATATGCATGCCCTTGACGATGAGCTCGCCGCCGTCGATGTCCGCCCAGGAGTCCTTGAGGTTGACCCCGCCGGCGCGCAGGCTTTTGACCTCGGTGCCGACGAGCTCGATGCCGGTCTCGAGCGTTTCGATGACAAAGTATTCGTGGCGCGCCTCACGGTTTTGGGCGATCACCTTTTTGCCGGTCTTATCCCCTGCCACGGGGCACACCTCCTTTTCTGCGCATTGGCACTGCGTGGGGTACGATTATAACGCAGCCGCGCACAAAAGTCAAGTCACAGCTCGCCGCGGCCCTGCATGGCGCGGTACAGCGTCGTCTCGTCGGCATACTCCAGGCTGGAGCCCACCGGCAACCCGTAGGCCAGCCGCGTAGCCTTGACGCCCAGCGGCTTGATGAGCTTGGCCAGGTACATGGCGGTGGCTTCGCCCTCCACCGTGGGGCTGGTGGCCATGATGACCTCCTTGACGGTATCGTTGAGGCGGGCCAGCAGCTCCTTGATGCAGAGCTGCTCGGCCCCGATGCCGTCCATGGGCGAGATCAGGCCGTGCAGCACATGGTACAGGCCGTTATACTCGTGCGTGCGCTCGATGGCCTTGATGTCGCGCGGGCTTTCGACAACGCAGATGACGCTGCGGTCGCGCTTGGGCGACGCGCAGATCTTGCAGACCTCCCCCGCCGTGTAGTCCTGGCAGACGCGGCAGCGGTGCAGATCTTTTTTGGCGTGCTCAATGGCTTTGGCCAGTTCCATCGCCTGCTCGTTGGACATCGACATCACCTCGTACGCCATGCGCGTGGCGCCCTTGCGGCCGATGCCCGGAAACCGCGCAAACTGGTCGACGAGGTTTTCCAGCGGTTCTATGTTTTGCGGCATGGCGCGCGCCCTCAGCCCAGGCCGGGGATGTTCATCCCGCCGGTCAGCCGGCCCATCTCTTCCTCAGAGTCTTTGTCGACGGCCGCCACGGCGCTGTTGACGGCGGCGGCGATCAGGTCCTCGAGCATTTCGAGGTCGTCGGGGTCCACGGCTTCGGGTTTGATGTGCACGGCGGTGATCTCATGCTTGCCGGTCATCGTCACGGTGACCATTTCGCCGCTGGCGGTGCCGGTATACTCTTTGGCTTCGAGCTCCTCCTGCTTGGCGCGGATCTCGTCCTGCATTTTCTGCACCTGGCGCATCATCGCGTTGGGGTCGGGGCGGCCGTAGCCTTTGGGCAGTCTTGCTTTCATAAAAAGTCTCTCCTTACGGTTTTATTTTTCTTCGATCTGGACGTCCACGCCCAGCGCCTGCATCGTCTGCAGCGTCTGGTCGACGGACACCCCGGCCGGGTCCTGCGTGTCCTGCTGCGGCGGCTCATAGGGGCCGATGCCGCAGGAGATGCGGGTGACTTTATAGATCGTTTCCTTCAGCTTTTTGCTGACTTCACGGTTGCCGCGGATGTAATCGCGGAAGGCGTCGCTGCACTCAAACAGCACATGCGCGCCGTCGTAGTACGCCTTGGTGCCGCGCAAAAACGAGATCAGCATCGCATCGCTTTCCTCAAGGTCCGCCAGCACCAGGCTCCACTGCGGGAAGGGCTCCAGCGGTTTTTTGATCTTGGGCGCGGGCGGTTTGGCGGCGGCTTGCGCCGGCTGCGGGGCGGGCGCGGCAGCGGGCTGCGCGGGCGCAGACGCGGGGCGCAGTTCCGGCTGCAGGAACGCAGGTTCCTCCTCCGGCGGGGGCGGCACGTCCGCATCCTCCGGCACGGCGGGCGGCGCGGGCTGCACCGTAGCCGGGGCGCTTTGCACCGGCGGGACGACGGCCTGTGTGGGCGGCGGCGCGGCGGGGACGGCCTGCGGCGCCGGGGCGGCCGCGAACGGCTGCGGCGCGGCGGGCTGTGCGGGCTGCGGCGCGGCAGCCGGGCTGGCGGATACCGCTATCTGCGGCTGCGTCAGCGAAAAGACGGCCAGTTCCAGCTCGATGCGCTGGTCGGTGCCGCGCCCCATGTTTTCCAGCGCCTTTCCAAAGGCGTTGATGGCGCGCACGGCCTCCTTTTGCGGGAAGTCCTTGCGCTGGGCGTAGGCGGCTTCTTCCTCGGGCGAAACGCCGCTGAGCAGCTCGGCCCCGCCGGGCAGCGAGGAGAGCATCAGGTTGCGGTAATGCCCGGCCAGCTCCATGCACAGGCGGCGCATATCGACGCTTTGCTGGCGCAGCGCGGCGATCTCCTCCAGCGCCTGGACCGGCTCGCGCGCGGCGATGGCGTCGCTGATGGCGAACAGGTACCCGCGGTCGGTCACGCCGGCCATGCGGCGCACCAGTGCTTCGTCGACGTGGTTGTCGACGCCGGCGCAGGTGTCCAAAATGGACAGCGCGTCGCGCATGGCGCCGTCGGCCAGGCGGCCGATGAGCTGTGCCGCGCCGGGGTCGAGGTCGATCTGCTCCTGCCCGGCGACGTAGGCCAGGCGGGCGGCGACGTCCTGCGCCGTGATGCGCGCAAAGTCATACCGCTGGCAGCGGCTGAGGATGGTGACAGGGACTTTTTGCACCTCGGTGGTGGCCAGGATGAAGATGACATGCTCGGGCGGTTCTTCCATCGTTTTGAGCAGGGCGTTGAACGCCTGCATCGAGAGCATGTGCACCTCGTCGATGATGTATACTTTGTAGCGGCACACCGACGGCAGGTAGGCGACTTCGTCGCGCAGGTCGCGGATATCGTCAACGCCATTGTTGGAGGCGGCGTCCATCTCGATGATATCGAGGATCGCGCCGCTGTCGATGCCTTTGCAGACCTCGCACTGGCAGCAGGGGTCGGGGCTGGTATGGTCCAGGCAGTTGACGGCCTTGGCGAAAATTTTGGCGCAGGTCGTCTTGCCGGTGCCGCGCGTGCCGGTGAACAGGTAGGCGTGGCCGATGCGGCCGGCGGCGATCTGGTTTTGCAGCGCCGTGACGATGGGCTGCTGGCCCACAACGTCGGCAAAGCGCTGCGGACGCCATTTGCGATACAATGCGCGGTACACCGGCACACCCCCTTTGCGGTCCCTCAAGAAAAAAGCGGGCAGAGCACGCGGCTGCGCCGCTTTGCATACAGATGCAGGCTTGCCGCAGCACTGGGCAAGCGCCGCTTAATGCTGCTCGGTTCCCCGCCTGACATGGTTCACAGGCTGCCCACGCACGGGGCCCACATCTGTATGCAAAACAGCGCAATGCAGCCCTGTCCGCAACTCATATTATACACGATACCCACCGCAAATGCAAGCGTTGGTTTTTGGCAGTTTGGGGCGGGCGTTCAGCGCCGCTGCGCGGCGCGGCGCGGGTAGTAAACGCCGTCCGGCGCGCGGCACAGCGTCACGCCGAACACCTTATCCAGCACGCCGGCGGCAAAAAGCGCCTGCGGCGCATCGAACGCCGCCAGCCCTCCCTCTGCCAGCACGGCCACGCGGTCGCTGTATTGCAGCGCCTGCGCGAGATCGTGCAATACCAGCACGACAGCGTGCCCCTGCGCCGCCAGGGCGCGCAGGCGCTCCAGCAGTTCAAACTGGGCCGAAACGTCCAGGTAGGCCGCCGGTTCGTCCAGCAAAATGGCCGCGCTGCCCTGCGCCAGCGCCATAGCCAGGTAGACGCGCTGGCGCTCGCCGCCCGAAAGTTCGCGCACGTCCCGCCCGGCCCAACGCGCAACGTCGGTCTGCTGCATGGCCTGCTCGACAGCGGCGCGGTCGGCGGCGGTCATCTGGCGCGAAAAGCCCAGGTACGGGAACCGTCCGTGGCCGACCAGCGCCCGCACCGTGATGCCCGGCACAGGGCGCGTCTGCGGCATAAACGCCACGGTGCGCGCCAGTTCTTTGCGGCCATACGCCGCAAGCGGGCGGCCCTGCAGCAGGATCTGCCCGCCGGCCAGCGGCAGCTGCCGCGCCATGGCTTTGAGCAGCGTCGTTTTGCCGCAGCCGTTGGGGCCCACCAGCGCTGTGACCTGCCCGGGGCGCACGGCGAAGCTGAGGTCTTGCAGCACCGGCGCGCCGCCGTAACCCACCGTGACGTGTTGCAGCTCAAACATAGATCCGCCCCCTTTTGCGCAGCAGCAGGCTGAGGAAAAACGGCCCGCCGATGAGCGAGAGCAGGATGCCCACCGGCAGCTCAAACGGGGCGAACAACAGCCGGGCCGCCAGGTCGCACAGCGTCACGAGCGCCGCACCCAGCAGCGCGGCGGCAGGCAGCAGCGCCCGGTGGGCGCCGCCGGCCCATTTGCGCGCGATGTGCGGCGCCAGCAGCCCCACAAAGCTGAGCAGCCCGGCAAAGCTGACGGCCGCCCCGGCCAGCAGCGCGGCGGCCAGGATGCCCAAAAAGCGCGTGCGGCCCACAGCGAGGCCCAAAGAGGCGGCGCTTTCCTCGCCCAGGCAGAGCACGTCGAGGTCGACGGCCAAAACCAGCGCCAGCGCCAGCCCCGCCGCGCCGTAGGGCGCAGCGCCGGCCAGCATGCGCAGCGTCACGCCGGAAAGCCCGCCCGTCAAGAACCCGGGCGAGGCAGCCGCAAGCTCCGGCCAGAGCAGTTTAAGCGTGTTGATACCGGCCGTGAGCATGCCGCTGACCGCCAGGCCCGCCAGCACCAGCGTCGTGCGCGAAAGCCCTGCCCGCCAGGCCAGCAGGTAGACGAGCACGGCGCAGCCCAGCGCGCCCAAAAACGCGGCGAACTGCGCCGCCCCCGGCACAGTGGGCGCCAGCGCCATGGCCAGCAGCGCAAAAAAACCAGCCCCGGCGTTGACGCCGATGACGTTGGGGCTGGCCATGGCGTTATTGAGCACCGCTTGCAGCAGCACGCCGGCCGCCGCCAGCGCCGCCCCGGCAAACAGCCCGGCCAGCACGCGCGGCAGCCGCACATAGGCCACGACGCGCCAGACGGTATCGGCGGCATCCCGCGCGCAGAGCGCCCGCCACAGCTGGGCGGGCGTATACGGCTGGCTGCCCAGGCAGAGCCCGGCCGCCGCGGCGCCCAGCACGGCCAGCGCCAGCGCGGCCAGCACCGCCCCGGTTTTGTGGGTGCGCAAAGTTTCCATGCAGACCTCTCTTGCAAATACAAAAAACGGCCGTGCCGGGGGATGCGCGGTTCACAGCCCCCCGGCGGCCTGTTTGAATTTTTGGCAGTACAGCTGCTGGATGCCCGGCAAGTTGCCCAAGCCCTGCAGCGTGCAGCGCACCGTAAACCCGGCCGCCTGCAGCCGAGTCTGCCAGCTGGCAGGGCTTGGCCCCGCCAGGTCGCGGCAGGCGTGCGCGCCGGCCCCCAGCAAAAACGGCATCAGGTGGACGCGGCGGCTGCCGGTGCCATGCAGCGCGGGCAGCACGTCGTCCAGCGCGGGCCAGCCGTGCAGCACCGCCACCAAAACATCCTGCCGCCCCTGCAGCGCAAAGACGCCCTGCAGCGCCGGGTAGACGACGCCGGCAAAACGGCCGGCGCCATGCCCGGCCAGCAGCAGCGTTTCGCCGGGCTGCGGCGGGCAGGCCGCGGCGACGGCGCGCGCCGCGGCCACCAGGTCGGCGTTGCAGGCCAGCAGCGGCTCGCCCACCCGCAGGTGTTCAAACTTTCCCGCATAGGCGGCGGCTTCGGCGCAGAGGGCTTCGTAGTCCTGCCCGTACAAAAGGTTCGTGGGCTGCACGACGACGGTGCGGCAACCGGCGGCGGCGAGTTTTTCCAGCGCCTGGGCGGCGCTGTCGGCCGGCAGGCCGTTTTGCGCCATCCGCGCGCGCATAGCAGGGCTGGTGACGGCGCGCGCAAAGGCCCAGCCGGGCGCGGCCGCTTGCAGCGCGGCCTCGACGGCGGCGCGGTCGGCGCGCGGGCGCGGGTCCACCGCGCCGTACCCGGTGCAGAGCAAGGCGTTTTGCATACGTCCTCCCCCGCTGCCCGTCAACCCAGGATGGCCTTGGCCAGGTCGGCGCTGGCCTTGGCGTCCTTGCAGTAGAAATCGGCCCCGATCTGTTTGGCGTAGGCCGGCGTCAGCACCGCGCCGCCCACCCAGACCTGACAGGGCAGCCCGGCTTCGTGCAGCGCGTCGATGGTCGCTTTCATGTTGGGCACCGTCGTCGTCATCAGCGCCGAAAGCCCCACCAGTCTGGCCCCGGTGGCGCGCACGGCTTCCACGACGCGTTCGGGCGGCACGTCGCGGCCGAGGTCCAGCACGTCGTAGCCGTAGTTTTCCAAAATGACGCGCACGATGTTTTTGCCGATGTCGTGCACGTCGCCCTGCACGGTGGCCAGCACGATCTTGCCTTTGTTAGCGCCGCCCGGCTGCCCCTGCGCGGCGATGGCCGCCTTGACGGCCTCGAACGCGGCCTGCGCGGCGGTGGCCGCCTGCAGCAGCTGCGGCAGAAAGACGGTGCCTTTCTCGAACCCGTCGCCAACGGCGTCCAGCGCCGGGATCAGTGAGGTGTTGACGACCGCCAGCGGCTGCTGCGTGCTCAGCGCGGCCTCGGCGGCGGCGCGGGCTTCGTCCTGCAAGCCGCGGCGCACCGCCTCAAACAGCGCGTCGCCGCCGGGCGCATTTTGCGGCGCGGCCGGGGCGGCGGCCACCGCCTGCGTTTGCAGCTGGACGTTGGCGTAGGCCTGCACGTAGGCGGCGCTCTGCGGGTCCTGGGCCGTCAATACGCGGTAGGCGCGCACGGCGGCCATCATCTCGGGCGTGTTGGGGTTCATGATGGCAAGGTCCAGCCCGGCGGCCATCGCCATCGTCAAAAACGTTGTGTTGAGGTAACCGCGGCAGGGCAGCCCAAAGCTGATGTTGGACACCCCCAGCACCGTGCGCACGCCGAGCTCCCGCTTGCAGCGCGTCAGCGCCTGCAAAGTCTGGGCCGCGCCCTCCTGCTGGGCGCTGGCGGTCAGCGTCAGGCAGTCGATGTAGACGTCCTCGCGCGGGATGCCGGCGGCGTCGGTGGCCGCCACGATGCGGCGCGCGATGGCCAGGCGGCCCTCGGCGTCGTCGGGGATGCCGTGCTCGTCCAGCGTCAGGCCGACGACGGCCGCACCGTACTTTTTACACAGCGGCAGGATGGCGTCCAGCGTTTTTTGCTCGCCATTGACGGAATTGACGATGGGCTTGCCGTTGTAGACGCGCAGCGCGCGCTCCAGCGCCGCCGGGTCGGAGGAATCCAGCTGCAGCGGCAGGTCGGTGACGGCCTGCAATTCGCAGACCAGGCGTTCCAGCACGGCGGCTTCGTCGATGCCGGGCAGCCCGGCGTTGACGTCCAGCACCTCGGCCCCCGCTTCGGCCTGGGCCACGGCCTGGGCGCAGGGGTAGGCGCTGTCGCCCTCCCGCAGAGCCTGCTGCAGCCGTTTTTTGCCGGTGGGGTTGATGCGCTCGCCCACGACGGTGATGCCGTCGACTTCGACAAAGCGCACCGGTGTGCACAGGCAGCTGCGGCGCAGCGGGATCTTCTGCGCGGGGGTCTGCACCGCAAAGGCGGCGCGCAGCGCGGCGATGTACGCCGGCGTGGTGCCGCAGCAGCCGCCCAGCATGGATACGCCGGTGGCGGCATATGCCTGCATCTGGCGGGCAAATTCTTCGGCTGTAAGGTCGTAGCTGCCGTCGAGGTTGGGCAGCCCGGCGTTGGGTTTGACGAACACCGGCACCCCGGCCGGCACCGTGCGGCACAGGCGCTGGGCAAAGGGCAGGATCTCCTGCGGGCCGAGCGAACAGTTGATGCCGACGGCATCCGCCCCCAGGCCCGCCGCCGTGACGGCGTAGCTTTCGACCGTGCAGCCGGTGAAGGTGCGGCCGTTTGCCTCAAAACTCATCGAGGTGAACACCGGCAGGGCGCTGTTTTCTTTGGCGGCCAGCACCGCGGCTTTGAGTTCGTACAGGTCGGTCATCGTCTCGATAAAGACAAAGTCCGCCCCGGCCGCCGCGCCGGCGCGCACGATCTCGGCAAACGCAGTACAGGCGTCGGCAAACGGGAGCGTGCCGGCCGGGGCCAGCAGCTCGCCCAAAGGGCCGATGTCCAGCCCGACGAGCGCGCCGCAGGGCGCGGCGGCCTGTTTGGCGCAGGCGATGGACGCTGCCACGACTTCGGCCACCGTATGGCCGCTGCCCGCCAGCTTGCGGGCGTTGGCGCCAAAGGTGTTGGCCAGCAAAAGCTCCGCCCCGGCCGCCGCATACTCGGCATGGATGGCCGTGAGCGTCTGCGGCATTTCCAGGGCGGCCAGTTCCGGTTTTTGGCCGGGCTGCAGCCCGCGTTTTTGCAGTTCGGTGCCCATGGCGCCGTCCATAAAGACAAAACGGCGGCGGGCCCATACTTCCTCGATGCGCACAGGCGCTTCTCCCCTCTCGTCAGGTCGTTTTGGCAAAACAGGTCGTGCCCTGTTTGCGGTAGGCGCAGGTCTGCCGCAAATGGCAGGTCGCGCAGCCGGCCGGCGCGCCGGTGACGGGGTGCCCCGCCACGCCCAGCAGCGCCGTGGTGCTTTTGCGCGGGGCCAGCAGGTGCTGCGGCGTCACGGCCACACCGCAGCCGCGCACGCTGTCCACCGCCAGGCAGAGTTCGTCGTTGAGCGCCAGCGGGCAGTCGCCGTAGCCCGGCGCAAAGCGCCCGGTCAGGTAACGGCCCTGCGCGGCCAGCTGTTCGCGCTGCTCACCCTCCCAGTCGTCGCAGATCTGTTCGAGCATGGCGGAAGCCAGCGCGTCGGCGCAGGCGGCCAGCGCGATGTCGGTCAGTTCCAGGCGGCGCAGCAAGGTATCCACGCCGCTGCCCAGCGTCGCGGCCAGCAGCAGCACATCGCTGCAGCCCTGCAGGTGGCGCGCCAGGTCGCTGCCGGCGTTTTGCAGCGGCAGCGCCGTGCACGGCAGCAACCGCCACACCGCGCGCGGCACAGCGGCACTGCGCACCTGCTGTTCGGCGCGGTCCAGCAGCGCCGCGGTGCGCGGGTCCGGCTGCCAGCCCGCCGCGCCCAAAAAGCGCAACGCCATGGCGCGGTCCAGCGCCGCGGGCAGTTCGCGCCGCATTACAGCAGGTCCCGGATGCCGTCGTAGACTTTTTGCGCCACGGCAGCGTCGTTCATGGCATAGAGGTGGATGCCGTCGGCCCCGCCCTCGATCAGATCGCGCAGCTGGCGCACGGCGTAGTCGATGCCGGCGTCATACAGCGCGGCGGGGTCGTCCTGCCAGCGGGAGATCATGCGCGTAAAGTCCGACGGCAGGCTGGCCGAGGACAGCGCGACGGTGCGCTCGATCTGGCTGCGCTTGACGATGGGCATGACGCCCGCCGAGACCGGCAGCGTGATGCCCGCGCGGCGCGCCAGGTTGAGGAACCGGTAAAAGTGCATGTTGTCAAAAAACAGCTGGGTGATCAGGTGTTCCGCCCCGGCGGCCTGCTTGATGCGCAGGTTTTCGACGTCCTGGCGCAGCGTCTCGGCCTCGGGGTGGCCCTCCGGGTAGCAGGCGCCATGCACCGAGAACCCGGGCTTTGCCTGTTTGATGAACGCCGTCAGGTCGCTGGCGTGGGCGAAATCGGCGCTTTCGGGGCGGGTGGGCGTGCGGTCGCCGCGCAGCGCCAGCACGTCGCGCACGCCGACGCGTTCGAGCTCGTCGAGGATGGCTGCCGCGCGCGCGCGGTCGTTGCCCATGCAGATCAGGTGCGCCAGCGCCGGCACGCCGCAGGCATTCTGCACGACGTCGGCCACCTCCACGGTGGAGACGCCCCCGGCCGAGCCGCCCGCGCCGAAGGTGACGCTGATAAAGTCCGGGTGCAGCGCGGCCATGGCTTGCAGCGCCGCGCGCAGCTTGTCCATCTGGGTGGTCTGCTTGGGCGGGAAACACTCGATGGAAAACACGCAGCGCTTGGCTTTGAACTGTTCGGTAATGGTCATACTTCGTCCCCCCTGTGATGCATTTTCAGGCTGCGGCGTCCTGCGCTTCCTCGTCGGGCAGGGTCGCCTGCAGCGTTCCGTTTTGGTAGGTAAAAGTAAGGGTACCCTGTTCGTCGGTGCGGTAGACGTCCACGCCACAGGCGGCGAGGCGGCGCAGCACCTCGGCATGCGGGTGGCCGTAGTCGTTATCGCGCCCGCAGCTGATGACAGCCGCCTGCGGCTGCACGACCGAGAGCAGCGCCTCGCTGCTGGAAGTGGACGAGCCATGGTGGCCCGCCTTGTACAGCACCGCGTGCAGACCGCGGCCGTATTCGTCGACGAGCGCCCGTTCGGCTTCTTCCTCGGCGTCGCCGGTGGCGAGGTAGCGGAAGCCGCCCGCCGTAAACAGCAGGCAGAGCGAACCGTTGTTGGCGTCGTCCTCGTCCACAGTCAGCGCGCTGCCGCCCTGCAGAACTTGCAGCGTGCCGGCCCCCAGTGCAAAGCAGTCGCCCGGCGATGTTTCGGCCAGCGGCACGCCGGCGGCGGCCGCCTGTTCCAAAACGGCGCGCGACCAGGCGGAAGATTCCCCTGCCGGCGGGTCCCACGGCGGCACCAGCAGCGTTTCGACCGGCAGCGCTTCCAGCACGGCGGCCGCGCCGCCGGTGTGGTCGGCATGCGGGTGGGTCAGCACGAGGTAGCGCAGCCGCTCCACCCCGGCCAGCTGCAGGCTGCGCGCCAGCGCGTCGGCGGTATCGGCCGTGCCGGTGTCGATCAGACAATATTCGCCGTCCTGGCCGATGAGCACAGCGTCGCCCTGGCCGACATCCAGCACGGTGACGGTGGTGGGGCTGGCGGCCAGCAGTTCGGCGTCGGGTGCATCCAGCGGCACGCCGAATGCCGCGTACAGCTGCGTCCAGGTGGGCACGCCGCCCTGCCCGCCCCGAAAAGCCACCACATAGGCAGATACGGCCAGCGCCAGCACCGCCAGGCAGATAAAAGCCCAGCGGGCCGTGCGCAGCCGGCGTTTAGTTTTCCTCGTACTGGCCATTCAGCTTGCGCTCCTGCCATTGGGCGCGGGTGACCAGCACCGCGCGGGGCTTGGCGCCCTCGTACGGGCCGATGACTTTTTCCTGTTCCATCTGGTCCATGATGCGGGCGGCGCGGGCATAGCCCAGTTTGCAGCGGCGCTGCAGCAGGCTCGTCGAAGCCTGCCCGGCCTCGATGACGCACTCGACCGCCTGCTCAAACATCGGGTCCAGCGCGCCGCCCTCGGCGTCGTCCTCGCCTTTTTTGCTGCCTTTTTCGGCCACGGCGCGGCGTTCCATCTCGGCGATCATCTCCTCGTCATACTGGGCCGAGGAGGTGGACTTGATAAAGCTGAGCACAGCGCTGATCTCCTCGTCGGTGACGAAGGTGCCCTGCACGCGCACCGGCTTGGACGCGCCGACGGGCAAAAACAGCATATCGCCGTTGCCCAGCAGTTTTTCGGCGCCCGAAGCGTCGAGGATGGTGCGCGAGTCGATCTGGCTGGAGACCGCGAACGCGATGCGGCTGGGGATGTTGGCCTTGATGAGGCCGGTGATGACGTCGACGCTGGGGCGCTGCGTGGCGACGATGAGGTGGATGCCGGCCGCGCGGGCTTTCTGCGCGATGCGGCAGATGTAGTCCTCGACTTCCTTGCCGGCGACCATCATGAGGTCGGCCAGCTCGTCGATGACGATGGCGATGTAGGGCAGGTGCTCCAGCCCGGCCTGCGCGGCCAGGCGGTTGTAGGCCTTGATCTCGCGCACGTTATTTTCGGCAAAGAGTTTGTAGCGGCGCTCCATCTCGGCCACGCTGGCGCCCAGCGCGCCGGCGGCCTTGCGCGGCTCGGTGACGACGGGCATGAGCAGGTGCGGGATGCCGTTGTACTCGGCCAGTTCGACGACTTTGGGGTCGATGAGGATGAGCTTGACGTCCTCGGGCCCTGAGCGGAACAAAAAGCTGATGATGATGGAGTTGACGCACACCGATTTGCCGCTGCCGGTGGAACCCGCGATGAGCAGGTGCGGCATCTTGCACAGGTCGGCCACCTGGGCGGTGCCGGCGATGTCCTTGCCGAGGGCCATCGTCAGCGGGCTGCGCATGTTGATGTAGTTCTGCGCCTCAAACACCGAGCGGATGTTGACGGTGGAGCGGATCTTGTTGGGCACCTCGATGCCGACGGCCGGTTTGCCGGGGATGGGCGCTTCGATGCGCACGCCCGCCGTGGCCAGGTTGAGCGCGATGTCGTCGGCCAGGCTGGTGATGCGGCTGACCTTGATGCCGGCCTGGGGCTGCAGTTCATACCGCGTGACCGAAGGCCCGCGGCAGATGTCGAGGATCTTGGTCTTGACGCCGAAACTTTCCAGCGTGTTGACGAGGGTATCGGCGTTGCGCTTCATCTCGCGCGCGGCGCCGGCTTCATCCTCGGGCGAGGTGGCGTTGAACAGGTTGAGCGAGGGGTAGCAGTAGGGCTTGGGCGGTTCCTTTTGTGCGGCGGCCAGGTCGATGGCGGCTTTGGCGGCCTGCGGCGGCGTGTGCACCGGCGCGCCGGAGGAGTTGCCGACGCTGCTGCTGACCTGCAGGCGGGCGGCCTCGCCCCCCTGGGGCACGGCGAAGCTCTGCTCGGTGCCGGTGGGCTGGGCATCCAGCAGGTCGGAGAGCGGTTTGCCGGCCTGCCAGGCTTCCCCGGCCGCCTGGGCGACGTCAAAGCTGCCGCCCAGCGTGGGGATGGCCGCACCGCCCATGGCGGCGCGCAGTTCCTCCTGCGTAAGTACGCGGGTATCGCCCCGCACGCGCTCGGGCGCCGGCTGCGGCGCGGCCGGCGGTTCCGGTGCATCGGCGACCGGCACCAGCGGCGTGGCAAAATCCGCCGAGGTCTGCAGCGGCACCGAGAAGCCCTGGGCCTCTTCTTCCTCCGCCAGGCCGGCCGTGCCCTCGGCATCGTAAGGCGCATGGCCGCTGACGGCGCGGTGGATCAAAGCGTCGAGCTCGTCGCCGGCCGGGGCCTGCTGCGCGGGCTCCGGCTGCAAGGTCAGCTCAAAATCCTCCTGCGGGGCCGGCGCGGGGGCCGGGGCGGGTTCCTCTTTGGGCGCATGGTAGCGCTGCGGGTCAGAAAGATGCGAGAGCGGGTCCAGCCCAAAGGTACCGCCGGGGCCGATCTCGATGCGCTGCAGCGGGTCATGGTCGATGGCCTGCTGCAGCGCCCCCTGCTCTGCCCCGGGGCCCAGGTCCACGTCAAAGGACGCGCGCGCCGCGGCGCTGTGTGGGGCAGGGGCGGCGGCCGCCCGGGGCGCAGGCTGCGCCTGGCTGCCCGGCAGGCTGCCGGTGTCGGCAATGACGTCATACGCCGGGCGGTGGCGGGCCGGGTCGCCGGGCAGCGTGCCGGTGAGTTCCTCCAGCGATTCCTCCTGCGGGGTCTCGCCAAACAGCGGCGTGTCGTAGCCGGCCTCGCGCTCGCTGCGGGCGGCCTGCAGTTTGCGGTATTGCCCGTCCACAAACTGTACGACATCGGCCGGGGTGACGGCAAAAAAGACCATCAGCCCCAGGGCGAACACCAGCAGCATGATGACGTTGGACGCCGGGCGGCCAAACAGCGCCAGCAGCGTGCCGCCGATGGGCGCGCCGAGGACGCCGCCCTCCCAAAAGCCGGTCTGGCCGCGCATATACAGCATTTTGACGATCTCCCACGCGTTGGCGTCGCTGGTGGAAACTTTGGAGAACACCACCGGCACGCCCGCACACAGGGCTGCCATCAGCGCCACTTTGCCCGCAAAGCGCCCTACGCGGTAGCCGGACGCCAGCAGATACGCCAGGTAGAGCAGAAACGGCCCCACCAGGTAGGCTATGACGCCAAACAGGCCAAAATACACCCCGCGCATGGCGCGCCAGATGTTTTGCCCCGGCACCAGCACCATCGCCACGCACAGCAGCCCCAGCCCGGCCAGCAGTACGCTGGGCAGCAGGTCGGGGGTCTGGGCGCGGCGCTGGGCGCGGCGCGACGCGGGTTTTTGGCTGCGCGCAGACGGCGCGCGGCTGCCGGAAGAACGCGCGCGCCCCGAAGAAGCGCGCCCGGATGTTGTTTTTTTACCGCCGCCCTGGCGGGAACGAGATTGTGCCATAGTGAAACTTTCCCCTCTGTCACTGCAAAGATCTATCCAAAAAACGGCTTACACGCCAAAAGCATATTCATTGTTTATTGTAGCACGAACGGGCGGCCTTGTAAAGAAAAGCCGCCCGTTGTGTCTCTTTTCCGCCGCGCTCAATGCCCGGGTGTGCGGCGCGGTGCGCGCTCGATCTCGGCATAGAGGTAGCGCAGCGCGTCGGACAGGCCGCCCAGCTCGTCGATGAGCCCCTCCTCGACCGCCTGGCGGCCGTCGAGCACGGTGCCCATATCCATGACGAGTTCGCCGGTGTTGTGCATCAACGTGGTGAACCGGCGCGCCGTGATGCCGGAATGCCCGGCCACAAAGCCGACGATGCGCTCCTGCATCTGTTCAAAATAGCGCAGCGTCTGCGGCACGCCCAGCACCATGCCGGAATGCCGCACCGGGTGCACCGTCATGGTGGCGGTGGGCACGATGAAGCTGCGCCGGGCCGACACCGCCAGCGGGATGCCGATGGAGTGCCCGCCGCCCAGCACCAGCGTGGCGCTGGGTTTGCCGACCCCGGCGATGAGCTCAGCCAGGGCGAGCCCGGCCTCGACGTCGCCGCCGACGGTGTTGAGGATGACGAGCAGACCCTCGATCTCGGGGTCCTCCTCAATATCGACGAGCTGGGGGATGACATGCTCATACTTGGTGGTTTTTTGATTGTCGGGAGCCAGGCTGTGCCCCTCGATGGTGCCGATGACCGTCAGGCAGTGGATGGCGTGCCGCCCCTTGGTGGCCGGCAGGATGCCGTCCTCGGTCATAAGGTCGTGTTCGAGGCGTTTGAGGGCCGCGCTCTCGTCGGGGTTGAGGGCGGGGCGGGTTTCGGTTTTGCGTTTGGTGTGATCGGGCATGGCGCTGCGCTCCTTTTCGTTGGCATATTTCCCCCAGTATGCCCCGGCCGCGGCGGCGTTATGCGCCGGCGTGCGCCGCCCGCAAAAACTTAGATAAAAATTTGACAACTTAACCGCCGGTTATTTATAATATCTTATAAGAGAGGTTTTTGAATTTCCCCCGCGCGGCGCGGCCGCCGGGGCGATGTTACGAGGGAGTAAGACCATGCCGGTACAAAATAAAGCGTCTTTGCCCGTGATCAAACGGCTGCCCAAATATTACCGTTACCTGACCAACCTTTCCGCCGACGGGCGGGAGAAGATCTCTTCCAGCGAGTTGGCCCACATGATGGGCACCACCGCCAGCCAGGTGCGGCAGGATTTCAACTGCTTTGGCGGGTTCGGCCAGCAGGGCATCGGCTACAAGGTCGACGTGCTGCGCGCCGAGATCGGCAAGCTGCTGTTTGGCGACGGCGAGCGGCTGCCCACCATCCTGATCGGCGCGGGGCACCTGGGCTCGGCTGTGTCCAGCTTTATCAGCCGCGACACCAACGGCTACCGGCTCATCGGCGTGTTCGACGTCAAGCCGGAGCTGTTCGGCCAGACGATCTGCGGGGTGCAGATCTTCCCGCTGCGCGAACTGGCGCGCTTTTGCGCCGAGCACCACCCCACGGTGGCCGTGCTGTGCGTACCGCGCCAGAGCGCGATGGACCTGGCCGGCGAGCTGGTCGAGTACGGCATCCAGGGCGTGTGGAATTTCAGCCACTACGACCTTTCGGTCGAATACCCGCAGCTGACGGTGGAAAACGTCCACCTGGGCGACAGCCTGATGAGCCTGGGGTATCGCCTGCGCAACCAGGAATAACGGAGGGGCCCCATGGCAAAACTGTATTTCCGCTACGGCGCTATGAACAGCGGCAAGACGACCGCGCTGATGCAGGTCGCCTACAACTACAAAGAGCGCGGCATGCGCGTGCTGATCTTAAAGCCGTCCATCGACACCAAAGGGCAGGACCGCATCGTCTCGCGCCTGGGCATCGAGTGCAAAGTCGACCAGCTCGTCACGCCGGAGATGGACATCGTCGCGCTGGTCCAAGCCGACATTGCCCAAAACGGCCCGCTGGCCTGCGTACTGTGCGACGAGAGCCAGTTTTTTACCCCCGCGCAGGCCGAACAGTTGTTTTTGGTGACGGTGGACCTGAGCGTGCCGGTGATCTGCTACGGGCTGCGGGCAGACTTTATGCTGCACGGCTTCCCCGGTTCGACCCGGCTGCTGGAGCTGGCCCACACCATTGAGGAGCTCAAGACCATCTGCGCCTGCGGGCGCAAGGCGATCTGCAACGGGCGCAAGGTCAACGGCGAGTATGTGTTTGAGGGCGCGCAGGTCGCCATCGACACCGTCGACAACGTCGAATACCAGAGCCTGTGCCCCCAGTGCTGGTACCGCGAGTACCGCGCCTTTTTAAAACGGCACGGCAAGGGCTGACGCCCGCGCCGCAGCAAAACGCCGCCCGGACCTTTGCAAAGGTCCGGGCGGCTACTGTTATTTGTTGCGCTTGTAATACTGGCGGTACTGCTGGGGCGAAAGACCGGTCGCGTCCTTGAACACGCGGCGGAAATGCGCCGTCGTCATAAAGCCGGTTTTTTCGGCGATGGCGGAGATGCTCTCGGCCGATTTTTCGATGCGGTTCTGCGCCTCTTTGACGCGCACGCCGTTGATGTATTCGATCAGGCTGAGGTTGGTCGATTTTTTGAACAGCCGGCTGAGGTAGTACGGGCTGATGTAAAACTGCCCGGCGATACCGGTCAGGGTCAGTTTTTCGGCGTAATGCTGCGAGATATACGCCTGGATCTGGTCCACGATATGGTTGCTGACGCGCCCGCGCTCGCCGCCCTGCTCGCGCTGCTGGCGGCAGAGGTCTTTGAGTTCCAGCAGCAGCGTCGCCAGCATCATTTTGCGCATGGCTTCCCGCTCCTGCGAGGGGTCGCCTTCCAGCAACAGCAGCTGCTGCAGCATGCTTTGGATATGGTTTTGCTGCTTGACCGTGATGTTGGAGAGCAGATGGTTATGCTCCTCGGTCAAAAAAGAGAAGAAATCCACCTCCGGGAAGGCGGCCGCGACCTTTTCGAGGTATTCGCGGCTGAAATTGAGCACGACGCGGCTGGAAGGCGCGTCCCCCAGCGAAGCGGTCTTGTGGATCTGGTTTTCGCCGATGAGCACCACGCTGCCCGCGTTGACGATGTAGGCGGAATCCTCGATAAAATAGCGGCGGGTGCCGGCGATCTCGTAATAGATCTCAAACTTATGGTGGATGTGGAAGCTGGGCATATCAAAGCCGGTATCGCGGTCGATGCGCTCGATGAAAAAATCATCCCGCGGATCGTAGGTGTATTCAGAGACCATGGCAGACCCTCTTTTGCGTGGTATTGCCGCGGCGCGCAGCGCCGAAGCGGCTCTTTTTTGCTAATATGGATAGAATAGCACATTTTTTGTTATTTTTCAAATGGTTTTTTGCAAAAAATGTCCTTTTCTTACATCATTTGTGCAAAGCAAAAGCACCGGGTGCTGCCAGCACCCGGTGCGGGGTCAGATCTTACCTTATTGCATCAGGCCGCAGACGAGCTGGGCGTAGGCCACGGGGTCGTCGATGGGCAGGCCCGCGATGAGCAGCGCCTGGTCGTAGAGCAGCTCGGCATACCGGGCGATCTTGGCGCTGTCGCCGGCTTCATGCGCGGCTTTGAGCGCGGCGAACACCGGGTGGCCGGGGTTGAGTTCCAGCACCTTGGTGCTCTCGACGCCTTCGCCGTTGGGCATGCGGCGCAGCACTTTTTCCATCTCCATCGAGATGCCGCCCTCGCTGGAGAGCGTGACGGGGTGTTCCTGCAGCGTGGGGTTGACCTTGACCTCCTTGACTTTGCCGTTCAGCGCTTTCTGGATCTCGTCAAACAGGTCCTTGTTCTCGGTGGCGGTCTGCTCGGCGGCTTTCTTTTCCTCCTCGGTCTCCAGGCCCAGGTCTCCGGCGTTGATGTTCTTGAACTCTTTTTCTTTATAGTCGTGCATCATCTGCAGGCAGAACTCGTCAACGTCCTCGGTGCACAGCAGCAGGTCGTAGCCCTTGCTCAGCACCAGCTGGGCGTTGGGCAGCTTGCCCAGGCGGTCGAGGTCGTCGCCGGCCGCAAAGTAGATGCACTTCTGCCCCTCGGGCATGGCTTCGATATATTCGTCGAGGGTGACGTACTTCTTCTCTTTGGCGGACCAGAACAGCAGCAGGTCGGCCAGCAGGTCCTTGTGCATGCCGTAGTCGCCGTAGATACCGAACTTGATCTGGCGGCCGAAGGACTTCCAGAACGTCTCGTACTTTTCGCGGTCGTTGACGAGCATGGCGTGCAGCTCGTTCTTGATCTTCTTCTCCAGGCTGTTGCGCATCAGCTTGAGCTGGGCGTCCTTTTGCAGCGTCTCGCGGCTGATGTTCAGGCTCAGGTCCTCGCTGTCGACGACGCCCTTGACAAAGCTGAAGTAGTCGGGCAGCAGGTCGGCGCATTTTTCCATGATGAGCACGCCGGAAGCGTACAGCGCCAGGCCCTTCTCGTACTCTTTGGTGTAGTAGTCGTAGGGCGTGCGGCCGGGGATGAACAGCAGCGCCGTATAGGTGGCCGTGCCCTCGGTACGGCTGGTGATGACGCGCAGCGGGTCGGTGTAGTCCATGAACTTGGACTTGTAGAACTCGTTGTAATCCTCGTCCTTGACCTCGCTCTTGGCGCGCTTCCAGATCGGCACCATGCTGTTGAGGGTCTCGAGCTCGGTGTAGGTCTCGTACTCGGGTTTGTAGTCGTCGCCGGCATCCTCCGGTTTGGGTTTCTGGCGGGACTTTTCGCGGTACATCGTGATGGGGAAATGGATGTAGTCGCTGTATTTTTTGACAAGCCCGGCCAGCGTGTACTCGTCGAGGTAGTCGCTGTAATGCTCGGTGTCGGTATCTTCTTTGAGCACCAGGATGACCTCGGTGCCGACGTCGTCCTTGTCGGCCTCGGTCAAGGTATAGCCCTCGACGCCCTTGGACTCCCACTTCCAGGCGGTGTCTGCGCCCTGCGCGCGGGAAATAACGGTGACTTTGGATGCCACCATGAACGCCGAGTAGAAGCCGACGCCGAACTGGCCGATGATGTCGATGTTATCGCTCTGGTTTTCGGTCTTGAAATCCAGCGAGCCGGAGCGCGCGATGGTGCCGAGGTTCTTTTCGAGCTCCTCTTTGCTCATGCCGATGCCGTTGTCGCGGATGGTCAGCGTGCGGCTGTCTTTGTCGGGCTGGATGTGGATGTGCAAATCATCCTTGCCGATGCCCATGGAGGTATCGGTCAAGCTCATGAAATAGCGCTTGTCGCAGGCGTCCGACGCGTTGGAGATCAGCTCGCGCAGAAAGATCTCGCGGTTGGTGTAGATAGAATTGATCATCAGGTCGAGCAGTTTTTTGCTCTCGGCCTTAAATTGACGCATTGCCATGCAGAAAGACCTCTCTTTTGGGTAAATTAGCACTCTTTTGCTTGAACTGCTAAATGTAGTTTAGCACCCTTTGCAGCAAAGTGCAAGGCCTTTCACAAAAAATTTAAAAAGCGCGGTTTCCCCTTTTCAAACACGCCGAATTGGGGTATGCTGTAGCTAAAGACCTTTTGCGAAAAGGATGGGATGCAACGATGTCGAAATACGGCGACAAAGCCTACGAGGCATTTTTTAAAGGGTACAACTGCAGCCAGTGCGTGGCGCTGGCGTTCGCCGCCGAGATGGGCCTGACCGAGGAACAGGCGCTGAAACTTTCCTCCGGCTTTGGCGGCGGCATGGGCCGCATGCGGGAGGTATGCGGCGCGTTTTCGGGCGCGGTGCTGGTGCTGGGCGCGCTGTACGGCAACACCGACCCGGCGCTGAAAACGCAGACCTATACCGAGGTGCAGGCCCTGGCCGCGCAGTACCGCGCGCGCAACGGCGGGGGCAGCATCGTCTGCCGCGAGCTGCTGGGCCTGAAACAGGCCGAGGGCAGCCCCGTGGCCAGCCCCCGCACGGCCGACTACTACAAAAAGCGTCCCTGCCCCGAACTGGTGCGCCTGGCCGCCGACTTGATGGCCGAATACATAGAACAGCACCCGCGCCCGGCCGCTGACGCCGGCCAAGAGAAGGGAGACGCCCCGGCATGAAGATCTTTTTTTACGCGCTGCGCCCGTTTGATGAGCTGCCCTACTGCGAGCCCAACCGCCAAAAGTACGGCATCGACTATGCCTGGACGGCCGAGACGCCGAACCCCGGCAACCTGCAGCTGGCCGAAGGCTGCGACGCCGTGAGCACCAACCCCTGCGAGGTCCGGCCCGAATACCTGGAAGCCTTTGCCCGCATGGGCGTCAAGTACCTGCCCTGCCGCAGCATAGGCTACGACCACCTGCCGCTGGACGCCGCCAAACGCCTGGGCCTGCGCGTGAGCCACAGCCACTACCCGCCCGAGGGTGTGGCCAACTACGCCATTATGCTGATGTTGATGGCTACGCGCAAGATGAACCAGATCATGCTGCGCGCCGCCGTGCAGGACTACTCGCTGCCCGGCAAGATGGGGCGCGACCTTTCGGGGTGCACGGTGGGCGTGGTCGGCACCGGCAAGATCGGCAGCACGGTCATCCGGCATCTGAGCGCGTTCGGCTGCAAGCTGCTGGCCTACGACCTGTACCCCAACGACGCCGTGCGCGCCTGGGCCGACTATGTGCCGCTGGCGGAACTGTACGCGCGCAGCGACGTGATCACGCTGCACCTGAACGCCACGCCGGAGAACCACCACCTGATCGACGCGGCGGCCATTGCCCAAATGAAGGACGGCGTGCTGCTGGTGAACACGGCGCGCGGGACGCTGATCGACCCGCAGGCGCTGGTAGAAGGCCTGGAAAGCGGCAAGATCGGCGGCGCCGGGCTGGACGTGGTAGAGGACGAAGCCGGCCTTTGCTACTATGACCGCCGCGGCGAAGCGCTGGCAAACCGCGAGCTGAACCTGCTGCGCAGTTTCCCCAACGTCATCGTCAGCCCGCACACGGCGTTTTACACCGACGTCAACGTGGCCAGCATGGTGGAAAGCGCCTTTGAGGCGACGGCCGCCTTTGCCGCCGGCCGCCCCTGCCCCTGCGAGGTGCCGCTGTGAGGGTGGAGCCCGGCCGCGCCGGCGAGACCTGGACGCTGGGGCCCGCCCTGACCCCGGGCGAGCCGTTCCCCTTCATCTGCGCGGGGTGCGGCAGCTGCTGCCGGGGCCGCCGCGACCTGGTGCTTTCAGGGTATGACCTCTACCGCATCGCGCGGCGGCTGCGGCTTTCGCCGCGCATCGCCGCGCACGCCTTCTGCAAAGAGTACATCGCCCCGCAAAGCCTGCTGCCCGCCCTGTGTTTAACGCCCGACCCCCAGACCGGCGACTGCCGCTTTTTGGAGGGCGGGGCCTGCGCCGTCCACGAGGCGCGGCCGCTGGCCTGCGCGCTGTACCCGCTGGGGCAAAGCATCGACCCGGCGGCCGGCACGGCCGAGTACCGCGCCCAGCTGCCGCTGTGCGGCGTGCAGGCCGGCGGGCGCACGCTGCGCGACTACCTGCGGGACGCCGGCATCGACGAGCGCACCGGCATCGACGTGCGCTGGGCCGCCGTCTGCACCGGGCTTTCGCAGCGGCTGCACGCCGCGGGCGGCGAAACGCACCCGCATTTCCGTACGGCGGTGCGGCGCATCGCCCGCGCGCTGTACTGGGACTATGCGCTGGGGGATACATTTTACCCGCAGTTCCAGCAAAACACCGCGGCCTTGCTGCCGCTGCTGGACCGGCTGCTGGCGAGCCCGTGACTTTGCCAAAAAAGACCGCTCTGCCTCGAGAGGGGCAGGGCGGTTTTTGTGTGTCAGCCTTGCAGCGGCAGCGTCAGGTCCACGCGCGCGCCGCGGGGCGTGTTCTGGCCAAATTCTGCGCGGCCGCCGTGGGCCTGCACGATCTGCTCAACGACATGCAGCCCCAGGATGTGGGGCGGTTCCTCCCCTTGTGGGGCGCCGTGCAGCGCCGCCAGCACGGCGGGCGGGTAGCCGGCGCCGTCGTCGGCCAGCGTGATGCGCAGTGTCTGCCCCTGCACGCACGCCTGCACGGTGCAGTGTACGGGGCCAGGGTTGTGGCGCACACTGTTGCCCAGGATGTTTTCCACTGCGCGGCCCAGCAGCGCCGCGTCGGCCTGCAAAGCGGCGTGCTCGGCCTCGGGGGCCAGGTCCAGCGTCACTTCACAGCGCTGCGCCAGCGGGCCGTTGCAGAAATCCGCCGCCAGGCCGCGCAGCAGCGGCCCGGCAAAGACCGGCCGGCGGCGCAGCGGCTGCGCGCCGTATTGCAGTTTGCTGGTGAGGTTGAGGTCCTCGATGAGGGCGCGGATGCGCTCGCTCTGGGTGCAGATGCCGTCGGCTTTCTGCCGGGCGGCGTCGGGCAGGGCGGCGTCGCGGGCCAGCTGCTCGCCCCAGCCTAAAATCAGAGAGAGGGGCGTGCGGATGTCGTGGCTGACGCCGGCGATCCACTGGGTGCGGGCGGCATCGCGCTGCGCAATGATGGCGTTGCGGCGGCGCAGCTGTTCGCTGGTCTCGTTCAGGCGGCGGGCGAGCTCGCCGGTAAAGCCGGTGGTGGGCAGGTCCACGGTGCCGCCGCGGGCCAGCACGTCCAGCCCGTCGGCCACCGTCTGCAGCGAGCGCGTGCTGCGCCAGCTGACCAGCAGGCAGCACGCCAAGATCAGCGCCAGGACCCCTGCCAGCACCCGGCCGCCGTTGGCAAACAGCCCGCGCAAAAGGTCGGGGTCGCTGTAGAAATTGTAGCGGGCGATGCTGTCTTTGGGCATGCCCAGCACCAGCAGGCCGTAGCCGCGGATCTGGCAAAAGACCGGGTAGTCCGCCAGGTACCACCGCGTAAAGGAGGCGATCTGCGTGGCGGTGTAGGGGTGGTCGAGCTCGGCGGGCAGCTGGTAGCGCCAGCGCACCTGGCCGGCATCGTCCAGCACCATGGCCCAGACATAGCCGTCCAGCCAGACTTCGGCAGACTGGGTGTCAAAGGTGAACCGCCCGGCCGCGTCGCACTGCAGATGGTCGGCGACCATCGAACTGTTGTAGCGGAAGGTTGCGGCCTGTTTGGTGCCGTACTGGTACCCCAGGGCGATGAGCGCCGCCACGCCCAGCGCCAGCAGCAGCAAAATGGTAAGCGCCGTGGCCAGCACGTAGCGGCGCACGACGCGGGCAAAGGTTTTCATGGCGTATCCTCCCCCGCCAGCTTGTAGCCGATGCCGCGCACCGTGAGCAGGTAGCGCGGTTTGCTGGCGTTGTCCTCGATCTTTTCGCGCAGGTGGCGGATATGGACGCCCAGGGTGTTCTCGCCGCCAAAATAGTCCTGCCCCCAGACGGACTCAAACAGCGCGTCGTAGGTGACGATGTGGCCGCGGTTTTCGGCCAGTTTTTGCAGCAGCGCGCGCTCGGTGGCCGTCAAGGGCAGTGTGCGCCCGTCCGGCAGGCGCACCAGCGCGTCGGCCAGTTCCACCGTGCGGGCGCCCAGCGCCAGGCGGCCGGCCGCGCCGCGCTGCAGCTCGGCCCGGTAGGCGCGCTGCAAGATGTGCTGTACGCGCAGCAGCAGTTCCTGCATCAAAAACGGCTTGGTCAGGTAGTCGTCGGCGCCCAGGCCCAGCCCGAACAGGCGGTCGGCGTCGGCGTCCCGGGCCGAGAGGAACAGCGCCGGCACGTCGGCCTGGGCGCGCAGCTGGCGGAACAGCGCAAATCCGTCGCCGTCGGGCAGGTTGATGTCCAAAATCATCAGTTCGGGGCGGGCGGCGGCAAAAGCCGCGCGGGCCTGCGCGCAGTTTTGCGCGGTGGCGATGGTTTGGTAGCCCGCCGCGCGCAGATGCTCGCACAGCAAGGCCAGCAGGTCCGGCGTGTCGTCCACCAGCAGCAGTTTGGCGTCATAAATCGTTTGCATGGGGTCTCCCCTTTCCTTTGGTTTGTATTGTACCACACCGCCCCGCCCGCGCGCCATGCGGCGGCTGCAAATTTAAGGCAAAATTAAGGCGGGCTTTGGGGTGGTTTAAGCGGGCGGGTGTAACATACAAGCGTCCGAAGAGAAAACGAACCAAAGGAGTGGACGCTATGCAAACTGTGATCGAAACGCAAGAACTTTGCAAGGTATACGGCCAGCGCCGCGCCGTGGACGGCGTGGAACTGCACGTGCCGGAGGGCTGCGTGTACGGCTTTATCGGCCCCAACGGCGCGGGCAAAAGCACGACGATGAAGATGCTGCTGGGCCTGGTGCACCCCACGGCGGGGCGCGTATGCCTGCTGGGGCAGCCGATGACCGAGCAGAACCGCCTGGCGCTGCTGCGCCAGACCGGCAGTTTGATCGAGTCGCCGTCCGGTTACCCGCACCTGACCGGCGAGGAAAATCTGCAGGTCGTGGCCGATTTGAAAGGCGTGCCGCGCAAGGACATCGACCGCGTGCTGGAGGTCGTGGACCTGGCCGGGGACCGCCGCCGCAAGGTGGGGCAGTATTCGCTGGGCATGCGCCAGCGGCTGGGCATCGCCATGGCGCTGCTGGGCAGCCCGCGGCTGCTGATCCTGGACGAGCCGACCAACGGCCTGGACCCCGCCGGCATCCAGGAGATGCGCGATCTGCTGGTGCACATGCCGGAACGCACCGGCGCGACGGTGTTGGTATCAAGCCACCTGCTGGGCGAGATGGAACAGATGGCCGAACAGGTGGGCATCATCGACCACGGCAAAATGCTGTTTGAGGGCCCGCTGCAGGCTTTGCAGCGCCACAGCCGCGGCAGTTACCGCCTGCGCGTATTGCAGCCGCAAAAGGCCGTGCCCGCCCTGCAGGCGCGCGGCGTGCCCGCCAAGTTCGCAAAAGGCGCGCTGACGCTGCCGCCGCTGCCCGACGCCGCGCTGGCCGCCGCCGTGCAGGCCGTGGCCGACGCCGGGGCCGGCGTGGTGGAGCTGACCGCGCACACCAGATCGCTGGAAGAAATTTTCCTGAGCCTGACCCAGACACGGGAGGTGAAGTGAGATGCCGCGTGCCCTGCATGCCGAACTGCAAAAAGCGCACCGCCGCCACGACCTGGCGGTCTGCCTGCTGGTGCCGCTGGTGATCTTGGTGTGGGTCGGCTACTCGGCCCCCGAGGTGGACAGCAGCACCATACACCCTTTCAGCGCGCTGTTTTACATGGGCCCCACCATCGACGCCATCTTAATGCCCATCGGCATGGCGGTGCTGGCCACCCGCCTGTGGGATGTGGAGGAAAAAGGCGATTTCCCCAAATTGCTGTACACGCTGCAAAGCCGCCGCAGCCTGTTTGCCGCCAAAGCGGTGCTGGGCTTTGGCGAGGTGCTGCTCATCGCCGTGCTGGAGACCGCCATTTTGCTGGCGCTGGGCTGGTGGAAGGGCTACCCCGACGCCCTGCCGGCTGCGCACATCCTCTACCACTTTGTATGTACGCTGGCGGTCTGCGTGATGCTGTTTGCGTCGGAACTGCTGCTGGCCGTATTGCTGGCAAACCCGCTGCCCGCGCTGTGCGTCGGCGTGACGGGCGCGCTGGTGGGGCTGTTCTCGGGCTTTATGCCGCCCATCGTCAGCCTGTTTGTGCCGTGGGGGTATTTTATCCCGTTGAGTTCGTTTGTGCTGGCCAGCTGGGACGCCGATACCCGCATCGCCGTCTACGGCATGCGGGCGTTCCGCCCGCTGCTGCTTGCGTGGGTGGTGGTGCTGGCGGCCGCGTTCTTTGCGTTTGCCTGGCGCGCCGTGCGCGAAAAGGAGGTATGAGCCATGTTTTTGCGCTGTTTCCGGGCGGAGGACCGTAAACTGCACGCTTCGCCGATCTGGATCTTGTTTTTTCTGCTGCCGGTCATCTCGGCCGTGTACGGCACCTTCAACTACCTGCAAAACCTTGGCATTTTGCAGGACCAATGGTACAGCCTGTGGACGCAGCACACGCTGTTTTACGCGCTGTTCTTTTACCCGGTGCTGGTGGGCGTCTATGCCGCCTACCTGTGGCGGCTGGAACACCGCGGCCACAACTGGAACCTGATCATGGCGGCGCCGGTGCGGCCGCTGGCGCTGTTTTTGGCCAAATACGTCGTCGTGCTCAAGCTGGTTTTGCTGACGCAGCTGCTGGTGTTTGGGCTGTATGTACTGTGCGGCAAGGCGTTTGCGCACCTGCCCGGCTGGCCGCCGGTAGAGACCCTTCTGTTTTTGCTGCGCGGGCTGGTGGGCGGCCAGTGCGTCATCGCCTTGCAGCTGGTGCTCTCGATGCTGATCCGCAGTTTTGCAGTGCCGGTATTTATCGGTTTGGCGGGCGGCGTGGCCGGTATGCTTTGCGCCAGCAAAGGCGCGGGGCTGGCGTTCCCCTACGCGCTGATGCAGGTGGGCATGAACGCCAACAAGAGCGAGGACCTGCTGGCCGGGCAGTACGGCGGGTTTTTGCTGGCTTCGGCCTTGTGGCTGGCGCTGTTTTTGGTGCTGGCGCACCTGCTGCTGACGCGGCGGGACGTGCGCGCCTGAACTTTGGGCATTGCGCAGGCGGGCCGGGCGCGGTATAATAGAGCCAACAAACCAAGGGAGGCCGTGCCATGACCGCCAACGCCGCTGATTTTGCCGGGCCCGCCTGCGGGCGCCGGTATGAGAAAGAACTGGAAACGCATTTCCGCGACTGCCTGCTGTTTTACCTGGACGGGCGCATCCGCTTTGAGCGCTACTGCTACGGCGAAGCCGCCTGCCTGGTGTTCAGCGTGTGGGCGCACGGCTTTGACGCCGACGGCAGCATCCTGTGGGACAAAGAGCCGGAATTTGAGAGCCAGCGCACCGCCCTGCCCCGCGTATTGACCGACGTGCAGAACGACGGCGACGCTTTGCAGTTTGACGGCGCGCGCAAGCGTTATGTCAAGACCGAACAATTTGCCGAGGATAAGCCCAACGGTTACGGCGCACTGAAGGTGTTCTGGCTCAAACAGCGCCGCAAAAAGCAGGCATAACGCCGCGCAGGCCGGGGCCTGCATAACATACGCAAACGGGCCTGCTGCAAAATGGCCCGCGCCCAAGATCATGCACCAAAATCGACCCGCAGAAGAAGCCCAAACGGCTTCCTTTGCGGGTCGATCCGTCTTGTTGTGCCTGCCTTTTTGTGCAAACTGCCATTGCATTTTCATTTTGCAGCGCGCCCGTTTTTTTGCCCCGGCAAGCCCGCTGCGGTTACGCGCGGTTTTTTATTCTTCCACAAGGCGGACGCTGCCGCCCTGCGTCTCGACCCGGAACAGCGTCTTGTCCCGGATCGCCTGCGGGTCTGCAAACAGGGCGCCGTACCCTTCCACAAACTGTGCGTCGGCATGGTAGATATACAGGTGGGTATCCTCTTGCAGCGCCTGTGCGAACGCTTCCACGCTCAGATTTTGGGTCCAGACGTCCCCCTCGTCATACGGCGGGCCTAAGCTCCAGGCCCGGGTGGCGGATTTGACCGGCGTAAAAGCATAGCAGTGGATGGTATAATCGAATCCGTTATCCTGCTGGCAGAGGATATAGACGCGGTCAGTTTGCGCGTCCAGCTTATCCAGTACCTGCTGCGGGACTTCGCGCTGACGGCGCAGCTCGATACTGGCTGCAGCCGACTGCTGCTGCGACACGGTGAGCGCCCGCAGACCGGAACGATCCACCGCGAGCAGCAAAAATGCCAACACGACATAGCAAACACCGCCCGGTACACGCCCGCTTTGGGAAAACCTGTCCACCAGCAGCCCGCTCAAAAAGGCAAACATAGCCGTTAGATAGGTACTGAGATACCGGTCAAAGGACGCCAGGCGTTCGGCCTCATAGGCCGTAAATGTAAACAGGTACAACAGCAGCAGAGACAGCGCGTACACCGCATAACCGGTCGCCACCCCCAGCAGGCACAGCGCATACCGCTTTTGCGCCCTGCGTTCGCGCCGCAGCAGCGCAAGCACAACCGCCCCGCACGCAAGAAACAGCACGCCCCAGCCAACAGCGGAAAAACGGAGGGTATCCCCAAACGCATACTGCGCCGGATCCAGCACCGCATGTGCAAAATTGCGGATAGTGCTTTTTTGGTATTCTTCCCCCCGCCCGGTCAGCAGCCCCCAAACATTTTGCAGGGTAAGGTTGCTTGTGCTCCACGCTTCCTGGGTATCGGTCAGCCGCAAGTACAGGTCCCAAGAATATTTTCCAGCCAGCACCGCCGCAAAAGGAAGGCAACCCCAAACCAGCTTTTTGCGGCCCGGCCAATCCTTTTGGAGCAACATGATTTCCACCGTCAGCACCAGCACCGCGATCAACGCCAAGCCTGTGCCGGACGCTTTGACCAGCGGCAGCACAAAACATGCCGCGCACAAAAGCAGCAAATCCGACGGACGGCGCTCCTCAGCGAAAGCGACAAACAAAACGTAAGCCAGGATGATCCCCAAAAGTGTGTCAACGTAGATCGTTGTCAAGGCCGCGGCATTGAACATACACGGCAAAAGCAACACCGAAGCCGTCACCGCCAAAATGCGGCCCACGTTTTTCCATTGCAGGCTTCGCAGCCAGGGTAGTAGCAACGCAAACAAGAAAAGGCCTGCACTGCGGAAGGTGTCACTTTCCTGAAACGTACCGGAAAGTTTACACCAGAAATAGGCAAACAGCGAGGCAGCCGGCGGATAACCGCGGAATGTCGTAGTAGCCTGGGCAACATTGCCCAGGCGGTCCAAGCTGTACATGTTTTTGATGACGAGCCCCCAGTGGGAAAACTCGTCCCATTCCGAGAACATCCGCCCCCTGTGGCCAAACCAGACCAGCGCTAAAAAAGCACAGAACACCAGCAACCCCGGCGTTAGGACAAGACTGTGCACAGCCGGTCTGTTCTGCCACGCTTTAACAGCGAGGAGCGCCAGCGTCGCCGCCGCCAGCACGAGGACCGCTATAAACCCGGCCTGCAAGTTTCCCAAAAGCCCACTGATATACAAGACGGCAATGATGCCAAAAATGGAAAGGGGAAACAGTTCTTCGATCCTTCTTTGCAGCAACAGGGCAAGCGCCCCGGAAAAGCAGATCAGGACCCCGCCCGCCAGCAATGTACTCATCAGGTTCAGCGCTCCTCTTTCCGGCCTTTAAACACCCAGTTTTGCTGCACCTTAAAACTCAGCAAAAACAAAACGGTATCGACCAGCATTTTGATAACAGACTCGTTCAAAAGCGGCACAAGGCTGTACAGCTTTGTGACAAAAAAGGCAGAGCACAGCATCTGCACCGCCGCCAAGGTATAATACTTTGGCAGCGCATACCGGTTTTTCCCGCGGTCTTGGAATACGGTTTTTTTATTGAGCAGGTAGTTGACCGCCGAAGAAATCAGGCGTGCCAACACCGTTGCCGCTAAAATGTACAAACCTGGTAGCACCGGTTTAAGCAGAGCGGTGAACGCCGTGAAAAAGAGGATATCGACAACAAACGAGGACAGCGACGACGCAATAAACTTAAAAAACACCGAGTAAATGCGGATTGAATCCAACAGTGGATTAAAGTGAGAGGAGGCGTTTTCTTCCAGATAAACGGTCGCGATAGGGACTTCTACGATTTGAACACCGTATTGCTTGCAGTCGATCAGCATATTCATCTCGTACTCAAACCGTTCCCCTACAGTTGCCAGGAACTTCCGCACCAGCGCCGTCGGGATCGCACGCAATCCAGTTTGGGTGTCTGACACCTTGACACCGCAAAGGGCGCTGAAGACATGCCGGGTAAGGATATTGCCGAATTTGCTGCGCAGCGGCACGTTGGCGCTGCCAAAATCTCGGCAGCCCATCGTCAGCTTGTCCCGATTGGCCCACAGCGACGCCGCGCAAGCGTTGATATCATCAATCTGGTGCTGCCCATCTGCATCCACCGTCACGACACCCGCCTTATCAGCAAAGTTCTGCAAAAATTCATTGAACGCCGTCTTTAGCGCGCGCCCCTTGCCCTGGTTCACACAATGGTGCAGCACGCAGCATCCATACTGCTGCTGCGCAGCGCAAAAAATCGCGTCGTATTCCGGAGCGCTGCCGTCGTTCACCAAAATGATATGCGTATAACCGCTTTGCCGCAAGCGGCCCAATAGATCCAGCAGCTTTTGATCCGGATCAAGCGCCGGGATTGCGATCACGATTTGTTTTTTGTCAAATGCCATTCTGGTTTCTCCTGTTTCAATAGGTTTCTGGCCCTTGCGCAGGCGTCAAGCAAAATGCGCTGTCCCAGACCTTATATCGGCGCACAGCCCTTAGGCGGTTTCGGCCGGTGTCATCCATTTCATTATAGTGTATCTGCTTATCGTATCGCAATAGATTTTCGTGATTTTGCAAAAATTCAATTACTGGAAGAAGCCGGCGCCTTGCACGGATAACGCGCTGCGCTTTGTCGGCGCCCCGGCCTGCCCCGTTTGTGCAGGCGCTGTGCATAACCCGCCCCCGGCGCGCCTATACTGGTGGACGGGAGGGATGCCATTTTGAATCCGTTTACAGAAAAGCCTGACAAAAACACCCCGCTGTTCGTCGACTGGGAAGCCCTGTGGGTGGAGCCGTACGACAAACACGAAGTCGACCCGTACACCCGCACCCGCATCATTTTGATGACGGGCACCGAGTTTGAGAACGTGTGGTTCGGCCACCAGTTTTCGCGCTGTGTGCGGGACAACGACCTGCGCCGCCGCCTGGCGGTGCTGCGCCGCAGCGAGCAGCAGCAGCAAAAACTGCTGACGCACTTGAAACCGGCCGACGAGACCGCGCTGGAGCACACCATCGGCTACGAGCAGCTGGCCACCGACCTGACGGCCCACCTGGCCGCGCGGGTGGAAAGCCCCGACGTCAAAAATGCGCTGGATTTTGCGCTGCTGGAAGATTTTGACCACCTGTACCGCTACGCCGACTACCTGGACGCCACGACCGGCGAAAAGGCCGAGGAGCTTGTGGGCCGCTATACCGAGATCATGCCCGGGCGGCCCACCATCGCCCACCACCGCCACCCCGACGACACCATCCGCCGCCCGATGCTGGCCAAAAAGCCGGCAACCATCGACGTGCTGGCGGCCAACGTCATCACGGCGGCCGAGCAGCAGACGATGAACTATTATATGAACACCGCCGCGCTGTGGCCCGACGAGACCGGCCGCCGCCTGTACCAGGAGATCGGCATGGTGGAGGAGCAGCACGTCACGCAGTACGGCAGCCTGCTGGACCCGCGCATGACGCCGCTGCAAAACCTGCTGGTGCACCAGTATGTTGAGTGCTGGCTGTACTGGAGCTGCGCCGAGACCGAGACCGACCGCCGCATCCGCAAAGTATGGCAGCGGCTGCTGGCGCAGGAGCTGCTGCACCTGCACCTGGCGCATGACCTGCTGCGCGAGTACGAGGGCAAGGAATGGCAGCAGGTGTTGCCGGACGCCGACTTCCCCGCCCCGCTGCGGCTGGAGAGCAACATCGACTACGTGCGCGAGGTGCTGGCCAACACCGCGTACAACACCGCCGTGCGCGAGGACTACGCCGACACGCGCGAGCTGGCGAAGCACGACACCTTTGCCGAGTACCAGCACACCGTGAACACCCCGCAGAAAAACGTGATGAGCCATGCGTTTTTGCAGCAGTATATCGGGGAGCACGGGCAGGACTACCGCTTTGAGACCGCGCCCCACCCCGTGGAAGCGCTGCAAGACCGTACCAAAGACAACGTGAGCGTGGGGCGCATGGGCAAAGCGAAATAATGCCGGTTTTATAGCATCCGTAACAAACAGCCGCCGCGCAAAAGCGCGGCGGCTGTTTGTGCAGGGGCTTGCCTGCCCGTTTTATACGGTTTTGCCCGCGATCAGGTCGGGGTAGTTCTTTTCGGCAAGGGCATAGGCTTCGCGGTCAAACACGACGAGCCAAACATCCATCGCCTGCGTTTGCAAAAAGGCGCGGATGGTGTCGACGGCCACCTGCAGCGCCTGGGCCTTGGGGTAGCCGTACACCCCGGCCGAGATCAGCGGGAACGCGACGCTGCGGCAGCCGTGCGCCGCGGCCAGTTCCAGCGAAGTGCGGTAGGCCGAGGTCAGCAGTGCTTGCTCACCACGTTGGCCGCCATACCAGACCGGCCCCACCGTGTGGATGACATACCGTGCGGGCAGGCGGTACCCCTTGGTGATCTTGGCCTGGCCGGTGCGGCAGCCGCCCAGCGTGCGGCATTCTGCCAGCAGCTGCGGCCCGGCCGCGCGGTGGATGGCGCCATCGACGCCCCCGCCGCCCAGCAAACTCTCGTTGGCGGCGTTGACGATGGCGTCCACCGGCATGGTGGTGATATCGCTGCGGACGATCTGCAACGGCATACAAACACCTCCCTGTACTGCGCAGTTCTTGCGGAACCTTTGTTTTCTTAATGTCGCTCGCGCTTGGTTTAATCTCATCATACCACGAACGCCCGGCGCTGGCAAATGGAAAACCACCGCACATTTTCCAGCGCGCCCATTCCCCGGCAAAGCGCCCCGTGGTATAATGAGATAGTATCTTTTACAGGAGGCTCCTATGAAAAACGAAGCGGTTTTCGCCATGAAATTTGCCAAGGTCTTTCCGCTACTGGTCGCCAAAGCCGAGCGCAAGGGCCGCACCCGGGAGGAAGTGTATGCCGTTACCACCTGGCTTACCGGCTACGCGGCCGCCGACCTGGACCGCTTTTTGCAAAGCGACCTTGCCTACGGCGACTTTTTCCGGAATGCGCCCCATCTCCACGAAAACCGCCGCCTGATCTGCGGCAGCGTTTGCGGCGTGAAGGTGGAGGCAATCGAGGACCCGCTGTTGCGGGAGATCCGTTACCTGGACAAACTGGTAGACGAGTTGGCGAAAGGCAAACCGCTGGACAAAGTTCTGCGCGCATGAAGGCCTGCGGGCACAAACGCCCCCTGGCGCAAGCCATACAAAACGGCCTTTCTGCCCGCCCCGGAGGTGAACCCCTTTGATCGTCAGTGCCAGCCGGCGGACTGATATCCCCGCCTATTATCCCGACTGGTTTTGCAACCGTGTCCGGGCAGGCTATGTCTGCGTGCGCAACCCCATGAATTTCCACCAGGTCAGCCGCATTTCCCTGTCGCCCGATGTGGTGGACGGCATCGTGTTCTGGACCAAGGACCCGCTGCCGCTGCTGCCCCGGCTGGAGGAACTGCGGGCATACCCGTTCTATTTCCAGTTCACCCTGACCCCCTACGGGCCGGATGTGGAGCCGGGCGTGCCGGATAAAAACAGCGTGATCCTGCCGGCGTTTCAGGCGCTTTCCCGCAAAATCGGGCCGGAACGGGTCATCTGGCGGTACGACCCCATTTTGTTCACGGCCCGGTACACCAAGGAATACCACCTGGCCGCTTTCAGCGCGCTGGCGCAGCGGTTGGAGGGGTACACCCGCAAGTGCATCATCAGCTTTGTGGACCTGTACCGCAACACCTGCGCCAACCTGGACGGCCTGGGGTTTGCCCCACTTACGGAAAAAGAAATAACAGAACTGGCCCGGCGGTTGGCCGATATTGCAGGCCAACACCACCTTGTGCTGGAAACCTGTGCAGAACAACTTGACTTGGCAGCATACGGCATTGCCCATGGCCACTGTATTGACCGCACCTTGCTGGAACAGATTGCCGGGTGCCGCCTGGCGCTGGACAAGGACAATAACCAGCGGCCGGAATGCGGCTGCATGGCCAGCGTCGACATCGGCATGTACGATACCTGCCGCCACGGCTGCAAGTACTGTTACGCTACGCACAGCTTGAAAACCGCGGCGCGCAACGCCGCAGCCCACGACCCGAACGCGCCGCTGCTTTGTGGGCAGCTTATGCCGGAGGACGTGGTGAAGGAGCGGGCGGTGCAGTCCTGCAAAGAGGCGCAGCTGTGGTTGTATTGAGCGTGCTGCGCGCCGCGCGTGCAGCATTTGGCGCGCCCGGTGGCGAAGCAAAAATTTCCTTGCGGCTGAAATCGGCCGCAGGGGGATCGGCGTATTACGGGTAGGATGCCCAAATCCATATCACGCCATCGACCTGGGCGTGTCACGCTGTTACGCGCTTTTGGGAACGCTTGCGCATTCTTTATCGCCCATCTGCGCATACCGTTCCGTTTTGGTTGGCATGGGGTTCTGCCCCCTTTTGCTTTTGGAAACGGAAAGAAAAGCAGGAAACCGTTTTGATTTCCTGCTCGGTGGTGCTGCCGGTGGACGGCGGATATTCCTGTTCCGGCGGCTTATTCGTCAGACAATGCGGAGATTTTCCGGTCGACCAAACCGAACGTCATCCATTCCTTTTTCGTATAGCTGCCGTATCTTGAACCGCTTTCGGAAACCAATCCGCATTCGCATGATCCAAGGGGATCACCAACTCTTGGATCTTATCTTCTTTGGTCGGTCGCTTTATGTCTTTTGGCAAATAATCCAGCCCGACTTCTCGCAAGCTCATAACACTATGGTGGATCCACCCGACCGCCTGTCCATCACAGTACAGGCAATAGCAGCCAAACATCTTTTTCACTTCGACATTCAAGCCTTTGAGATGATCCAACCACTCTTGAACTGTATTCTCCAATTCATACGCCATTTGAACGCCTCCTCAAAAGATAATTTGTAGCTGGCTTTATCCTATTTCATGTATCGGGAAAGGCCTCGCTGGATTTTGCAACCCGTACCGCCCAGGAACAACAACCGGTTCCGTTGCCAAACTATGGTTCCCTGTTCAGCACCGCAGCAATGATCTCTGGCGCATCCTTGTTCATTTCGTGGCCTGCGCCGGGGACGATCTGCAGGGTCGCGCGGGGAAGCAGCTCGCTTAACTTTTTTGACGCTTTCAGGTTGGCGCTGTCTTTTTCGCCGCACAAAACCATCACGGGACAGGTGACCCTGCTTACTTGTGATGTGAGATCCAACGACCGCATCGAGTGGGACAGCCGAATCACATCGCTTTTGGACAGCCCCATGCCGTCAAAACGCTTGCCGGGCATACAGCGGAACAGAAAATTTTGAAAATCGATCAGGAAGGTCGGCACTTTGTATTGTGCGGCGATCAAGACCAACGATGCCACGTTATCCCCATGGCGGATCGTGAGATCGAGGGCAAGCAGCGCCCCTAACGACAGGCCGCAAATACAAAGCGGCTCCGCCGTATTGGCATACCGCCGTTCCAGGTCCGCCAAAATGCAGGCGTAGGAGATTTCATCCCCGGTCGCAGAAAAAAGCTCCGGGCAATCGACCTCGGAAGTTGAAAGTTGACGGGCTACCTCTTTCCAGTCCTGCGCTGTTTGCCCCAGACCGTGTAAAAGAACGGTTTTCATTTTTTCCGCCTCCCCTTTCTGATGATGCTGCAAAGTCTGGCCAGACTGTACCCTTATTTTTATTTTATCATAAAATGTATTTTTGAAAACAGGATTCTCTTTTTGCGTTGTTATAATAATTTGTCTTAACAGCCCAAACCGCAACAAAAACCCCCCCGCACATTGCCCGATCGGGAATGTGCGGGGGGTTGGCGGTTAAATCGTGACCTCCACGGTCAGTTCCTGCCCTTTTGACGGCTTTATGCCGCAGCCATGGGATCGATAGAAGGTTTTCGCTTCGTCAGATCCGATGGTGCATGACAGAACGCTTACTTGCGGGGGTTCTTGATGGCAGCCTGTCCTGTGCCAATCCCGCCGCCGAAATGTCCCCATTCAGCCGACCATTCCTGTTGATCAGAAAGGTCTGGCGGGAAGCCCCGGGGGGCGGCCAGGCCCCCCGGTATAAATTGCTTTCCAATGTAATGCGCGGATATTCCTTCCGCCCGTTGACCTCGCAGACCAGCGTCTGCGGTTCGGGCGCCAGATCCAGCACCCAGGCGAACCGCGTATCGTCGATGGGTGTGATGCGGCGGACAAAGTTCTGGATGAACCACTCGCTCACCATACCGTCGGTGAAATCCACCGCTTCGCAGAGGCTGGCCTCGATGGCGTCCATGTCCAGCGCCTTGTGATCTCCCTGCTTGGCCAGCAGTTCCGCTTTCTCCTTGTTGACCCGCTGCTGCTGGACGCCGATCTCGTTGCTCTGCTCCACAAACTGGCTCAGGGTGATTTGGTTGGACGCCTTCATCATGATCAGATTGTCCAGCCGTTTGTTCAGGGCGTCCATCCGCTTGTCCAGCGCCTTTAACTTGTCCGGGTCGGCGCTTTCCTCCCGGTAGCAGGCGTTGAGCATCCGGCAGGCTTCCAGCACTGCCTCCCGCCGGTTGCCCCACACAGTCTCGAAGATTTTCCGGGCCATTAACTCCAGCTTCCATTCGGGGAAGGCTTTCAGTTCACAGATGCCCTCTGGCAAGCCGTGTTTCTTCAGATACAGGGCGGACTGCTTCTTGTGGCGGTAGCACTCAAAGCCATAGACCTGGGTTCCGTCCGCCTTGGTGTTCCACAGATACCGCCGCAGCTTGGAACCGCAGTGGCACACCAGCTTGGTGACCCAGACATTCTTGGCTACAGTGCCGCCGTACTTGCGGGGCTTGCCGTTCTCGTCCAGCAGGTTCCGTTGGCGGCTTCTGCGGATGTCGTTGCAACGGTGCCAGAGTTCCTCGTCGATGATGGGGGTGAAGTTTCCCTTTTTCAGGATGTAGGTTTCCTCGTCGTTGTTCTTCTTCCGGCTGTGCTCCAGCAAATCGGTGGTCCGGGTGCGGTTGTAGACGCAGTAGCCCATGTAGGTGGGATTGCGCAGGATGCGGGTGATCTTGCTGGAATCCCATTTCAGGCGTCCGCCGCCGTCCTTGCGGCCTTTTGCGATCAGGGCCTTGGCTACCTTGCCCAGCCCGTCGCCAGTGGCGTACTGTTCAAAGATCATCCGCACCGTCTCGGCCTGTTCCTCGTTGATGATGTAGGTCTTGTGGATCTTGTCCAGATCGTAGCCCAGAATGTTGCCGTTGCCGTATAGCGTTCCTTTCTCCCGGCTCATCTGTATCCCAGCCCGCACCCGCTCGCTGGTCTTGCGGCTTTCCTCCTGGGCCATGGTGGCCATGATGGTGAGCCGCAGCTCTCCTTCGTTGTCCATCGTCCAGATGCTGTCCGCGGCAAAGTAGACCTCCACCCCCAGCTTGCTCAGCTTCCGGGTGTAGAACAGCGTGTCCATCGTGTTGCGGGCGAAGCGGCAGACCTCGCGGGTGACCACCAGATCAAACTTGCCGCGCTCCGCATCCCGGATCATCTGCATGAAGGACGGACGCCTGGTGGCCTGCGTGCCGGTGATGCCCTCGTCCACATACTGGCCCACCACCTCCCAGTTGGGATTTCTGGCTGCCAGCTCCTGATACCAGTCCATCTGATTGTCAAGCGCCGACACCTGGGCCTCGTGTTCGGTGGAAACCCGCCCATAAAACACCACGCGGCGGGGACGGTTCCGGTATTCCTGTAAAAAGCTCATAGGATCAACCTCCTTTGGTGTACGCTCATTGTAGCGTATTGGTTTTTGTTTGAGAAATGTACAAACGGGTATTCTTCAACGCCGCTTCTTTCTCTTTTTGGCCGGGGCGGCAAGCGGCACTGCCGGGACCGGCGGATAAGTGGCCAGCACATTGTCGTAGGTGGCCTTGTTGATCTTGCCCTGCTCATACAGCCGCTGAATCAGCTTGTGGGCAATGTAGCGGGAATCAATCTGCAAACCCTCCATAGGGATTTACCTCCTTTCCATCGGGTGTGTTGGGTGTAAAGGGCGAAAATGTCCGGGGCAGCATGGCACCCTGCATGAGCAACACCGTGCTGTTCAATAGCTGGAGGGTGTAGTCCAGCTGCTCCCGGTTCTCGTCGGTGGACTGGCTGCCTGCCAGCTCTTTCAGCTGGGTTTCCATCCACTGCATCTGCCGCAGCAACAGCCGGTAATCGGCGGGCGGAAGTGCCGTGGGGGTCTTGTGGATGATGAGCAGACGAAGATACTGCTCCCGGGACAGCCCGGTGAGGGCCACGTTGTCGTTGAGCCGTGCCAGCTCTCCTTCGGTCAGTCGGACCTTCACTTCTTTGGTCCGCTGTTTGGTTTTGTTTTTCATGGGTTCTCCTTTTGGTTCGTTCGGTTGGGTAAGTATGCAACAACGCAAGAGGCAGCAGCATCGCGCCCTTTTGCATGGTTGCCTTGGTTCATGCGTTCAACTGCCAGTACCACTTGTCACCCTTGCGGATGCTGCGGATGTTCAGCCTGCCTTTGACCAGATTCACCGTCCGGTCCTGGATGCCTTTGTTCTTGAAATGTTGGATGATCTCCTGGTTGGATACAGGGCCCTTTTCCAGCAGCCGGGGCAGTTCTTCCTCCACCTGTTGTTGCTTGGTGGGGGCTTCCGTCAGACTGTCGCAGCCGTTCAAAAGAGATTCTGCGTCCTCGTCCAGCTGACGCAGCCATTCCACATGGTCGCTCAGCTCAAACAGCAGCGCCGGACCGGCAGCAGCCAGATTGCTTTTCACCGGCACCAGCACCCTCTGCGTGGGCGAACGCTGGTATCGTGTCACGGTCAGAATGGACCGCACAGCACCGGCAATGTCGATGGACCCGCTGGTGCGATACAGGGCGCTGATGCCGCTCATCTTATTCATGTGCGCCACGATGAGTACGGCGCATTTGGTGCGCTGGGCCATAGCGTACAGACTGCGGAAAGCACCCCGCACCTCGTTGGCCTGATTCATACTCACCGTGGGGCCGATGTAGGCCGAGAGTGGGTCGAGAATCAGCAACCGGGCATTCTCCTGCAGGATACTTTGCTCCAGCCGTGGATCGTCGAAGGTCAGCGCCCGCTTTTCTTCATTGATGATCTTGATGCGGGTGCAGTTGGCTCCTGCGCTTTCCAGCCTCGGTTTGATGGTGTCGGCAATGCCGTCCTCCGAGGTCTGATACAGGATGTTGATGGGCTCCCGGGTGGCTTCTTCAAAGGGAAGGCTTTCCCCTTTGGAGAGCAGCGCCGCCAGTGACAACACTGCCATCGTCTTGCCGCATCCGGGGTCACCCTGTAATATGGTGATCTTCCCATATGGGATGTAAGGATACCAAAGCCATTTCACTTCCTCTGCCTGGATATCCGCAAAACAGAGGATCTCTTGTTCATTCACAAAAGTACCTCCTTCATGAAGTTCAAATAAAAGGCCGGTCCGCCGAATCCGTTCCTGTCCGGGGGTCTCCCCAACGTCGTCTCGCTCGCTCTGCGGGGTCATGGCAAGATCGTATCTCCTTCAACGGCCGGGTATTCAGTTTTCAAGGTTCCGTGGCAACAGAATATCACGCCTTGACGCCAAAAGCTATACATGTTACGATGTTTTCATGTAAAGATGAAATTACACGTTAGTTTTAGAGCTATTACACAAATATATAGCGATAAAACGTTGCATTTGTGATGTTCTGCATTTGAGGAAAATCCATCATGTCTACAGGTTTTATCTTCCGTTTTGAGGGCGATAAGCTGCTGCAGCCCTTTTTGATCCCCCAATCCTTGTTCACGCCCAAACTTCAGGAAAACCCAACTGCTCGGGAACTGCGCCGCCAGCAGGAATTGGAAGCCAACCATATGCTGCTGGAGAATATCGAGAAGGCCAGGGTGTCGCTGGATAAAGCCCCTGAACCCGGGCCACTGGATGCCGAGTTTGAAAAGGAGCCGGATTTTGAGCCTGACGAGGGAACCTTGCTGAACCGGTTGAAGCGGTGGCGCAGCAAATTCTTTGCTGATAAGCAACACCCGGAACCAACACCGGAGGAAACTTTGGAGGCAGAGGAGCCACTTTCTGCCCAGGCAGAGCAGCCGCCCCGGCCCACATTCGTGCGCAGACAGCGTACCGGTGTAATCCATCGGTATGAACTGCTGGAACGATTGCTCAGCATGAGTCCACAGGAATACATAGACTATCTTCGGGAACATCAGAAAAACATCTGGATGGAAGAAAGCTATCCGCTGGGAATGCTGGTATTTGCTGCGCTGGATCTCCCCTGGGCGGAGCTGGCACAGGAAGCGAAAGCACTGCTGGACGCCAACCGGGATGCCGAAATGCCCATCAATCCGGATTTGTTTACCACCTCTGACTGGCGGCATTATGTGGCACCTGCTTCTTCACCAGCGCCCTCCGAAGGGGAGCTGCACACCGTGGCTGAGGGGCTGGCCCACCCGGAAAAGACACTCTACTGTCAGGTGGCAGCACTCTACAATAAGGTGCAGGATGCCTTGCAGGATTACCCGGCCATGCAGAGTATGCTGAAAGATTACTGCACCCAGGCCGCTTCTGACTTTTACTATCAGGCGGTGCGGAAGCTGAACTTTATGCCCCTCTCTCAGGAAGATCAGGACATCATGAGAGAAAACAAATTCGTAAACGTGGCGTTGCGGGAGCTGAACAGAGCCTTTGCTCTGGAAAGTGCCTCCGAGTGTATCGAGCGGTATCTGGATTCCTGGCCGGACCCCGATGCGGTGTTGGTGCGCTATGGGGATTCCGATGATCGGGAGTATTCCGCTGCCGCCTATACGATTCTCAACCGGTTGTGGGAACAGCTGAAAGGACTGTCTGATTTCCAGCCCGGTCTTGCAGATCTGGTGGAGTTCACTCTGGTGGCCGCCGACAACCATCCTGAAAAGGATGCCACCCAGTTTTTGGGCGACGCCATGCTGTTGCGGTATTCCGGCATAAAGGCCGGAGAAAAACTGTATGAGCGGCTCCACATGAAAATGCTCAGCCGATTGTCTCTGCCGGAGGAATCTCCGAAAGCCCGGAAACATCCGGATATTGCAAGCCGAAGCTACTATGTGGCGGACAATCTGGCCGAGGTTGTCATGGTGGATTTTCTGCAAATGTGTGGTCAGCATAAGACCGCCCGCAGATGCAAGCAGTGTGGAATGCTGTTTGTTCCGTTCAGTTCAGCTGCAAAGTATTGTGACCGCAAATCACCCAACGGTGGGCAGCGCACCTGCAAGGAAGTTGCCGCCGAGGAAGTGGCAAAAAGCCGCACGGTGGACCCCGCGGTGGCGCTCTACACCAAGATCGGCAACAAGCTGAACGGCAGACTCAGCCGCTTTTTGTACATGTCCGATGCCTGTCGCAAAGCTACCGTTACCCGCTGGAGGGCAGAAGTAAAGCCCCTGGTGTCGCAGGCATCGGAGCATACCGAGACCTTTGACCCAGAGGCTTTTGATAGAGAACTGTGTGCGATTTTTGATAGTATCCGGCAGGAGGAGATGAAGAAGGATCAGAGCAGGCAAAAGCTTACTGCTACGCATAGAAAGAAGAGAAAATAATGCTATTTGTTACTTCTAATCTGACGCAACGTACTCATAAGTATTTTGAATTCTCTCCTGTTTAAGTAAATACAGAAAAATTATATAAGTTAGAATTTTTATCCTATTTCATGACAAAAGACTGCCGACACAACTAAATGCTTAATGTCGGCAGTCTTTGCTATAAATCCTATTTTTATTACAGCTTTTACTTCAATTTGTCTAATTCAGCCGCGAGGTCGGTATCGTCTGGGAACAAATTTCTAATGCACTGCTGGATATAACTTATGTAAAAATGAATTTTCAGGCTGCGTTCTTTATGCTCTTTGACAAACTCCAAATTTGCATCAAGCTTTCCCGACAAGGAATCTTCCCACACCATTGTGGAATAAGTGTTTTTTCTTTGCAATCTAACCGCATTTTTCACCACTTCTACTGCGAATTCCCGTGCCCAAGTCATATTTTTCTCTTTTAGTTTTATTAAAGCATTTTCATAGACTCTAGCAAAACTCATGACGTCCGCAGTCGATGTGCAAGTCAAAAATCTTTCAACTGTTTGATATGAAGCGCTATTATGCTTCTCTATCCAATATAGTATGTCCAAATCTTCAAAATTCACAAAATACAACGATTGCATTAAATTGCAATAAATATTTCTGGATTCATCTTCATCTTCTAGTGCTCTGGCCAGTGCGTTTATGCTAACAAGATTAATCTTCTGTGTATTAAATTCTTTGATTCCAAGTATAATAGGCTCCACACAATCACCATAAAGTAGTGGCAATTGTTTTTCTGCCGATACATTTATAGAGCCCCAAAGTTGGTCTGGGAATACTGCCTCCATTTTATTATTGGTTAGTATTGGACCATCCGCTACCTTAATGACGTGGTTATCATTAATCCAATCAAGGACCTTTTTATACTCAGGCATAATCGATCCAACGATAACATAATCTTCCAAAAGGAATCTAAAAGAGCTATAGCCTAAATATATCAAACTATAATGCTCCAACAAAAACAAAGCATTTAAATGTGCCAATATTATTAAAGACAATACATCGACAACTATACTTGTGTTTTTCTTTAATACATCTACTTCATTGGCTAGAACTTGATAGTTTCCGCGGAATGTATAAATTTTATCGTTTGAAGCAGCCAGTTGATAAAGTCCGCTCGCATATTCACCGGTGTTGTTTGGCCTAAAAATTTGATAAATGCCCAAGCGGCCATGCTTATACAAACTTTTCCATTGATTGATAGACTTTTGGCGTTGTGAAATATAATCTGTAAATTCCGATGGAATAGTAGCATTTCCGTTT
>DSLMC04103__coassemble_215_pt1 | contig 142345 bp, 130 predicted proteins | sample DSLMC04103__metabat2_high_PE_010 | metagenome-assembled genome bin DSLMC04103 | reverse complement strand
CTCTCCACTGCATTCAGGGCTCTCAGGGTCAACTCTACTATATCAGTGTCACCGGTCAGTTCGATACTCTAAACGGCAGAAGAACTGAATTTCCGAAAACCAATCCATCCTATAGAACCATTCCGGTATCTGTTGATTTAGGCCGTCAGCTTATCTGCGCCATCGGCACGAATGCAAAAGATAACAATATTTTCTTATCTCTGATGTGCAATCAATTGGGTGGAATCTCAGAATCCACTAACGGCCCTGCCGCCTTCCAAGACTATACCAGCAAGTTCATTTCGGGAGTTCTTCGCGAAGAAAAGAATTTTGCGCTTATATCAAATGAACGCGCCTACACATTTGCCTCAAAAAAACAAGAGCAGTCTTTGTGGTCAATGGTAACCTGTCACTCCCTGCGAAGGAACTTCTGTACATGGCTGTACTGTCGGGGCGTTTCCACGCAGGAGCTCTACCAGCAGATGGGTCATGCCATGAAAACCATAGATAGGCATTCTATGAATCGAGGAAAAACGTCCTCTGAACTCTATGCCATGTGCTTGCAGAAGTACGTACGGTCTACGGTATTTAGTCCTGCCCGTCATTTACGGTATAATGCCGGCAGCAAATATACCCATACCGAAGTTCCGGCCTGTGCCGTTGAACTTTCATTGCCTCCGAATGGCACCTACGAAATCACCATCCAGGATACCGAGCCCCAAAATCAAATTCTTGTAGCAAGCAATAATTTGAAATCAGCAGTGCGTTACCAAGAATCGTTACCTGCCAGATCAAGCTCCCCGGAATTTCTGGCCAGAGACGGTCTATTGGCAATTCAAAGCAAACAATATCCATTTCGGTCGAGAAAATAACATAGAATTATACAGGTTCTACTCAATACGCCCCTTACATGAACAAATCGCTCCTCAAATCTCTTAAATTGAGTTACTTACAAAATACCGATAAAAAGGGGTTGAAAAACCTATCCGTAAAAGTATTGTGCATGATACACAATAGCTGTTCCACAAATTTTCTGTTTTGCCAAACCAAAATTAAGGAAGAAAAAGCGAAAACCATGTACCATTGATGCAGAAACAGCCCTTTCAAAAGCGGGGTATTTTGCGCTATTCAATACGCATTCAATACGAGAGCCGAAAAATCGTTCCATGCCGAAAATATAGAAGTCCGTTTTATGACACAGACGCAAAAAAAGAACCGTGAAACTTTCGTTTCACGGTTCTTTTTTTGCTGACCTTGACGGCCCTTGTTTGGTCCGAGTGGCGAGAGTCGAACTCACGGCCTCTTGAACCCCATTCAAGCGCGCTACCAAACTGCGCTACACCCGGTCAGAACCGCGCCGCCTCGAATCAGCTTGATTATTATAGCGCCTTTTACCAGAAATGTCAACCCATTTTTTACAAAAAGTCTATCACGCTTCAGGTGCCCCAGCGTTCGGCAACGCTGCGCCGCACCAGCGCGCGGCGCCGGCGTGCCTGGGCGCGCTCGCGCTGTTCGGCATCCAGGTCTTTTTGCGTCAACAAGGTTTCGGCGCGCGCCAAACTTTGTTCCACACGGGCGCGGTCGATCTCTTCTGCCCACTCAAAGGTCGTCGCCAGCAGGCGGCATTGCCCGCCGATCATGCTCAACATGCCGCCCATACAGGCCGCGCGGCGCACTGCGCCGTCCGCGGTGGTAATATGAGCTTCCCCCATCCCCAGGGCGGTACAGTAGTCGATATGGCGCGCCATCAGTTCCACCTGCCCGCCGATGGACCGGCAGGAAACCGACTGCACGGAGCCTTCAAAGATCAACCCGTCCGGCGTGACGATTTTTAAAGGAAAAACGGCCATCGGATCGTCCCCTTACTGTTTTCCGGCCTTGGCCAGAACATCGTCGATGGTTCCTGCAAACAGGAAGCAGCTTTCGGGGATCGCGTCGCATTCCCCGCGCAGGATCATCGCAAAGCCGCGCAGCGTCTCTTTCAGCGACACATACTGCCCCGGCATGCCGGTGAACTGTTCCGCCACATGGAAATTCTGCGACAAAAACCGCTGCACTTTGCGCGCCCGGCTCACGGTGACCTTATCTTCGTCAGAAAGTTCATCCATGCCCATGATGGCAATGATATCCTGCAGGTCCTGGTAGCGCTGCAACACCTGCTGTACCGCGCGGGCGACCCGGTAGTGCTCGGCCCCCACAACCTCCGGCGCCAAAATGCGGGATGTCGAATCCAGCGGGTCCACAGCCGGGTAAATGCCCTGGGAGGCAATCTCACGGCTAAGCACCGTTGTTGCATCCAGGTGGGTGAAGGTGGTTGCCGGGGCCGGGTCGGTCAGGTCGTCGGCCGGCACATAGACCGCCTGCACCGATGTGATGGAACCTTTGCGGGTGGAGGTGATGCGCTCCTGCAGTGTGCCCATCTCGGTGGCCAGCGTCGGCTGGTACCCCACGGCCGACGGCATACGGCCCAACAGTGCCGATACCTCGGAACCCGCCTGGGTGAAGCGGAAGATATTGTCGATGAACAAAAGCACGTCCTGCTGCTTGATATCGCGGAAATATTCCGCCATCGTCAGGCCGGAAAGCGCAACCCGCATGCGGGCGCCCGGCGGTTCGTTCATCTGGCCGTAGACCAGAGCGGTCTTGTTCAGCACGCCGCTCTCACGCATTTCCCCATACAGGTCGTTGCCCTCGCGCGTGCGTTCCCCTACGCCGGTAAATACCGAGTAACCGTTGTGTGCCGTGGCGATGTTATAGATCAACTCCTGGATCAGCACCGTTTTTCCCACGCCCGCGCCGCCAAACAGACCGATTTTGCCGCCCTTGGCATACGGGCAGATCAGGTCGACCACCTTGATGCCGGTCTCCAGGATTTCGGCAGACGGTTCCTGCTCCTCATAGCTGGGCGCGGGGCGGTGGATGGGCCAACGCTCCAGACCTTCCGGCGCGGGCTGTTCGTCAATCGGCTCCCCCAGCAGGTTGAACACCCGCCCCAGGCAGGCGTCGCCCACCGGTACGGTGATCGGCCCTCCGGTATCCACGGCTTCGGCGCCGCGCACCAGGCCGTCCGTCGCCGCCATGGCGATGCAGCGCGCCACATTGTCGCCGATGTGCTGCGCGACTTCCACCACCAGCTTTTGGCCGTGGTTTTGCAGTTCCAGCGCATGCAGCAAGCCGGGCAGTTCCCCGTCTTTAAACCGGATATCCAGTACCGGTCCGGTGATCTGCACGACTTTGCCGGTATGTTTTTCTGGCATAGCGCACACTCCTTTGCGGTCTATCGGGTACAGCACCGGGCAGGCTGCCCCTTACACTTTGCCGGCTGCGGCCCCTGCGGGCGGGCCGTTCAAGACCCGGCGCCCGCCACAATCTCGGTAATCTCCCGGGTAATAGCGGCCTGCCGCGCACGGTTGTAATACAAATTGAGATGGTCGATCATGGCGCCGGCGTTTTGGGTCGCGGCGTCCATCGCGGTGCGGCGCGCCCCCTGCTCGCTGGCCACGCTCTCACACAGCGCGCCGTAGATGAGCCCGGCCAGGTATTCGGGGATGATCGCATCGAACACCGTTTTGCTGTCCGGTTCATACAGCATCATACTGCGGCGACCGGGCGCCGGCTTTGGCGCGTCGAACGGCAGCAACGGCAACACCGTCGCCGTCTGGGTAAGCATGGAAGCAAATTGCGTAAAGCACAGGCGGATTTCGTCGGCTTCCCCCGCCAAAAAGCGCTGGCAGACGAGTTCCGCAATTTCAAAACTGTCACTGACCGACAGCGCCCCGGCCTCGTCATACTCCTTGGTGACAAGCGGCACCCCTTTGCGGGCAAACGCTTCCACGGCTTTTTTGCCGATTGGCAGCACCAGGTACTCCTGCCCGGCGGCATCCGCCTCTGTCTCCTTGAGGATATTGGCGTTGTAGCCGCCTGCCAGACCGCGGTCCCCGGCAATGACAATATACAAGCGCCGGTGGGTCGCGCGCCGGGCCAGGTAAGGGCTGTCAAAATCAACATCCGCTGCGGCAATTTTGAACAGGGTCTCGTACAGTGTCTCGAAATAGGGGCGGCTGTGTTCAACCCGCTCTTTGGCGCGGCGCAGTTTGCTGGATGCGACCAGTTCCATCGCCTTGGTGATCTGCATGGTGCTCTGCACACTTTTGATGCGCAGTTTGATGGCTTTCATCGAGGACGCAGCCAACCCGATCACCCCTTCGCCGTTTGTTGTTCTGCCGCAAATGCTTCTGTGAACGCCGTCAGCACCGCTTTGAGTTGCTCCTCGGCCGCAGCGTCCAGGTCCCCGGACGTGCGGATTCTCTCCATGACTGCCGCCGCAGCGACGTTTTCTTCCAAATAGCAGTACAGCGCCTGTTCATAGGCCGAAATGTCTGCGGCGGCGATCGTTTGCAGCATGCCGTGTATCGTTGCATACAGAATCGCCACCTGTTTTTCCATCGGCACCGGGCTGTCGCGGTCCTGTTTGAGCACCTCGACGATGCGCTCCCCCTGCGCCAGGCGGGCTTTGGTATCCACATCCAGGTCGGAACCAAATTGCGCAAAACTCTGCAATTCGCGATACTGGGAGTAGATCAGTTTCAGCGTGCCGGAAACTTTTTTCATGGCCCGTGTCTGCGCGTTGCCGCCGACGCGCGACACCGAAATGCCCGGGTTGATGGCCGGGCGGATCCCGGCGTGGAACAGTTCCGTCTCCAAAAAAATCTGGCCGTCGGTGATCGAGATGACATTGGTAGGGATATACGCCGACACATCGCCGGCCTGTGTCTCGATGATGGGCAAAGCCGTCAGCGAACCTCCCCCGCGATCCTCGCGCAGTTTGGCAGCCCTCTCCAGCAGACGGCTGTGCAGGTAAAACACATCGCCCGGGTACGCTTCGCGCCCCGGCGGACGGCGGATCAGCAGCGAGAGCGCACGGTACGCCACCGCGTGTTTGGAAAGATCATCATACACAATCAGTACGTCGAGCCCCTGGTGCATAAAATGTTCGCCCAGCGCGCACCCGGCATACGGCGCGATATACTGCAGCGGCGCCAACTCGGAAGCCGTGGCGCACACCACCGCCGTATACGCCATGGCGCCGCCTTTTTCCAGCGTCTCGACCAGAGAAGCAACGGTAGACCTCTTTTGGCCGATGGCCACATAGATGCACAGGACCCCCTGCCCTTTTTGGTTGAGGATGGTATCGGTCGCCAGAACCGTTTTGCCGGTCTGGCGGTCGCCGATAATCAGTTCACGCTGCCCGCGCCCGATGGGGATCATCGAGTCGATGGCTTTGATCCCTGTTTGCAGCGGCTGTTTGACCGGCTGACGGTCCAGGATGCCGGGGGCGGGCGCTTCTATGGCGCGGTAGGTTTCCGCTTCGATAGGGCCTTTTCCATCGATGGGCTGTCCCAGGGCATTGACCACACGGCCAATCATGCCCTGCCCGACCGGAACGGAGACGACCTTGCCGGTGCGCCGCACGGTATCACCCTCTTTGATGCCGCTGTCATCGCCCAGCAGGACGATGGACACGCTGGTTTCCTCCAGATTTTGCGCCATACCGTAGGCACCGTTTGCAAATTGCACCAGTTCCCCCGCCATGCAGTTGGCCAGCCCCGCCGCACGGGCGATGCCGTCTCCCACCATGGTCACGGTGCCGGTCTCGGTCTGCTCAATCGCATTCTGGTAGTGTTTGATCTGCGCGCGTATGATGCGGGAGATCTGTTCTGGCTTCAGTTGCACAGTTGGTTTCACCACTCAATCCGTAAAATCAGGTCCGGCCGTCACAGCCCCGCGCTAAGGATTTCATCGCGCAGCCGTTCCAACCGGCGCTGTACCGTATCGTCCAGCCGTTTTCCGTCCAGGTCCAGGCGAAGCCCCGCCAGGACGCCCGGGTCTGTCTTTTCGTGCAGGCAGATGGTCTTGCCGGTTTTGGCCTGCAACACGGTTTGCAGCCGGGCGCGCGCATCCTCCGTCAACGCCACCGCAGACGTCACGGTCGCTTCCAAAATTCCATGCGCGTCGTTGTAGCGTTCGCGGTAGGCCTGTTCGCAGCCGGAAAGTTCCCCCAGCAGTTCCTCCTGACACAGAAGTTTTAAAAAATTGACGACATAGGGGTGCATCCCGGCAAACGCTTCATCCAGCAGGGCGCAGCGCTCCCGCTTGGGGATGCTGGGCGTCTGCAACAGCCGCAGATAGGCGGGCTCCTGCCGGCAGCTGGCCACCGCCAGGGTTAATTCCTGCAGGATTCTTTTTTCCTGCCCGTCTTCGGACGCCAACGCATACAGGCTGCCGCCGTAACGCACTGCACATTCGGTCACGACGCATCCCCCACATTCTGGATAAAGGAATCGATCAACGCCTGATGGTCGGTCTCGCGGATTTCACGCTCGACCACCTTGCTGGCGATCTCTACCGCGATCCCGCCGATCTCGTCTTTCAAATCATGGACCGCCTTTTTCCGTGCCTGGGCGATATCCGCTTCCGCGGCCGCGCGCAGCCCCTGCGCCTCATCGCGGGCTGCCTGCACGATCTCTTCTTCGCGCTGGCGCGCGCGGGCCGTCGCTTCCCGCAGCAGGGCGTCCTGCTCGTCCCGGATGTTTTGCAGGCGTCCCTTGTACTCTGCTTCCAGCGTTTGCGCCGCCTGCTGCGCCTGGGCTGCCTGCGCGTACATCTGGTCGACTTCCTTTTGGCGGTCGTCGATCATCTGCCGCACCGGCTGAAACAGGAATTTTTTGAGCACCGCAAACGTGATCAGCAGATTGCAAAAGGTAAATAAGGCCGTCCACGGGTTGACGCCAACAAAGCTTTCAAATCCCGTCAAAGCGTACTCCCCCTTCCCCGCCTGTCAGAACACGAACAGCAGCAACAGCGCAATGACCAGCGAGTAGATGCCGGTCGACTCGGTAATGGCACAGCCCAGGATCATGTTGGTGCGCAGGACGTTCGCCATCTCCGGCTGGCGGGCCATGCCCTCCAGCGCTTTGCCCACAGCGTGGCCTTCGCCCACGGCCGGGCCGATGGCGCCGATCCCGACGGCAAACCCTGCACCGATCGCACAGGCGGCTCTTACAATCGCTTCTTCCATAAATATCCTCCTTGCTGGTATGGCGTTCAGGTTTCTTCCGGCGGCGGGCATGCGCTGCCCACATAGACCATTGTCAACAGGCTAAAGACCAGGGCCTGCACCCCGCCCGAAAAAACATCAAAATACAAACTAAATATCCCCGGTACGCCGACTTCCAGATACGGCACCCCGGTCAACCCCAGAAGGGCCAGCGCGCCGGTGGCCGCGCACACCGCGCCGCCGATCTTGCACGCCAGCGCACGGCGGCAGCCGCGCAGCCCGGCCGCCAGCAGCAACACCCCGGCCGCCAGCAGCAGCGCAGAGACGACAACGCTTTTGCCGATGAGCCCCAACACCATGGAGGACGCCGCAGCCAGCGCCGAATACAGCAGGCTGGTCAGCACGCCGCCGCCGGCAATATTGCCGAAATGACGGAACGCCATCGAGATCGGCTGCGCAATTTCCGAGACAAGATTCATCGGCGTCATGACGGCGACCGGTTCGGTAAAGCCTTTGAGCCACCCCAGAAAGCCGTTGGCGCGGATTGAGCACCCCCAGCACAAAAAGCTGGTCATGACGGCCCACGTCGCCGTTGTGGACAAGTCCGCCGTGGTGGAACGCAGGATGCCGGTCATACCGATGTAGGTGCCGCAGATTGAGGAGAGAAACAGCGCCCCGATATACGGCGTCCAATACGCATTGTGCTTGCCCATGGTATCTTCCACCAGGCCGTACAGCATCGAGACGCCTTTTTCGACCAGCGCCTGCCGGCGGGAAGGGCGTTTTTGCAAACCGCGCCCGAACAGAACCCCTGCCGTGCACAGCAGCAGCATCACCACAAACGAGGAAACCGCCGTCTGGGTGATGGGGATTCCGCCAAACAGCGGGATTACGCCATAAATCTTGGGACCGGTCATAAGGGTGGGTCACCGTCCTTTTCCTCTTTGCGGAAAAACTCCACCAGTTTCAGCGCCGTCTGCGCAAACAGGAGGGGCAGCAGCGTTGCCAGCGGGTCGCAGACCCCGGCGCGGAACAGCAAAATATAGACGCCGACCAACACCAGCAGGCGGATTGTGCCGGAAGATTGAATGGTCAGCTGCGCCCCCTGCGGGTTATTTTCACGCACGGCGCGATCCACCGCGTTGGAAACTGTCACGCATAAGGCAAAGAAATTGCCCACGGCCAGGGCCCAGCCCAAAAGCGCCCCCGCCACGACTTCGCGGTCCAAAGCGCCCAACAGGGCGTAAACTGCCAGCATCACGCCGGTAAACACCGCGATGGCAGCGGCCAGGCGTGCAACCTGACGCAAAATATCCAGGTGTTTGTGCATATACGGGTTCCCTTTCACCGGTGCCGGTCAAAAAAGACCGGCGGGTTTTCTGCTGGCTTGCTTTTCCCCTGGCGGTTCATCGCCCGCAGGGAAGCGCGCATCCCGCCCACGGCCCCCAGGACGCCCAGCAGTACGCCTGCCAGCACGACCCAGCCGCCCAGAGAAAACGTTTGCCGCAGCCACACAGACCCTGCTGTGCACAACAGCAGCGGCATACAGACTGACAAGCCGAATTGCGTCACCCACACCAGATGGCGGGCCGCGTCATACCATCCCTTCATAATCCCCCTGTACGCTCTTTCGCTGTTAACAGTACCAGTATACACGAGTGCAAATGCATTTTCAATAGTTATTTTTTACGCATTCGCTTATTTTTGTACAATTTATCAACCGCCCTCTCGGATACAGCTTAGTTTGCCCACCACAAAGCGTCGCAAAACAAAAAGCGCCCCGCATGCAAAACCGCATGCGGGGCGCGGGCAAGACGTATGATCCTGCTATAAAAGGCAGTCATTTTTTGGAGGAACCAAAGCGATATTCGGTGCCGTTTTTCAGGCGCTCAATGTTGGAGCGGTGCAGCCAGATTACCATCGTCGCCATAATCACGCAGCACAGCGTGCTGAACAGAACCGACGGCAAGCTGGCCCCCAGGATCATCCAATAGAAGAACGTCGCCACCGGGAACAGCGCCGCCACGATGATGCTGCCCAGCGAGACGATGCGCGAAAACGCGAACTGCACCAAAAACACCGCCAGCAGCACCAGGCATACCACCGGGCTGATGGACAGCGCCGCGCCGGCGCCGACCAGCACGCACTTGCCGCCCTTAAAGCCAAAGTACAGCGGGCGGCTGTGGCCGACCATGCAGAAGATGGCCGCCAGGTACATGCCGCACACCGGTTCCAGCACGGCATCCGGGCCCAGCAGCACCGCAAACAGCAGCCGCCCCAAAAACGCGGCCGTTACGCTTTTGCCCACGTCGCCCACGATCGTCAACACGGCCGGCATTGCGCCGTAGGTGCGCAGCACGTTGGTCATGCCGGCGTTACCGCTGCCGTGGGTGCGCACATCCTCTTTGTACAGCAGCCGGGAAACGAGCACCCCAAACAGGATGCTGCCCAGCAAATACCCTTCCAGGGCCGTCAGAACGACCGCCGCGATCGCATGAAGCATCATTTCGTCACACCTTCCCTGCTTTTACCGTGCCGTCGCCGTGTTCGCGCGTGATCATGCGCACCGGCGTACCGGTCAGACCGAATGTTTCGCGGATCTGGTTTTCAAGATACCGCTGGTACGAGAAATGGAACAGTGCCTTTTTGTTGACAAAGCAGACAAATGTCGGCGGCCGCGTGGCGGTCTGGGTGATATAGAACACTTTCAGGCGCTTGCCTTTGTCGGAGGGCGGCTGCACCTTGGCCGTGGCGCGGGCCAGCATCTCGTTGAGCGCGCCGGTCGGCACGCGGGTGCCGTTTTGGATGTCGACATAGTGGATCGTCTCAAACAGTTTGTCGACGCGCTGGCCGGTCTTGGCGCTGATAAAGACGATGGGCGCGTAGGACATAAAGCTGAAATCCGCCTGCAACTGCTTGCGCATGGCGTCCATCGTGTAGCTGTCCTTTTCCACCGCGTCCCACTTGTTGACGGCGATGATGCAGGCCTTGCCCTGCTCGTGCGCGTAGCCCGCAACCTTGGAGTCCTGCTCGGTAAAGCCCTCGGTCGCGTCGATCATAATGACGCAGACGCGGCTGCGCTCGACCGCCGCCAGGCTGCGCAGCACGCTGTAGCGCTCGACGCCGCTTTCGACTTTTCCCTTTTTGCGCAGGCCCGCCGTGTCGGTAAAGATGAACTTGCCGTACTTGTTTTCGACCGGCGTGTCGATGGCGTCCCGCGTCGTGCCGGCCTCGTTGGCGACGATGAGGCGGTTTTCGCCCAGAATGTAGTTGATCAGGCTGGATTTGCCCACATTGGGCCGGCCGATGACGGCCACCGTGATGCGGTCATCTTCGTCCTGGTCCTCGTCCGCAAAGGTAAGGTGCGCGCACACCGCGTCCAGCAGATCGCCGGTACCGTGGCCGTGCACGCCGGAGACCGGTACCAGATCCCCCAGGCCCAGCGCGTAGAAATCATACAGTTCCATCGGCGGCTCGCCGATGGTATCACACTTGTTGACAGCCAGCACGACCGGCTTGCCGCTGCGCATCAGCATGCCGGCGATGTCCTGGTCCTGCGGGGTCACCCCGGCAGTCAGGTCCGCCACCATGACGATGCAGTCCGCCGAGTCGATGGCGATCTGCGCCTGTTCGCGCATGTGGGCCAGCAGGCCGTCGTCGATGCGCGGCTCGATGCCGCCGGTATCGACGAGCAAAAAGGTATGGCCGCACCACTCGCAGTCGCAGAAGATGCGGTCGCGGGTGACGCCGGGCGTATCCTCCACAATGGCAAGGCGCTGGCCGGTCAGCTTGTTAAAGATCGTGGACTTGCCCACGTTGGGGCGCCCCACAATGGCTACGATCGGTTTCGCCATGTCACTCTCTCCTTTCGTTGGGTCCCCGTTTGACCCGGCGGATGCGCTTGTGCGCGCTCAGGCAGGCTTTGCAGCACCCGCCGCCGTCGGTGGGGATGGCAATGACCCGGCATCCCAGCGCCTCGGCCAGCTGCAGCAGTGTGATGTCGTCGAGGAAGCGGTCTTTTTCGTCCCGCAGCATGACTTCGGGCACGGCCAGCAGTTCGCTTTGCAGCTTGCCGCGGCATTGCCGGATGATGTCGGTGCCGGTGACCAGCCCGGTCACGCTGACATTGCCGCCGAAAAACTCGTTGCGGATGGGATGCACCGTCACCTGCACCTGCGGGTAGCGCTGCATCAGCGCCTGCATCGACTGTTCGATCAGCGGCGCGGCCAGCGTGCCAGTGACGACGTCGACGCCGTGCGGCAGCACCAGGCCGCGGTAGGCGGCCAGCTCTTCCAAAAACGTATCGTGGTAGAGCCGCCACATGCCGACGCCGTCCTCCAGCTGGGCAAAGTCGTCGTAAAATTCAGCCGGCGGCACTTCGCGCCCGGCCGTCAGGTACCATTCGTCGCTGGGGTATACGATGCTGCGCCCGTACTGTGCACGGCAGCGGCGGCTGTATTCTTCCAAAATATCCAGCGTCTGCGCGGCCGTGGCCTGGTCATAGGCTTGCAGCTTGTACAACCCCTGCCGGTAGGCGGTCACACCGGCCGGCACGACCGCGATGCTGCCCACCTGCGGGCGCAGCGCCAGCAGGTCGTCCAGCGTGCGGCGCAGCTCGGCGCCGTCGTTGATGCCGCGGCAGAGCACCAGCTGGCAGTTGAGTTCGATGCCCCCGGCCGCCAGTTTGGGCAGGTATTGCAGTGTTTCGCCGCCGCGCTTGTTGGCCAGCATCCGCACGCGCAGCTCCGGGTTGGTGGTGTGTACCGAGACAAAGATGGGGCTGATATGCATCTCGAGGATGCGGTCGATCTCGCGGTCGGTGAGGTTGGTCAGCGTGATATAGTTGCCGAACAGAAAGGAAAGCCGCTCGTCATCGTCTTTAAAGTACAGCGGTTCCCGCATGCCGGGCGGCAGCTGGTCGATAAAGCAGAACATGCAGTGGTTGGCGCAGCTGTGTTTTTCGTCCCCGAGGTAGGTCTGGAAATTGCAGCCGAACGGCTCATACTCCCCTTTTTCTACCTGCAGGGTACGGCGCTGGCCGTCCTGGCAGAGTTCCAGCGTAAAACGCGTCGGCGTTGTATAGAACTGGTAGTCCAGCGCGTCGCGCAGCGGGTGGCCGTCGATGGCCAGCAGCGTGCAGCCCGCGCCCAGCCCCAGCGCCTGCGCCGGCGAAGCTTCGTCCACCGATGTGACACACAAAGCCATGGCGGCCCTCCTTTCTTGCCTCGTCGTAACAAAAAGGGGGAAGGCAACGCCCTCCCCTTGCAGGAAACTTACGCTTCCTTCTTGATGACTTCCTGGCCTTTGTAGTAGCCACACTTGCCGCAAACCTGGTGGGGAACCTTCAGTTCGCCACACTGCGGGCATTTCACCAGCGTAGGCGCCTCCAGTTTCCAGACATTAGAGCGACGTTTGTCGCGGCGGGCTTGAGAATGCTTTCTCTTGGGTACGATAGCCATGATCGGACACCTCCTTGGTGAAATTTCAACTGAGCAGTTGTTTTAATATGCTAAGCCTTGCATCCGCAGGGGCAGCTTGGTCTGCCGGTTGGCAGGTACAACCCGCCGCCTTCTTCTTGCCGCAGATGGGGCATAGGCCTTGACAGTCGGCACTGCAAAGCAGGACCGTGGGGACCTCAAAGATCAGCTCCTGATAGACGAGCTCGCTGAGGTCGAGGCAGCCTTCTTGGCAGGGCAGTTCAAAATCCGGGTCGTCAAGGTCGCGCAGGCGCACCAGATACTCGCGCTCAAACGCGTAGTCGCGGTGCAGCGGCTCCAGGCAGCGGGCGCACACGGCATCGACCTGTGCCTTTACACACAACAGCAACGCCGCGCCATCAGCGGTGGGCGTTGCCGTAAAGTCACATTCTGCCGGGGCAGCCAGCGTAAAGCCGCCGAAATCCGCCTGGGTAAGTTCCGCCAGAAAGTGCGTTTGGTACGGCACCCTGGCGCTTTCCAGAAACGATCGCAGATCACATTGCATAGTACACCTCAAAAGGTTGCTTAAATAGTATACACAAGTGACAGGGGCTTGTCAACCGGTAAAACACAAAAAGTTGCGCGTTTTTTCGAGTTTTCGGCACAAAAACGGGGCGGAAGACGCTGTCCCCCGCCCCGCTGCGTATCCAGGCTGTGCCCTGCGTGTCAGATCACGTATTTTTTGAGGCCCTCGGGCAGATCCGACGGATCGGCGGAGACCGTGACCACGACTTCGATGTTCTTGGTGATGCCGTCGATCTTCATCAGCACCTTTTCCGCTTCGTCGAGGTTGTGGTCGATGATGCGCAGGATGCCGTCGATGAACAGCTCGGTGATGTCGTAGTTGCCGGCCAGCACGCCCGCCACAAAGCCGTACAGCATGTCGGCGCCGACCACGTTGTATTCGTCCACGTCGACCAGGCGGGCGGCATGGTTGATCTCGGTGGTGAGTTTCATGCATTTTTCAATGACGACGATATTGCCGGAAGTGGTCTTGGTCGCCTTGTCGATCATCTCAAGCATCGTCTTGGTCTTGCCAGCGCCTTTGGTTCCAACGATCAGTTTCAGCATAGGGGGGTACCTCCTTGTATTGTGAGCGCCTTGCGGCGCGGGTTTCCGTCAGCCCTGCAGTTTGGCTTCCAGTTCGGCTTTGCGGTCCTCGTAACCGGGTTTGCCCAGCAGCGCAAACATGTTCTTTTTGTAGCTCTCAACGCCGGGCTGGTCGAACGGGTTGACCGACAGCAGATAGCCGGACACCGCGCAGGCTTTCCAGAAGAAATAGATCAGTTCGCCGACGTCGTGCGCGTCCAGCGCGTCCACTTCAATGACGCCCAGCGGCACGCCGCCGTCGGTATGCGCCAGGATGGTGCCCTCCATCGCCTTGCGGTTGACGATGCTCATGTTCTGGTCCGCCAGGAAGTTCAGGCCGTCGAAGTTGCCCTCCAGCGGTTCGATGTAAAAGTCCTTGCGGGTATTTTTGACATCGACGTAGGTCTCGAACATCACGCGGCTGCCGTCCTGCAGGTACTGCCCCATCGAGTGCAGGTCGGTCGAGAAGATGCAGGAAGTCGGCATCAGGCCCTTCTGGTCTTTGCCCTCGCTCTCGCCAAACAGCTGCTTGTACCATTCGTTCATCATGGTAAAGTCCGGCTCAAAGCAGGCCAGCGTCTCGACGCTCTTGCCCTTGCGGTACAGGATGTTGCGGGTCATGGCGTAGCGGTAGGCGTCGTTGTCCATGCTGCAGCGGCCAAACTTTTCGCGGCCGTCGGCAGCGCCCTGCATCAGCGCGTCGATGTCGATGCCGGCGCAGGCAATGGGCAGCAGGCCCACCGCCGTCAGCACCGAGTAACGGCCGCCGACGTCGTCGGGCACCACGAACGTGGGCCAGCCCTGGGCGTCGGCCAGCTGTTTCAGCGTGCCTTTGGCGCGGTCGGTGGTGGCATAGATGCGCTTGTTGGCTTCCTCGGGGCCGACGGAATCCTCCAGCAGCTTGCGCAGCACGCGGAACGCCAGCGCCGTCTCGGTCGTCGTGCCGGACTTGGAGATGACGTTGATGGAAAACCGTTTGCCCTTGGTCAGCGCAATGATATCGTTGAGCGCCGACGGCGAGATGGTGTTGCCGCAGAAATAGATCTTGAGCCCGTCGCCGATCTCGTTATGGTACTGGCCGCAGACAGCCTCGACCACAGCGCGCGCGCCGAGGTAAGACCCGCCGATGCCGGCTACCAGCAGCACGTCGGAATCCGAGCGGATCTTCTGCGCCGCCTCTTTGATGCGGGCGAACTCTTCCTTGTCATAAGTAACAGGCAGGTCAAGCCAACCCAGGAAATCATTACCGGGACCGGTTTTGGTTTCCAGTTGTTTGTGGGCCAGCTCGACCTGCGGGTAGATCGCCTCATATTCTTCAGGACGGATGAATTTTGCCAGATGCTTGCCGTTGTATTGGACAGCCATCTTTCGCTCCTCCTTTATAGTTTGATTGTCTCCATGATACCGTTTTGCGTCGTCATTGTCAAGCAAAACGCAGGGGATTTTTCTTTCTTTTCAGCAACATTGCACAAATCAGACGCTGGCAAGCGCAAGACTGCGCGCCAGCAGGCCAAAGCAGTACCCCATGCGCAGCGCCTCCACATCGCCGCCGGCGCGCACCGCATACTGCCCGACGGTCTGCCCGCCGTTTTGCAGCAGCACCGTGCCCACCTGCGCCCCGGCCCGTACCGGCGCTTCGATGGTCTCGGGCAGCTGCACTGTGACGCTGAGCGCCCCGCCCTGCCCCTTGGGCACCAGGCAGCGCTGCGGCGTCTCGTACTGCAGCGGCACCATGGCCGCCGTGCCGTGCGTGACCGCCAGCGTCTGCGGTGCGTCGGGCGGCAAAGCAGCCGCCGCGCTCTCGTAGTTGGCAAAGCCGTAGTTCAGCAGCGCTGTGGCTGCGGCAAAGCGCTCTTTACCCGAAGCCGCCCCCAGCACCACCGCGATCAGCCGCAGGCCGTCGCGCTCGGCGCTGGCGGCGATGCAGACCCCCGCCCCGCTCGTGGTACCGGTCTTGAGGCCGGTGATGCCCTGGTAACTGCGCAGCAGCTTGTTGGTGTTGACGAGCTGGGTCGCCCCGCCGCGCAGCGTGTCGGTCCAAATCGAACAGTAATCCCGCACCTCGGTGTGGTGCAGCAGCACTTCGCGGCTCATCGCCGCCACGTCGCGCGCCGTCGAGAGGTGCCCCTCCTGGTCCAGGCCGCAAGCGTTTTCAAAATGGGTCGCGGTCATGCCCAGCTGCGCCGCGCGCGCGTTCATCTGCTGCACAAACGCCGCTTCGCTGCCGCCGACATATTCCGCCACCGCCACCGCGGCGTCGTTGGCGCTGGAAACGCAGATTGCCTTGAGCATATCGTCCAGCGTCATCTGCTCACCGGGTTCCAGCCAGATCTGGCTGCCGCCCATGCTGTAGGCATGCTCGCTGACCGGCACGATGTCGTCCAGCGCGATCTTGCCCGCTTCCAGCGCCTCAAAGGTCAGCAGCAGCGTCATGATCTTGGTAATGGACGCGACCGGGCGCTGCTCGTCGGCGTTTTTCTCATACAGTACCGTGCCGGAATCCTCATCGATGAGGATGGCCGCAGCGCAGGGCACATCCAGCGTTTCCACGCCGGCCGGCGTGATGCCGGCAGCCCCGGCGGTCTCCGGCGTGGCAGGCGGCGTCTCGGCATAGGCGCGCAGCAGCGTCAGCAGCGCCAGCGCCAGGCACAAAAACAAAGTCACCGCACGTTTTTTCATCACAGCAACACCCCCGCGGCTATGGCCGTTTTTCTGTAAAGCCTATGCTGCACGCCCCGGTTTTAGTATTGCGCGCCAGGGCGGTATCTATTATAATAAAAGGCATCAACAAACCAGGGTGTACCGGATCCGCCAAAAGTTCCGATGCATCCTTCAGAAAAGGAACCAAAACCATGCGGGTAACATTTTACACTTTGGGCTGCAAGGTCAACCAGACCGAGACCGGCGCCCTGGCGCAGCTGTTTGAGGAAAACGGCTATACCGTCGTCCCCGGCGGGGAAGCCGCCGACGTCTACGTCGTCAACAGCTGCACCGTGACCAACTTCGGCGACCAGAAAAGCCGCAAATGGCTGCGCCGCGCCAAGCGGGAAAACCCCGGCGCGGTCACGGTGCTGACCGGCTGCTACCCGCAGGCTTTCCCGCAGGAAGCCTCCGCCATCGCGGAGGCCGACGTCGTGACCGGGTCCGGCAACCGCCGCGCCATTCTGCGCGACGTGCAGCGCGTACTGGACGGCGAAGCCGAGCGCGTCGTGGATATCCGCCCGCACGAAAAAGGCGAGCGGTTTGAAGAACTGCCGATGGATAAATTTGCCGAGCACACCCGCGCCTTTGTTAAGGTGGAGGACGGCTGCAACCGCCAGTGCGCGTACTGCGTCATCCCCCGTGCGCGCGGGCCGGTGCGCAGCCGCAGCGAGCAGAGCATTTTGCAGGAACTGCACCGCCTGACCGCGGCCGGGTACAAAGAGATCGTGCTGACGGCCATCAGCCTGCCCAGCTACGGCGCCGACACCGGCACCAGCCTGGTGGACCTGGTCGAGAAAGCCGCCACCGTGCCGGGTGTCGAGCGCCTGCGCCTGGGCAGCCTGGACCCCGACATGCTGCACGAGGACGACATCCGCCGCCTGGCCCGGGTAGAAAAACTCTGCCCGCAGTTCCACCTGAGTTTGCAGAGCGGCTGCGACAAGACTCTGCGCGCCATGCGCCGCCCCTATACCACCGCGCAGTACGCCGCCATCGCCGCCCGGCTGCGCGAAGCGTTTGGGCCGGAAAACGTCAGTTTTACCACCGACGTTATCGTCGGCTTCCCCGGAGAGACCGAGGAGGACTTTGCCCAAAGCATGGCCTTTGTGACGACGCAGCGCTTTTTGAAGGTGCATGTGTTTCCCTACTCGCGCCGCGCCGGCACACCGGCGTATGATTTCCCGGACCAGGTGCCGGAACATGAAAAAGAGGCCCGCAGCCGCCGCATGACCGCCGCCGTGGAGGCTGTGCGCGCCGAGGAAGCAGCCCGTATGCAGGGGCGCACGGCCACGGTGCTGCTGGAAACGCCGCTTTCGGCCACGCTGTTCAGCGGCTACACGCCGCAGTACCTGCCGGTGCTGGTAAGCGCGCCCGACCGCCAGAGCGGCGACATCGTAAAGGTAACGCTGGGCGCCTGGGACGGCAAGCGCTGCCGCGCCGCCCTGGCGCCGTAAAGCAAAGCGCCCTGTTTTTTACACGCCGCACAAGCGGGGAAAATCGCAGGATTTTCCCCGCTTTTTTGCGGTTGCCCCTTGCCAAGCCGCGGCGTTTTTGGTAAAATTTTAACAGGAGCGGACCCTGCCGCCCACTACATGGTTTGGAACCAACGGAACTGAAGAAGGAGCAATCAGAATGAGAGGCATTTACACACCCGTTACGGATATCCGGCGTAAGGTGTTCACCGAGGTAGCCCGCATGGCCTACGAAGTGAACGAGCTGTCCGATTACGAGTACCTGATGCGCGAACTGCCCTATCATATCATCCCCGGCGAGGAAAAGTCCCTGCGCAGCAGCATCTTCCTGGAGAGAGCCATCGTCTCGGAGCGTATCCGCCTGGCCATGGGCCTGTCGCTGCGCCCGCTGGATGAGAGCGTGCCCGCCAGCGAAGGGCTGGAGCATACGGTCATCGCCGACAAATACTACGAGCCGCCGCTGATCAACGTCATCAAGTTTGCCTGCAACCGCTGCGAGGAAAAGATCGTCAAGGTCACCGAGATGTGCCAGGGCTGCCTGGCGCACCCCTGCCAGGAGGTCTGCCCCAAAAAGGCCATCAGCTTCCGCAACGGCAAGAGCCATATCGACCAGAGCCTGTGCATCAAGTGCGGCCGCTGCGTCAACGCCTGCCCCTACGGCGCCATCGTCAAGACCGAACGCCCCTGCGCCGCCGCCTGCGGCATGGGCGCCATCCGCTCTGACAAATACGGCCGCGCCGACATCGACTACGACAAGTGCGTTTCCTGCGGCATGTGCCTGGTCAACTGCCCGTTCGGCGCCATCGTCGACAAAGGCCAGATCTTCCAGCTCATCCAGTCCATCAAGCGCGGCGACGAGGTCATCGCCATCGTGGCGCCGGCGTTCATCAACCAGTTCCCCGGCATGACGCCCTCCAAACTGAAAGCCGGCATGCGGATGCTGGGCTTTGCCGACGTGGAGGAAGTCGCCATCGGCGCCGACCTGTGCACCATCGACGAAGCGCACGACTTCATGGAGGAAGTCCCCGCCAAGCACCCGTTCATGGGCACGTCCTGCTGCCCGGCGTGGAGCGTGATGGCGAAGAAGCTCTTCCCCGAATATGCCGACTGCATCAGCATGACGATGACCCCCATGGTGCTGACGGCCCGCCTGATCAAGCAGAAAAAGCCCGACGCCCGCATCTGCTTCGTCGGCCCCTGCGCCGCCAAAAAGCTGGAAGCCAGCCGCCGCTCGGTGCGCAGCGAAGTGGACTTTGTGTTGACGTTTGAGGAACTGATGGGCCTGTTTGAGGCCAAGGAAGTGGACTTCGCCACCCAGCCCAACGACCCCAGCGACGAGTTCAACGGCGCCAGCGCCGATGCCCGCGGCTTCGCGGTCTCCGGCGGCGTGGCGCAGGCTGTCGTCAACGCCATCAAGAAGATCGACCCCGACCGCGAGGTCAAGGTCATGAGCGCGCAGGGCCTGGCCGACTGCCGCAAGATGATGACGATGGCCAAGGCCGGCAAGTACAACGGCTACCTGCTGGAAGGCATGGCCTGCCCGGGCGGCTGCATTGCCGGCGCCGGCACGCTGGCTGACCCCGCCAAGAGCGCCGCCATGCTGACCAAGTACAAGGCGGAAGCCAAGATGAAGAATTCTACCGAGACCCCGTACCAGGATTCCATCAGCCTGCTGAAGTATTGATGCCGTAAAAACGCAATGAGAAAGGACCCGCACAGCGACGTGCGGGTCCTTTTGTTTATACCGGCAGCAGACGCAGCCGGCGGTGTTTTACTTGTGGTATTTCATGCCGGCGTTGATCGTACACGCACGGTAGAGCTGTTCGGTCAATACCAAGCGGGCCAATTGATGCGGCAAGGTGATGCGCCCCAGGCTGATGCGCGCCTGTGCGGCGCGCTTGACGCGCTCGTCCAGCCCGTGGGAGGAACCGATGACGAACGCGACGTCCCCTGCCCCGCTGCCAGCGCGTTGCGCCAGCAGGCTGGCCAGCTCCTCGCTGGAGATCTGCCTGCCCTCGACGCACAGCGCCACCAGGAACGCCCCCTTGCGCACGGCGTGCAGGATGGCTTCGCCCTCTTTTTGCAGCGCTTTTTCGATCTGTTTGTCGCTGGCGTTTTTGTCGGCGATCGCAGCTTCGGGCAGTTCCAGAATGCGGAAATTGCAAAAGCCGGCCAGACGTTTTTGGTATTCAGCCACGCCGGCGGCATAATAGGATGCGTTGAGCTTGCCCACGCAGATCAGGTCTATGTTCTGCATCCGCGTCCTCCCTCAAAATTCCAGGTAGGGGCTGACATCGCTGCGCGCCTGCGCCTGGATGATGACATCGCGCCCGGGCTGGATACCGGCCGCCAGCAGCACGTTATATACGGTCGTCAGCGCCAGTTCCGGCGAGTTGTTGGTCTGGCTCAGATGGCACAGGGCAAACTTTTTGCATCCTTCCTGGATCAGGTCCAGGATCGCAGCCGCGCAGGCTTTGTTGTCCAGGTGGCCGCGGTCGCTGGCAATGCGCTTTTTGAGGTAATACGGGTAGGGCCCGCCATGCAGGCTGAACGCGTCGTAGTTGGCCTCCAGCGCGACGAGATCACAGCCGGCCATGTGGTCCGCCGCCACCGGCGTCAGCACCCCCAAGTCCGTCGCAATGGCCATGCGGCGGCCGTCCGGCGTCAGGATGCGGTAGCCGCAGCAGGGCACGTCGTGGCTGGCGGGGAACGCCGTCACGCGGAACGGCCCCACATCCAGCGTCTGGCCGTCGGCAGCGATCCCCTCCACCGCAGGCGGCAGCGTCCCGCGGGACTCCAGCACATCGAGGGTATCGGCGCAGGCGTAGACCGGCATCGGGTATTTTTTCAAAAAGGTATCCAGCCCCGCCACATGGTCCGAATGCTCATGGGTGACCAGGATACCGGCGCAGTCGCTGAGCGCCAGCCCCAGTTTGCGCAGCGCCGCCAGGGTCGTGCGGCAGCTCTTGCCCATGTCGATCAGCAGGTAGCTGCGGCCGCAAAGTACCAGCCCGCAGTTACCGGAGGAACCGGAATACAGTGTCGTAAAGAAAGCCATGGCTGTTGTCTTTTCCTTTGTTTTGGTAAAAAATCCGCAAAAAATGGGCCGCCGTCGGGCGGCCCATTGGCCCTATTTGTGTTTACATCGCGCGGCTGGCGGCGTGCGCCGGGATCTCGACACGGCGGATATCCGCGCCCAGCTGCTGCAGCTTTTCGACGATGTTTTCGTACCCGCGCTCAATATGGATCGTCTCATCGATCTCGCTCACGCCGTTGGCGGCCAGCGCGGCCATGACCATCGCGGCCCCGGCACGCAGGTCGGTGGCGCGCAGCGGTGCAGGGTGCAGTTCCTCTACGCCTTCAATGACCGCCACCTGGCCGTCGACCCGGATGTTGGCGCCCATGTGGATGAGCTCGTCCACGTAGCGGAAGCGATTCTCCCAGATGCCCTCGGTAATGATGGACGTCCCCTTTGCCAGCGACAGCAGCGTCGTCATCAGCGGCTGCATATCGGTGGGGAAGCCGGGATGCGGCATCGTTTTGATCTTGAGCGCGCGCAGTTCGCCCGTGCGGCGGATGCGCAGCGCGTCGTCATACTCCCAGATCTCGCAGCCCGCGGCGCGCAGCTTGGCGGTGATGGGTTCCATATGCTTGGGGATGACGTTGTGCAGCGTCACATCGCCCTTGGTGATGGCCGCGCCGACCATATAGCTGCCGGCCTCGATCTGATCCGGGATGACCGAATACTCGCAGCCGTGCAGTTTGGGCACGCCGTGGATCTTGATCACATCGGTGCCGGCGCCGCGCACATCCGCGCCCATCATGTTCAGGAAGTTGGCCAAATCGACGATATGCGGTTCACGGGCCACATTTTCGAGCACCGTGGTGCCTTTGGCCAGCACCGCCGCCAGCATGGCGTTCATCGTCGCGCCGACCGAGACGGTATCAAAGAACACATGCGAACCGTTGAGCGCGCCCGCCTTGACATGGATCTGGCCGTACTCGACCGAATCCTCCGCCCCCAGCGCGGCAAACGCCTTGAGGTGCTGGTCGATGGGGCGCGGGCCCAGGTTGCAGCCGCCCGGCATCGCCACCTGGCCGGCGCCGAACCGCCCCAGCAGCGCGCCCAGGAAATAATAGCTTGCGCGCATCTGGCGGGAAAGTTCGTTGGAGACCTCGGTGCTGACGATGTGGGTGGTATCGATCTCGTATGTACTGCGGCTGACCATGCGGATGCTGGCCCCCAGCTCGCTGAGGATCTGGAGGGAGGCCATCACATCACTGATGCAGGGCAGGTTTTCGATCAGGCATTTATCCGCGGCCAAAATCGTGGCAGGCAGAATGGCCACGGCTGCGTTTTTCGCGCCGCCGATATTCACATCGCCCTGCAGCGGGTTGCCCCCGCGGATCACAAATTTTTCCAAAGACAGCTCTCCTTTGTGCGGTGCCGGGCTGCAAGGCCTTTTGGCACGCTTTTACGCACTTTGCCTTATTATACACTATATATCCGTGTTTGAAAAGTATCTCGGCACAGATTGTGGAATCTTTGTGAAAATATACCAGAGCCTTACCGTTTGCCGCTGTGATTTTATCAAACGCGCTTACATGCCGGGGAACAGGCTCTGCGCGCTGAACAGGCGGCCGTTGTAGGTCATCTCGAAATGGCAGTGGTTGCCGGTAGAGTTGCCGGTAGAACCGATTTCGCCGATCTTCTGCCCCTGCGTGACGCCCTGGCCCTGGGTGACCGAAAGCGCCGACATGTGCCCGTACAGCGTCGTATAGCCGTTGCCGTGGTCGATCTCGACATAGTTGCCGTAGGAATAATGCCAACCGGCCGCCACGACCTTGCCGGAGTCCGACGCCAGGACCGGCACGCCGTACGGCGCGCAGATGTCCGCACCGCGGTGGCCGCTGCCCATCCAGCGGCTGACATATTTGTACTGCGGCACCGGCCAGATAAAGCTGCCGGAACCGACCTGCGCCACCATGCCGCTCTTGAGGCGGGTGCCGGTGACCGTGATCTCCGGTACCGGCTGCTGGATCACATTGTAGGCGACCGCCTGGCGGTCGGTCACGGTGCCGTCGATCATCGTGATCTCATAGGTCACATCCTCGACGCCGTCCTGGCCTTCCTGCAGCACAACGACCTCGCCAAAGTCATACTCGTCCGACTCGGAGTTCTGCGTCTCGAACGGAATCGCCACGGTCTCGGTCTCGCGCCGCACGACTTCCACCTTCAAAAGTTCCGCCGACGCCGCGCCGGTAAACAGTTCGGTGCCGGCCGGCACTTCCTGGTCCAGCGTCAACAGCTCGGGGTTCATCTGCGCCAGAGAGTCGAACGTTACGCCGGTGGTGTCCACAATGCTCTGGACGGTATCCCCTTCGACCGCGGTGTAGGTATGTACCCCGGCGCCGGCGTTCAGCTCGCTGATGATGTCGCTGTACGAGCTGACCGACTCGCTGAGATAAACGCCGTCCACCAGGCGGATCTCATGTGCAAACGCCGTATAGACCGAGGGGTCCAGCGCGTCCTCGAACGGTTCCTTGACGCTTTCCAGGTAGGTGCGCAGGTGGTCGCCCTCGGTGGTGACGAAGCGCAATTCCCCGTCGATATACACAGCCGTTGCGTCCACGATCTCGTCGCTGGCCGTGCGCAGGATCGCGTTGGCGATCTCACTTTCCGTCATGGTCTGGCCGGAGATCGCCAGCGTAAAGGTGGGCGAAACGTTCCACTGGGTGTCGGGGACGTCGGTGCCGCTTTCCTGCAGCATGGCACGCGCCGTGTAGATGCGCGACTGCACATCATCGCGCGCATTTTCAAACACCTGCTCGTTGGCCACATAGCCCACCGTCTCGCCATTGACCTGCACGTTCAGCACGAACTGCAGCCCCAGGCCGTTGCGCACAACAACGATCAAGACCGCCGCAGCCAGCGCCGGCAGAAAGTAGGTCATCGCGTTCCACACGATGGGGAGATATTTTTTGACGCCGCGGCGGAAATATGCCGCTTTTGCCTTGCGGATCTGGCTCGCATCCTCTACATCGAGCTGCTGCGGCAGCTGACGGATATGGCGCAGGCCGGAGACCATGTGCACAAACGGGCTGGCAATATCCTCAAGAAGGGTCAAGACTCCCAATACCAGGGGACGCACCGCCAGCAGCACCAGATTGCCCAGCGCCGCGCCGATGCTTTGCAAGGCCTCGCGCAGGCGGCGCCAGGTGCGCACCAGGGTATACTCGACCCAAAAGCCGACCATGTACAAAAAATCGCCCAGCACATAGTGGTACGGGATCTTATGGTACAGCGCTGTCAACGTGTTGCCATGCCGCGTGCGCTGCTCTTTACGGCGGCTGTTTTCGCGGCGTTTCGGCGTTTGGGGCGCGCTTTGTTTCTTTGTTTTTTGCTCCGTCTGGGTAGAATTCAAAACAGGGGTCTCCTTTCCGCGCAGAAACGTGGCAAAGACAAATCGAGATCGCAACCGTGCCGCACCGCGGCCGGTTTGGTTTTACAACTGCCGCCAGGACCAGCCTTGCAGCAAGCCGGCTTTTACCGCCAGTGCCTGCATATCTGCCGGTAGCGGGCTTTCCAGCCGCTGCACGGCCCCGGTCATGGGGTGTGGGAAGCGCAGCACCGCACAGTGCAGCGCATGGCGGGCGATCTGCTGTAAATCGCCGCCGTACAGGGTGTCCCCGGCCAAAGGGTGGCCGATGTACGCTGTATGCACCCGGATCTGATGCGTGCGCCCGGTGCGCGGCGTGCAGGCCAGCAGGCTGTACCCGCCCCCGGCAGCCAGCACCGTATATTCGGTCAGGCTGTACTTGCCCTGCGGGGTGACGCACCGCCCAATGATGGAATCGCCGCGGCGGCCGATGGGCGCTTCCACCCGGCCCGGCCCCAGCGGCATTTCGCCCTGCGCGATGGCAAGGTAACATTTTTGGGCGCCGGCTGCCAGCAGCGGCGCCGCATAGGCATTTTGTGCGCACAGCACCAGACCGCTGGTATTTTTATCCAGCCGGTTCACCGGGCGGAACACGCCGGGCGTGCCCTGCCGCTGCAGGTGGAAGACCCAGCCGTTGGCCAGCGTTTTGTCCGGATGATTGAGCGTTGGGTGCACAGCCAGCCCGGCCGGCTTGTCCAGCACCGCGGCAAAATCGTCCTCATAGACGATCTTTAGCGGCACAGGCTGCGGCACGACGCTGGTAGGCGGGTCCGGCGGCAGCACAAACGTGATGCGCTGTCCGGTGCAAACCGGCCGGTCGGTGTGCAGCGGAACGCCGTCCGCAAAAAAGCCGCGGCCGGCATGCTTGACCGAGCGGATCAGGCCTGCGGTGACCCCCTGCGTGCGCAGGAACGTCCCCAGGCGCGCGCCGTCAAAAGCAGGCGGCACGACAAACTCCAGCTGCATCGCGCGCACCTCTTTCCCCTGCACCTAAGCTGTACTATTATAGCACAAAGCCCGTCTGGATGCAAACCCAAACTCTGCCAGCCGCAAAGGGCGCCTGCCCCCTGGCGCGCAGCACATAAAAAAGCACACCCGCGGCAGAGCGCGGATGTGCCTGGGAAACCAAAAAACGACTGGACCGTAAGCCGGGTTCTGTATCAAACGACGATCTATCTTGGCCTTGCGTCGCCGCAAGGCTCACGCCATCACCGGGACGCGCGAGGCTCCGCATCATGTCCCATACGGATGTTGCTTCAAGCAGGGTTTACATAGCCGCAAAGTCGCCAGTGCGCTGGTGAGCTCTTACCTCGCCTTTCCATCCTTACCGCGCCAGAGCGCGGCGGTTTCTTTCTGTTGCACTATCCCTGGGGTCACCCCCGGCTGCCGTTAGCAGTTGCCATGCCTCTGTGAAGCCCGGACTTTCCTCAGGCAGTTCTTGTGAACTGTCCCGCCGCCGTATGTTCCACTCGTTTTCGGCTCAGTATAGCACAAAAAAAGCAGCTTGGCAAGTTTTACAAAAGCAGCTGCAGCAGCAAAAGCGTCACCACACCGGGCAGCCCCAGCACGGCCGCCACAAAGGCCGTGAACCGGTTGAGCGGAAGCTCCACCCCGGTGGCCGGTGCCAGCAGCGCCACCAGCGCCAGTGCGCCCAGTCCGCAAAGCGCCCCTGCCAGCAGCGTGCGCAGCGGCCGGCGCTGGTGCAATGCACACCAGAAGATCACCACCGCGCAGCCGCCCGCCGCGGCCCACACCCAGGGCCCCGTCATGGGTCGGCCCCCGCCGCCCGCAAAGCGCGCAGCAGCGCGCGGCAGCGGCACATCAGCGCGGCATGCTGGTAGGTGAGCTGCTCTATGCAGACGGGATCCTGCACTTCTTCAAAGGCGGCCTCGTTGGCGCGCATCGCCTGCAGGGCGGCCTGCAGCTCGCTTTGCATGGCGCGCTGCTCTTTTTCGGTGCGGCTCATTCGTTTCAACACTGGCAGTTCCCCCATCTCACAGCAAGATACAGATCAGCCCGTCGCAGCCTTCGTTGATGATGCGCTCCAGTGTCTGCTGCAGGCGGTTGCGGGCCTCCTGCGGCATGTGCAGCAGTTTGGCCTGCACCCCCTCGCTGACGAGCTCGTTCAGGCTCTTGCCAAAAATGTTGGTGCCCCACAGTTTGGCGGGGTCGGTCTCGAAATCCGCCAGCAGGCTTTTGATGAGTTCTTCCCCCTGCTGTTCGCTGCCCACCGTCGGGGAAAGCTCGGTATGGATGTTGGCGCGCAGGATGTGCAGGCTGGGCGCACTGGCGGAAAGCCGCACCCCGTACTGCCCGCCCTGGCGCACGATCTCGGGTTCCTCCAGCGTCAGTTCGTCGATGCCCGGCATCACGATGCCGTACCCCGTCGCCTCGACCTGTTCCAGCGCCGACTTGATCTTGTCGTAAGCGCGCTTGGCGCGGGCCAGGCTGACCACACAGGGCAGCAGGCTGGCTTCGTCGACGATCTCCAGCCCTGTCTGTTCGCCCAGGATGCGGTAAAAGATGTCCGGGGCGATGTTGACCGTGATGTGTACGGTGCCGGTGCCCAGATCCATGCCGTCCAGCGACGCCGACGACACATGCTCGCAGTCCAGCTGCGGGTCTTTGCCGGCAATGTCCGCCATGATGCGGATACCGTCCGCATAGCCCGAAAGTGCGGCGTACACTGCGCTTTGCAGCCAATGCCCGGGTTCCAGCATCGTCACCCAGCCGGGCATGTGGACGGCGATCTCCTGGATGGGGAACGCATACAACAGCGCCTGCAGCAGCGCGTCGGCGGTCTCGGCCGTCATGGCCGTGCAGTTGATCGGAAACACCACATGGCGGTATTGCTGCTGCAACTCTGCCGCCAGCTGCCGCGCCGTGTCTGAAGTTGGCTCGGCACAGTTGAGCAGGATGATATACGGCTTGCCGATGGCGTCGAGTTCTTCGGCCACGCGGCGTTCCGCCTCGCAGTAGTTTTCCCGCGGGAGGTCTGCGACCGAGCCGTCTGTCGTCACCAGCACGCCCACGGTGGCGTGTTCACGGATCACGCGCTGGGTACCGGTCTCGGCCGCCAGGTCAAACGGCACCGCATGGTCGAACCAGGGGCTTTTGACCATACGCGGCGCGTCGTTCTCCTCATGGCCGAGCGCGCCCTCCACCATATACCCGACGCAGTCGATGAGCCGCGCGCGGAAGCTGCCGCCGCCGGAAAGTTCCACCGTGACGGCCTTTTCCGGGATAAACTTGGGCTCCGTCGTCATGATGGTGCGCCCGGCTGCCGACTGCGGCAGTTCGTCGGCCGCACGGGCGCGCAGCGCCTCGTTTTGGATATGCGGCAGCAGCATCAACTCCGAAAACCGCTTGATAAAGGTACTTTTGCCGCTGCGCACCGGCCCCACGACGCCGAGATAAATATCGCCCCCCGTGCGCCGGGCGATGGTCTGATAGATCTGTTGCTGGGTCACGATCATCCCCTCCTTTACTGGGCCGCCGGGATCAACAGGCAGGCCGCCTGCGCGATGCAGTCCTGCGCGGCGCCGCCGTCACAGGGCAGGCGGTTGGCCGCCGCCAGGTCTTTGGCGCGCGCATGGTAGCGCTTGGCGATGTCAAAAACGCGTTCCCCGGCTGCCGCATAGTACAGGTACAGTGCCGGGGCGTCGGCCGGGCGCTCATACGCCTCGCCCAGTTCCACCTCGCACAAAGCCTCACCGGTGTGCGCCTGCAGCAGCAGGCCGCTGACGCCGATCTCCAGCTCGACTTGCAGCTGCGCGCCGTTTTTGCTGCTGCTGACGCGGGTGACGGCAGCGCTTACACAGGCGCAGGCGTCCGGCGCCGCGCCCTGCCACACGCCTTCCGGCCGCCAGGTAAAGTTCTTGTCAAAGCAGGTCACCTCGCCGCGGGCGTCGGCACAAAGCACATGCGCCGTGCCCTTGCCGCACAAGCAGAACTGCGCGGCCGCCCCGGCGTCCTGCACCGCCATCGGGACCGCCTTGCCCAGCGTGACAAAGCAGCCCGTTACGGTCAGTTCCGGGTCCGGCAGTTCGTCCTGCAGCACCACGCTCACGCGCTCGGCCAGGTCTGCCGTTTTGTTCAGCAGCTTGCAGGCCGTCTGCACCGTCTGGGTCTGGTACAGGGTGGAGTACGCATCCGCGACCACCGTGCACGCCGTCTCGCGCCAGACTTCCACATGCAGCTTCCAGCCGAGGCTCAGCGCGCCTTCTTCGCCGGCGTCCGGCGCGGCCAGCGTGCAGGCCTGGATCTCGCCCCAGGCAACGCAGGTATCCTCTGCCGTCACGCCGGGCAAGTCCACAGTCTGCTGCACGGGGATCTCCTTTGTGCGCACCGTCAGCTGTTCCTCGCCCGCCGGCTGGCAGCACACCTGCACCTGCAAAACGCCCTGCACGCTGGCCTGCCCGGTTTGCAGCGATGCCTCCCCCAGCGCAAAATGCCCGCCGATCTCCAGCACCGTGGCACCGGGTTCCGGCATAGGCAGCACGGCGGAGGCCGTCAGCGTTTTTTCTTCGGCCGCAACGCGCTGCATCCCGCGCAAGGTGCGGGCGCGCTGCTCGATGCCGCAGTCGGCCAGCGAGGTCAGCAGCTCGCACTCCCGCCTGGCCAGGACCGCGCCGCACAAAATGTACGCGCCGCGCAGGTCGATGCGGTGCTCGCTGACTGCCCGGCAGTTGCAGTATTCCAGCTCGCCCCAGGTCTGCGCGGGTCCTTCGGCGTAGCTGCCGGCCGGGAGCTCGACCGATTTTTCAAAGGCAAATTTTTGTTCGACGCGGTACAGCCGGCACCCCGGCTCGTCGCTTTGGTAGTATACGGTACAGCGCAGGTAGCCCTCGTACTGCCAGCGGGCGCCGGCCACGCGGTTTTGCAGCAGGATGGGCTCCACCCTGCACTTGACGATCTTGAACACGGCCGGCAGATAATCCGGGATCAGGATCTCGGTCTCGACCGGGAGCTCCTGCCGGCCTTCCCACCGGCCGCCGTAGGCCGCAAGGGTGTCCTTAAACACCTTGAGTTCCATTGTGATTGCCCCTTTCCATCTAGCGCTTGGTTGGCTTTCTGGTGCATGTATATGCGCAGCGGCAAAAAAATAACCCCTGCCTTGCGGCAGAGGTTTGCAGGAAGGTTTATACTTTGAAAGCTGCGCGAAGCAGCCAGCGCAGCGCGCGCGGGCAGCGGACCACGACCACATGCATCGGCGTACACCTCACTTTCCGTCGTTCGTGTACGCCATACTATGCACGGGCAGGCCAAGTGTGTGCGTCAACCGTCAGCGCGCGTCAGCACCACCAGGCCGTGGCCCGCCGTGCATTGCAGGCAGGCCTCGGGGGCTGTGAACTCATTGCTGGTGCCCAGCGGGTAGTCAAGCTCTGTCAAGGTGGCATCCTGCAGCGGGTAATACACCCCCTGCAGCGTTACGCCGCAAAGCGGCGCGCCCAGCGCAAACACAGACAAATACATCCAGTCCCGCCGCGCAAGACGCAGCGACTGGCCGGGCAGCAGGTAGTGCATCTCGCTGCGCGCGTCGGCCAAAATGGTCTTGACGCCGTGCAGCGAAAGATACAGCCCTGTAGAAATGTTGGCAAACGTATGCTCTATGCGCGCGCCGCCCAACGCGCCCAGCAGCACGGCTTCAGTACAGCCGTGTTCCACCAGCCAGCGGGCGGCAAACTGCGTGTCGGTATCATCCTTGACATGCGGCAGCACGATGGTCTCGCGGTCGGTCTGCGGCCGCGGGGCGGAATCAAAATCCCCTACGATCAAATCCGGGCGCACACCCAGGCGGGCGGCGTTGCGGTACCCGGCGTCGCAGGCCACGATAAAATCCCCCGGCTGCAGATAACAGGCCATCTCCGGCCCGACCTCCACGGCCGAAAACACCACCGCGCGCCCCGTCATGGTTCCCACGCTTTCCGGGCGTTCGCCTCTTCGTACAAAGCGAGGTAGCTGGCATAGCGCGACGGGCTGATCTTGCCCGCCTCCACGGCGGCGCGCACCGCGCAGCCGGTCTCGCTGCGGTGAGAGCAGCCGGTAAACCGGCACTGTCCAAAATAGGGTTCAAATTCCGGGAAGGTATGCTGCAATTCCTCTTTGGGGATGCGGGCCAGTTTTTGGGCTTCCAGGCTGGCAAAGCCCGGCGTGTCGGCCAGGCGGCCGCCGCACACTTCAAAGATCTCGACCTCGCGGGTGGTATGGCGGCCGCGGCCGAGCTTTTGGCTGATCTGCCCGGTCTCGCGCTGCAATTCCGGCGCGAGCGCGTTGAGCAGCGTGGATTTCCCCACGCCGGAGTTGCCGCAAAAAGCGCACAGATGCCCCCCGATATACCCGCGCACGGCATCCAGCCCTTCGCCGCTTTCGTAGTGCAGTAAGATGAGCGGGATGCCGCTGCCCGTATAGGCTTCGGCCAGGGCGTCGGCCGCTTTCAGGTCCGCCTTGGTCACCACCAACACCGGCTGTACGCCCTTGTACAGGGCGGCCGACGTCAGCGCATCCAGCACCAGCGTGCTGGGCACCGGCTGCGTTGTGCTGGCCACGATGAACAGCACATCCAAATTGGCCACCGGCGGGCGCACGAAGACATTTTTGCGCGGCAGGATCTCCTCGATCAAGCTGCCGTCGGCAGAGAGGACAACGTTATCCCCCGCCACCGGCGTGATGCCGCGCTTGCGGAAAACGCCGCGCGCCTTACACTGGACGATGCCCTGCGCCGTGCGGACATAGTAAAACCCGCCGATGCCTTTTGTGATATACGCCATAGACTGCGCGCCCGTCAAATGGGGTTGCCTTCGGCGTCGCAGCGCTGGCCGCTTTCGTTCCACATCGAACCGTCGGAACGCTGGTGGATCTGGTGCGAGCCGTCGCTGCTCCACCAGGAGCTTTCCGGCACGACGATCTGGCCGGTGGACGGGTCTACCGACGCTTCCGGCGCCGGCGTCGCCACAGGCTCCGGCGGCACGCCGGTGGACACCACCAGCGTGAGGACGGTGCTGATGCGGGCATCGGTGCCTGCAGCCGGGGTCTGGTTCAGAACGGTCCCCGCCGGCTGCTCGCTGGGCTGTTCGACGACGCGGATGGAGAAGTTCAGTTCGCGCACATCGGCGCGTGCGGCGTCGATGGTTTTTCCGGTCAGGGTGGGGACGCGGTTGGTAGATTCTACCACGGCGCGGCTGATATATAAAATGACCGTAGATCCGCCCTCGACCGTCTCGCCGGAAGAGGGGCTGCTGTAGATCACCGCGCCGCTGGCGACGGTGGAATCCTGCATCGGCTTTTGCAGCACGTTGAGGCCCATGTCCTTCAGCGTCTGTTCGGCATCCTCAGCCACCATGTTTTTGGTCTCGGGGATCGTGACATACTGGGTACCCAGGCTGACCGTCAGCGTGATCTGCTGGCCTTCCTTGACGGTACGGCCGGCTTTGGGGTTCTGGCGGATGATGGTGCCGGCCGGGTAGGTGGAGTTATACTCCTCGGCCTCCTGCAGTTTGAGCAGCGTATTATACTCCGACGCGCGGTATTCGTCCAGCGTCTGGCCGACGAAGTTGATGATCGTCACGTCGTCGCGGTTGGAGAACAGCAGGTTGCTGGAGTTGGTGAAGATCAGATACACCAGGATGACCGCGCCGATGACGAACGCGACCGCCATGCCAAAGAAGATCGGCAGCACCGAGAACGGCTTGGAGGCACGCTTTCTGCGCGCGCTGCGGCTGCGGCCGGGGTTGGCGGTGCCAGCACGGCGCGCCTCGCCGGTGCGCACAGCGCCCTTGGCGTTCGAGACGACGCGGTTGATGTTCTTTTCGGGGTTGTCCTGCATGTTTCTGTACTCATATTCAAAGCGGGCCGAGGGGTTGCGCTTGAACGCCTCGATGGCGTCGAGCATCTCCTGCGCGCTCTGGTAACGCTTGGCGGGGTCTTTTTCCATCGCCTTCTCGGTGATCTGGCGCAGCCCTTCCGGCACATTGGGGGCCACCTGGGCCAGCGGTTTGGGTTTGTCCGAGATCTGCATGATGGCGATGGACACTGCGCCGTCACCGTCAAACGGCAGCCGGCCGGACAGCATCTCGTACAGCATAACGCCGACCGAATAGATGTCGGTGCGCGCGTCGGTGCGGTCGCCCTTGGCCTGCTCGGGGCTGATGTAATGCACCGAGCCGATGGCCTTGTCGCTGACGGTCTGGCTTTGCGCGCGAGAGAAGCGGGCGATGCCAAAGTCCATCATCTTGATGGAACCGTCCGCCAGCAGCATGATGTTCTGCGGCTTGACGTCGCGGTGGATGATGCCCTTGGCATGGGCATGCTGCAGCGCCCCCAGCACCTGGGTGGCAAAATACACCGTCTCTTTCCAGGTCAGGACGCCGCCGCGCTGCTTGAGGTATTCTTTGAGCGTGATGCCGTCGACGTATTCCATGACGATATACTGCAGCTGGTCGGTGACCGAAACATCGTACACCTTGACGATGTTCGGGTGGCTGAGGATCGAGATCGCCTTGGATTCATTTTTGAAACGGCGGACGAGTTCCTCGTTATCCAAAAATTCTTCTTTGAGCACCTTGACCGCAATGGCGTTGCCGGTCTTTTCGTCCACGCCGCGGTAGACGTTGGCCATACCGCCCACGCCGACCAGGCTTTGGATCAGATACCGGCCGTCCAGTCGTCTTCCAATCAAGTTATCCATTGTTGACCTCCGTAGTTTCCACGCCCATAAGCAAAACCGTGACATTGTCCTGGCCGCCCGCCTGCAGCGCGCGGCTGATCAGCACCCCGGCGGCGTCAAAAAAGGCTGTGTCCTGTAAGATGCGTGCAATCTCTTCATCCGGCACCATATTGGTCAGGCCGTCGGTGCACAAAAGGAGGATGTCCCCTTCCTCGATCTCGCAGCGGTTATATTCCGGCACGATGTTGGCCGCAACCCCCAGCGCCCGGGTGATGAGGTTTTTCTGCGGGTGCAGCAACGCCTGTTCGCGGGTGATCTGGCCGCTGTCCACCAGCTGCTGCACCATTGAGTGGTCGCGGGTGATCTGGCGCAGCGTGCCCCGGTGGTAAAGATAGGCGCGGGAATCGCCCGCGTGGACGATGTGGGCGAACCCGCCCCCCGCATAGGCGCACACGCCGGTGGTGCCCATGCCCATCATTTCGGGGTCCGACGCCGCTTTTTCATACACAGCGCGGTTGGTCACGTCAAACCCGTGCATCATAAAGGCTTTTTCGCCCCCGGGCTGCAGCGCCTGCATCTGGCGGGCAAAGTACTGCTGCATGGTATCGGTCGCGATGCGGGACGCCAACCGCCCCCCGTTCACGCCGCCCATGCCGTCGCACACCAGCCCCCAGGCGGTACCGCCCGCCAGCTGCTGCGCACAGTAATTGTCTTGATTTTCCTGGCGGCAGCTGCCGATGTCGGTGATCGCTGCGATCTTCATGCAGGGTGTTCCTTTCCGTGGTGTACTGTCCTGTCGACGGCGCTCTCGCGGGCATCCTCGCGCCGCAGCTGGCCGCAGGCCGCGCTGATGTCGGTGCCCAGGCGGCGGCGCACCGTCGCGTTGACGCCCAGGCGTTCCAGCTCGCGCTGGAAACGCCGCACATTTTCTTCATCCGTGGCCGAGTACGGGCTGCCGTCCACCGGGTTGATGGGGATCAAATTCACATGCGCGCCCATCCCCTCGATCAGGTGCGCCAGTTTGTGGGCCATCTCGTCGCTGTCGTTGACACCGCGCACCATCGAATACTCAAAGCTGATGCGGCGGCCGGTCTCTTTCTGGTAGCGGCGGCAGGCCGGGATGAGCTGTTCCAGCGGGTAGGCGTCGTTGACCGGCATCATGCCGGAGCGCGTGGCGTTGTCCGGCGCGTGCAGCGAGACCGAGAGCGTCAGCTGCAGATGCCGCTTGGCCAGTTCGTCGATCTTGGGCACCAGGCCGCAGGTCGAAAGGCTGATGTTGCGCATGCCGATGTTGACGCCTTCCGGGCAGGAGATGATCTGCAAAAAGTCCATGACGTTGTCAAAATTGTGCAGCGGCTCGCCAATGCCCATGAGCACGATGTGGGAGACACGCTCCCCCGTGTCCTTTTGGGCGGTGTAGATCTCGGCCGCGATCTCGCCGGGGGTCAGGTCCCGCACGCGACCCGCCTGGGTCGAAGCGCAGAACCGGCAGCCCATCGCACAGCCCACCTGGGTGGACACGCAGACCGTGTTGCCGTATTTGTAACGCATGAGCACCGTCTCGATGCAGTTGCCGTCGGCCAGCTGCAAAAGATACTTGACCGTGCCGTCCTTGGACTGCTGGCGGCGGCGGATCTCGGGGGCCGCGATGGTGCACTGCTGCTGCAAGACCGCCAGCAGCGTCTTGGGCTGGTCGGTCATCTGGGAAAAATCGGTGACCAGCTTCTGGTGCAGCCACTTAAAGATCTGTTTGGCGCGGAACTTTGGCTGCCCCAGCCCGGCAAGGTACGCCGTCAGGCGGTCCAGCGTCAGGTCCGACAGGCAGATCTTGTTTGCCTCCTCCACAACGCGCACCCCCTCACCCACTGTATAGTATAAACCAAAATTATGTCGAAAGTTTTTCCAAAATGGCTACAAAAAAGCCGTCGGTGCCGGTCTTGTGCGGCAAAAACAGCGTGCCAAAAGCATCGGCCTGCGCACCGGGGAAGTTGATCTCCGGCGGTACGACGTGGAAACCGGGGTTGCTTTGCAGAAACGTTTCGATCTGCGCCTGGTTTTCCTGCCAATGCACTGTACAGGTAGAATACACCAAACGGCCGTTTTCGGCAAGAGAATCTGCGCCATTTTGCAAAATTTTTTGCTGGATTGCGCACAATTCCCCGATCCCGTCCAAATTTTTGTACCGGATGTCCGGCTTTTTGGCGATGATGCCAAGCCCCGAGCACGGCACGTCGCACAGCACGCGGTCAAACTTGCCCAGCGCCGCGTTGGGTATTGTGGCATCGTTTTGGATCGCCTGCGCGCAGGTCACGCCGCAGCGGCCGAACGCTTTTTGCAGCAGCGGCACGCGGGCCGGCACGGCCTCGCCGCTGACAAGGCAGCCGGTATTTTGCATCTGCTGGACCAGCGTCAGGCTTTTGCCGCCCGGCGCGGCGCAGAGATCGAGCACACGCTGCCCCGGGCGGGCCTGTACGCAGAGCGCCGCAAACTGGCTGGCCAGCCCCTGCACATGGTAGTGCCCGGCGGCAAACGCCGCCCCGGCGGCGGGCGAGCCGTGAAAATCCACCAGCAGCGCATGCGGCCAGGGGCCGGGGGTCACGGTATGGCCTTCGGCCTGCAGGGCTTGCGTGAGCGCTTCGTCGGTGGTGCGCAGCGTGTTGACGCGCACCGCCGGCGCCGGGCACTGCCGGAACGCCGCCGCCAGCGCGAAGGCTTCTGCGCCGTACTGCGCATAGAACAGCTGCGCCACCGGGCGGGACAGGCAGTACCAGATCTGCAACCGCTGCAAAGGATCCGGGAAATCGCTTTCCTGCACCGGCAGGACCGCCGCGCGCCGCAGCACCGCATTGACCATGCCGGCCGCGCTGGTCTTGCCCATTGCTTTGGTCAGCTTGACCGATTCATTGACCGCTGCCGGCAGCGGCACCTGCATATACAGCGCCTGCGCCAGCCCGGCGCGCAGGATGGCGCGCACCGGCGCATCCAGCGCCCGCAGCGGCTTTTTGCTGAACCGCGCCAGGCGGTAGTCCAGCAGCGGCAGGTATTCCAGCACCGTGTAAAAGATGCGCGCTGCAAACGCCGCGTCGCGCGCGGCCAGCGGCGGGGCACATTTTTTGAGCTCGGCGTCCAGCACCAGGTTGGCGTAACCGGCCTGTTCCTGGTGCAGCAGCGCCTGCACGGCCAGGCGGCGCGGCGTCACAGGGTGTCCCCCGCTTTCAGGCGGCGGCCGGCCGCCCAGGCGGTGCCGGGCATCGGTTTGCCGCCCTCCGGCGTCACGGTCAGCAGCTGCACCGCCCCGCCGGCGGCAGCCACCGTCAGCGGTTTGAGCGCCAGCACCGTGCCAGGCGCGGCATGCTGCGGGTTTTCTGCCAGGCGGCATTCCAGCACCTTGATGCGCTTGCCGTCCTGCAAGAACCAGGCCACGGGCCAGGGGTTCATACCGCGCACCCAGTTGTGGATGTGCGCGGCGCTGTCTGTGAAAGCGAACTGCGCCATCTCTTTATCCAGCGGCGGGGCCTGGGTGGCCAGGTCCTCGCGCTGCGGCGTCGGGGTCAGCTGCCCGGCCTGCAGTTTTTCCAGCGCTGTCACCAGCGTTTTGGCGCCCACAGCGCTGACGCGGTCAAACAGCTGGCTGCTGGTCTCCTCGGGGTCGATGTCGACCGGCTCCACCAGCAGCACGTCGCCGGTGTCCAGCCCTTCGTCCAGCTGCATGATGGACACGCCGGTCCGGGTATCGCCGTTGAGCACCGCCCACTGCACCGGCGCAGAGCCGCGGTACTTGGGCAGCAGCGACACATGCAGGTTGATGCAGCCGTGCCGCGCCACGTGCAGCAGCTGCGGCGGCAGGATGCAGCCGTACGCCACCACGACGATGACATCGGGCGCCAGGCTGCGGATCAGCTCGTCGCTGGAACCGTCGCGCAAGGTGCGCGGCTGGTAGACCGGGATGCCGTGCTGCTGCGCCAGCTGCTTGACGGGCGGCGCCGTCAGGATCTGTTTGCGGCCGACCGGTTTGTCGCGCCGGGTGAACACCGCGCAGACCTCATGCCCGGCGTCCAGCAGGGCGCGCAGGCTTTCGGCAGCGATGTCGGGGGTGCCCATGAACAGGATACGCATGCGGTTCAGTCCTCGTCTTCCTCGGGGTAGTCGTCTTCATAAAAATGGGTCGCCAGGTCCATGATCGTGATGCCGTCCAGGTGGTTGTTCTCGTGCTGGATGCAGCGGGCGAGCATGTCGTCGGCTTCCAGCTCAAACCAGTCGCCGTGGCGGTCCTGCGCCTTGACCTTGACGTGCTTGGAGCGCGCGATGGCCCCGTTGTGCCCGGGGAAGGAAAGGCAGCCCTCGTACAGTTCGACTTTTTCGTCGCTGAGTTCCAGGATCTCGGGGTTGATGAACTCGATGAACTTGTATTCGTAGTTTTCCGGGACCTGTTCCGGCATGTCGCGCTCGTCCAGGCAGATGAACAGCCGGCGCATCATGCCGACCTGCGGCCCGGCCAGGCCAAGGCCGTTGGCCGCCAGCAGCGTCTCTTTCATGTCGTCGAGCAGAACGCCGAGACGGTCGTCAAATTTGGTGACGGGGCGGCAGACTTTTTTCAGGATCGGGTCGCCGTCCTGTACGATGGTGCGAAGAGCCATGATATGTTACCTCCATTGAGATCGTAAAATAGAAACATAAAACAAGCAAGCAGACACACGCCAAGAACGTCGCTGTTGTGTGAAACAGTTCAATCCCGGCGCAGCCAAGCGATGACTGCCAGTGCGGCATTGACAACAAAAAGGCCAAAGCTGACCCAGACGGCGGCGGCAAAACAGGTATAGAAATCCGCGCGGGTATGCACAGAATCCCATATGCCAAACAGGCTGTGCAACACGCTATTCACTCCAATGCCGTCGGGGTTCATCTCGGGTACAAGCGCCCCCAGAAGATTCAAACCATTGTCCGCCGTAAAAAACAATGAAATTACCAGCGCAGCCAACGCCGCTATGCGGACGATCTTAAATCTCATATAGCGAGTCAACTCCTTCGGTTGTACAGCAGGAAAACTTCACCATCATTTTTGTCAGCGAGTTACAAGTCGCCGTCGGTGTTGAAGTCCACGGTAACGGCAGCTTTCTGCGGCAGTTTTTCGGCGGCGTAGTCGTCCAGCGCCCGGCGCAGCAGCGCCCGGAACGCCGCGTCGTTGCGGCATTTGAGCGTCAGTTTGTAGCGATATTTGCCGCCCAGCATCGCGATCGCCATCGGCGCCGGGCCCAGGATGCGCAGCGGCAGCTGCGGGTGCTGCGCCGCATGCTGCGCCAGCAGCGCGCCGAAGCGCTGCGCGGCCAGGGCGACCGCGCCCTCCTGCGCGCCGGTGAAACCGATGACGCAGAACGCGCAGAACGGCGGGTAGAGGCCGTATTTGCGGAACGCGATCTCCTCGCGGTAGAAATCCTCGTACCCCTGCGCGGCGGCCAGCTGCAAGACCGGGTGGTTCGGCACCGCCGTCTGGATCAGCGCGCGGCCCGGCAGGCTGGCGCGCCCGCCGCGGCCGATGACCTGCGTGACAAGGCTGAACACGCTTTCATACGCGCGGAAACCCTGCCCAAACAGCAGCGAGTCGATGCCCAAAACGCCGACGAGGGTGACCTTTTCAAAGTCCAGCCCCTTGGCGACCATCTGCGTGCCCAGCAGGATGTCGTATTCCTGCCGGCCAAACTGGGCCAGCATCGTCTCGTGGGCGTTTTTCTGCCCTGTAGAGTCCTGGTCCATGCGCAAAATGCGCGCGTCCGGCAGCAGTTCGTGCAGTTCTTCTTCCACGCGCTGGGTGCCGAACCCGCTGTAGCGGATCTTGCCGCCGCACGCGGGGCAAAGCTGCGGCAGCGGGCGCACCGTATGCCCGCAGTGGTGGCACATCAGCGCCTGCTGCGGTTTGTGGTAGACCATCGGCACGCTGCAGTTGGGGCATTTGAGCACCTGCCCGCAGACCGTGCACATGCCCACCGTGTGGTAGCCGCGCCGGTTCAGCAGCAGGATGCTCTGTTCCCCGTTTTGCAGGTTGGCTTTGAGTTCCTGCACCATGCGGGCGCTGACCTCCCGCGGGTTACCGGCGGCAAGTTCAGCGCGCATGTCGATGAAATCGACGTTCGGCAGCGGGCGGCCGCCGTAGCGGTGGGTCAGCGTGACGAGCTGGTATTTGCCGGTTTTGGCCGCGTGGTAGGTCTCGGTGCGCGGCGTGGCCGAGGCGAACACCAGCAGCGCGTTTTCCATCGCCGCGCGCTTTTTGGCGACGTCGTGCGCGTCATAGCGCGGGGCGGACTCGCTCTGGTAGGTGTGTTCCTGCTCCTCATCCACAATGATGAGCCCCAGGTTTTGCAGCGGCGCAAACACGGCGCTGCGCGTACCGATGACGATGTCGGCGTCTCCCTGCTGGATCATGCGCCATTGCAGCAGGCGCTCGGTGTTATTGAGGGCGGAATGCTGCACGGCCAGCCGGCTGCCGAACGTCGATTTCAGGCGGCGGATCATCTGCGGCGTCAGGCCGATCTCCGGCACCAGCACCAGCGCCTTGCGGCCCAGTTCCAGTGTGCGCTCGATGAGTTTTAAAAACACGACCGTCTTGCCGCTGCCCGTCACGCCGTGCAGCAGCGCCGCGTGGGGCTGCCCGTCGGCCAGGCGGGGCGCCAGCGCGTCGCAGGCCTGCTGCTGCTCGGCCGAAAGCACCAGCGGCTGCGGGTCAAACGGGATGGCCGCAAACAGGTCCAGCGTTTTGTCCTGCCGGGCGGCTGTCAACACGCCTTTTTGGCACAGCGTGTCCAGCGTCGGTTTGGCGATGCCGGCGGTTTCCAGCTGGCGGCCGGTCAGCGGGCCGGCGCGCAGGGCTCCCACCGCCGCCAGCTGGCGCGGGCCGGGCTTGGGTTTGGCGGGCAGCGCCCCGGTGAGGGTGTAGACCCATTCCGTCGCGCGCTGCATGCGGCTTTTCATCCGCGGCTTGCCGCCGGCGGTGACCACCGTATACTGTGCGCCGTACGGGATGACGGCCTTGACGGCCTCGAACCAGGTGCAGAAGGTGCGGTCTTTTAAAAACCGCACGAGTTCCAGCAGGTCGGGCGTCAGGCGCGCCTGTTCGGGCGCGGCGTCATACAGCGCTTTGAGACGGGGCGGGGCGTCGGCTTCTTCCACTTCCGCCACCGCCAGCACCACGGCCATACGCGCATGGTCGCCGCGGCCAAACGGCACCAGCACCATGCTGCCCGGCCAAACATGGTCCTGCAGCTCCGCCGGCACCCGATAGGAATAGAGCTTATCGAAATGGATGGTCGCCTGGTCGACGGCCACCTGCGCGATGGGCAGCGTCATGCGTCTTGGCCGTGTTCGAGGCGGGACTGGATGATGGAATACAGCGCTTCGGCGCAAGCCTCGACCTGGTCGTTGACGACGTGCTCGTCATACTCGACCGAGTGGGCGATCTCTTCCTGCGCCCGTTTCAGCCGGCGCTGGATGGTGTCCTCGCTCTCGGTGCCGCGGTTGCGCAGGCGGCGTTCCAGCTCCTGCATGTCGGGCGGCAGCACAAAGACCGTCGTGGCGCCGGGGTACAGGCGCTTGATGTTGCCCGCGCCCTCGACCTCGATGACCAGGATCACCGGGATGCCCTGCGCCATGCGGCGCTCGATCTCGCTGCGCAGCGTGCCGTAGTAGTTGCCGCAGTACTGCGTGTGCTCGACGATCTGGTCCTGCGCGAGGTGATCCTCAAAATCCGCGACCGACATAAAGTGGTAGTTGATGCCGTTTTTTTCGCCTTCGCGCGGCGCGCGCGTCGTAGCCGAGACCGTGTGCTGGATCTCGGGGTGGTCTTTCAGCAGCCGCGCCACCACGGTGTCCTTGCCGGTGCCCGACGGGCCCGATACGACAAACAGATACTTCTCGCCTTTCATAATTCCCTGCTCCCCTTTATCCTTCCTCTTGTTCCTGTGCAAAGCGGCCGGTCACGCTTTCCAGCGCGATGCCCGACAAAATGACATGGTCGGAGTCCATGATGAGCACCGCCTGCGTGCGCCGCCCGTAGGAGGCGTCGATGAGCGCGCCTTTCTCGCGCGCGTCCTGGATCAGGCGCTTGACCGGCGCTGAATCCGGGCTGATGACGGCGATGACGCGGTCGGCGTTGACCATGTTGCCGAACCCGATGTTGATGAGTTTCATGGGCGCCTCACTCGATGTTCTGGATCTGCTCGCGGATCTTCTCGATCTCGGATTTCAGTTCCACCACCAGCCGGGTGACCGCCACGTCCTGGCATTTGGAGCCGATGGTGTTGGCTTCGCGGTTGAGCTCCTGCGTTAAAAAGTCCAGCTTGCGGCCGATGGGTTCGTCCAGCGCCAGGATCTCGCGGTACTGGGCCACATGGCTGTGCAGGCGCACGGTCTCCTCGTCGATGGCGGTCTTGTCGGCAAAGATCGCGGCCTCGGTCACAAGGCGGCCCTCGTCGATGCTGCGGTCACCCAGCAGTTCCTGCAGGCGGGCGTAGAGCTTTTCGCTGTATGCCTGCACGCGCCCGGCGCTCTGCTGTTCGATCTGCCCGACAAGCGTTTCCACCGCCGCCAGGCGGTTCTCCACGTCGGCCCTGAGCTTTTCACCCTCGGCCGCGCGCATGGCCACAAAAGCGTCCAGCGCCTGCTGTGCCACCGTCTGCACGTCCTGCCACAGTTCGTCCTCATTGGCGGGTGCAGCGGTCTGCGCCAGCACATCGGGAAAACGCGCCACCATGCCCGCCGTCAGGTCGTCGGGCAGTTCCATGCGCTGCGCCAGGTCGCGCAGCGCGTCGCGGTAGCCCTGCGCCAGCGGCCAGTTGACCGTGACGACGGTGTCGGCCGCCGTGACAGCCTGGATGGAGAGGTTGAGCTCCACCTTGCCGCGGCTGACGCGCGCCGCCACCAGCTTTTTGAGTTTGTCCTGCAAAAACGCGCAGGAACGCGGCAGCCGGTCGGAATACTCCAAAAAGCGCGCGTTGACGCTGCGCAGCTCCACTTTGATGTCCCGCCCATGCAGCAGCGCGCCGGCGCGGCCATAGCCTGTCATGCTCAATACCATATCCTGCACCTCAAACCTCGGCGTGGGCCGCCGATGAACATATATTGTATATTGTACTATTTTTGCTGCCAAGATGCAAGGCTGCCGCGCGTTTTTGCCCGCAAACGCAAAAACCGCCCCCGCGGCAGCGGGGACGGTGCGGTTACCGGATCAAACCGGGTGGGATCTCTTTTCGTAGTCGGCATGCAGCGCGTCGACGCCCTGGATGCGGGCGTTGCGCTTCTCAAAGAATTTGGGCGCGACCTGCGGGAACATCGCGTAGGTCAGCACGTCCTCCTCCTGGATGGCGTACTTGGCGGCCTCGGCTTTGAGTTTGTCCATCTCGGGCTCCAGCGTGTCGGCAAAGCGGCAGGTGATGGGCTCCTCGCCTTTCAGGATAAAGTCGCTGAACTCTTTCTTGATGGGCGCGGGGGTCTTGCCGTAATCGCCGTGCACAAGGCCCTTGAACTCTTTGGTGACCATCTTGTAGCGCTCGCCCATGATGACGTTGAATACTGCCTGGGTGCCGACGATCTGGCTGGTGGGCGTGACGAGCGGCGGGTAGCCGGCATCCTCGCGCACGCGCGGGATCTCGGCCAGCACATCGTCGAGCTTGTCCTCTTTGCCGGCGTCCTTGAGCTGTTTGAGCATGTTGGAGAACATGCCTCCCGGCACCTGGTACAGCAGCGTGTTGGCGTCGACGCCCAGCGATTTGGGGCTGATCTGGCCGTTGGCGATGTATTTTTCACGCAGCTTGGCAAAGTAGGCGCGCACGACGTTGAGCTGGTTGAGGTCGAGGCCGGTGTCGTAGTCGGTGTCCTGCAGCGCGGCCACGAGGCTCTCGGTCGGCATGTGGGATGTGCCCAGCGCCAGCGGGCTCATGGCCGTGTCGATGATGTCGGCGCCGGCCTCGATGCCTTTGAGGACGGACATCGAAGCGAGGCCCGCCGTATAGTGGCTGTGGATGTCGATGGGGATGTCGACGGTCTCTTTGAGTTTCTTGACCAGGTCGTAGCAGGTGTAGGGCTTGAGCAGGCCGGCCATATCCTTGATGCAGATGGAATCGGCGCCCATCTCCTCCAGGGTCTTGGCGTACTCGGCAAAATACTCGTTGTTGTGCACCGGGCTCAAGGTGTAGCTGATGCACGCCTGCACGTGCGCACCTTCCTTGTTGGCGGCCTTGATGGCCGTCTGCAGGTTGCGCGGGTCGTTGAGCGCGTCAAAGATGCGGATGACGTCGATGCCGTTGGCGACGGATTTCTGCACGAAATACTCGACCGCGTCGTCGGCATAGGGGCGGTAGCCCAGCATGTTCTGGCCGCGGAACAGCATCTGCAGTTTCTGGTGCGGCAGCTCGCGGCGCAGGGTGCGCAGGCGTTCCCACGGGTCCTCGTCGAGGAAACGGATGCAGGAGTCAAACGTCGCGCCGCCCCAGCATTCGACCGAGAAATACGGGATCTTGTCCATCTCGGGCAAAATGGGCCGCATCTCGTCCATCGTCATGCGGGTAGCCAGCAGAGACTGGTGTGCATCGCGCAGAACGACCTCGGTAATTTTGATCGGTTTCTTAGCCAATGGTGTTCACCTCGCTTCTGGTTCAGTTCATCGTGCACAGCAGCGTGCCGGAGTCGACCACGTCGCCCTTGCGCACATCGATGGTGGCGACGGTGCCGTCCTGCGGGGCGCTGATCTCGTTTTCCATCTTCATCGCTTCGAGGATCAGCAGCGTATCGCCCGCCTTGACGGAATCGCCGGGTTTCACCTTGACGTCCAGGATGTTGCCGGGCATGGGGGCGTTGACGGCGACCGCACCGGCAGGGCCGGCAGGAGCCGCCGGAGCAGCAGGCGCGGCGGCCGGGGCGGGAGCAGCCGGGGCAGCAGGCGCAGGGGCCGCGGGCGCAGCCGGGGCGGCGGCAGGCGCCGGGGCGCCGGTGCCTTCCTCCACCGTGACATTGTAGGCAACACCGTTGACGGTAACGATCAGGTTTTTCATAGGAAGTTCCTCCTTATACTCAAGGTCCGTAAAGTTGGGTAGGGCAATTTACAGGGCGATGTTGCCGTGTTTCTTGGCCAAGCGCGTCGCGCGCTTGCTGGCCAGCATATCCAGCGCCTGCACGACGGCGCTGCGCACGCCGGCCGCGTCGGCAACGGCGTCAGCTGCGCCGTTGGCGGCGGCTGCCTGCGCGCCGCAGACATCCTTGGCGTAGGCCGCCGCTTTGGCTTTGGTCGCCTCGGCGATGTTGTCCGAAGCGTAGATCTCATCCTTGTACAGCACGCTGACGGCGGTCTCGGGCGCCAGCGGGGCGACGGTGCAGCCCTGCATGGCCACGCGCCAATCGGCGCAGGCCGCAAACACCGTGTAGACCGGGCCGATCACCTCGCCGGTCAGCACGGCGACCTTGGCGGTCGTCGCTTCGGCGTACACACCGGCCATGCGGGCCGCCTGGCGGATGCCGCCGGCCTGGTCGTCGCCTTCGCTCTTGCCGAAGCCGTCGCTGTTGACGATGGTCACGACGGGGATGCTGTACGCATCGCACAGGCGGACAAAACGCGCCGCCTTGGCCGTGCACTTATGGCAAAGGGCCGCTTTCTCGGTCGCCAGGATGCCGACGGCGCTGCCGTTGACGGTAGCCAGCGCCGTGACGATGCGCTTGCCGTAGCCGCTGTACAGTTCCACGGCGCTGCCCTCGTCCGCCAGCGCTTCCACCGCGGCGGCGGCCGTGTAGTTGGCGGTGGGCATCGGTTTGGCGGGCGCCGTGAAATCAAACAGTGCCGGGCCCGCCAGGTTGTTGGCCGGCAGCAGCGCCGCCACGTTGGCGGCCTGCTTGGCCGCCGCCACAGCGTCTTTGGCGACCAGCGCCGCCACACCGGCCTTGGCCGCAAAGGCAGCCGTACCGGCGCCGCTGACGGTCTCCTCGGCCGTGAAGGGCGCATGCAGGAACAGCTCGGCATCCTCGGCCATGATGCACAGATCCGCCGCCGCCGCGTTGATGGCGTTGGTGCCCGCGCAGGTGCCGGTGATGACCGCGATCTGCGGCACGACGCCGGACACCCGCGCGATCTGCGCCGTCAGCGCGGCCGTCGCGTTGAGCAGGTCCAGGCCGCCGTCGAGTTTGGCGCCGGTGGAGTTATAGAACGTCACGACCGGGGCGCCAGTCTCGGCCGCCATCTCCAGCACGCGGATCTTGCGCTGAATGTCTGCCACCGCTACCGGCTCGCCGTTTTCGTACAGGACATACACGCTCTGGCCGTTGGCACAGCCGTACGCCGCGCTGACGGGGCCGTCGGTGTACAACGGCGAAAAAGCGCCATCGTCAAAAAATGCTGCAAGAAGTTCTTCCTTGCCGGGTTTGTTTGCTGCCATACAGTGACCTCCTAGGATAAGATTGACTGTTTTTTATACATGATCTGCAAAAAATCTGTCGTTTGTCACGATTATACTACGTTGTTCAGATTTTCACAAGTGGAAACTCCACAGGTTTTGGCAGAATTTCTTGGCCGTGCAAAGCCTTGCTCACTTCCTGCGCGGGCGCAGCGGGCCGGGGCGGCGCGGCGCGGTCTGCGGGCCTTCCGCCGCAGGCGTGCGGCTGCTTTTGAGCGCGGCGTTGCGCAGGGCGTTGACCTCGGACTTTTTCAGTTCGCGGTACTCCCCCGGCTGCAGCATGCCCAGCTTGACGGGGCCTTCGGCGCTGCGCTTCAGGCGCACGACCTGCAGACCCACCGCCGAGCACATGCGCCGGATCTGGCGGTTGCGCCCCTCGTGCAGCGTGATCTCCAGCACGGTGCGCCCCGGCTCGTCGGTGACGACATGGATGACGCAGGGCTGCGTGCGCACGCCGTCGTCCAGCACGACGCCGGACGCCATCGTGACGATCTGCTCCTCGGTCGCGCGGGGGTTGACCGTCACGCGGTACAACTTGCCCACCCCGCCCGAGGGATGCGTCAGCAGGTTGATGAACGCACCGTCGTCGCTCATCAGCAGCAGGCCCTCGCTGTCTTTGTCCAGGCGGCCGACCGGGCGCAGCATCGCCGGCACGTCGGCCACCAGTTCCATCACGGTCTTGCGGCCGCGGTCGTCGCTGCGCGTCGTCAGGTAGCCGCGCGGCTTGTGCAGCATGATATAGGTGTACTGCCGCTTGCGCACGATGCGCACGTTTTTGCCGTCGATGGAGACCTTGTCGTAATCGGGGTCCATCTTGTCCCCCAGGCCGACCGGGTGCCCGTTGACCTTGACTTTGCCGGCCGCGATCAGGCGCTCCGCCTCCCTGCGGGAGCAGATGCCCTGGTCCGCCAGCACTTTTTGTATCCGTTGTTCCGCCATACTGACTCCTTATACTTTCCTGCCGGCGGCCATTTATGCCTCGGGGGCCGCCGTTTCCGCCTCGGCTTTTTCGCGCTTGAGCATTGCCGCGATCTTGTCCACCAGTTCCGGCAGCGCGCCGATGGCGTTATCCACCGCCGTAACTTTTTCGACCAGCTGCACTGTGCGCACGTTGCCGCCCGAAATGACCAGGAACGCCACCGGCGTGACCGAAACGCCGGCGCCGGTGCCGCCGCCGAACATGGTCTTTTCCGCCTTGGGGGCCACGTCGGAGCCGCCCGACGCAAAACCGAACGTCACGCGGGAGACCGGGATGATGGTGGTCGCCTCGTCGACATGGATGGGGTCGCCGATGATGGTGCTGGTATCGACCATTTCGCGGATCTTGTCGATGGTCACGCCCATCAGGCCTTGGATCGGATGTTCTGCCATAAGTCAATTCCTCCTAAAAAAAGAAATGTACGATCTATTTCTGCGCCATCTGCGCGGGGTCGGTTTGCGGCTGCAGCAGTGGGTCGTTCCAGACCCGGTACAGCAGGTGCAGCATGAGGATCGCGCGGGCCTGCACAATGCCAAAGATGTGCCGGTCCGCCCGGCGCGCGCCGGTAAAATCCGGTTCCAGCCACAACCCCTCGCTTTGCAGCGGGATCGCCTGCTGTACGGCCGCCAAAGCGGTGTTCAGCGCCGTCATGGCCGCGCCAAAGGCGATGGCGGTGGCGGCGGCGTCCTCACAGGTAACGGTCCAGAACACCTGCAGGCGGCACACCCGCATCTTGAAAGGCGAATGCCGCCCAAGCCAGCGCACATGCCGCCACAGGCAGGCGGCGACCGCCGCGGGGTCCTCCTCCAGCAGCGTAAGAAGGCGGTCCAGCTTCCCGTCCTTGGGCCCGGCTTCTTCCGCCGGCGCGGCTGGCGCGGTATCTTCCGGTTCTTCCGGCGCCGGTTCCGGTTCAGGCGGCGCTGGCTGCGGATATGTTCCTGCGCCGGGCGGCGCATTCGTTTCAGTTGTTTCCGGCGCAGGGGCCGCGCCCGGGGTTTCCTGTTTCTTCTGGCCGCCCGGTTTGGCCGCGGGCGTCCGGTAGGTGCGCAACAAGCGGCGCACCGGGCCGCAGACCGCCGCGATCTCGATACGGCCGGGGCGGTATTCCACCGCGATGCCCAGCGGCAGCAGCAGCGCCGCCGCCAGCAAAACCAATACAGCCAGCAGCAGCCCGGCCAGGATCTTTAGCGCCAGCAGCAAAACCGGCATCATCGCTCACTCCCATTCCAGCTGCTCGGCCGCGTCCTCCGGCTGTTGCTCCGGCGGGGCGGTGGCATCCATCCCCTCTTCGTCGTGCAGCAGCGGCAGGTCGCGCAGGCTGCCCAGCCCAAACACGCGCAGGAAGTTGTCGGTGACCTGGAACGCGACCGGTTTGCCCGGCAGGTCCAGGCGGCCGGCCTCCTCGATCAGGCCTTTTTCCAGCAGCTTGGTGACGGTGGAAGAGGAATCCACGCCGCGCACCTGCTCGATAAAGCTGCGCGAGACCGGCTGGTTGTAGGCGATGACCGCCAATACCTCCAGCGCAGCCGGCGAAAGCGGCGCGTTGCGGCGGGTATCCAGGATGCGCTTGACCAGCTCGCCATAATACGGGCGGGTCGTCATCTGCCAGCGCCCGCCGTCAAAACGCAGCAGCGCCAGGCCGCTTTCCTCTTCGTCGTAGCGCTGCTGCAGGCGCTGCAGCAGCTGTTCTGTCCGCTCCGGGTCCAGGCGCAAAGCGTCGGCCAGGCGCTCGGTCTCCACTGGTTCCGCGTGGGCAAAAAGCATGGCTTCCAGCCCCCCGGTCAGCTGTGCGTCATTCATGGGCGGCGCCCTCCTTTCTTCTGCGGTGGCTGCGGTCCAGGTCCAGCGCACCATCCCCCTGCACCCGCACGCGGCCGGCACGGATCAGTTCCAGCAGGGCCAAAAACGTCGCCACATGGGTGCTGCGGCTGTCCTCTTTATGGAACAGCTGCCCGATGCCGCGGATACTGCCCCGCAAAAGCCCGCGCAGCATGTGGCTGACACGGCTTGCCACCGATACGAACGGCGCTGTGACCAGCGGCTCGAACCGTTCCTGGTCGGGTTTTCTCTTGCGCAGGCTGCGGCCCATCAGGTTGAACCATGCCTGCAGCAACAGGTTGGCGTCATGGCGGCGGGTATATTCCGCCGCGCCCACCAGCGGCATCGGTTCGCGCACGGCGGTAAACAGGTCGCGCGCACGGCCGCCCAAACGGGCCGCCACCTCTTTGCAGGCGCTGTATTCGATCAGGCGGCCGGTCAGTTCTTCTTTCATGCGCTCGGCCTCGGGGCTGCGCGGCAGCAGCAGGGCGCTTTTCATCTGCACCAGATGCGCGGCCATGTCGATGAACTCGCTGGACACTTCCATCCGGTTTTGTTCCAGCGTGCGGATGGCCGCCGTGTATTGGTCGATCAGCTCCATGATGTTGACATCATAGAGGTTCATTTTATTCTTGCCCACCAGATACAATAAAAGATCCAGCGGGCCCTCAAAATCTTCCAGTTTAAACGTCAGTGTGTCTTGCAAAGTTACCCCCAGAAGAAGCCGTCCACAAAGCCCGTCCACGCAACAAGGCGGTCCCAGCAGAAATTGACCGCCAGCGAAAGCGGCACATCCAGCGCGCCCAAAAACACCAGCAGCAGGACCGCCAGCATGATATAGCGCTCATACTGCATGGCCTTGAAATACAGCCGCGGCGGCAGCACCAGCAATACGATGCGGCTGCCGTCGAACGGCGGCACCGGGATCAGGTTGAACACCGCCAGGCTCAGGTTCATAACGATCATGTCATACAAAAACAGCGGCAGCGCCTGCACGGCCTGCGCCGCGCCCGTGTAGTATACGATCTTATACAGGATCATCGACACAAACGCCAGCAGAAAGTTGCTCAGCGGCCCGGCCGCGGCTGAGACCGCCATGCCGACTTTGGGATCTTTGTAATTGCGCGGGTTTACGCCGACCGGCCGCGCCCAGCCGACGCCGCCCACCAGCATGCACAGCGCGCCCAAGGGGTCGAAATGGCGCATCGGGTTGAGCGAGAGCCGCCCGGCGCGCACGGCGGTGTCATCCCCCAGCCAATGGCTGACGAGCGCGTGGGCCGCCTCATGGAACGGGATGGCGATGAGCACGACGACGGCCCGCAAAAGATACGCCAGGATCTGATAGGGCGAAAGCAGGCCCTGCAACGGCAAACACGCTCCTTACACAAAATATTACTTTATTATATCGTATTAAATGGCGCAAAACAAGCCCTTTTGGCGTGCAGCCGCTGCCCGGCAGCCCCCGCCCTGCCCGCGCGGGCTGTTTTCACAAAAAATTGCAACTTTTTTGTGCAAAAGGCTTGCATTTACAGCCGGCATCCGTTATAATAGTACAGCTATTGAGAAGGAGGTGCAAGCAATTATGGCCAAATGTTCTTGCTGTGGCAAAGGTGTCACGTTCGGTATCAAAGTCTCCCACTCCCATCGTCGGAGCAACCGTACCTGGAACCCCAATGTCAAGCGCGTGAAGGCGATCGTGGACGGTTCCCCGAAGTATATCTACGCCTGCACCCGCTGCCTGCGCTCTGGTAAAGTTACCCGCGCGGTCTGATTGGAAGGAAAAATTGCCGGTCACGTCCGTGGCCGGCATTTTCTCTTTTCCCCGCCCGCTGCACAAAAGGAGTACGCCATGCTGCCCCGTGACCCCATCATACTGCTGAGTTATGTAAACACCAAACTGCGCGACCGCGACGCGGACCTGGCCATGTTCTGCGAGGAGGAGGACGCCGACGAGGCGGCCCTTTGTGCGACCCTGGCAGAGGCCGGCTACACCTACGACGCGGCCCGCAACCAGTTTGTGTGATATTGTCTTGTGAGAGAGGAAGTCGATCTTGCCATGAACTTTATCTTTGTCAGCCCGCATTTCCCCAAAACGTACTGGAATTTCTGCGACCGCCTGCGCTGCAACGGCGTCAACGTGCTGGGCATCGGCGACGCGCCGTATGATGAGATCCCGGACGAGCTCAAATACTGCCTGACCGAATATTACCGCGTGGACGACCTGGGCAACTACGACGAGATGGTGCGGGCCGTCGGGTATTTCACCTTCCACTACGGCAAGATCGACTGGCTGGAGTCCAACAACGAATACTGGCTGGAGATGGACGCCCAGCTGCGCACCGATTTCAACATCACCACCGGCGCGCAGAACGACTTTATCCAGCGCATCAAGTTCAAGAGCCAGATGAAGGAGAGCTACCGCCGCGCCGGCGTGCCGGTGGCGCGCCACCACATGGTCAGCACGCTGGAAGCGGCGCGCGATTTTATCCGCGAAGTCGGCTACCCCGTTATCGTCAAGCCGGACAACGGCTGCGGCGCCGAGGCCACCTACAAGCTGAAAAACGACGAAGACTTGCAGGCGTTTTACGCCAGCGCCCCCGCCGTGCAGTATATCATGGAGGAATACATCAGCGGCAGCATCGTCAGCTTTGACGGCGTGGCCGATTCCCACTGCGTACCGCTCTTCTACACCTCCAACGTCTTCCCGGTACCGGTGCTGGACATCGTCAACCAGCAGGGCGACCTTGCGTACTGGACGCAGAAATCGGTGCCCGCGGCGCTCAAAGACGTCGGGTTCCGCACCATCAAAGCCTTTGGCGCCAAGAGCCGGTTCTTCCACTGCGAATTCTTCCAGCTGAACGAGGACAAACCCGGCCTGGGCAAAGCCGGCGACTATGTGGCGCTGGAAGTCAACATGCGCCCGGCCGGCGGCTATACCCCGGACATGATCAACTACGCCAACTCGGTAGACTGCTACCAGATCTGGGCCGACATGGTCTGCTATGACAAGGTGCGCAACCTCGACCTGAACGGCCCCAAGTACTTCTGCGTCTATGCGGCGCGCCGCGACTGCCACACCTACAAGCACACCCACGAGCAGATCATGAAGCGCTACGGCAGCCGCATGAAGATGTACGACGAGTTGCCCCCTGCCCTGCGCCTGGATATGGGCGACCGCATGTACACGGCCAACCTCAAGACCGCCGCCGAGCGCGACGCCTTCATCCGCTATGTGCAGGAGAAAGCCTGAGCAGCTGTTCTTCTGCCCTGCCCCTTTGCTTTCCTGCCCTGGCTTTGCCAGGGCTTTTTGTTTGCAACCGGGGCAGCCGACGAAAATGCCCTGCCGGGCGCAGCCAAACGGCCGGTCCGGCAGGGCGAATTGATTTTTGCAGGCAGCGGTTTACAGTTCCGGCGTGACCGGCACCGCGCCATAGTTGCGGATGTTGAGCACATGGCAGCTGCCCGCGCCAAAGCAGCCGTCGATGGCGGCGCGGTAGGCATCCACGAGATCCTCCGGCACAAACGCCTGGATGGTACCGGCAAAGCCGCCGCCCTGCAGGCGCCACGCGCCGCGGCCGTTGAGGATGTTCTGGCTCAGCGCCAGAGCCAGCGACACACCCTGCTCTTTGGGGTTCTTGATGCTGTAGGCGTTCTGGTTGAACTCAAAGCTGGAATGCCCGCCCTCAATGATCAGGCGCAGGAACTTGTCAAACTCATCGTTCTGTACAGCCTGGCACAGCTCGGCAGCGCGGCGGCAGTCGTTGTAGAAATGGATCGCACGCACAACGGCGCGGTCCCCCACTTTTTTGCGCACATCGGGGATAGCAGCATAGAAATCCGCTTCCGGCACGTCGCGCAGGACTTTCTGGCCAAAGCAGGCGGCTACGCTCTCCATCTCGCGGCGGATGGCGGCATAGTCGTCGGTCAGGTCGGCATGGCTGCCCTTGGTGTCGCTGATGCACAGCACGTACCCGTGCTTGGCCAGGTCGAGCTTGGCCTGCCCGACGATGGGATGCGCAGGGTCTTTAAAGTCGATGGTGATGACGCCGCCCACCGCGCACGCCGTCTGATCCATCAGGCCGCAGGGTTTGCCGAAAAAGACGTTCTCGGCATACTGGCCGATCTGCGCGATGCGCACCTGGCTGAATTTTTCCATATCGTTGCCGTTGTACTCGCCGCGCAAAATCGCGCCGATGCACACCTCAAACGCCGCCGAGCTGGAAAGACCCGAGCCGCGCAGCACATCGCTGGTGGTGTAGGCGTCAAAGCCGCCGACCTGCCCCCCGTCGTTGAGGATGCCGACCGCCACGCCGCGGATCAGCGAAGCGGAATGCTCGGCCTCCTTCGGCTGCGGGGTGCGGATGCTCAGGTCCACATCGCTGATGCGGCCAAAGCCCTCCGATTTCACGCGGATGACGTTGTCCGCATTGGGCGAAACGACTGCCACGATGTCCAGGTTGACCGAACCGGCCAGCACAACGCCGTTGTTGTGGTCGGTGTGGTTGCCGCCGATCTCGGTGCGGCCGGGGGCCGAGTAGAGGCGCACCGTGCGGTCGGGGCCAAACTCCTCGGCAAAATGGTCGACCGCCTGCATGTACCGCGCGCGCTGGGCCGCCAGCGTCGCGTCGTCCCCGCCGTACAATTTGGCAAGAGCGCCGTCATACAAGCCCTGTGCGATCTGCTGTTTCAATTCACGGGTGTTCGCCATAACTTCAACTCGCCTTTCCTGTGGGCGGCGCTTTTGCCAATATGCACAAAAAGCGCCACGCTGTTTTGGGTAAACAGCCAAAATCCAGGCTGTCCCCGCGGTTCTTGTACCCAGTATAACAAATTTTGGCGGGAAGTAAACATTTTTTTACTGCGCCTTTATGGACTTTTGATGAATCGTCTGCTATAATGGAAAAGAAAAGATCTTGGGGCCTGCCCGCCAGGCGCCCGGCGAGGTGTGATACCATGAGCAACGTCAGCAAACAGTCCTACAAGCAGAGCTATACGGACAATGTCGAATTGTCCATCTTCAACTGCGGGCATGAGTATTGCCAGCCCGGCCACACCTGGGGCCCGGGCGTGCGGGACCATTACCTGATCCACCTGGTGGTCGCCGGGCGCGGCGTGTACCAGGTGGGCGGCATTTCGTATACTTTGCAGGAGGGCGACCTGTTTTTGGCCAAGCCCAACCAGCTCATCACCTATGCGGCCGACGAGACCGACCCGTGGGAGTACTATTGGGTCGGCTTTAACGGCGCGTGCGCCAACCGCCTGGTGCAGCAGACGCCGTTCAGCGACCAGCGGCCCGTGCACCGCTGCAAGGACCCCCAGACCGTGCGCGAAGCGCTGTACCAGATCTACCTGGCGCGCGGGGCCGACCCGCAGAGCGAAGCGCTGATGACCGGTTACCTGTATATTTTTATGGCGCACCTGATGAAAGAAGCCCGCGACGCCATGCCCAACATCGGTTCGTCCAGCAGCCAGTATGTGTTGTCGGCCATCAAGTACATCCAGTTCAACTATTCGCACGACATCTCGGTCGATGACATCGCCAAGGCCGTGGGCGTCAGCCGCAGCCACCTCTACCGCGTGTTTATGTCCAACGTCGGGCAAAGCCCCATCGACTACCTGACCAACTACCGCATCAGCGAGGCGTGCAGTCTGCTGAAAAATTCCAACCTTTCCATCGCCGAGATCGCGGTCTCGGTCGGCTTTTTTGACCAGTTCTATTTTTCGCGGGTCTTTAAAAAAGTTAAGGGCGTGCCGCCCAGCCGTTATTTGGCCACGCTGGAAAACGACCCTGCCAAACTGACCGAACTGTAAGGAGTTTTCATGCCTTTTGCCAAAAACCAGATCCTGCACCTGACGGTGGAGTCGCTTTCCAGCGACGGCAGCGGCGTCGCGCACTGTGACGGGCAGGCCGTCTTTGTGCCCGGCACCGCCCCCGGCGACGCTGCCGAGGTGCGCATCGTCAAAGCGCTGAAACACTATGCCTTCGGCCGCCTGAAGCGGCTGCTGACCCCCGGCCCCGGCCGCATCGCAGTGGACTGCCCGGTCGCCGGCCCCTGCGGCGGCTGCGGGCTGCGGCATATTTCTTATGAAGCCGAATGCGCCGCCAAAACGCAGTTTGTGCAGGACGCCTTTGCCCGCCTGGGCAAGCTGGACGCGCCGGTGCACCCCGCGCTGCCTGCGCCGCTGACCGAGCGGTACCGCAACAAAGTGCAGCTGCCGGTGGGCACGGACGAGGACGGCCGCCTTGTGACGGGCTTTTATGCGGGGCGCAGCCACCGCATCGTCGCCTGCCGGGACTGCCGCCTGCAGCCGGATTGGATGAACCGCCTGGCGGCGCGCGCCTGCGCCTTACTGCAGGACGCCGGCGCGACTGCCTATGACGAGGCTCGCCACGCCGGCCTGGTGCGCCACCTGTACATGCGCCAGGGCTGGCACAGCGGGCAGCGCCTTTTGTGCTTTGTGCTCAACGGCCGCGCGCTGCCGCAGGAGCGTGCCCTGTGCGAGGCTTTGCAGCGGGAATTTGACTTGACGACAGTGCTCGTCAACCGCAACACCAAACGCACCAACGTCATCCTGGGTGAGGAAACGCGCACCGTGCTGGGCCCCGGCTTTATTGAGGATACGCTGGCCGGCGTAGCGCTGCGCATGGGCGTGCATGAGTTCTACCAGGTCAACACCCCGGCCGCCGAGGTGCTGTACGCAAAGGCACGCGCCTTTGCCGCGCTGCGCCCCGATGATTTTTTGCTGGACCTGTACTGCGGCATGGGCACGATCGGCCTTTCGATGCTGCCGGACTGCCGCCGCCTGCTGGGCGTGGAGATCGTGCCGCAGGCCGTGGAAGGCGCCCAAGCGACCGCCGCGCGGCTGGGCCTGCCCGGCGAAAAAGCGGACTTCCGCTGCCAGGACGCCGGCGCCGCTGCGGCACAGCTGGCCGCCGAAGGCGCCCGCCCCGATGTGATCGTGGTGGACCCGCCGCGCAAAGGCTGCGATGAAGCCACGCTGCAGGCCATCGTGCAGATGGCCCCGCGCACCGTGGTCATGGTCAGCTGCAACGCCGCCACCGCCGCGCGCGACACGCGCTGGCTGGTGGAACACGGCTACTGCGCGCAGCAGGTGCAGCCGGTGGATCTCTTCCCGCGCACCAAGCATGTAGAGTGCATCGTGCAGTTACAGCGCGCGGCGATATAACACGCCGCGCCGCGCGTGTTGCGGCGTTTGTTCAAATTCTGTTTGGCTCTTGTTCACGATTTGCCAACATTTCTGTGGCATAATGAGAGGCGAAAATGCGGGCGCGGGCCCAAAAGGTGGTTTTTGCAAATGCGAAGCTGGTTCCAGCGTTTCATGTCCGGCCGGTACGGGTTTGACCGGTTCTGCGGCTTTTTGTCGTTTTGTTCCCTGCTGCTGGTAGTCCTGGGCGCGTTGTTCAGCCCGCTGCTGTACTGGCTGGGGCTCATCATGCTGGGGTATTGTTATTTCCGCATGCTCAGCCGCAACACCCGGAAACGCTACCAGGAAAACCTCAAATACCTGGCGCTGGAAAGCAAGGTCACCGGCTGGTTCGCCACACGCAAGACCCGCTTCCAGCAGCGCAAGCAATACCACTATTACCGCTGCCCGCACTGCCGCCAGCAGCTGCGCGTGCCGCGCGGGCGGGGCAAGATCTCCATCACCTGCCCCAAATGCGGCACGCAGTTCATCAAAAAGAGTTGACGGGCTATGTTTGGGTATGTTACCATCTACCGCAAGGGCCTGGACGAGGCGGCGCTGGACCGCTACCAGGCCTACTATTGCGGTTTGTGCCAGGCGCTGGGCCAGCGCTACGGCACGGCCGGGCAGATGACGCTGAGCTTTGACATGGCCTTTGTGGCCGTTTTGCTGAGCGCTTTGTACGACCCCGATACCGCTTTCCGCGCCGGGCGCTGCCCGCCGCACCCGTTCAAACCGCGGCCGCGGGCCGACAACCCGTTTTTGCACTACGCTGCCGATATGACGGTGGTGCTGGCCTACTACAATTTCCTGGACGACTGGCAGGACGACCGTCGCCGCGCCAGTTTGCGGCATGCGCAGAAGCTGGAACGCTATCTGCCGTCCATCCGGGAGCGCTGGCCCCGGCAATGCGGGATCATCCGCGACCAGCTGCAGGCGCTGAACGCGCTGGAAAGCGCCGGGTCCCATGATCTGGACGCACTGTGCCGGGCATTCGGCGCGCTGCTGGGCGGCATATTTGTCTGCCGCGAGGACGCCTGGGCGCCGACACTGGACGCCATGGGCCGCGGCCTGGGCGGGTTCATCTACCTGATGGACGCCTACGACGACCTGGAAAAAGACCGCAAAAAAGGCCGTTACAACGCGCTGCAGGCGCTGGCTGAACAGCTGCCGCCGGCCGACTACGAAACGCGCTGCCGGGAGCTGCTGACGCAGCAGATCGGGCTGTGCGCACAGCAGTTCCAGCTGCTGCCCATCCTGAAAGAAACGCCGGAGGGGCAGATCTTGTACAACACACTGTATTCCGGCGTATGGAGCCAATACGCGCTGGTCAGAAAGCACAGAGAGGGACGACTCGCATGACCGATCCATACAGCATACTGGGCATCGCCCCCGGTGCCGACGACGAGACGATCAAAAAGGCTTACCGCCAAAAATGCAAGCAGTACCACCCCGACCTGCACCCCAACGACCCCGCCGCCGAGGAAAAGTTTAAGGAAGTGCAGGCCGCTTACAGCGAGATCATGCGCCAAAAGCAAGGCGGCGGCCCCGGCGGTTACCAGGGTTACCAGCAGCGGCAAAGCGGCGGCAGCCCGTATGGCTCCAGCCAGGGTGGCTACGGCGGCGCGTACGGGCAGGACCCGTTTGGCGGCGGGTTTGGGTTTGGCCCGTTCGGGTTTGGCTTTTACAGTACGACCGGCGGCGCCCGCCAGACCTACACCACCGGCCAGGAAAACCCGGAACTGCGCGCCGCGGCCAACTATATCCGCAACGGGTTTTACCAGGAAGCGCTCAACACGCTCAACGGCATGGCCGCCAATGAGCGCACCGCCCAGTGGCACTACTACTGCGCGCTCGCCCATCAAGGGCTGGGCAACAACATCCGCGCCCGCGACGAGGCGCGCATCGCCGTCTCGATGGAGCCGAACAACTACGCCTACCAGAACCTGCTGGACCAGCTGCAAAACCCCGGCGCCAGCTACACCAGCTACCAGCAGCCCTACGCCCAGCCCAGCGGCAACCCGGGGCGGTTCTGCCTTTCGTTCTGGATGTACCTGCTGATGTGCAACATCTGCAGCTGGTGCTGCTGCGGCGGCCGCGGGTGGTATTTTTGCTGCTGACCGTGGTATCATGCCCTCTGTTATAGCAAGGGTTTCCTTTTATGATAATAGAACGAATCGAAACCGAACGGCTTGTGATCCGCAATTTTACGCCAGACGACGCCAATGACCTTTACGAGATTTTGGGCGATGCGGAAACGATGAAACATTGCGAGCCCGCCTATGATCTTAAAAAGACAAAAGATTTTTTGCACAGCTTCTGCATAACCAGAAACGGCGCGGTCGCGGCTGTTCACAAACAGTCGCAAAAAGTGATCGGTTATATCTTGTGCAACGAGATCGACCCGGGCATTTACGAAATGGGTTGGTTTTTTAACCGGCGCTATTGGCGGCAGGGGTACGCGACCGAAGCCTGCGAAGCCGTGCTCGATCATGCGTTCCGTGATTTGCATGCCCATAAAGTTTTTGCAGAAACCCTAGACGGTGTGAAATCGGTTGGGCTTATGCAAAAGCTCGGTATGCAGTTTGAGGGCGTACAAAGAGGCCAAACCAACAGCACCGACGGAAGCCCGGCCAGCCTCTATCTCTATGGCCTGCTGGCGGCAAATTGGAAACCCAACCAGACTCACCGGGTCATATCTTCTTGAGCCAAAAGGTTACCGCAGAATGGCGGAACCGAAAAAGGAAAAGAGAAACACCGCTGCAAGCCGGTTTTCGCCGGCTTGCAGCGGTGTTTTGGCACCCCCGGCTGGGTTCAGACGATCATATAATCGATTCTGTGCCTACAATTCGTGAATTGCCTTTATTTTACCACTCGTTTCCATGGATAGCAATAAGTCGTTTGTTTTGCAAAGCCAGAGTTGGAATTTAAAAACGCTAAGGTTTCTTTACAAAGGCTTAATCATAAATCACAACAAAAAACCGAGCCAACCTACACTAAAACGCCGCCTTTTCAAGAAAAAGGCGGCGTTTTTTCATGGCCCGGTTTAGGAAAGGAGTGGTGCTGACTTAATACTAAAAACGAAAGGGAGAGTTTTTTAACTGGCCAGGCCGGGAGGTCCGGCCTTTTTTCATCTCACGAAAAAGGAGGTTCGCCAATGGCAGATGAAAAAGTAAACGTGGGACCGGAGGGAAGTAAAACCCCGGAAGCTCCGGCTCCGTCCGGGCCGGGCGATCCACTCACGCCGGAACACACCGAGGGGCCGCTGTCCCTGGCGGGGATCAGGCGGCCCCTGCTCATGCGGAGCCTGCCACGCCGGAGCAGTCTGTTATCCCCGGTATGTGTGAGGATGCTCCCGCGCCGTCCGGCAAGGTAATCAACCTTTCGGACATCCAGGCCGCTGATAAGGGCGGCAAGGAGGCTTCTGCTCCCGCCCCGGACAAGAAAGCGCCGGAGGCGGATAAGCCGCCGAAGCGCCGGGGCCGCCCGCCGAAAGAGCAGGCCGGGCCGACTGCGGAGAAAAAGTCGAAAGCGGCGGAGCCCCGCACAGGCCGCCCGTCTAAGGTTGACAAGGCGGCCCGTGAGGAGGGTTCCGCCCTCTGTTCGGGACAAAGTGTCCAGAGGTAAGAAAGCCGACAAGGGCAAAGAAATGGGTTCCGGCGGTGCGCCTGCGTCTAAATCCGCTAAGGCGGTAAAGATGGGCAAGGCCGCTCCCGTCAAGGAGGCGGCAGTCCCGACGTTCCGGAAACGCCCCTACAAGGTGCAGGGCATATTGATGCGCGCAGGATCAGTTTATCGAAGTCACCGAGGAAGTGGCCGAGGCGCCCCGGGCCAGTGTCCGCTAGGAAGCAGCCTATCAGCTGCGGCCCACCCGGCACAAGGCGCAGTATTCCCTGGACTGTGAGGACGGGATCGAATACTCCGCCTGCCTGCATGAGCCCACGCCCCAGGAGCTTCTGGAGCGCATGGAGCCGTTTATCCTTGACAGTGGCAGGGGAACTTTTTTGGCTTATGGGGCGTGCTGCTCGCTCAGCAGCCCAGGTAGGCTTTGCGCACTTCGATGTTGTTGGCGAGCTCGGTCGCTTCGCCCTCCATCTTGATGGTGCCGGTCTCCAGCACGTAGGCGCGGTTGGCGATCTCCAGCGCCATTTTGGCGTTCTGTTCCACCAGCAACACCGTCACGCCCTGGCGGTTGACGTCGCGGATGATCTTAAAGATCTCCTTGACCAGCAGCGGCGAAAGGCCCATCGAAGGCTCGTCCAGCAGCAGCATTTTGGGCTTGCACATCAGCGCGCGGCCAATCGCCAGCATCTGCTGCTCGCCGCCGGAGAGCGTGCCGGCCGCCTGGCTGCGGCGCTCTTTCAGGCGCGGCAGCAGGTCATAGACCATGTCAAAATCGTTCTGGATCGCCTCTTTGCCGTCGCGGCGGGTGTAGGCGCCCAGCATCAGGTTCTGCTGCACGGTCAGGCCGCTGAACACGCGGCGGCCTTCCGGCACCTGGGCCAGGCCCAGCCGGATGATCTTGTGCGCTTCCATCTTGCTGATGGTATGGCCGCAGTAGTCGATCTCGCCGCTGCGCAGCTTGAGCAAACCGGAGATGGCGTGCATCGTCGTCGTCTTGCCCGCGCCGTTGGCGCCGATCAGCGTGACGATCTCGCCCTCATTGACATGGAAAGACACATCCCGGATGGCGTGGATGGAGCCGTAATAGACGTTGATGTCTTTGACAGAAAGCATCTCCCCCATCGTCAATCACCTCCCAGATATGCCGCAATGACCTTAGGGTTGTTGCGGATGGCCTTGCCGTCGCCGCGGGCGATCATACGGCCGTAGTCCAGCACCATGATCTCCTCGCAGATGCCCATGACGAAGTTCATGTCGTGCTCGATCAGCAAAATGGCGATGCCAAACTGGTCGCGCACACTGCGCACCGTCTGCATCAGTTCCTCGGTCTCGTTGGGGTTCATGCCGGCTGCGGGCTCGTCCAAAAGCAGCAGTTTCGGGTTGGTGGCCAGCGCGCGGGCGATCTCCAGCTTGCGCTGTTTGCCGTAGGGCAGCTGGCTGGCTTTGAGGTCCGCCTGCCCGTCCAAATCAAAGATCTTCAGCAGCGCATGGGCTTTGCGGTTCATCTCGTGCTCTTTTTCGCGGTAGGCCGGCAGACGCAGGATGCCGGTCCACAAACCGTAAGGCACCTGGTTGTGCATGCCGACCTTGACGTTGTCCAGCACACTCATCTCGTTAAACAGGCGGATGTTCTGGAACGTGCGGGCGATGCCGGCTTTGGAGATCGCCTCGGGGTTTTTGCCGGTGATGTCCTTGCCGTCCAGGATGATGTTGCCCTCGGTGGGGCGGTAGACGCCGGTAAGCATGTTGAACACCGTCGTCTTGCCGGCGCCGTTGGGGCCGATCAGCCCGTACAGGTGGCCTTTCTCGATGGTCATATCCAGCTGAGAGACCGCCTGCAGACCGCCGAAGGCGATGCCCAGGTTGCTGACTTCCAGCAGTGCCATGTCACGCCACCTCCTTCTGCGGCGCAGGCGCGCCCTTTTTGCGGGTAAAACGCGCCGCCACGCGCTTGCGCCACGCCACGATCTGCGGGCTCTGGTTAAAGATCATCATGACGATCAGCACGATGGCGTAGATCAGCATGCGGTAATCGTCCATGCCGCGCAGCATCTCCGGCAGGACGGTCAGCAGCGCCGCCGCAATGATGGAGCCGCGGATGTTGCCCATGCCGCCCAGCACCACGAACACCAGGATCTGGATGGAGGTGTTGTAGTCGAACCGGCGGGCCACCAGCGAAGAATAGTTCAGCGCGTACAGCACGCCGGCAAACCCGGCGAAGACCGCCGATATGACGAACGCCGTCAGCTTGTAGCGGGTCAGGTCGACGCCGACGCTCTGCGCCGCGATCTCATTGTCGCGGATGGCCATAACGGCGCGGCCGGTGCGGGAGTTGATGAGGTTGAGGATCACGATCAGCGTGATGAGCACCAGCGCGATGCCCATGGTAAAGGTGGACGCTTTGGTGATGCGGGTGATGCCCATCGCACCGTTGATGAGCGTGGTGCCGTCCGGCGCAAGGCCCATCGAGGCAGCGTCAGAGAGCGAAAAATGCAGGCCGTTCTCGTCATAGCCGAGATAGCAGGCATTGATGATGTTTTTGATGATCTCGCCAAAAGCCAGCGTGACGATGGCCAGGTAGTCGCCCGAAAGGCGCAGTACCGGCACGCCGACGATGACGCCAAAGATACCGGCCACCAGACCGCCCGCCAAAAACGCCAGCGGCAGCGCGACGTAGGCGGGCAGGGTCTCGCCCAGCACCGTCCACAGCAGCACGCCGGCAAAGGCGCCCACGCTCATAAACCCGGCATGGCCCAGGCTCAATTCGCCCAGGAACCCGACGGTCAGGTTCAGCGAGATGGCCAGCACCACATAGGCGCAGATGGGCACCAGCTGCCCTTCAAACGAGCTGCTGGTCAGGCCGCCGGCCATCAGCGCTTCGACCACAAGATAAAATGCGATGACGATGCCAAAGGTGATCAGATTGCTCCGGGTCGTCTTTTTTATATGTTTCAAACGGGTCAGCGCCACGGAACTCACCTCACACTTTCACATTGACTTTTTTGCCCAGCAGGCCGGTGGGCTTGACGATGAGCACCACGACCAGGACCAGGAAGACGATGGCGTCGGACAGCTGGGTGGAAATGTACGCTTTGCTGAGGTTTTCGATCACGCCCAGCAAAATACCGCCCAGGAACGCCCCCGGGATGGAGCCGATGCCGCCAAACACCGCCGCCACAAAGGCTTTGATGCCGGGCATGGCGCCGGTGGTGGGCGACAGCGACGGATAGGACGAGCACAGCAGCGCGCCGGCAATGGCAGCCAGCGCCGAGCCGATGGCAAAGGTCAGCGCGATGGTCGCATTGACGTTGACGCCCATCAGCTGGGCGGCGCCACGGTCCTCGCTGACGGCCAGCATGGCATGGCCGGGCACGGTTTTGTTGACGAACAGCGTCAGCGCCGCCATGATGATGACGCAGGCAATAATGGTGACGATGGTCTCGGCCGAGATGACCAGCTGCCCTTCAAACAGGGCCAGCGGTTCCAGGCCGGCCGCCGTGACGATGGAAGTAAAGCTTTTGGGGTCGGACTTCCACAGCAGCTGCGCCACCTGCTGCAACAGGTAGCTGACGCCGATGGCCGTGATGAGCACGGCCAGCGACGGCGCTTCGCGCAGCGGACGGTAGGCCACGCGCTCGATGGTGACGCCCAAAACAGTGCACACCGCCATGGCGAAGAGCACCGAGACGACAGGGTTCCAGCCAAAACTGCCGAAAGCGAAAAAGATCACGTAGCTGCCGATCATGATGATATCGCCGTGGGCAAAGTTCAACATCTTGGCGATGCCGTACACCATCGTGTAGCCCAGCGCGATCAGCGCATAGACGCTGCCCAGGCTGATACCGCTGATCAGGTAGGACATAAACTGCATTTACAAAACACACCTCTCCCGGTACGGCGCGAAGCGCCGCGGTTTCCCCTGCCCGCCCGCCAAGGCGATGCAAAACGGGGCGGACACTGCCAAAACCTGGCGGTCCGGCAGGCAAAAAGGCAAAGAGGGCCGCCGAAGCAACGCTCGGTCGACCCCCTTTGGTTCTTGAAACTTTCTGATTATTCCTCGCCAACCAGGACGTAGGCGTCGTCCTGGATCTGGTAGACCTTGGGCTCCTTGGAGATCATGCCGTTCTCGTCCCAGGTCTGGTTTTCGCCGGTGGTGCCGCTGAAGCTCATGGTGCCGAAAGCCTCCACCAGGGCGTCGCACATATCGCTGGCAGACATATCACCGTTGATGGTGCCGTCCTGCACGCACTGGTAGATGGCGTACACGCAGTCATACGCGTCGGCAGCGAACTGGTTCGGGGTGGAATCGAACGCGGCCTCGTAGGCGGAGACGAAGGTCGTGGTGGTCTCGTCGTCGCCGAACGCCGAGAAGGGGCACAGCATCATCAGGCCGTTGGCCAGGCTGGTGTCGAAGCCCTCGACGCTCAGGATGCCGTCCATGCCGTCGCAGCCGAAGAACGTCGGCTCATAGCCGCGGCTGTTGGCGGCGATCAGGATCTGGCTGGCCTCGTTGTAGTAGATGGGCAGGAACACCAAATCGGCGCCAGCGTCCTGGCACTGGGCCACCTGGGTGGACAGGTCGCTCTTGTTGTCGGCCGTGAAGGACGGCTGGGCAACGATGTTCAGGCCCAATTCCTCGGCCGTAGCCACAAACGCCGTGTAGATGCCGGTGGAGTACGGGTCAGAGGAGTCGTAGATGATGCCGATGTTGGTGCCCAGGGCGTTGTCGGCAATATACTGCGCCGAGGTCTTGCCCTGGTTGGGGTCGGTGAAGCACATCTGGAAGACGTTGGGGCCGGTCAGGGCGACGTCCTCGGCAGAGGCGGACGGCGTCAGCATGAAGATGTTGTCGTTGACGCATTCCGACGCAACGTTCAGGCTGGGGTCGCTGGTGACAGCGCCCAGCAGCACCTGCATGCCCCAGTCTTTCAGGGCGTTGTAGGCATTGACAGCGGTCTCGGGGTCGCTCTCATCGTCCTCAAACTGCAGTTCAAAGACGGTGTAGCCGGCCGCGGCGTTGATCTCATCGACCGCCAGCTGTTCGCCGTTCTGCACGGCGGTGCCGTACTGGGCATTGCCGCCGGTCACAGGGCCGATGCCGCCCAGCTTGATGGGCGTGGCAGCCGCGGTGGTCTCACCGGTCGCCGCCTGCGAAGCCGTGCTTTCGGTCGTATCGGCCGTGCTGCCGCAGGCCGCCAGGCTGAGCATCATCGCGCCAGCCAAAACCGCGCTAACGAATTTTTTCATAGTTCTTACCCTCCTAACAAATGCACAGTACATGCTGCTTGGCAGCGGGCCGCACACCCTATGTACTGTGATATACAAAATTATAGACTTTTGCACCGCAATGCGCAATGGAGCATTTAAACAGTGTTGAAGAATAAATATTGTGTTTTTGTGTATATTTTACACAAATTTTCGTAACAAAAAAGTGTCAAACTGCCAAGGGCGCAAATTCTTTGCGGCAGGTTTTGTAAAAAACTTGCAAAATGCGGCGGGATTTGCCATAATAAGACAAACGGGAATGTTATGCGAAAGGGGCAGTTTTGCAGATGAAACTTTTGGAGCAGCGTATTCTGGAAGAAGGGCAGGTCCGCCCCGGCAATGTGCTGAAGGTGGACTGTTTTTTGAACCACCAGCTGGACGTCGAGCTGCTGGATGCGATCGGGGCCGAATTCCACCGCATTTTTAAAGACGACGGCATCAACAAGATCCTGACGATCGAGGCGTCCGGCATCGCCATCGCCTGCATGACGGCGCGGCATTTCGGCGTCCCCGTCGTGTTTGCCAAAAAAGCGAAGAGCCGCAACATCGACGGCGACGTTTTCACCTCCACCGTACACTCCTATACCTATGGCCGCGATTATGAGATCACGCTGGCCAAAAAGTTCCTGAGCCCGGCCGACCGGGTGCTGATCCTGGACGATTTTTTGGCCAACGGCAAAGCCATGAAAGGCTTGCTGGACGTCTGCCAGCAGGCCGGGTGCACGGTCGCCGGCATCGGCATCTGCATCGAAAAAGGCTTCCAGCCCGGCGGCGCCGAGCTGCGGGCGGCCGGCTACAAGCTGGCCAGCCTGGCCATCGTCGATGCGATGGACGATACGAGCCTGCGTTTCCGCGAGCCGGAACTGTAAAAACGCCAGGATAACAACGCCAGAGGGCGCCCCTTGACGGGACGCCCTCTTTTTTATGCGTTATACCGGTTCGCTTTGTTTTGCAGCGCCAGGTTTTTGTAGCGCGGCCGCATCATGCCGTGCTCGATATGCGGCGCGCCGCCCTCGACCGTGTCGGCGTCGATCGTCACCTTGGTGATCGTCGTGTCCGACGGGATCTCGTACATGATGGGGATCAAGAGATCTTCCACCACGCTGCGCAGCCCGCGCGCGCCGCTCTTGCGCTCCACCGTCTTGCGGGCGATGGCGTGCAGCGCTGCGTCGGTAAAGACCAGCTCGGCATTATCCAGATGCAGCAGCTCTTTGTACTGCCGCACGATGCTGTTTTTGGGCTCGGTCAGCACGCGCACCAACGTGTCCTCGTCCAGCGGGTCCAGCACGGTCACCACCGGCATACGGCCGATCAGCTCCGGGATCAGGCCGAACTTGACCAGATCGTCCGGCTCCACCTTTTTCAGCAGCTTCTGGCGCGTCTCGTCCTTGTCCAGCGTCGTGCGCAGCTGGCTGCCGAAGCCCATAGAGGCGTTGTCGGTACGGCGCTGGATGAGTTTTTCCAGCCCGTCGAACGCACCGCCGCAGATGAACAGGATGTTTTTGGTGTTGATCTGGATAAACTCCTGCTGTGGATGCTTGCGGCCGCCGTTGGGCGGCACGTTGCTGACCGTGCCCTCCACGATCTTGAGCAGCGCCTGCTGCACGCCCTCGCCGCCGACATCCCGCGTGATGGAGGGGTTCTCGCTCTTGCGGGTGATCTTGTCGATCTCGTCGATGTAGATGATGCCGATCTCCGCCTTGGGGATGTCAAAATCCGCCGCCTGGATCAGTTTGAGCAGGATGTTCTCGACATCCTCGCCCACATAACCGGCTTCGGTCAGCGTCGTGGCGTCGGCAATGGCGAACGGCACACCCAGCATTTTGGCCAGCGTCTGCGCCAGCAGCGTCTTGCCGGTGCCCGAGGGCCCCAGCATCAGCACGTTGGACTTTTGCAGCTCGACTTTGCTCTCCTGCCCGGAGAGGATGCGCTTGTAGTGGTTATAGACCGCGACCGAGAGCACTTTTTTGGCTTCATCCTGGCCGATGACATACTGGTCGAGGCCGGCTTTGATCTCGGCCGGGGTCAGGATATTGATGCTCTCCAGCGGGTCGGCGTCGTAGCGGGCCTGCCCGGCGCTGCGCCCCGGGCGGCGGCCGGCGCGCGGCGGGGCCGGGCGGTCGCTGTCCTTATACAGTGCGCGGTAGCACATATCGATGCAGTCTTTGCAGATGTTGACCCCGGGGCCGATCAGAAGCTGTTCCACCTCGTTTTGGGAGCGCCCGCAAAAGCTGCAGATCAGCTCACGTCCTTTTCCGTCCTTGCCGGACGATGTGTTTGCCATGTTGTTCCCCCGAATCAGTGTTTGTAGAGGATGTCGTCGATCAGGCCGTAGTCCTTGGCCTGCTGCGCCGTCATATAGTTGTCGCGCTCGGTGTCGCGCTGGATGGTCTCAAGCTCCTGGCCGGTATACTGGCTGTAGAGCTGGTTCATCCGCTCGCGCAGGCGCACGATGTGGTTGGCATGGATCTGGATGTCCGTAGCCTGGCCCGAGATGCCGTTGCCGCCGATCAGCGGCTGGTGGATGAGGATCTCGGAGTTGGGCAGGGCGTAGCGCTTGCCCTTGGCGCCGCTGGCCAGCAGGAACGAGCCCATGGACGCCGCCATGCCGATGCAGATGGTGGAAACATCGCACTTGATGTAGTTCATCGTATCGTGGATGGCCATGCCGTCCGAGATGGAACCGCCCGGGCTGTTGATGTAGAAGTAGATATCTTTCTCCGGGTCCTGGCCTTCCAGGTAGAGCAGCTGCGCGACGACGACGCTGGCCGAGGTGGCGTTGACATCCTCGCTCAGCACGATGATGCGGTCGTTGAGCAGGCGGGAGAAAATATCGTAGCTGCGCTCACCGCGCGCGGTCTGTTCGATGACATAGGGTACAAGGCTCATAGGGGGTTCCCTCCTTACAAAGCAAAAAATGTTGTACAGCACTGCCGATAAAGGAACCGATACGGCAGCGCTTGCACACCGTATCGGCCTTGTTTCAGCTTACTGTTGCGGGGCAAAGGTGAGCTTACTCGCCCTTGCTCTCCTCATTCTTGGGTTCTTCCTCTTTGGCCGCCTTCTTGGTGGTCTTGCGGGTGGTCTTTTTGGCGGGTTTCTCTTCGGCGGCGCCGGCAACGACGTTGGCCTTTTCTTTCACGAAGTCGATGGCCTTGTTGACCGCCAGATCCTTCTTGACGGCGTCCACATTGACCAGGCTCTTGACCTTGTCGGCCTCCATCTGGTAGGCGTCGGCGATACGCTTGACTTCCGCCTCAAATTCCTCGTCGGTCGCCTCGATGTTTTCTTTGTCCACGATGGCTTCCATCGCCAGGCGCATCTTGACCTGCTTGTCGGCCTGCTCACGGAACTGCTCTTTGAACTGGTCCTGGTTCATGCCCATATACTGCAGGTACTGGTCCAGCTTGAGGCCCTGCTGCGAGATGCGGTACTCGAAATCCTGCACGAGCTCTTCCATGCGGGACTCGATCATCGCGTCGGGGATCTCCGCCTTCATGCCGTTCACGACCTGCTCGATCAGGTCGTTTTCGACCTTCTGTTCGGCCTGGCGCTCATAGTTGTCGGCAATGCCCTTGCGGATGGAATCCTTGAGTTCCTCCAGCGTGTCGTACTCGCTGACGTCCTTGGCGAAGTCGTCGTCCAGCTCCGGCAGCTCCTTGTACTGGACTTCGTGCAGCTTGATCTTGAAGGTGGCGTCCTTGCCGGCCAGCTCCTCAGCCTGGTATTCCTCGGGGAACTTGACGTTGACGTCAAACTCGTCGCCCGCCTTGTGGCCGACGACCTGCTCCTCAAAGCCGGGGATGAAGGAACCGCTGCCCAGCACCAGGGCGTAATGCTCGGCCTTGCCGCCCTCAAACGCCTTGCCGTCCACAAAGCCCTCGAAGTCGATGGTCGCGGTGTCGCCGTTCTGGGCCTCGCCCTCACGGGTCAGCAGGCGGCCGTTGCGGTCCTGCATGCGCTTGATCTCGGCGTCGACGTCAGCCTCGTCCACAGTCTTGACATCTTTGGTCACGGTTAAACCGGCGTAATCGCCCAGCTCGACTTCCGGCTTGACGGCGACTTTGACTTTGAGCACGACGCCCTCTTCCTCCGACATCGAGACGACTTCCGGCGCAGGGCTGCCCACGACTTCGATGTTGGCGGCCTTGACGGCGGCTTCGTACTGCTCGGGGAAGAGATCGTTGACCGCGTCATACTGGAACAGATCCTTACCGTACATCCGCTCGATCACCGCACGGGGGGCATGGCCCTTGCGGAAACCGGGGACGGTATACTTTTTGCTCTCGCGCTTGAAAGCAGCCGACACCGCGGTACGGAAAGCCTCCGCGTCGATGGAAAACTGCAGTTCGACCATGCTCTTTTCGAGCTTTTCACAGGAAATCAGGTTCATTTATAAATTCCTCCAAAAATAGATGTACATAAAAATACAAGTTATTATAGCATGTTTCCATGCGGAATACCAGCCCTATTTTAAAAAATCCACCGTGTTTTGCAGGGTTTTCACGGCTTTAAGCGGCAAACGGCCTGGCCCCGGGGCAGAGCTTTGCGCGTCTCAGAGCTTGTACGGGCAGAAGTTCAGCCCGTCGGCCGAGATCAGCTTGTAGGTGATGCCGTCGACGGCGCCCTGCACGGCAAACCGGATCGACTTCCCATGCAGATGGCCGTAATAGCATTCCGTCACGCCGTATTCGTGCAGCACGTCGACCAGTTCCTGCGCCGCAGCCCCCGGGTAGACCGGCGGGTAGTGCAAAAAGGCGACTTTGCGCGGCGTATCCCCCGCCGCCTGCAATGACATGCGCAGCCGACCGGCCTCGCGCGCCATCAGCTTTTCACCCTGGGCGGCGGCGTCGTCAAACGGCCAGCCGCGGGTGCCGCACAAGGCGGTGTCGCCCACGATGCAGGCGTTGTTGTGCAGGATATGCAGCGTGTCAAAGCCGTTGGCGGCCAAAAACGTCTCCATCTTGCGGGCCGTGGTCCACCAGTAATCGTGGTTGCCTTTCAGCAGCCATTTCTGGCCCGGCAGCGCCTGCAAAAAGGCGAAATCGGCCCGCGTGTCGTTCAGGTTCATCGCCCAGCTGGTATCCCCGGCCAGGATCACCGTATCCCCCGGCCCGATCAGCGTGCGCCAGCAGCGCTCCAGCTTGGGCAGGTACCCCTCCCACCCGGGGAAAACATCCATCGGTTTATCGGCGCCCAGGGAAAGGTGCAGGTCACCGATCGCAAACAGAGCCATACAGCTCCCCTTTCCGTCTTGTGGTCATTGCAACGCAGCGGCGCGGATCTCGCCCGGCTCGATCACCTGGGTAAAGCGCACCGGCAGCTCGGCCAGCGCCCGCAGGCTCTGCGGCGCCTGCACGCCGGCGGCCGCCTCCAGCGCCGCCATCGCGGCAAAATCGCCGGCGGGGGCCGTCTGCCCCAGCGCCGTCAGCACGTCGCGCGGGAACTTGAACGGGCTGGCCGTAGACAGTACGACCATCGGGGCCGCCGTGCGGCAGCGCGCCGCCACGCAAAAGGCCACCGCCGTGTGCGTATCGCAGAGGTAGCCGTCCTGCGCAAAGCGCGCGCGGATCTCCTCGGCCCCCTGCGCGTCGTCGGCAAAACCGGCGTCGAACGACGCCTGGATCGCCGCCAGGGTCTCGGCGTCAACGGTATAGCGGCCGCTCTGCGCCAGCTGCCGCATCCAGTCCGCCACCTTGTCGCTGCTGCCGCTGACATGCCAGAGCAGGCGTTCGAGGTTGGAGGAGATCAGGATGTCCATCGACGGCGAAGCGGTCTTGTAAAATTCGCGGCGCGCGTCGTAGGTGCCGGTGCGGATAAAGTCCGTCAGCACATTGTTGCGGTTGGACGCACAGACCAGCTTGCCGACCGGCAGGCCCATCCGCTTGGCGTAATAGCCTGCCAGAATATCGCCAAAGTTGCCCGTGGGCACGCAGAAGTCGACCGGTTCGCCCCAGGCGACGGCCCCTTGCTCCGCCAGGCGGAAATAGGCGTAGAAGTAGTAGACGATCTGCGGCGCCAGCCGCCCCCAGTTGATGGAGTTGGCGCTGGACAGGCGGATGCCGCGCGCTTCGAGTTCGGCCGCGACCGTCTCGTCGGAGAACACGCGCTTGACGCCGGTCTGCGCGTCGTCAAAGTTGCCCTCGACCGCATAGACGCGGACGTTATCGCCGGCCTGCGTCGCCATCTGCAGGCGCTGGATCTCGCTGGTGCCGGCGTTGGGATAAAACACGGCGATGTCGATGCCGTCCAGCCCGGCATACCCGGCCAGCGCCGCCTTGCCGGTATCGCCGGAGGTCGCCACCAGGATGCGCGTCGTCTCGCCGCGGTGCAGGATGCGCTTGGCTTCCACCAGCAGTTTCGGCATCAGCTGCAAAGCGTAGTCTTTGAACGCGCAAGTAGGCCCATGCCACAGCTCCAGCGCGTACAGGCCGTCGCGTACCTTGACCGTGCAGCCTGCCTTGCCGCCGAACGCCTCGCCGTACGTTGCCTGCGCCGCCCGGTGCAGAAAGTCCGCGCTGTAATCGGTCAGGTAGCCGGCCAGCACCTTCTCGGCCAGTTCCGGGTAGGAAAGATGCCGCCACGCTTCCAGATCCGCCTGGGGGAAGCTTTCCGGCACAAACAAACCGCTTTGCGGTGCCAGGCCGCGCACGATCGCTTCGGCGGCTGTGACACGGAGCCCGGCATCCCGGGTGCTTTGATACTGCATAGTGATCCACCTTTCTTGGTACGTTTCAGCCCTGGAAGGCATCCATGATGCAATGCACCTGCCAGCCTTTTTCGGCCGGTGTGACTTCGACGACGTCAAAGCGCACCGGCGCGTCGGCATAGGGGCTGTTTTGCAGGTACGTCTGTGCAGCGCGCAGCAGGCGCTGCTGTTTATGGGGGTCGACGGCCGCCGCCGGCGTCGAGAGCTGCCGGCCGGCGCGGGTCTTGACCTCGGCAAATACCAGGGTGCCGTCCTTGTACAAAATAAGGTCCAGCTCCCCCATACGGGTACGGTAGTTATGGTTCAAAAGCAGGTAGCCGCGCTGCTGGTAATACCGGGCCGCAACGGCTTCGCCTTTGGCGCCCAGCTCATTTGCCATGCCAGTACCCCTGTTTTTTCAAAAAGCTGCGGCGGTAAAACGGCTGGATGCCGTACTGTTCCAGCAGCTGGTAGTGCAGCGCCGTGGGGTAGCCTTTGTGGCGCGCCAGCTGATACTGGGGGTACTGTTTGTCCAGCTCCTGCATATAGCGGTCCCGGCTGACTTTGGCCAAAATGGACGCCGCCGCGATGCTGGCGCTGTTGGCGTCCCCCTTGACGACCGCCTGCGCCGGAATGTCCAGCCCCGGCGGGCAGCGGTTGCCGTCGACGAGCACATACGCCGGGCGGATGCTCAGCCCGGCCACCGCCTGGGCCATACCGTCCATCGTGGCCCACAGGATGTTCTTCTCGTCGATCTCCTGCGGGGGCACAAAGACGACCTGCCAGGCCAACGCGCGTCGGGTGATCTCCTCATACAAGGCTTCGCGCCGCTTTTCGCTGAGTTTTTTGGAATCGTTGACCCCCTCGATGGGGTCCTGCGGATCCAAGATGACCGCCGCGCAGCACACCGGGCCGCACAGCGGGCCGCGCCCGGCCTCGTCCACGCCGCAGACCACGCCGAATCGTTCGCACATCCGGGCGTCAAAGGCATAGAGTTCTTCGTTACCCTTCTTTGCTCTCGCAGTCCCCGGCATCGTCCGTTTCCTCCTGTTCCTGTTGGCGCTGGGGCGGCCGCTCCAAAGAAAGGCGGCCCCATTTGCTGGCGCGGAATTCCCCGATCAGCATCTTGGCGGCGCGCTCAGTATCCACCTCGCCGCCGCTGACCAGCATCCCGCGTTTGGCGCCGATGGCCTGCAGCAGCTCATAGGGCGGCAGTTCCAGCGCCGCAGCCTCCAGCTTATAGCGGGCCAGCAGCTCCTGCGGGTAGATGCTGCGCACGCTGGCCAGCAGCCCGCAGGCCAGTTCCTCAATATCGAGAATATCATCCCGGATGGAACCGATGAACGCCAGGTGGGACGCCGTCTCCAGCGAGTCGAACTTTTTCCACAGCACACCCGGCATGTCCATCAAATCGAACCCCTCTACCGAGATCCACTGTTTGCCGCGGGTCACGCCGGGGCGGTTGGCCGCCTTGGCGCGCACCGTCCCCGCAAAGGAGTTGATAAAGGTCGACTTGCCCACATTGGGGATGCCCACGACCATGACGCGGACGGCCGCCCCGGCCATGCCGCGGCTGCGGCGGCGCGCCATCAAAGCGGAAAGCTCGCGCAAAATCGGCTGCCGCACCGCCGCGGCGCGCCCCTGCCGGCGGGAATCCATCGCAAGGCAGCCGGCCCCGGCGCTTTGGAAGTATGCCAGCCACTGGCGTGTGATCTCGGGGTCTGCCAGATCCGCCTTGTTCAGGATATACAGGTGCGGTTTGCCCGCCGTGATGCGCTCGATCTCCGGGTTGAGGCTGGAAAGCGGGATGCGCGCGTCCAGGATCTGCAAAACGCAGTCTACGTTGCGGATCTCTTTTTCCATCAGGCGCAGCGTTTTGGTCATGTGCCCCGGGAACCACTGGATCTGGCGGCTGTTCAGTGTGTCGTTCTGGGTCATGAAGCCTTTCCTCCCTCTGCAAAAGGCGGCAGCCGCAGCAGCGCGACGCCCAGCACGTCCCGGCTGTCCACGCAGCCGATCTGCGCATCGCGGCTGTCCTTGGAGTTGTTGCGGTTGTCGCCCATGATAAACAGCTTGCCCTCCGGCACCGTCAGCGGAAAGCTGACGCCTTCGTAGGTCCAGGTCGGCTCCGCCACATACGCCTCGCGCAGCGCCTGGCCGTTGCGGTACACCACACCGGATGTAAAATCAATGTCGATGGTATCCCCCGCTTTGCCGATCACGCGCTTGACCAGCGGCTTGCCGTACGGGATATAGCTGTCGATGACCACGACGTCCCCGTAGTCCGGCTGCCACAACGCACCGATCAGGATGCGCTGGCCGTCATACAGCGTGGGGTTCATGGAACTGCCGTCCACCTGCACGATGCGCACCCCGAATGTGAACACCAGCGCGATGGCAGCCACCGCGACGGCCAGCGCGTCGTACCATTCCAGGATGCCGCGGTTGCGGCGGTAGCGGTCTTTGATCGCCCGTGCCATAGCGGCAGCCCTCCTTCCACAAAAAACGAAAAAAGGGAGAACGCCAACCGTCCTCCCCTTTTTGCAGTATGCTCAGATGCGCGCTTTGACCTTGGCCGCTTTGCCGGTGCGCTGACGCAGGTAGAAGAGCTTCGCACGGCGGACCTTGCCGCGGCGGACGACTTCCACCTTCTCGACAAACGGGCTGTTGACGGGGAACACACGCTCCACGCCGACGCCGTAGGAAGTACGGCGGACCGTAAAGGTCTCGGCGATGCCGCCATGCTTCTTGGCGATGACGGTGCCCTCAAAAGCCTGGATACGCTCTTTGTCGCCTTCCTTGATGCGGACGGAAACGCGGACCGTGTCGCCGACTTCAAACTGGGGCTTGTTCTCTTTGATCATACCCTCGGTAAAATGCTTCATTGCGTCCATGGTAAATCCTCCATTTTGTATCGACGTTCATACCCGGTCTGCCGGCAGAGGACCGCCTGTTTAATGAGATGTGTCATTATCCTGCCGGTGGCCCGGCAGCACTAACGCTTTAGTATTATAGCACCCGGCGCCCCGTTTGGCAAGCCTTTTTGCACAAAAAAATGGCAAAAATTTCGGCATCTTCCCCAGGCGGCGCACTGGTACAAAAAGGCCGCTGCGCGTAGCTTCGCAGCGGCCCCTGGCAAGTCCTATCAGATCGAGATCGCGTTGGCTACGTCGATCATCTCGCGGTCGATGGTCTTGTGCATCGAGAGCGCGACGTTGACGTCATAATCCACGATCTTGTCGCCGGAGACTGCGACGACGCGGTTGTAGATGCCTTTGTCGAGCAGGTCCACCGCATGGTAGCCCATCAGCGACGCATTGACGCGGTCGCGCACCGTCGGCGAACCGCCGCGCTGGATATGGCCCAGCACCGTTGCGCGGGAATCGACGCCCGTCGCCGCCTGGATCTGGTTGGCCAGCTCCTGCGCGCCGATGACGCCCTCCGACACGATGATGATGAAATGCTTTTTGCCGGTGGCCTGGGTCTGGCGCATCCGCTGCAGGATGTCGCGCTCGAAATCAAAGGGGATCTCGGGCAGCAGCACTGCCAGCGCGCCGGTGGCAATGCCGACGTTGAGCGCAATGTAACCGGCATGGTGGCCCATGACTTCGACGACACTGCAGCGGTCGTGGCTCTGGGTGGTGTCGCGCAGTTTGTCGATGGCCTCCACCGCCGTGTTCATGGCCGTATCATAGCCGATGGTGTACTCGCTGCAGGCGATGTCGTTGTCGATGGTGCCGGGCAGGCCGATGCAGGGGATGCCCTGGTTGGCCAGCGCGCGGGCGCCCATGAACGAACCGTCGCCGCCGATGACGACCAGCGCATCGATGCCGAGCTCCTTGCAGCGGGCAAGGCCCTTGGCCTGCCCCTCCTGGGTCTTGAACTCCAGGCAGCGGGCCGTATAGAGGATCGTGCCGCCGCGGTGGATGATCTCCGACACGCTGCGCACGTTCATTTCATAGCATTCGCCGTTGATCAGGCCGTTATAACCGCGCTGGATACCGATCATGCGGTACCCCTTGCTGATGCCGGTGCGCACGATCGCGCGCACCGCCGCATTCATGCCGGGCGCGTCGCCGCCGCTGGTCAGAACGCCGATCGTTTTGATTTCCTTTGCCATAAAGCAGCTCCTCCTTGTTCAGGAACGTTGCATTGACGCATAACAATTTTTTAACAAACTTGTACGCATTTATTATACCACATCTCATGCACCGGGATTATGGATGTTTCGTGCAAAACGCATGGATTTATTTTGCACGCTTGGCTCATCATTTTGATTTTACGTGCTCCGGGCCCAAAATACGCACAAGCTCCGCCCGCAGCAGCGGGTCGTCCTTGACGGCCATGTGCCGCGCCAGCACCTTTTGGCCGGTGTCGGCAAAACGGAAGTAGACTTTTACCGTTCCCCCGTCAAAAATATGGCACAGCAGGTTTTCCACCTTGCGCATCTGCGGGCAATCGCGCGAGGGGACCGTCAAAAAGTATCCGCTGGCGCCCTGGGCGCTCTTTTCGCGCTGGACGCACTCGGCACGGTTGCTGCCAAAGCTCTTGGCGGGGTCGTAGGTTTCGATCGGCTGCACGCCCTCCACGATCAGGCGCGCGGCCTCGTCCTCCTTGACGGACACGCGGCCGTTGGCCACGATAACGGCATTCTCCTGCAAAGCGGCGCGGCATTCGGCCAAAATGCGCGGGAACACCAGCAGTTCCATCGTGCCGGTCAGGTCCTCGATGGTCGTAAAGGCCATCAGCGTGTTGGACTTGGTGGTCATGACCTTGTTTTTGACGACGGTGCACAACAGGGTGACGTTCTGTTCGTCAAACCGCTTGGCGTCCTCGCCCAGCAGCTGCGCGACGGTGCAGGTGGAGATCTGGGCGATCTGCGCGCGGTAGGCATCCAGCGGGTGGCCGGACAGATACAGGCCCGAGACTTCCTTTTCCATCTTGAGCAGTTCGCTCTGGGGGTATTCCGGCAGGTTGGGCACCTGGTAATCGTTGGCGGCCTGGCTGGCCGTGCCGCTCATCATGCCAAACAGGTCCATCTGCCCTTCCAGGTTGTGGCGCATGTCGGTCTCGACGCTTTTCAAGATGCCTTCCACGCAGTCCAGCATGCCATGGCGGGAAGGTTCCAGCGCGTCGAACGCGCCGCACTTGATTAGGTTTTCCAGTGCGCGGCGGTTGAGCTCGTTGCCGTACAGCCGTTTGCAGAAATCATACAGCCCGCGGTAGGGACGGCCTTCGCGCTCTTGGACGACGGCCTCGATCAGGTTGCGGCCGACGCTTTTTACGGCGTTGAGGCCGAAGCGGATGCAGTCGCCGTCCGCCGTGAACCCCCCGCGGGAGACGTTGATGTCCGGCGGCAGCACCTTGACGCCGAGGCGCTGGCACTCCGAGGTATATTCGATCACCTTGGAAGTGTTGTCCAGCACGCTGGTCAGCAGCGCAGCCATGAACTCATGTGGGTAATGGCATTTGAGGTAAGCGGTCTGGAACGCCACATAGGCATAGCACGCCGCGTGCGACTTGTTGAACGCATAGGAGGCAAAGCTGCTCATCTCGTCGTAGATCTCGTTGGCGACCTGCGCCGGGATGCCGTTTTTGACGCAGCCGGGGCATTCTTTGCCGGGCTCTGTACAGCCGTACACGAAATGCTCGCGTTCCGCCTCCATGACTTTGTGCTTTTTCTTGCTCATGGCGCGGCGGATGTTATCGGCCTGGCCGAAGCTGAACCCCGCCAACTCGCGGAAGATCTGCATGACCTGCTCCTGGTAGACGATGCAGCCGTTGGTCACGTCCAGGATATGTGCCAGCTGCGGCGTCTTGTAGCGGATCTTATCCGGTTCGCGCCGGTTGCGCAGGTAGGTTGGGATGGAGTCCATCGGCCCCGGGCGGTACAGCGAGATCAGCGCGATCAGATCTTCGAGGTTTTTGGGGCGCATGCTGACGAGCACCTGTGTCATACCCGTAGATTCCAGCTGGAACACACCCTCGGTCTCCCCTTTTGCCAGCATGGCATAGGTGGCGGGGTCGTCGTAGTCGATCTCTGCCACGCGGAACGCCGGCGCTTTGCGGCGCACAGCGGTCTCGGTATCGTGGATGACCGTCAGCGTGCGCAGGCCCAGAAAGTCCATCTTGAGCAGGCCCAGGCGCTCGATCTCGACCATATTGAACTGGGTCACCGGCAGGCCGTCGTTGGTCGCCAGCGGCACATACTCGGTCGCCGGCTCGCGCGTGATGACGACGCCGGCAGCATGGGTCGAGGCATGCCGGGGCATCCCCTCGACTTTGAGCGATGTCTCGATCAGCTCATGCACCTGCGGGTCGGCGTCGTACATCGCCTTGAGGTCGGGGCTGACTTCCAGCGCCTTCTGCAGCGTCATCTTGAGCTCCATGGGGATCAGCTTGGCCACCTTGTCGGTGTCCTGGTACGCCATGCCCATGACACGGCCGACGTCGCGCACCGCTGCGCGCGCAGCCATCGTACCAAAGGTGACGATCTGCGCCACATGGTCGCGGCCGTATTTTTCGTTGACGTAGTCGATGACTTCCTGGCGGCGCTCGTAGCAGAAATCGACGTCGAAGTCCGGCATCGAGACGCGCTCCGGGTTCAAAAAACGTTCAAAGATCAGGTTGTAGCGGATGGGGTCGATATCGGTGATACCGACGCAGTACGCCGCCAGGCTGCCCGCGCCCGAACCGCGCCCAGGTCCCACCGGGATGTCGCGGCTTTTGGCGTAGTTGATAAAGTCGTAGACGATGAGGTAGTAGTTGGTATACCCCATCGTTTTGACGACGTTGATCTCATGCGCCAGGCGTTCGCGCAGCGCATCGGTGACTTTGCCGGGGTAACGGCGCTCGAGGCCCTCCCAGCACAGCTTTTCAAAATAGGCCTGGTTTTCCATGCCGTCGGGCGCACGGAAATACGGCAGCTTGGTCTCGCCAAAGGTAAACTCAAATTGGCACTGTTCGGCGATCTTGTTGGTATTCTCGCAGGCTTCCGGCACCATCGAGAACAGCTCGTACATCTCGTCGGTGCTTTTAAGATAGAACTCGTCGGTCTGGAACTCCATGCGGTCGGCGTCCGCAATGGTCTTGCCGGTCTGGATGCACAGCAGGATGCTCTGCATCTTGGCGTCCTCTTTGGTGATGTAGTGGGCGTCGTTGGTGGCTGCCATCGGGATGCCTGTCTCGCGCGCCAGGCGGATGAGCTGCGGCAGCACGACGCGGTCCTCCTCGAGGCCGTGGTCCTGCAGTTCGAGGTAGTAATTGCCCTCCCCAAACAGGTCACGGTAATACAGCGCCGTCTGCTTGGCGCGCTCATAGTCGCCGGCCAGGATCGCTTTGGGCACCTCGCCCGCCAAACAGGCCGAAAGGCAGATCAGCCCTTCGTGGTATTGCTCGAGCAGTTCCTTGTCGACGCGCGGCTTGGAGTAAAAGCCTTCCAGAAAACCGGCCGACACCATCTTGATGAGGTTTTTGTAGCCGGTCTCGTTTTTGCACAGCAGGATCAGGTGGTTGTTGCCGTCGATGCGGTTGACTTTATCGAAGCGGGTGCGGTTGGCCACATACACTTCGCACCCGATGATCGGCCGGATACCGGCCGCTTTGGCTGCATCAAAAAACGCCACGCAGCCATACATGACCCCGTGGTCGGTGATGGCGCACGCCGTCTGCCCCATGGCTTTCAGCCGGTCAAACATCCGGTCGATGCGGCAGGCGCCGTCGAGCAGGCTGTACTCGGTATGCACATGCAGGTGGGTAAATTGTCGGCGGGGCGTTTCAGGCATGGTCGGCTTCCTTTTCGGCAGGCGGCGGGTCCGGCAGGCGCCGGGCCGCTTCCTGGATCTTTTTTAATCGGTGGGACAGCCCCGCCTTGCTGACGGGCGGGTCCAGTTTTTGGGCCAGTTTGGCCAGCGGCAGGTCGGGGTACTGCATGCGCAGGCGGGCGGTCTGGCGCAGGGGTTCCGGCAATGCGGCCAGCGCCCCGGCGTCGCGCAGGCGCGTGATCGCAAGCTGCACCTGCACAGCCGCCTGCACGCTTTTGCCAAGATTCGCCGTCTCGCAGTTGGAAAGACGGTTGGTCTTGTTGCGCATCTCGTTATACAGGCGCTGGTCCATGATGCGCATGGCGGCGCCGCCCGCCCCCATAAAGGTCAGCAGGTCCTCGATATGGTCGGCCGCCTTGATGTATACGGTATTGGCACCCTTGCGCAGCGCGCGGTGCGGGTGGAAGTCGTGTTCCGCCAGCATCGCTTCCAGCTGCTGCGACAGCGCATGGCGCGTGGACAAAAACTCCAGGTTGTAGCTTTTTTCGGGGTCGGTCATCGTGCCGCAGCACAAAAACGCCGTGGCGATAAACACCTGGGAGCACTTTTGGCATTTGAAGTGTTCGGCGCGGATGCGCAGCGCCGTCTCCTTGCCGGTATGGCCAAACAGCGCCAGCATTTTGGCGACTTCTTCCGCCGGTTTGACGCTGAACTCAAACACCGGCCCGGTGGGGCGCTCTTTGCGCAGCACCTCGCCCTGTACCCCGCAGCGGCGGTAGACTTTTTGGGCAAAGGCGGCAACGCCCTCGTTTTCGGTCTGCAAAACGACGCCGCGGTCGTCAAAGTACTTGCCAAAACAGGCCACCGCGTAGGCGGCGGCCACGTTACAGCAGGGTTTGGTGACCCGGCGGCGCAAGATCTCGTTTTTTACGTCTTGTGAAAAACTCAAGCCCAGATCCCCTCGTATCCGGTAAAATTTACAGCGTGCGCTTTGCGTCGCGGTGCTGCACGCTGGGCGTATACCCCAGCTTTTGGCAGAACGCCCCGATCTTGCGGGCAAACGTGATGGAACGGTGCTTGCCGCCCGTGCATCCGACGGCGATCATCAACTGGCTCTTGCCCTCTTTGACATACAGCGGCAGCGCGTATTCCAAAAAGCTCTCGTACCGCCGCAGCAGCTCCTGCGATTCCGGCGCAGCCATCACGTAATCGACCACTTCCTGGTCAAGGCCGGTCAAGTCTTTCAGCTCCGGCACATAGAACGGGTTCGGCAGGCAGCGCACATCCAGCACAAGGTCTGCCTCCTGCGGCAGGCCATATTTGAAACCGAAGGAGACGACCGTCAGCGCCATCGGGCTTTTGCCCTTGTCCAAAAACAGGCCGCAGATGCGCTCTTTGTTCTGGGCCGCGCTGAGCAGCGAGGTGTCGATGATGTATTTGGCGCGGCTGCGCAGCGGCTGCAGCAGCCGGCGCTCCTGTTCGACCGCTTCCTCGATCGAGACATGGTCCGTCACGGTGATGGGATGCTGGCGGCGCGTCTCTTTATACCGGCGGCGGATGGTGTTGGTGTTGGCGTCCAGGAACAGGATCTCATACTCGATCTGTTTGGCGTCCAGGTCCGCCAGCGCCTGCTCCAGCTGGTCGCTGTTGCGCACGCCGCGCACGTCCACCACGACCGCTACGCGGCTGAGCTGGTTTTCGCCCTGCAAAGCAAAGTCCACAATACGCGGCAGCAGCGCTACCGGGATGTTGTCGATGCAGAAAAAGCCGATATCCTCCAGCGCGTTGACAGCCATGGATTTGCCCGCGCCGGAAAGCCCTGTCACGATCAAAAAGTTCAACGCCCGCACCGTCCTTTACTTTACCACCCGGATCTCGCGCTCGAGCACAAAACCCGTCTTTTGCTGTACGATCTGCTTGACCTGTTCGGTCAGCGCCACGATGTCGGCGCAAGTCGCCCCGCCTTTGTTGATGACGAAGCCGCAGTGTTTTTCGCTGATCTGCGCGCCGCCCACCGTAAAGCCGCGCAGGCCGCAGGTCTCGATCAGGTGCCCGGCAAACGCCCCCTGCGGGCGCTTGAACGTGCTGCCGGCGCTGGGCCATTCCAGCGGCTGTTTTTGGCGGCGGCGTTCCAAAAGGTCCTGCATCTGCGCCAGGATCGCCGCAGGGTCACCGTGCTGCAAGCGCACCGTAGCCGAAAGCACACACCACGAGGGGTTCTTTTCAAACACACTGGTGCGGTACCCCATCTGCAGCTCGGCCGCCGGCAGGGTGCGCAGTTCCAGCGCATCGTCCAAAAAGGTCACGCTGGTCAGCACATCCTTCAGCTCGCCGCCGTAGGCGCCGGCGTTCATATACACCGCGCCCCCCACCGTGCCGGGGATGCCGCAGGCAAACTCCAGCCCGGTCAGGCCGCGCTGCTGGGCTTCGGCGCAAAGGCGCCCCAGCGTAAGGCCCGCGCCCGCCGTCAGGCAGACGGCGTCAGCCTGGGGCTGCGCATGCACCCGGCCGGACAGGGCGCGCAGGTCGATGACCGCGCCGTCAAACCCTTCGTCTGCAAACAGCGTGTTGGAGCCGTTGCCCAGGAAATAGCTGCGCACACCGGCCTGCTTGCAGCAGGCCAGCGTACTGCGCAGCTGTTCTGCATCGCACGGCGCGCACCAGAAGGCCGCCGGCCCGCCGATGCGAAACGTCGTGTGCGGCGCCAGCGGCTCATCTTCGGCAAATGGCAGCGCCGCCGCCTGCAGCGCCCTGCGCAAGGCGTCCTTCGTTTGTTCCTGCATAGTTCCTCCCAGGCAAAGCCCCGTTTGGGGGCTTAAATCGAATTTTCCAGCGCTGCCGCGCCGATCACGCCCGCATCGTTGCGCAGCTCGCAGGCGCAGATCTCGGGGCAGCGGCCGGTCGTGATGTTCTGCGTCTCTTTTTGCACGGCCGCACGCACCGGGCCCAGCAGCGTCTCGCCCTGGTTGGATACGCCGCCGCCGACGCAGATAACTTCCGGCTCAAAGGTGTTGACGACGTTGGCCAGGCCGCAGGCGACATAGTCCATCCAGTTTTCCACGACCTGCTTGGCCACGGCGTCGCCTTTGGCCATCGCGTCAAACGCGAGCTTGGCGTTGACGTGGTCGATGTCCGGCACCATCTTCCACATCAGAGAATCGGTGTGTTCCTGCATGGCGGCCTTGGTGTCCTCAGTCAGCGCGCGGGAGGAAGCGTACTTCTCCCAGCAGCCGTTGCGGCCGCAGTTGCATTTGCGCCCGCCCTTGACGATGACGGTGTGGCCCATCTCCCCGGCGGCAAAGTTGAAGCCGCGCAGGATCTTGCCGCCCAGGATGATGCCGCTGCCGATGCCGGTGCCCAGCGTGATGATGACGGCGTCCTTGTACCCCTTGGCGCCGCCGGCGATATATTCGCCGTAGGCGGCGGCGTTGGCGTCGTTTTCGACATAGACCTTGCAGCCCAGCAGCGCTTCCATATCGGGGCCGAGGTTCCAGTCATAATAGCCGAAATTGGTGTTGTAGCCCACAAACCCGGTGGTGAAGTTCACACTGCCGGGCGTGCCGATGCCGACATATTTGACCGAGGAAAAATCGACGTTGTTGGCTTTCGTCACAGCGCGGCACAGATCCGCCAGCGCTTTTTCCAGGTCGTCTGCCGGGCGCGGCAGCTTGGTGGGCCAGGTGATCTTGCCGACGATCTCATAGCTTTCGTTGACCAGGCCGGCCGTCATGGTGGTGCCGCCCAGGTCGATGCCGATGGTGTACTGACTCATAGTATGATGCCTCCTACTTCTTCTGCACAGCGGCGGCCATGCAGTTTTAGTTCCTGTACCAGGTTTTGCCGCGTGGCGTTGACGATCAGCTCCTGCGGGAAGTCCACTTCCGCCAGCAGCGCATACAGCGGCGGCAGCGCCGTCTGCAATTTCCAGGCGCTGTGGGCGTCGCTGTTCACCGCAATGCGGCAGCCGTTTTGCAGGCAGGCGCGCAGCAGTTCCCGCATATTGGGGATGCCGTCCTTGCGCACATTGAAAGAATTGGCGTTGAGCTCCACAACCTTATGGCTGCGGGCAAACGCCTTTGTGACAAGGTCGTAGTCGTAGCGGTAATTTTCCTGTTCCGAATGGCCGATGCAGTCCACATACGGGTTCTCGGCCACCTGCAGCCACAGGCGGTTTGCCTCTTTGCGTGTGAGCAGGCCCGGCACGCAGGGGCTGTGGATGGAGGCCACCACCCAGTCCTGCGCAGCCAGCTGGCTTTGCGGCATATCCAGCCCGCCCTTGGTGTCCATCACGTTGGCCTCGGCGCCGTACAGCATCACGACGCCGTCGATCTGCCGCGGCAGCGAGCTGCCGTTGGAAAAATGCCAGCTGTGCGGCGCGTCGGGCATAGCCGGCGCATGGTCGGTGATGGCCAACGCACAGTAACCGGCGGTTTTGGCGGCGGCGGCCATCTCCTGTAACGTCTGGTAGGCGTGGCTGGCGCACAGCGTGTGCGTGTGCAGGTCTGCGATCATCTGCATAGGGTGCGGGTCTCTCTTTTCTGTGTACTTATAGCGAAACGTCATCCTGCAGGCCCAGCTGTGCCAGCAGTTCTTTGGCGGCGTTATAGCCCATCTCTTTGGTACGGTTGTTGATGGCGGCCGTCTCGAGGATGACGGCCAGGTTGCGGCCCGGCATGACGGGGATCAGCATGCTGGGCACCTGGACGCCCAGGATATCGTAGTATTGGGTCTCCAGCCCGGTGCGGTCATAGTTTTTGGTGCGGTCCCACTGCTCAAACTGCACGACCATCTCGACCTCGACGCTGTTGCGCACCGAGCCGATGCCAAACACATGCGCCACATTGATGATGCCGATGCCGCGCAGCTCGATAAAATGGCGGATGTTGGCGGGCGACGTGCCCAGGATCTTGCGGTTGGAGATGCGGCGCAGCTCCACCGCGTCGTCGGCGATCAGCCGGTGGCCGCGCTTGACCAGCTCGATGGCGGTCTCGCTTTTGCCGACGCCGGAATCGCCCAGCATCAGGATGCCCTCGCCATATACTTCCACCAGCACGCCGTGGCGGGTGATGCGCGGCGCCAGCTCGGTGTTGAGCGTCGTGATCAGCACGCCCATCAGCGTCGAGGTCATCTCGGCCGACATCAGGATCGGCACGCCGTACTGCTTGGCGTACTGCATCATCTCCGACAGCGGCTGCATGCCGCGCGTCAAGATCACAGCCGGCGGCTGGAACGAGAACAGCTTTTCCAGCCGCATATCGCGCAGCGTGTTGGAAAGTTCCTGCAGGTACGACATCTCGGTCAGGCCGATGATCTGCACGCGGGTGTTGTCAAAATTCTCATAGTACCCGGCCAGCAAAATGCCGGGGCGGTAGACCTCGGTGGCCGTGACCCGGATCTTGCCGAGCTCGCAAGGCGTATACGCCACCGTCAGGTTCGCTTCCTCTGCCAGTTTGGCAAGCGAAACGGAAAATTCAGCCATACACAAACGCCCCTTTCCTGCGGGAAGTCATTTGCTTTATTATACCGTACCGCCCAATTTTTGTACAGGGGTACGGGCGGCTCTCGCAAAAAAATGCCCGCCACAGTGTGGCAGGCATGCACAGTTATGCTTCGGCCGGGCGCAGCGCTGCCAGCCCTTTTTGCAAAAGGCGGTGCAGCCACAGCAGCGCTTCGGCGGCGGCCCAGGCAGCCGCCAGATAGATTAAGAACAAAAAGGCCGTATCGCGGCGGGAAAGCGCCGCCAGATCGAAGCCTTCGACCATGCGCTGGATCAATACATGGTGCACCAAAAACACCGCGTAAGAGAGTTTGGCCGCCTTTGCGCACAGCGCCCGCGGCCAGGGACGGTCCAGCCAGCGGGCCGCCCACGCCAACAGGGTAAATACCGCTGCGCAGCACGCAGCGCAGGCCAGTTTGCTGTCGAGCCCGGCGCACAGCGGCACCGCGGCCGCGCACAGCGCAGCCAGCACCGCTTTTGCCTTGGCGGGCAGGCGCAGGAACTGCATGCCGAACAAAAACTCCAGCAGGTGGACGGCCACCAGCTTGGCGTCCCACCCGGCCAGATGCACCGGCAGGCAGACCGCCAGCGCCGCCGCCCACGTCAGCCAGGGACTGCGCGCAAGCCCGCGCTGCAGCAGCGGGAACAGGAGATACAAAAACAGGATGCTGCCCAAAAACCATTCGCCCACACAGGCAAAGTCCATGCCGACCCAGCCGGCGGCCACAGCGAAATTGTCAAGGCCCAATACCGTCAAAAGCAGCGTCGGCGTTTTGGCGGCCGCATAATACCCGGGCTTTGCCAGAAACCGCAGCGAAAAGCACACGGCCCACGCCAGCCAGAACAGCGGGTAGATCGCTTTGGCGCGCTTTTTATAAAACGTCAGCGGGTCTTGCTGCGGCGGCACGGTCAGCGCCAGCGACGCGCCGGACACGATAAAGAACAGCGAGGAGCCAAAATCCCCCAGGTAGATGCCAAACGGCAGCACACTGGCAAACAGCTTGTGCGGCAGCGTAAAATAGCCGGTGACGGTGGCGTTGAAATGGATGACCAGAATGGATGCCAGCGCCACGGCACGCACCAAATCAAGATAAAAAAGACGTTGCTTTTTGATGGTCGGTCTCCCCTTCTTTATGGTTCGGCTTACCGGTGCAGCAGGCGGCGTTTGACCAGCCGCCCCAGCTGTTTGGCCACGGCCGCCGGCGCAGCCGATGCGCGCAGCGCGCAGGTAAGCTGGTCGGCGTCCGCCCCCGCCTGCGCCGGCGGGGCAAACACGGCGGTATAAAACCCGTTCTGCTGGGCAGCCAGCGGCAAGCGCCAGCATTCCCCGGCCCCGCTTGCGGCCGGGATGCCGCTTGGGAACGCCGCCTCCCGCACCAGCGCCCAGCCGGCCAGCGGCGCGGGGGGCGGGTCCTCCCCCACCGGCACGGCATACTGCCCCGCAAGGCCCCGGCGCACGCTGCGCCACAGGCGGTCCTGCGCCTGCAGGGCGGCCGGCCAGCGCGGCAGCGCCGGGCTCAAAACGCCCAGCAGGGGTTCCTGCGCAAACAGCGTCGCCGCCTGCGGCAGCACCGCGCCGGCATATCGGGTGCTTTGTTCCAGGTACCACGCCGTCACAGCATCCGCCTGCAACGGGGCAAAGCGCAGCAGGCGCAGCCCTGCGGCCGCCAAGTCCACCCCGGCCGCGCCGGCGCCGCGGTCTTCCAGCAGGTACTGCCAGTGCAGGTTCTGCGCCAGCGCGCCCAACGGGTGCGCACGCAGCAAAGCGCGCAGCAGGTCGTCCACCGGGTATTCGGTGCACGTTTTTAAGTAATCATACAAAATCCGCGCTGCCTGGCCGTCAGTACGGCGCAGTTCGTCGGCATAGGGCGTAAAAAAGCTGCGCCGCTTAAAAAAAGGGCAGCCGCGGTGCGCGATCAGCTCCTGTGGGCAGGCCATGATGGGGTTTACGAACACAGGCGCCAGGTCGTTTGTGTCGACATAGGAATCCCACCGGTAGCCCTGCGACGCAAAACAGGCGGTGAACCGCGTTTCGTGGCAGGTCACCGCTTCTTCGTAGCTGCGCGGCAGCCGGATCTGCTGCCAGTACCGCCAAAAGGCGTCGCTGCGCAGCATACGGGCGCGCACCGCCAAAAAATGCGATTGCAGATGCTCCGGCACTTGCCCGCCAAAGCGGCGGCTGCGCATCGCATAATGGCGCGTCAGGCCCCAGAAATCCAGTTCCGGGCGCGCCTGCATGGCAGCGAACATCGGCGCCAGCGGGCGCACCGGGCCGGCCAGCGTAAAGTTCATCAAGACCAGTTCATCATAGGCGGCAACCGCCTGCCGCCCCAACGTCAGCAGCGCTTCACGGTAGGCGCCGACGTCAAAGCCGGTGTTTTCCCGCTCCAGCAGGCGCGCACCTGTTCCCTGCACCCAGGCGCGGTCTGCCGCCTGCAGCCGGCCGTTTGTGACAAACAAAAGGTCGGACAGCGGCAGCAGCGCCTGCACGGCATAACGGCAGGGCGCGTCGACCTGCCCTTGCGCGTCATAGTGGAAATAGATGGCCAGGCGTTTCATCGCGGTCAATCCTCATAGGGGCCGTGGTGCGGCCCAAACACCGCGCGTTTGGCGGTGATCAGCCCTTTGTAGGCGGGCGCGGGCAGGTTGTCCCGCAGCCAGTTGCGCGCATGGCGCCGGCGCGTGTTGGCATAGGGGCCGTACACGCCGAACAGATGCCGCTTGGCGGCAAACGCCGTGGCTGCCGTGGAGGCCGCCCAGAACGTCGTGCAGTCAAACATGCGCGCCAGCGGGCGGACCAGGCCGGTGGCGTAGGCCTGCATCGTATCGCTGCGCAGCACGGCGAAGGAACTGCTCATCACGACGGCGGGGTAATACCCGGCCGCCTGCGCCACAAAGGGGTACACCCGCTCGATGGCATGGCTGATGGTCCCGTCCTGCGGCAGCGGTTCGGGCGGGAAATCCGCATGCTGCCAGCCGTGGGCAAACAGCGGTTCCAGCGCTTTGGGGCGGAACCAGAACACGCTGCCGAACGGCGCGATGGGTGATTCCTCGCCCGAGATCGGCACCGAGAGCCCGAGGTCTTTGAGCAGCTTTTTGGTGTTTTCAAAATTGGGGCCCCACCCGCCCGAACACATGTTGAGGAAATACAAACCATGCGTGGGGTACGGCGGGCAGAGGATGCCCAGATAGGGGTCGTTTTCAAACTCGCACAGCACGTTGCGCACATGGGTGGCATTTTTGCAGACGTTCTCATTGCAGACATAGCCAAAGCTGGCGCCCGTGATGCCGGGTTTGGTCTGGATTGCCTTTTTGTCATGCATAAAGCAGGCGTAGTCATACCCGCGCAGGTGCGGCGCAAGGTCGCACAGGAACGCCGCCACGTCGCGGCCGCGGTTTTCCACCACAAACACCTGCACGCTGTGCAGGCCGCTTTGTGCGAACGCCGCCTCGATCTGCTGCTTTTTCTCCTCGCTGTTGGTGGAGATAAAGACGTCGGTCTGCGGCGGGAACTTGGCGGCAAAGGCCAGGCTGTCGCCCAGCATATCCATAAAATACAGGTGCATCGCCAGGGCGATGCGGCGCTCGGCGCAGATCTTCTGCGCCAGGGCTTCGTTTTGCACCGTGGGCGCGATCACACGCGTCAAACCGAGGTTGCGCGTGAACTCATGCGGGTGCATCGTGCGGATCATGTTTTTCCAGACCAGATCCAGCGGATAGTCCGTCTCGTCCCGCAGGTAGTCGTAGAGTTCGCGCACCGTCTCGCCCGCGCTCTCGTTGAGGTAGGCTTCCAGCGGGTGCATGAAATTGCGCCGCTTGAACAGCGGGCACTTTTTGTCACGCATCAGGCGCACCGGGCACAGCAGCAGCGGGTAATCGGTAAAGTCCTTGAGGTCTTCGGTCTTGACATAGACGTCCCACTTAAAGCCCTTGTCGGCAAACTGCTTGGTGAACACCGCCTCGTACCGCTGGACCGAGTCGTTGTAGTCTTCGATCATCGGCATCGTGTCCCAGTATTTCTGCAGCTCCGGGCTTTGCACAAAGCGCTTGCGGTACACGATGAAATGCGACTGCAGATGCACCGGCAGGTAGCGGTAGATGTGTTTGCCTTTGAACGGGTTGCTCTGCGCGCCGTGGTGGATGCTCAGGCCCCAGAAATCCAGGTCCTCGTTTTGGGCCATCTCGTCAAACATTTCCCGCAAAGGGCGCACAGGGCCCATCATGGTGGAGTTGGTCATGACGATCTCGTCAAACTCGGCCAGGCGTGCCCACCCGTAGGAATCCAGCGCCGTCTTGTAGGCCCACACGTCAAGGCCCTTATTCTCCCGCATGAGGATATGGTCGGTGAACTGCGAAAACGCCGCGCGGCCTTCGGCATTGAGCTTGCCGTTGCAGACAATGACCAGCTCGCTGAGGTTTTTCACGAGGTCGGCCAGGTAGTAGGTAATGAACTCATCCACGACGCCGTTTTTTTCAAAAAAGAAAAAGATGCCCAGTCTTTTCATCGGTGTTCCTTCCCCAAAATTTGGTTGATCTTGGCCGGGTCGCCCCAGACACCCGGGCTGTCGTACGGGCGGTCGGGGAACGCGCCGTAGTCCAGCTTGATCTTGTAGTGCTTTTCCTGCAGGAAGCGCTCCACACGGTCGGCCAGCGACTGCGGCTTGCCGGTGCAGACATTGATGATGCCGGTGATCTCATCCTGCACGCTGGCAGCCACGATCATATCGGCCAGCTGCTCCACATCGATGAAATCGTAGAGGTTTTTGCCGCTGGTAAAGGGGAAGGTCGCTTTCCCCTCCTCCTCGGCCTGGGTGATCTTGGCAAAGATCGAGCTGCCGTGCGCTTCGTCGCCGGTGATGTAGTACGCGCGCAGCCAGTGCAATTTGCAGTCGCCGCCGTCCATCGAGAGCATCAGGCTCTGGCGCAGCGCATTTTTGGCGATGCCGTACTGGCTCTGCGGTTTGCAGGGCGTGCTCTCGTTGATGGCCCCCTCCCAGTAACCGACTTCATGCATCGTGCCCATGACGCTGAGCGAACGCAGGCCGCCGGCCGCCATGTGATTCAAAAACACCACATGGGCGGACAGGTCTTTCATGTGGGCCGAGGAATTGTGCCGGAACCCGTCGCGCCAGGCCAGGTGGATGCAGACATCCGGGCTGCCAAGCTGCTTGTAAATATCCCGGTCGCCGCTGAAGATCGGCACGTCGCAAAACTCGGCGCGCTCATCCAGGCCTTTAAAGGCAAAGTCCGACGCGATGACGCGGTAACCGCGGTCCAGCGCGTTTCTGACGACATGGCGGCCGATGTATCCGGCCGCCCCCGTTACCAAAATCGTTTTCATGGCGCTCCCCCGTTTTTTGTGGTGCGTTATCTGCCTGCCAGCAGATCGTACAGGTCTTGCAGGCGCAGCTGGTATAACAGCAGCGCCGCGGTTTTCTTTTTATTTTGCCCTGCTGCGCGCAAAAAGTCAAGCGCGTGCCCGGGGTAGCCTTTCAGCACGGTGCGCAGCGTCTGCCAGGCATAGCGGCGTTGCGCGTCCGACGCACCGGCGTCCCGCAGCTGATGCATCAAAAAGGTGACGGCCTCCGCCTTGCGCAGCGGCCATAAAGCGGCGCGCTCCGCCCTGGTACAGCGCTGGCGCAAGGCGGTGTATTCCGCTTCCATCCAGGGCGCCAGGGCGCACAAACGCCCCTGGAACGCCTGCCGGGAGCGGCAAAGCGATGTGCTTTGGGCGCTCTCGAAATGGCGGTACACCGGCTGCGGCAGGTATACCGCGCGGTCTGTACGGCTGTACAGCGTCGCATTAAAGATAAAGTCTTCTAAGCCATAGCGGCAGCGCTCATCAAAAAATAGCCCCGTCAGCGCCTGGCGGCGGTACAAAGCGTTCCATACGAACTGCGGCCCGCTGTTGCGCAAAAAGGCGGCGTACCCGTCTTGCCACAAGCGGCAGCCCTCCCCCGCCGCATGCGGCTGCAAGGCAAACGTACCGTCCGCCTGCTGGCGCAGCAGCTCATACCCGCCGCGCACCACATCGGCGTGTTCCGCCAGTGCGGTTTGCAGCAAGCCTGCCAGCGCGCCGGGCAAAAACTCATCGTCGTCGTCACAAAACGCGATATATGTACCGCAAGCCGCCTGCAGCCCGCGATTGCGCGCGGCGCAGATGCCGGCATTTTTTTGGGCGATCACCTGTACGCGGGCATCCTGCACCGCCAGCGCATGGCAGACTTCCGCCGTGCCGTCGGTCGAGCCGTCGTCCACCAGCAGCAGTTCCAGGCCTTCCACGTCCTGTGAAAGCACCGACTCCGCCGCCGCGCGCAGCGTAGCGGCGGCATTATAGATCGGGATGATTACACTGATGCGGGTCTCCACGCAGCGTTCTTACCTTTCCGTTTGGTTTTTGGCCGCCAGATACAGCCTGCCGTACGGCAGCGGCCACGGCAGCAGCCGTTTGAGGAAGCCGATCTTCCACCGCGCCTGCGCCAGGTCGTGCCGCACACGCGCCGGATGGCGCAGGTAACTGCACAGCGACCCTGGCGCGGCCAGCGGGTAGACGCCGCCGTCCTCCACCGTCAGGTCCCCCAAGAGTGCCGCCTGCTGTTTCGTCGGCTGGCCGGTCAGGTGCAAAAACGGCGCGATGGCCTGCTGCGGGCGGATGACCGTGCCGGCCAGCACGCTGCCCTGCCAGGCTTTGGCGAAGGACAGTGCGCCGCGCTGCAGCGCCTGTACCAGGGGTTCCGGTCTCTGCGCGGCCCGTTGGGGCATATAGGTATCCCCTTCTTCGGCGTAGGCCGCCGTCGCGCCGACATCCTGCGAGATCATGCGTTCCAGCATCGGCTGGCCGGCCCAATACAGTGCAGCCTGGGCGCGGTCCAGCGAGAGAAAGACTTCCGCCGCGCCGTGCCGGCGTTTGCGCAGGCGCGCATCCCCCGAAAGCTGCAGCCCGTGCAGCGTACAACCGCACAACGACTCCAGCAGCATCTGCGTAGTACCGCCGCTGCCGATGTCGACCAGCCAATCCTCGCCCTGCAGCCCGCTCTGGCGCAGATACCCGAGGACCAGCGCGGCGCCGGCGGGCGGCGTCAGCGCGTGGAACAGCGTATACAGGCGCGCTTCCTCGCCGCCGCCTTTTAAGTCAAACGTCTGCGCCGCGTATTCCGGCGGGCAGGCCGCGCCGCAGTATGCAGCGATCTGCGCGCCGCTCAGGCGCTGGCGGGGCAAGGCTTCGACCAGCTGGGCAAACGCCCGCCGCTGCAGCAAGAGCGGGCACAAACTGCGGCGGGAGACTTGCAGATACTGCGTCGGCTCGCCGGGGTACAGCACGGCATAGATCTGGCGCGTCAGATACATATCCCGCGCCAGAAAATACAACCGGCCTTCCGGCCGTTCTTTCCGTTTTTCGTGGATCCACTGGCACAACGCAGTCAGCAGTGGCCCCAGCACCGCAAAACCGACGGTCTCGCCGTCCACGGCGCGGCCGCGCACACGGTTTTGCACAAACGCAACCAACGCACCGTCCTCTGCGGTTTCTGCCGGCGGGAAAGCCTGCGCGCCCTGCTCTTTCGGCAGATGCCAGGCGCGGATGCCCGCCAGTGCAGCCCCCAGCACATCGGCGCGCCAGTCGTCGCCGATGAACAGCACCTCCCGCGCCTTGAGGCCGGTCTCGTGCAGAAAGCGCTGAAAGAGCTTGCCGCTGCGCTTTTGCACCCCGTAGGCGCTGGAGACGAAGCCGCCGTCGAAACGGTCGTACCCGCAGCGCGTCAGCATCGCGTTGATCTGCTCCGGTGGGAGGTACATATCCGAGATATAATACAGCCGCTTACCCTGCGCGCGCAAGGTGCGCACGGCCTCCCACACCGGGCGGTTGGCGGCGGCAGCCCTGCACTCCAGGGCACACTCCGCGGCCGGGTCATACCCCGCCAGCGGCGGCCGGGCATAGATCTCGGCCAGCGTCACTTCACGCCCGGCGGCAGCGCGCGCCTGCGCTTCGGCCTCCACGCGCGCCTGGGCAAACGCTTCGCCCTGCAGCAAAAAGAGATCCGTCGGGCGGGCCACATCCCGCTTGAGCAGCGTGTCAAAGACGTCCAGCGCCACCGCAGGGTACGGCGACGCTGCGCGCAGGATCATTTCAGTCAGATTCATGGCAGATAAGAGATGGAGGGGTGGAACCGCACCCCGGCAGCAAACCCCCGCCAGATCGTAGCGATGCGAACCAGGCGCTGCCCGCGCCGGTCGCGCAGGACCTGCACGGTGTGCCAAAGGTCTTTGGCCAGCAGCCACAGCCAGCCGCGCAGACCTTCGCGGCGGTAGAGCACGACATCGTTGCGGTAAAAATAGCGGTAGCGCGCCCAGCGCTGCGGCGCGTCGGCCGCGATGTTGACGGTGCCGGGGTTTTGCATGGCGTGGATGACCCGGCTGGCCGGCACCACATAACAGGGCTGCGCCAGCGAAAGGCGGCGGGTATACTCCCAGTCGTCAGACCAGATAAAAAACTCCGCGATCGGCAGCCCGTAGGCCCGCACACGGTCAGTGCGCAGTAACAGCGAAACAAAGCTGGCCATCACGGCCGGGATGCGCTCGCCGTCATAGCCGGGCAGGTCGGTATAGGGCGTGCGGCGCTGGCGGTTCATCGGCTGGTCGCTGCCGTCGGGGGCCAGGGCCCGGCTCGACAGCCAGCCATAGGCGCCGTCCAGCGCTTCGTCCGCCTGCAGCAACGCCTCCAGCGCCTGCGGCTGCGGCAGGGTATCGTCGTCCATCAGCCACAAAGCGTCGTACCCGGCCAGGGCGGCCTCCCGCACGCCATAGGCAAACCCGCCGGCGCCGCCAAGGTTGCTGCCGGTGTTGCGGTAGATCAGCTGCGGCCACGCCATGGCGCGCACCGCTTCACCGGTGCCGTCGGTGCTGGCATTGTCGATGACGAACACCGCCGCAGGCGCCACGGTCTGCGCCTGCAGCGCCGCCAGGCATTGGCGCAGCAGCGCCAGACGGTTGTACGTGACGACCACGGCCGCCACACGCAGCGCCTTACCCATGGTTGCGGGGGAAGAACTTGCGCCGCAAAAACGAGAAGCCTTTGTGCAGCCAGTTCTGATGTTCCATATACACAAGGTCCAGTTCTTCGTAGTGGATGTTGTTGGTCGTCAGCCAGGCGTCCAGCAGACGCTCGCTGACAAAACCAAACACACGTTTGTCATTGTCGGAGTAGCCGGTCATATCCAGCTCGCGCTCCAGCTCGAACAGGATATCGAACAGCCAGGCGCAGTAGTGGCACAGCAGCTCCCGCTTCATCACGAACATGTTGAAATGATGCCCGTGCGTCTTGGACATGTACAGGTCGTACGCAGGCAGATACTCGGGGCATTTGCGCGCGATGATGGCGCGCGTGACCGTAAGGTCCTGCTTGTGGTGCGCATGGATATACTGCGTATAGTTCGTTTCGATAAAATAGTGGCGCTCTTTGGGCAGCACGACGTTGGTGGTCGCCAAAATCGACGCCAGTTCCTCGTGGCCGATGACGCGGTCTTTTTTAGGGGCAAAGCGGCTTTTTTTGCGGCTGGCAAAGTAGCGCCGGTAGTGCACGATGCCGATGTAGTCCGACTCGATGTTATGGGCCGCCCAGTACAGGCCGGTAAGCTCGCAGAAATTGGCGTTGCGCTCTGAGATATTCTCGCCGGTATCATCCCCGATGTAACCGATGGCCGGGTGGATGGCATGCCCCATCTGGACCGGAAGATACATGGGATCGTCCGGCACCCAGTACGGCTTATGCGTGGCTATGATGATCGTCGTCTGCAAAATGATCTCCCTGACTTGCGATGGCGGCCAAAAGGCTGCTGCCTGCTTTGTGCCGCCGGTACTTCAGCGTATATACAAAGTTCAGTATACCGTTTTTTGGCCAGAATACAAGTTACAGATCGGTAACCGGCTTATGCCTCGTCGGCTTCCAGTTCTTCCTGCTCCTGGGCAAGGCGTTCCCATTCGTCGAACAGTTCCTGCTGGTGGAAGCGCGTGTCGTCCAGCTCGTCGCATTTGTCGCGCAGCAGCAGGTGGTCGCGCAGGACCTCCGGGTCGTTGATCTCGTTTTCCAGTTCCACGATGTGCGCGCCCAGTTCTTCGATCTCGGCTTCCACAGCTTTCAGGCGGGTGCGCACCTCGGCACGGCGGCGGCGCTGCTCTTTGCCGTAGCCCTGCTTTTTGGCTTCGGGCTGGGGCAGCGCCGGGCCCGGCGCTGCGGCGTCGCGGTTTTTTAGGGCGGCAAAATCCGGGTAGAAATTCGCTTTGCCATCTTCCAAATACAAGATCGGGCAGCCCAGCGCCTGCATCAGGTACCGGTCATGGGTGACAAGCAGCAGCGTGCCGGTGTAGGCCGCCAGCGCTTCCGTCAGGCTTTCGCGCATATAGATGTCCAGGTGGTTCGTCGGTTCGTCCAAAAACATCAAGTTGGGGCGTTCCAGCGCCATCTCGGCAAAGCGCAGGCGGGCCAGCTCCCCGCCGGAAAGCTGCGCGCAGTCCTTAAAGACCTCCTCGCCCCGGTAGCCGAAGCGCGCCAGATGGCTGCGGACTTCCAGCTCGGTAAAGCGCGGGTACTGGTTCCAGATCGCGTCGATGACGCGCCCGGCGCGGCGCGCCTGCTGCTGGGTGAACACCCCCGGCTTGGCTCCGCTGCCCAGGCGCACCATGCCGCCGCTGGGGCGGCGTTTGCCGTCCAGCACCTGCAGCAGCGTGGATTTGCCGGCGCCATTGGGCCCGGCGATGACCAGCTTGTCGCCGCGGTGCACCGTGTAGGTCAGGTCGTCGATCAAGGTGCGCTCCCCGATGCGGACGGTCAGATCCTTCAGGATGACCAGCTCGTCGTAGGGCTCGATGTCGTAGGCAAAGCGGAAATGCAGATTCCACGCTTCCGGTTCCGGGGCGTCGACGATCTCCAGCTTTTCCAGCTGTTTGCGGCGGCTCTGCGCCATTTTGGTGGTGGAGGCACGCACCAGGTTGCGGTCGATGTAGTCCTGCAATTTCGCCGCCTTTTCGACCGCAGCGTCGTGCAGTTTCTGCTGGCGCTCGTCGGCGGCCTGGCGCTGCGGTAAATAAGACGAATAGTTGCCGCGGTAGGTGTGGATGCTTTTGCCGCGCAGCTCCCAGATCTGCGTGCAGACCGCGTCGAGAAAATAGCGGTCATGGCTGACGACGAGCACCGCGCCGCGGTAGGTTTTGAGGTAATTTTCCAGCCATTCCATCGTGTCGATGTCCAGGTGGTTCGTCGGTTCGTCCAAAATCAAAAGATCCGGGCGCTCCAGCAGCAGCCGCGCCAGGCGCAGGCGGGTCTGCTCCCCGCCGGAAAGCACGCCGGCCGGTTTTTGCCAGGTGTCGGCCGGGAAGCCCATGCCGTTGAGCACCTTCTTGATCTGGGTGTCCATCTGGTAGGCGTCCATGGCATCGATGACCGCGTTGCAATGGTCGATCGCCTGCTGTACGCCGACGTCCTGCGGTGCGGCGGCCAGCTGCTTTTGCAGCGTTTCCAGCTGCTGCATCGCCTGCAAGGCCGGCGCAAACGCCAGGCGCATCGTGCCATATACATCCAGCGCGGGGTCCAGATGCGCGTTCTGCTCCAGATACCCGCAGGTCACGCCGCTGCCGAAAGCGGCCTCCCCTTCGTCTGGCTGGCGCTCGCCATACAAAATGCGCAAAAGGGTCGTCTTGCCGGTGCCGTTGGCGCCGATGATGCCGATGCGGTCGCCGCGTTCCACGCTGGCATTGACATCCTTTAAAACTTCCTGCTCGCCAAAGCTTTTTCCCAGTTGTTTCAGTTCCAGCAGCATAGTGGTCTTTCTCTGTGTCCCCTCTTTTGTCGTTGGGCCGCCGCAGACACGGCAAAGCCCGGCCTGCGGGCTGCGCAGGCTCAGGCTTCGTTGCTGTGGCGGCGGTTGCGCACGCCGAGGTTTTCCAGTTCCTCGGGCTCCATTACGATGCGGTACAGTTCCTCATAGCTGTGGATCTCGTAGGTAGGCTCGACGCCGCTGTGGTTTTCCTCATTTTTAAAGTTGACCCAGCAGGTGTCCAGCCCGGCGTTCTGCCCGCCTTTGATGTCGGCCAGCAGGTCGTCGCCCACCATGAGCACCCGGCTGCGGTTGGTGATACCCAGGTCTTTGAGCACATGCTCAAACAAACGGGCCGACGGCTTGGCGCAGCCGACTTTTTCGGAAATATAGACGCCATCCATGTACCGGCCGATGCCGGAGTCCTGGATGCGCGGCTGCTGCACCGCCGTAGCGCCGTTGGAGACTGTCGCCAGCGTTGCCACTTCGCCCAATTCCTCCAGCGCGTTGAGCGCGCCGGGGATCAGGTCGGCATGGGTGGAGAGCAGTTCTTCATACCGGTCGTTCATCGCGGGGCCCTGGCCGTTATCGGGCAGGCCCAGCGCCTGCAGATACCGCGTAAAGCGCGTCTGGAAGAGCTTGGCCTTGTTCAGCTTGCCTTTGGCCAGGGCGTCCCACAGCTCGCGGTTGAGCTTATGGTAAGCTTCATAAGCCTGGGCGTCGTGCGGCAGGTCGTATTCCTGCAGCATCGCGGTCAGGGCCTGGCGCTCGGCAGCGTCAAAGTCCAGCAGCGTGTTGTCAACATCCAGTAATAAACATGTATAGATCGCCATGGGTCATAACTCCTGTTTTTCAGACGTCTGCATGCCTGTGCCGTTGCAGGCAGGGCCGCAAACACGATTCAGTTGCCGTCTCCCTCGCCCGCTTCCGGGTTCTGGCTCGGTGTCGGTGTCGGCGCCGGCGTTGGCGCGGGGCTGACTGTCAGCGTAAACACTGCCTCGGCGCCGTTGTTGCGCGCGCGCAGATGGTAGGTGCCCTCCTGGTTGGCCGTAAAGGTCACCTGGTCGCCGGTCGCCGTCCAAGAGGTTTCATCACAACTCCAGGTAACGTCGCCCTCTTTATTCTGTACGCTGGCGTTCAGCTGCGTGCTGCCGCCGACGGTGATGGTACCGGTACCGCTGACACTGATGGAAGTAAGCGGTTTGGGTTCTTCCTGCACAGTCACCGTGATCTGCGCCGTAGAGAATCCGCCGTTGACCTCGATGCCGGCGCGAATCACATAACTGCCGGCCGCATCCGGCGTAAAGGTAAAGCTGCCGCCGTTCATCTGCAGGTCGTCATTGACAGCCCACTGCACGTTGCTGTTGTCGTACGCTTTGCCGCCCAGCGTCACCGTGACGTTGATGGGCAGCGACTCACCAACTTTGATGGTGGAGTCCCCGCGGTCAAGCTTTACCTCGACGCGGGCGTCGTTGAACATGGCGGTGACCGAGATGTCTTTGCTCAAATTGTCGTAGCGCGTGGCATCGGTGACGCCGTCGCTCCATTTATAGAACGTATACCCTTCCGCCGGGACGGCCGTCACGCTGACATTATCGCCCGAAGCCCCCTGGATCTCCAGGCTGGTGACGCCGGATTTTCCGTTGCCGGTCAGGGTGCCTTTGCTGGCATCCTCGACGGTATAACTTGCCGTAAGCTGCGTCGGCGTCGCGGTGGGCGTCGGCGTCGCCGCGCTGCCGCTGGGCTGCGCCGCACGTTTGGGGATGTCGTTGGTATCGGGGCGGGTATCGTCCGTCTGGAACGCGTGGGATTTCACATATTCCAAAAACGCATTGGCGCCGGCGGCGTTCCAGCTGCCGGTGGAGGCGTCCACATAGCTGGCCTCGGCATAGCCCTGCTCATTTTTCAGCACGGCAGGGCTGTTGAGATACTTATACCCCATTTCGTCGCAGGCCGCGGCGATGGACTGGTTGAACTGGTCGATGTTGGTCTGGATCTGCGCCGCATTCTCGCTGTCCTGCGTGACGGGCGGGATGGCGCAGGCGATCACATCGCAATACGAATAGGCACTCTTGATGTTCTGCAGCGCCTGCTTGTAGTCCGCCATGAAAGCGTCCGGTGAGACCGAACCGTCGACATCGTTGCTGCCGATCAGCACATATACGCGGCGGGGTTTCATTTTGGCGATGGCCTGCGGGATCGTATAGGTATTGGCGTCGTCCACAAAGGCAACAAAACTCTCCTGCAAAACGCGGGAGACCTGCAGGCCTTCCTGCCCGGCAAACTGGTCCAGCGTGATGCGACCGTCCTTTTGCAGCGCCACGGCGTTTTGGTCGCCGACGAACACGCTCTGCGTCAGGTAGGAATCATCGGCCGAACTGTCCCCCAAAACCGCCCCCAGGCTGGTATCCAGCGGGTACAGGTTCGGGTCGTACGCATCGCCCGTGCCAAGATCCAGTTTGGACGGCAGTACCCACGCCAGCAAAACGCTGAGCGCAACGGCCAAAATGCAGCATGCCAGCACGATGCAGGCCTTGCGCTGGGTCGGGCTGAGACCAGGGTTGGAACGGGAGTTATGGCGGCTCATCGGGTACGGCGACCTCCTTGTGCATGGCGGGGCAGCGCACAGCCGCACCCCGCCGAGTATAAACAACTAAACAGATTATAACACGAAACATCCGTTTTGGATACGCTTTTTATAAAAATGTCACGGGTTACAAAACCGTAACAGTTTGCCGCGGTGCGCCCGCCGCCCCCGCGGGTGCAAACCAAAAGCGCCGCCCTTACGCTCGGCTTGCGCGAGGACGGCGGCACTGCGGCATTACAAAAGCAAGGCCCCGTCCGTGCCGCCGCCTGGCAGCCGCAAAAGCTGCCGGGCGCCCCGGCACGGACGGGGGTCTTGCTTTGTCAGTTTGACCGCTGTGTACTTGGCCGCATGGCTGCGCCCGGCCAGGCGCAGCTGCTAAAGGGCACAAATTTACGAGAGCAGCATGCGGTCGTTGGCAAAATCGCCGTCGCTGACCTGCTCAAAGCGCTGCAACAGGTCGCTGACCTGCAGCCTGGCCTTTTCCTCGCCGCGCACGTCGTAGATGATGCGCCCCTCGTACATCATGATCAGCCGGTTGCCGTAGCGGATGGCGTCTTTCATATTGTGGGTGATCATCAGCGTCGTCAGGTGGTTTTCGTGCACGATCTTATCGGACAAAGCCAGCACCTTGGCCGCCGTCTTGGGGTCCAGCGCGGCCGTATGTTCGTCCAGCAGCAGCAGGCGCGGTTTTTTCAGCGTCGCCATCAGCAGCGTGACGGCCTGGCGCTGCCCGCCCGAGAGCAGCCCCACCTTGCTGGTCATGCGGTCTTCCAGGCCCAGTTCCAGCGTTTTGAGCAGCTCGTGGTATTCTTCATGCTCTTTTTTGGTGATGCCGGTGCGCAAGGTGCGCGCCATGCCGCGGCGCGACGCCAGCGCGAGGTTTTCGTCGATGCCCATCGTGGCGGCGGTGCCCATCATTGGGTCCTGGAACACGCGGCCGATGTACTTGGCCCGCTTATGCTCCGACAGGCGGGTCACATCCTGCCCGTCGATGAGGATCTTGCCCATATCGATGGGCCATACCCCGGCCACCGCGTTGAGCATGGTGGATTTGCCGGCGCCGTTGCCGCCGATGACCGTCACAAAGTCGCCGTCCTCCAGCGTGAGGTCCAGACCGTTGAGGGCGATCTTCTCGTTGACGGTGCCGGCGTTGAAAGTCTTGTAGACGTTTTTGATCTCAAGCATTCTTTTCGCCCCCCTTTGCTGCGACCGTGGGTTTGGTGAACTGGCGTTTCCAATACGGCACCGCCAGGAAGATCGCCACCACAACGGCGCTGAACGCCTTGAGCAGGTCGGTGTCGACCTTGCACCAGATGACGACCTGGTACACCAGATAGTACACGATGCTGCCCACCGCTACCGACAGCAGTTTAAGCGCAAAGTTGTGGAACACACGGCTGAGCAGCGCTTCGCCAATGATGACGGCCGCCAGGCCGATGACGATGGAACCGCGGCCCATGTTGATGTCGGCAAAGCCCTGGTACTGTGCCAGCAGCGCACCGGACAGCGCCACTAGGCCGTTGGAGACCATGAGGCCGATGACTTTGTTGAGGTTGGTGTTGATGCCCTGCGCGCGCGCCATGTTGGCGTTGCAGCCCGTGGCGCGGATGCCGCAGCCGAGCTCGGTGCCAAAGAACCAGTACAAAAGGGCGATGAGCACCGCGATGACGATGGCCACCACAAAGATCGTGTTCTGGTAGAACGGCACGTCCTTGATGTAGCGCAGCGAGACGAGCAGGTCGAATTTATCGACGTTGATGGCCTGGTTGGCCTTGCCCATGATCTTGAGGTTGACGCTCCACAGCGCAAGCTGGGTCAAGATACCGGCCAGGATCGGCTGGATGCCCATGAACGTATGGAAAATACCGGTGACGAACCCCGCCAGCAGCCCGGCACAGGTCGCCGCCAGGATTGAGACCCACACGTTGCAGCCGGCCAGCATGCAGACCACACAGACGGCGCCGCCGGTGCACAGCGTGCCGTCGACTGTCAAGTCGGCAATATCCAGCACGCGATAGGTAATGTACACGCCGATGGCCATGATCGCCCAGATCAAGCCCTGCGCCACTGCGCCCGGCAGCGCGTTGACCAATGTCATGATATCCAAAAGAAACATTCCTCCCTGTCAGGGGCAGGACGCCCCTGCCCCGGGCCGCCGCAAAAGCGCCCCAAAAAATCATTACAGACTTGTATAGTATAGCAAAAAAACAGGAAAAAGGGAAGCATTTTTCCCTTTTTCCTGCTGTGTTGGGCCCTAACGCGGCGGTGTACGCATGTTTTGCGCCGCACGTGCCCGGGAACTCAGGCCGCCGCTTCGATGGCGACGTAATCCTCGGGGACGGTCACGCCCAGTTCCTCACAGTTGGCGGCGTTGTACATCTTGGTAAAGTTGGGCGCGTACTCAATGGGCATGGTGGAGATGTCCGCCTCGCCGGAGAGGACCTTCACCGCCATCTCGCCGGTGGCGTAGCCGAGGTCATAGTAGCTGATGGACAGCGTCGCCACGCCGCAGCCGGAGCAGATGCCCTGCTCGCCCGCGATGATGGGCACGCCGGCCGGCAGGCAGATGTTCTGGATGATCTCGGTGTTGGAAGCCGCCGTATTGTCGGTGGGGACGTAGATCACGTCGCACGCCGTGGAGGCGCTGGTGGCGACGGTGGACAGATCGTTGGAATCGCTGAAGGAGTAATCCTCACAGGTATAGCCCATCTCGGTCAGGAAATTGGTGACCTGCTCGACCTGGTAGGCGCTGTTGGGTTCGGCACTGCAGTACAGCATGCCGACGCTGGGGTACTCTTCTACCGGGAAAAGGTCCGCCAGCATCTGGGCCTGCTGGTCGAGCGGGGCCAGGTCGCTGGTGCCGGAGACGTTGCCGCCCACCGTGCCGTCAAAGCCGTCGATGCCCAGGGCCACGCCATACTCGGTGACCGAGGTGCCCAGGATGGGGATATCGGCCGTGCCGGCCTGCGCCGCCTGCAGGGCGCTGGTGCCGTTGGCCATGATCAGGTCGTACCCGCCGGACACAAAGCTGTTGACGATGGTGTTGCAGGTGTTGGAGTCACCCTGGGCGTTCTGCTCGTCAAAGGTAACGCCGTCCTCGCCAAAGGCTTCGACCAGCGCATCCTTAAAGCCCTGCGTGGCAGAATCCAGCGCCTCGTGCGGCATCTGCTGGCAGATGCCCACCACATACGCCGCACCGTCCGCCGCGGCAGCGTCCTCCCCGGCCGCTTCTTCCGTTGCGGCTTCGCTCGAAGTCTCCGCGGCGCTGTCCGCCGTGCTTTCGCCGGTCGTCGCCGTGCTGCCGCACGCCGTCAGGCCCAGTACCATGGCGGCTGCCAGCAGAAAAGATAACGCTTTTTTCATTGTTCTTCCTCCAAACCTGACCGGCTCCGCCTGCTGCGGCATACGTTGCGCCCGCAGCGCCTCTGTGCGCTTTGCCGGTTTAATGTCACAAAGTATAGCACACTTCACCGCACTAAAGCAATAAACGGTATCGCCAATTTTCTTGCCGTATCCTGGCGCCTGTTTGTGCACAATGGACAAAGACGCAAAAAAACAGCCGCAGGGGCATCGCCCTGCGGCCGTGTAGCGCGTTGGTTCAATCACCAAAAGAAGTATTCTCCGCTTTTTGCAGTAGTTCCAAAAAGCGCTGCGGACTGCTGGCATGGCGCAGCGCATCCACCAGCGCGCCGCGCCCCAGCAAATTGACCAGGCGTGCCAAGATCTGCAGATGCAGGCTGTCCTGCTCCGGCGGCACAGCGATCATAAACAGCAGGTCCACCGGGCGGCCGTCCGGCGCGCCCCAGTCCACACCGTGGCGCAGCGTCATCGCCGCCACCCCCGGGGCCGACACGCCGGCGTTGCCGGCGTGCGGCAGCGCAATGCCGTCGCCGATGGCGGTCGTACCGCCAAAGGCCTCCCGCTGGCAGACCGCATTGTAATACGCGGTGCCGTTGGTGATCACACCCAGGTGCTCCTGCAATTCTACCAGGATGCCCAGCACGTCGGCGGCATTGTCGATGTTGGCATACAGCAGGATGCCCCTTGGGTCCATCAGTTCGCTTACTTTCATGGTGCAGCCCCCCTGCCGCAGCCTCACAGATCCGTCTTGCTGCGGATCAGCTGGTATAAGTACTCGCCCACGGCGCCCTCCGTACAGGTGCAGGTCGTCACGGTGTCGGCGCTGGCTTTGACCTCTGCCGGGGCGTTGGCCACCGCCACTGCGTAGCCGGCCTCCCGCATCAGTTCCAGGTCGTTGTAGTAATCCCCGATCACGATGGTCTGCTTCGTTGGCAGGCCCATCAGGTCGCAAAGCGTATGCATGCCGGTCGCCTTGCTGACGCCCACGGGCATGATCTCCAGGTAGATGCTGTTGGTGGGCAAAAAGTAGTTGTCGCGCCCGTAGTAGCGGGTCTTGGCGTACTGCCCCAATTTGCGGATCGTCTCGGGGTCGGCGGCAAAAACCACTTTGACCCACCCGTCCGGCACACACTCGATGGGGCAGGCGATGCTGCCCAACTGTTCATCGACCTGGTGCGCGTGGGTATACTCGTTGGCCTGCAGCACGTACATTTCGCCGTTGCCGGCCATGACTTCCACGCCCAGCCGCGGGAACTTGGGCAGGATATCGGCGATGGCCGCCGCAGCCTGTGCGCGGTCCAGCGTGGCGCGGTACAAAACGGTATCGCGGGAAAGATCATACAGCAGCGCACCGTTGCAGGAGATCGCCGGGGCCGAGAGCTCGATCCCCTGCATGGCCGCACGGATGGACGCCGGCGGGCGGCCGGTAGCGACCGTAAACCGGCCCCCCAGCTCGGTAAACAGGCGGATGACCGTGCGGTTGCAGGGCGGCAGCCCCTCTTTTGCGGTCAGCAGCGTATTATCCATGTCGCAGATCACAAGATATTCGCTGAGTGGCGATCTCATATTCCGCGTTCCTTTCTTAACCGGTCCAGAAATGCCGTAAAATAGGGCGGCAGCGGTGCGTCAAACTGCATCCAGGCGCCGCTGGACGGGTGGTGAAACCCCAGTTCTTTGGCGTGCAGGCACTGGCCGCCCAGCTTTTGGATGCAGCTGCGCGGGCCGTAGACCGCATCACCTGCCAGCGGGTGCCCCAGCGACGCCATATGCACCCGGATCTGGTGCGTGCGCCCGGTCTTAAGGCGGCAGGTGATGTAGGTAAAATTTCCAAACCGCTCCAACACCTGCCAGCCGGTGCAAGCATAGCGCGCCCCGGCCGCAGATTGCGGCACCACCGCGATCTTTTTGCGGTCGCGCGGGTCGCGGCCGAGATACGTCTCGACCGTGCCTTCGTCCTCTTTCAGGTTGCCGTACACCACTGCATGGTAGACGCGGTGGATGCTGTGTACGCGCATCTGCGCGCTGAGGGCCTGGTGCGCGGCGTCGTTTTTGGCCACCACCAGCAAACCGCTGGTGTCTTTGTCGATGCGGTGCACGATGCCGGGGCGGATGGCGCCGCCAATGCCGGAGAGCTGCCCGGCGCAATGATACAGCAGCGCGTTGACCAGCGTGCCGTCGGGGTTGCCGGGCGCCGGGTGCACCACCATGCCTTTGGGTTTGTTGACGACGAGCAGGTCGGCGTCCTCATACACGATGTCCAGCGGGATATTTTGCGGCGCCGCCTCGATGGGCTGCGGGTCCGGCACTTCCACCGTCACCCGGTCCCCTGCCCGCATCTTGTACCGTTTGGGCACGCAGCTGCCGTTGACCTGCACACGTTCTTCTTCGATCAGGTTCTGCAGGGCGCTGCGGGTCAGCCCTTCGCACGCCTCGCTCAAAAAGCGGTCCAGGCGCTGGCCGGCAGCCTCCGGCGGCACGGTGCGCTCAAGCGTCTGCATCGTGCGCGCCGCCTTCCTTTGCGGGGGTGTCCCCCGCCGTCTGCGGGGTCTCGGCTTTACGGCGGCGGGTCTCGACCAGCAAAATATCCACAAACAGCAGCGCGATGCCGCACGTCACGCAGATGTCGGCAAAATTGAAGACGGCAAAGTCGATGAACAGCAGGTTGATATAATCGACGACCTGCCCGGCCAGCACGCGGTCGATCAGGTTGCCGATGCCGCCGCCCAGCACCATCGTCCAGGCGATGCGCTCCGCCAGGGGCGGGCGTTTCCATACCAGGTAGACCGCTACAGCGGCCAGCATCACCGTCGTGACGGCGATCAGCAGCGTCTGCTGCCCGGCCAGCATCGAGAACGCCATGCCGTCGTTGAGGTAGTAGCGCAGCTCGACCACGCCGGGCCAGACCTGCATGGCGCCGACAGGTTCCAGCACGGCCGTCGCCCAATGTTTGATCAGCTGGTCAACGCCCGCCAAAACGGCAGCCGCCAGCAGCGAAAGCAAAGAAGGGATCATGCACAGCTCCATTACTTGAAAAAATCAGCGGTGCTTAGAAGGACGTAAGCACCGCTGAAAGAGAAAAGATCACATACCCAAAACGTTGGCGCAGCGCGGGCACAGACCGTTTTCGCCGACATCCGGCGTAAACTTCCAGCAGCGCAGGCATTTGGCGCCCGCAGCATGGCCGGCCTCGACGCCCAGGCCTTCGACAGGGCCTTGGACGCCGCCTTTGCCCTGGTGCAGCGCGACCTGCGAGACGATGAACAGATCAGCCAGCTCATCCATCGGGATGGCGTTGAGCAGGTCATACGTAGGCTGGTCGCAGTGCAGCGTCAGCGCCGCCTCCAGCGAAGAACCGATGACTTTATCGGCACGCGCCTGCTCCAGCACCTTCTTGACGTCGTCGCGGATCGCCATGATGCGGTCCCACTTGGCCGTAAAGGCTTCGCCGGCCGCGGGCTTTGCCTGCGGCATCTCCTCAAAGACGACGTAGTCTTTCATGCCGGGCATCTTGGGCACATAGCTCCAGATCTCCTGGCTGGTAAAGCAGAGAATGGGCGCCAGCAGCTTGGTGAAGTCCACCAAAATGCGGTACAGCGTCGTCTGGGCGCAGCGGCGGGCGTGGTCGTCGGCGCAGTACAGGCGGTCTTTGATGACGTCCATATAGAAGTTGGACATATCAATGACGCAGAAGTTATACAGCGCATGGTACGCGCGCGAGAAGTCGTAGTGGTCGTACGCGTCGCGCATCGTGGCCGTCAGCGCGTTACAGGCTTCCAGCGCCCAGCGGTCGATCTCAAACAGCTGGTCGTCGGCCACCGCGTCTTTATTGGGGTCGAAGTCGCTGAGGTTGCCCAGCATGAAGCGCGCCGTGTTGCGCATCTTGCGGTAGGCTTCCGACAGCTGGCGGAAGATCTCCTTGCCGGCGCGCACGTCGACGGTGTAGTCGCTGGAGGCGACCCACAGGCGGATGATGTCGGCGCCATAGTCGCGGATGATCTCGGCAGGCTCCATGCCGTTGCCGGCAGACTTGTGCATCTGTTTGCCCTGGGCGTCGACGACCCAGCCATGGCACAGCACCTCGCGGTACGGGGCGATGCCCTGGGTGGCGACACAGGTCAGCAGGCTGGACTGGAACCAGCCGCGGAACTGGTCCGCGCCTTCCATGTACAGGTCGACCGGCCAGGTGAGCTCGGGGCGCTCACGGCAGACAGCGCTCCAGGTAGAGCCGGAGTCGAACCAGACGTCCATGATGTCGGGGTCTTTTTCCCAATCGGACGCGCCGCATTCGCAGACTTCGCCCTTGGGCATGATGTCGTTGGCGTCGTACTTGTACCAGGCGTCGCTGCCCTCTTTGCGGAACAGATCACTGACCGCCTGGATGGACGCGTCGGTGATATGGTACTTGCCGCACTTTTTGCAGTAGAACACCGGGATGGGCACGCCCCAGACGCGCTGACGGCTGATGCACCAGTCGCTGCGGTCGCGCACCATGCCCGCCATGCGGTCATGGCCCCACGCCGGTTGCCAGTGCACGCTGTCGATGGCTTTGTAGACGTCCTCTTTGAAGGCGTCGATGGAGCAGAACCACTGCTCGGTCGCGCGGAAGATGATGGGATGGTGGCAGCGCCAGCAGTGCGGGTACTGGTGGGTGATATGCTGCACGCCCATCAGGTTGCCGGTGCCTTTGATATGCTCGAGGATGACCTTGTTGGCATCCCAGACTTTGAGGCCGGCAAACTGCGTGCCGGCTTCCTCGGTCAGGCGGCCCGCGTCGTCCACCGGCACGACGACCGGCAGCTGCGGGTAGTGGTTGACGCAGACCTCAAAGTCCTCGACGCCGTGGCCGGGCGCGGTATGGACGCAGCCGGTACCGCCTTCCAGCGTGACATGGTCGCCCAGGATAACAAGGCCCGTGCGGTCCAGGAAGGGATGCTGGTATTCGACGAGTTCCAGCTCATCGCCGTGCACGGTCTCGGGCAGGACTTCATAGTCCTCGATATGGCAGGCTTCCATCGTCGGTTTGACGAGCTCGGCCGCCATGATGTGGTAGTCCCCGCCGATCTTGACGAAGGCGTATTCCAAATTGGGGTTCAGGCAGGTCGCCACGTTGGCGGGCAGCGTCCAGGTCGTCGTGGTCCAGATCACGATCCACGCCTTGTCCAGCGGGATGTTGTGCTTGGCCAGCACGCCTTTGAGGTCGCCGGTCAGCTTGAAACGGACGTAGATGGAGTCGCACTCGTCCTCGCCATACTCGATCTCCGCCTCGGCCAGCGCGGTGCGGTCCTCAGGGCACCAGTAGACGGCTTTCATGCCCTTGTAGATGTAGCCTTTTTTGGCCATCTCGCCAAAAATCTCGACCTGGCGGGCCTCAAACTCGGGGCGCAGCGTCAGGTAGGGGTTTGCAAAATCGCCCTGCACGCCCAGGCGCATGAACTGCTCGTTCATGACGTCGATATGCTCGGTGGCAAACTCGCGGCAGATCTTGCGCAGTTCCAGCTTGGAAACGCCGGCTTTTTTGTCGCCCAGCGAGCCCAGAGCCTTCAGCTCAATGGGCAGGCCGTGGGTGTCATAGCCCGGCACATACGGGGCCTGGAACCCCGCCATATTTTTATAGCGGATGATGATATCCTTGATGATCTTGTTGAGCGCCGTACCCATGTGGATGCTGCCGTTGGCGTACGGGGGGCCGTCGTGCAGGATGTAGCGGGGTTTGCCCTCGTTATTTTGGATCATCTGCTCATAGACATGGTTGTCCGCCCAGTCTTGCAGCATCTTGGGTTCCTTTTTGGGCAGACCGGCGCGCATCTCGAACGGGGTCTGCATTTTATGGATCGTATCGTTATAATTCTGCGGCAAGGTTTCCTACTCTCCTCTATCAAAAATGGCCGGGGCCTGGCTTTCAGCTGTCGAAGTCGACGCCCTCAAAGTTATCAAACGCCGGGGAGGACAATTCCTCCTGCGGTTCGGCGGCTGCTTTGGGTTTGCGCGTGCTGCGCTTGCCGGTGGAAGATTTGCGCGCCGTCTTGCGGGCCGGTTTCTCGGCCGGCGGCTCGTCGTACAGGCCGGCGCCCGGCTGGAACGGCAGGTCCTCCTGCGGCTGCGGGGCCGGTTCCGCCATAGCGGCTTCCTCGGGCTCCTCCTCCGGGTGCGGGGCAATGGCAAATTCCACCGTATCTACTTTTTTCGTTTCTGTGGCGGGCGCGGCGGGCTGCGGTTCCTCCTGCGCATACAGGGGTTCTTCCGCTGCCGGGGGCTGCGCAGCCGGCGCCTCATAGACAGGCGCCGGTTCCACGGGCGGCTGTTCTGCCGCCGGGACGGGGGCCGGTTCTGCCGGTGCGGCATGTTCCTCCTGCGGCTTTTTATACTCCGGCAGTTTGCTGATGAGGTTAATGTGCTTGCGGTACATATCCAGCAGCGAGCGCTTGAAGCTGTCCGCTTCGCTTTTCAGCGTCACGATCTCCTGCTGTGCCAGGGCGACATCGTCCCGCACGCGCTGTTCGCGGTCCTCGGCCTTGATGTTGGCCGCACGGATGATTTCGGCCGCTTTCTGCTTGGCTTCCCGGATCACATTGTCCCCCAGGCGCTGGGCGTTGATCATCGTCGTGCGCAGGGTGTCCTCCTCGGCACGGTATTGGTCGATGCGCTGGGCCAGCACCACGAGCTTTTTCTGCAGATCGTCATTCTGCGCCGCCAGCGCGTCCATGCTCTCGGCGACCTGTTTCAGGTAATCGTCGACGTCGTCGCAGCGGTAGCCGCGCATGGCCTTGTCAAATGTTACGCGGCGGACATCCTCAGAAGATATCATAGTATTCCTCCTGTTTTGGGCTTCCGTGACCGGGGCGGTCATGCAAAAGGCGCTGTGCGCCTTACCTTAATACTGAAAGAAGGAGATAAACACGCGGTCTTTGCGGCTTTTGCCGCCGATCTCGGCCAGGCGGTAACGCCCGACGCCGCGCACGGTAAAGACATCCTGCGCAAAGACCGGTTCGTGGGCGGCGCGCAGCGGCAGGTGGTTGATCTCCACCCGGCCTGCCGCGATATAGTCTGCCGCCCGCGCGCGGGAGGTATGCATCATCGCAGCCAGCACAGCGTCGGCCCGCAGGGAAGGCACGGTCGCCTCCTGGCAGATACGCGCTGGCCCCTGCAGCAGGTGCGCGGGCAGTGCATCGCAAATTTCAGCGCGCACCGGGCAGCGGCCGGCGCTGGTCAGTTCCGCTGCGATCAGCTCCAGCTTATCCGCCAGCGCTACGGCATAAAAAAGCGCGGGCTGCTGCGGGTCCGGCAAAAGATCCCCCAGGCAGGTGCGCTCCAGCCCCAGGCCCAAAATCGCGCCCAGATAGGCGCGGTGGTCCGGCAGCGGCTGGCCCGCAGCGGTCAGGCGCAGGTAGCCCAGCGGTTCTTCCTGCCAGGCGTCGGGCGGTTCCAGGCACAAAACGCAGCGCTCGGCCCCGTCGTAGCCGCCCCAGAACCGAAAGGAGGTGAACCCGGCGCGGTGGCAGGCCGCCTGTGCCAGCACCTGTTCGCGGTCCGACAAAAAGCCGGTATGCCGCGGGATCGACCGGCTGCCGGCGACGCGGCACAGTTCTTCGACACGGCGCATCAGCCAGCGTTCCTCCTCGCTCTGCGGCGGTATAAAGCCGCGCACAGCCGGGGCAGGGTCAGAAGAATACGCCATTATTCTCCAGCTCGTCGATCAGGTCGCCCATGATATCGACATTGTACGGCGTGATGATGAAGGTGCTGGTCGCCACACGCTTGATCTGCCCGTTGTTGGCGTACGCCACGCCGGACAAAAAGTCGATCAGCCGGCGGGAGACCTCCTTGCCGGTAGATTCCAGGTTGAGCACAACGGTGCGTTTGGCATTGAGCTGGTCGGCAATGGCCGAGGCATCCTCAAACCGTTCGGGCTTGACCAGCACCACCTGCAGCTGCGTGGTCGCGTTGATGTTGACCACCTTGTTGCTGTGCTGCTGCTTTGCCTCTGCCTGGGCGTAATTCTGCGCGGCAGCGCCCGGGTCGCCGGCAAAAATTTCGTCCTCGGTATCGTCCAGGTAGGCGTCGCCTTCCGGGTCGATACCGAGCTTGCTTTTCAGGCTGTCAAACATAGACATGGTCGTTTCTCCTTTGGTGCAATGCGCAGGGCATGCCTTTGCGCACAGTTACAGCAATATATACTTCATATTATCCTGTATTGCGGCGCTTGTCAATATAAAACAAGCAGAAACTGCCTTTACAGCAGCTTGCCGTCCTCGAGGCCGGTGCCCTGCACGATGATCTCGTCATACAGGCGCACCTCGTTGTCGGTGCCGATCTTTCCGTCGTCGGGGATCAGGATATAGCGGTCATCCTCATACAGCGTGGTGATCTTTAAAAAACGCTGCAGGTTGCCGTATTTGACATACACGCCCCGGTCGCCGTCCACGATGTGCAGCGCGTCCTTATCGATGCGGATGCCCTCATAGGTGCGGATGTCGACCTTGGCGGTCTCCTCGCCAAAGCTCAGGATCTCGGCGTTGATGCTCTGGCAGGAAAACACCAGCTTGGCGACGCCGGCTTCCTCGTCCACCGTGCACTCGGCAACGCCGGCCGAAAGCGGCGTGTTCTGTTTGCCCGGTACGCTGATCATCACCGACGTGATGCCGTCAAACCGCGCCGCAGTCTCGAGGTCGCACACCGTATAAAATTTCCAGCTGAACCCGGTGGCGATCTGCCCGGCGCGTTCGGTATCCGCCGCCGGGAACCCGTCCGCCAGCATCTGCTGCAGTTCTGCCGGCGATGCGGCGTCCAGCGCCGCCGGGTCGGTCGTGATGGCCGGGGCCGCCGTCACACTGCTGAAATAGCCGTTGGTCTCGGCCGTGATGGTCTGCAACGCGCTGAGCTGGGCGTAGATCTCGTCATACTCTGCCTGCAGCGTTTGCAACGCCGCGTCATACCCGCCGGACTGCCCGGTGCTGACCTGCAGCCGGTTTTGTGCCAGCAGGAAATCGTCCTCTGCCGCGGCAAGGTCTGTGTAATCGTCGGTATCCAGCCGGTCCAACAGGTTGTACAGCGCCTGTTTGGTCTGCGTTGTCAGCACCGAAAGGTCGCTGCCCACCGCATTTTGCGATTTGCTCAGCAGGTCGATCGTGCGGTCCAGGCGGTCGAGGCGTTCGCGCAGAAGGCCCTGCGCGTCGTCGGTGTAATACTCGGCCAGGACGGTGCCCTTGCTGACGCGCTCGCCATCCTGCACGAGATAGCCAAGCTCCCCGCTGCCGGGCACCGAGACCGCGTCAAAGGACACGACGCCGTCCAGCAGTACGCTGTCGGCCATCGTGTAAGCGATGGCCGTTTCGGTCTTGTACGAGCGGTGAAAAATGGCAAAGCACTGCACAACGATATACAAGGTGAGGGCTGCCAGCAGCGCCATGCCGGCCGCGCGCAGCAGTTTGGCCGCGCCGGCGCCCTTGCGGGTCGGTTCCATGCAGTCCCCCTCCTTTGGTTCTTACGTTTGCAAAAATGTTTGCACGGCCCGGCAGGCGCGTTCGGCTGCGTTTTCCTCGTCCACATACAGCCAAAGTACGTCCGGCTGGCGCCGGAACCAGGTCAGCTGGCGCTTGGCGTAGTTGCGCGTCGCCTGCTTGAGGGCGGCTACGCACGCCGGCAGCGTCTGCTGCCCGGCAAAGTACGGGAAAAACTCTTTGTAGCCGATGGCCTGCGCCGCCGTGCGGTAGCGTTCGCGGTTTTGCCAGACCTGTTCGGCTTCCGCCAGCAGGCCGTCCGCCATCATGCGGTCGACGCGCCGGTCGATGCGTGCATAGAGCGCCGCGCGGTCCCGGCAGGTCAGGCAGAGGCAGAGCGCGCGGTAGGGCGGTGTTTCCGGCCGCGCCTGTTTTTGCTGTTCGCTCATCTTGCGGCCGGTCAGCGCATACAGTTCCAGCGCGCGGATCACCCGCGTAAGGTTGTGGGGGTGGACCTTGGCCGCATAGGCGGGGTCCACCGCCTGCAAGCGCGCATACAGGGCGTCCGCCCCGTGCTGCTGCGCCTGCTGCTGCAGCGCCTGCCGCAGCGCGGGGTCACTGGGTTCCGGGGCAAAGCGGATGCCCTGCAGCAGGCTGGTGATGTACAGCCCCGTGCCCCCCACCACCAGCGGCAGGCGGCCGCGCGCCGTGATCTCTGCGATCCTGGCGGAGGCCGCCGCCGTATATTCCGCCACGCTGTAGGGCGCTTCCGGCGGCAGAAAGTCCAGCAGATGGTGCGGTATGCCCGCCTGCTCCTGCGGCGTCGGCTTGGCGGTGCCGATGGAAAGGGTACGGTAGATCTGCATGGAATCGGCGTTGATGATCTCGCCGTCAAACGTTTTGGCCAGCGTTACCGCAAGCGCCGTTTTGCCGGTCGCCGTCGGCCCGCCGACAGCCACGACCCGGGGACGTTCACACAAGGCGTCCAAACTGTTTTTCCAGCTCCTTCCGGGTGATCTTGAGCACGCAGGGGCGGCCATGCGGGCAGAACGGCGGGACGGTGCCGTCCATGATCTTTTGCGCCAGCGCCAGCATCTCGGCTTCCGTCGTGTGGTCCCCCGCCTTGATGGCGGCGCGGCAGGCGATGGAATGCAGCACCCACTCGGTCTTCTCGCGCAGGGCGCTGCGGCCGCCCTCAGCCAGGTGGGCCGCCAGCTCCACGACCATATCCTCGACATCGTCGACCGCCACGTCGGCCGGCACGGCACGCACGATGACGGTCGCGCCGCCGAAATCCTCGGCTTCGAGGCCGGCGTCGGCCAAAAGGTCCAGGTTTTGCAGCAGGGCCTGTTTTTCGGCCGCCGTCAGGTTGACCTGCACCGGCACCAGCAGCATCTGCGCCGGCACATGGCCGTAGTCCTGCGCGAGCTTTTCAAACAGGATGCGCTCATGCGCGGCATGCTTGTCGATCAGGCAGAGCTCCGCGCCGCGCTCGGTGACGATATAGGTTTTGAACACCTCGCCTACCAGGCGCAGCGGTTCCGGCGCGGCGGGTTCCATGGCGATCTGCTGCGGCGGTTCCGGGTCGATGGCCGGCAGCGCGCTCAACCCGGGCGCCGCGGGCGCGGGGGGCTGCGGCTCTTCCATGTTGACAGGCGCGGCAGCTTGCGGCACGGGCGGTTCTTCCAGCACCGTGCCCTGCGGCGGCAGATCCTGCTGCGGCGCAAGCTCCGCGGCCGGCAGATCGGGCAGGATGTCCAGCAGCGCCTCGTTCAGCGACCGCATGGCGGCTTCCGGCTGCATCGGTTTGGCGGGCGGGGGCGGCGTGCCGTAGGCTGCGCGGGCCGAACCCAGTTCTATGCTCCCCTGCCCGACCGGCAGTTCCAGCCCCGGCACCGCGCGCGCGGGCACGTCCTCGACCAGCTTGCGGGCGGCGCGGAACTCAGCCGCCGACATCGTGGCAAAACCGCGCTGGCCCGCCGGGCGCGCCGGGGCGGCCGTTGCCGCGGGCGGCGTCTTGGGGGCGGGCGCCTTTTGCGTGCCCTGGTCCCTCTGGTCCAGCGTAAAGCGGCATTCGCCGCTGCCGGGGGCCGCCAGCGCCGTGCGCACCGCACGGTAGACGGCGTCAAAGACATCGCTCTCGCGCGAGAAGCGGATCTCGGTCTTGGCCGGGTGGACGTTGACGTCCACGAGCTCGGCCGGCATGTCCAGCCGCAATACTGCGCCCGGGAACTTGCCCTGCATCATGGTGCCTTTGTAGGCGTTTTCCAGCGCGGCCATCATCGTGCGGTTTTTGACATACCGCCCGTTGACGAAGAAATGCTGTGCGCCGCGGCTGGCGCGGCAGGCGCGCGGCGGCGTGATGAGGCCGCTGACGCGGTACACCCCGCTGCTGCCGTCCACTTCCAGCAGGTCGCGGGCAAACTCCCGCCCCAGCACGGCGTAGACTGCGCTGCGCAGGTCGCCGTCGCCGGGGGTCAAAAACTGCTGTTTGCCGTCTTTGACCAGGCGGAAGCTGATCTCCGGGTGGGAGAGCGCCGCATGCAGCACCGTCTCGCCCACGTAGGTGCCCTCGCTGACGTCCTTTTTGAGAAATTTCATCCGCGCGGGGGTGTTGTAGAACAGGTCGCTGACGGTGATGGTGGTACCCACGGGGCGCGCGCCCGGCTCGATGCCTTGCGGCTCGCCGCCCTCGATGCGGTAGCGGCAGGCGTACTCGTCCTGCTCGGTGCGGGTCAGCACCTCCACCCGGGCCACGCTGGCGATGGAAGCCAGCGCCTCGCCGCGGAAGCCCAGCGTATGGATGTGTTCGAGGTCCTGCGCCGTGGCGATCTTGCTCGTCGCATGGCGGACGAACGCTTTGTCGATGGACTCTGCCTCAATGCCGCTGCCGTTGTCGGTGACCTGCAGCCGGGCGATGCCGCCGCGGTCGGCGGCCAGCGTGATCTGGGTCGCGCCGGCGTCGATAGCGTTTTCCAGCAGTTCTTTGGCCACCGAGGCCGGCCGCTCGACGACTTCGCCTGCGGCGATCAGTTCTGCGGTGTGCTTGTCCAGCACGCGGATCTCTGCCATGCGGTTCACCTGCCTTTACTTGTCCAGGGTATTTTTGAGTTCATACAAAAAGTTCAGCGCTTCCAGCGGGGTCAGCGTCTCGATGTCGACGTTGTGGAGCTTTTCCACCACTTCGCTGGGCACGACGGGGTTGTTGTAGGCTTCCACCGTCTCAAAATCCAGCTGCAAGGTCTGGTGGCGGCCCGGGGCGCTGGCTTCCAGCTGGCGCAGCACGGCGTGCGCGCGTTTGGTGACACCCGCGGGCAGCCCGGCCAGCTTGGCGACCTCGATGCCGTAACTGTCGTCGGCCGGGCCCGCCACGATGCGCCGCAAAAACGTGATGTCCTCGCCGCGCTTTTTGACGGCGATGTTATAGTTTTTGACGCCGTGGACGTCTTTGTCCATCCCGGTCAGTTCGTGGTAATGGGTGGCGAACAGCGTCTTGCAGCCGATGTTCTCGCAGATGTATTCTACCACCGCGCGGGCAATGCTCATGCCGTCAAACGTCGAGGTGCCGCGCCCGATCTCGTCCAAAATGACCAGGCTGTCTTTGCTGGCGTGGCGCAGGATCTCGGCCACTTCGGTCATCTCGACCATAAAGGTCGACTGCCCGGCCGCCAGGTCGTCCGACGCGCCGACGCGGGTAAAGATGGCGTCCACCACGCCGATGCGGGCGCTGGCCGCCGGCACAAAACAGCCGATCTGCGCCATCAGGGCGATAAGCGCATTCTGGCGCATGTAGGTGGACTTGCCGGCCATGTTGGGGCCGGTGATCAGCAGCATGCGGTTCTCGTCCTCGTCCAGCAGCGTGTCGTTGGGCACGAACAGGCTGCCCTTGAGCATCTGCTCAATGACCGGGTGGCGGCCTTCGGCGATCTCGATCACGCCGCTTTCGTCGACTTCCGGCTTGACGTAGTTGTTTTGCAGCGCCGCCTCAGCAAAGGCGGCCAGCACATCCAGCTGGGCCACGGCCAGCGCCGTGCGCTGGATGCGCACGATCTGGGCCGAGATGGTGGAAAGCAGATCGGCAAACAGCTGGTGTTCCAGCGCCAGCAGGCGCTCGTTGGCGCCCAGGATCTTGTTTTCCAGCTCTTTGAGTTCGGGGGTGATGTAGCGCTCGCCCGTTGTCAGCGTCTGCTTGCGGGTAAAGGTGTCGGGCACCGAGTCGGCATAGGAGCGGCTGACCTCGATATAGTAGCCAAAGACCTTGTTGAAGCCGATCTTCAGCTTGGGGATGCCGGTCTCCTCACGCAGCTTGGCTTCGAGGCTGGCAAGATACCCCCGGCCGCCGTGCATGATGTCGCGCAGCTCGTCCACCTCGGCGTTGTAGCCGCTGCGGATGGCGCCGCCGTCCTTGAGCGTGGCCGGCGGGTCGTCGGCCAGCGCGGCGTTGATGTTTTGCAAAAGATCGTCCAGCGGGTCGATCTGCGCAGCCAGCTGTTCCAGCAGCGGCGCGCCGCAGCCGGCGGCCTGCTGTTTGACCTGCGGCAGCCGCGCGCAGGTATCGCCCAGCGCGCGCACTTCGCGCGGGGTGGCTGAGCCGTACAGGATGCGGGTGGCCAGCCGCTCGATGTCAAAGACATGGCCCAGCGCGTCCTTGAGGTCGGCGCGCGCCATGTTGGCGGCATACAGCGCCTGCACGGCGTCCAGGCGGGCGTTGATGGCCGCCGCGTCGACGAGCGGCTGTTCGATCCAGGCGCGCAGCATGCGCTTGCCCATCGACGTCTCGGTCTTGTCCAGCACCCACAGCAGCGTGCCTTTTTTCTCGCGCCCGCGCATCGTCTCGGTCAGTTCGAGGTTGGCGCGCGTGACCGGCGAAAGGCGCATATACTGCGCGTCGGCGTAGTTTTCCACCGTTTTGATGCGCTCGAGGCCGTGTTTCTGCGTCTCCTGCAGGTAGTCCAGCAGCGCCGCCACCGCATAGGGCACCAGCGCGTCGGTGTCGTAGCCCATCGCCGCGCGCCAGTCTGCGCCGAACTGCCGCGCCATCGTTGCCTCCATGGCGGCATCCTTGTAGCAGGCGTCCTCGCGCAGTTCCACCAGGGCGTTGGTGTGCTGCTTGATATAGGCCGTGACGTCCTTGAAATCCAGCATAGCCGGGCAGATCAGGATCTCGCTGGGCATGTAGCGGCTGAGCTCGGTGATGATGGCCCCGCCGATCTTTTCGGCGCTGAGTTCGGTCGCGCGCGCTTCGCCGGTGGAGATATCGGCAAAGCAGACGCCGGCCTGCCAGCGGCCGCGGCGACGGCGGCAGTAGACGCTGCACAGGTAGTTGTTTTTGTCGTCGGCCAGCATGCTGCTCTCGATGACGGTGCCCGGCGTGACGACGCGGATGATGTCACGCTTGACAAGGCCCTTGGCCAGGGCCGGGTCCTCGACCTGCTCGCAGATGGCGACCTTGTACCCCTTGGCGATGAGCCGCGCGACGTATGTCTCGTAGGAGTGGTAGGGCACGCCACACATGGGGGCGCGCTCCTCTTTGCCGCAGTTTTTGCCGGTCAGCGTCAGTTCCAGCTCGCGCGAGGCCGTCAGGGCGTCGTCGTAGAACATCTCATAGAAATCCCCCACGCGGTAGAAGAGGATCTCGTTGGGATGCTGGCGCTTGATCTCAAAATACTGCTGCATCATGGGCGATACGGTTTGCTCGGCCATGTTTCACACTCCTGTTATCGTTTGTTCGCAGTTTGGACGGCCGGTCTCAGTGGCAGCCGCCGCAGGTCGCGCAGCTGCCGGTGCAGCCGTGCTCGGGCGGCTGCACGGTCATGGGGTCGCCGCCGTTCATCGCCGTGTTGATGATGGCGTCGATATAGCTGACCATCGCCTCGCACTCAGCCTTGGCGGCGGTGTAGCGCACCATGCCCTCGCTGGCCATGATCTGCTCATACAGCGCGTTGATGCGCTGGTTCAGCTCGGCCACGCGGGCGGCGTCGCTCTCGGTCTTGGTGCTCTCGTTGTTGAGGTCGAGCCGGGCGAGGTTGAACTCCCCGATCAGGTTCTGCAGTTCGGCGTCGGCGTCGTTTTCGCGGCGGGCGGCGTCCAGGGCCAGGTAGCGGGGGTCGGTCTGCATCGCAGCCGCGGCTTTTTTAAAAAGGTCCATGCAATCCATTGTACGTTGCTCCTTACTTTGTATCGGTGTATCGGTAGGGTATCAGACTTGTTCGCCCACCAGCAGCGCGGCGCGCGAGCCGGTCAGGCGTACCTGCACCCAGCTGCCGATGAGTGTTTCGGGTGCGGGGAACTCGACGACGAGGTTGTTGTCCAGCCGGCCGTTGACGGTGCCGGGCGTGCGGCCGGCGGCTTCCACCAGAACGCGCACGGTCTGCCCGGCCATGGCGGCGATGGCAGCGAACGCGACTTCGTCCTGCGTGCGCAGCAGGCGTTCCATCCGCGCGGCTTTTTCGGCGTGGGTGGTCGGGTCCGGCAGTTCGGCCGCCGGGGTACCGCTGCGTTTGGAATAGATAAAGGTGAACAGCTGCATATACCCCACGCTGCGCACCAGGTCCAGCGTGGCGGCAAAATCCTCCTCGGTCTCGCCGGGGAAGCCGACGATGATGTCGCTGGAGAAGGTCACGCCGGGGATCTTTTGGCGGGCGTAGTCCACCAGTTCCAGGTATTGCGCCGCCGTGTAATGGCGGTTCATCTGCTGCAGCAGCCGGTCGCTGCCGGACTGCACCGGCAGGTGGATGTGCTTGCACAGGTGCGGCTGCGCGGCGATGGTATCGATGAGTTTGTGGCTGGCGTCCTTGGGGTGGCTGGTCATAAAGCGGATCTGGTAGTCGCCGGGCACGGCGCACAGCAAGTTGAGCAGGTCGGCAAAATCAATGGGCTGCGAAAGCCCTTTGCCGTAGCTGTTGACGTTCTGCCCCAGCAGCGTGATCTCTTTGTAGCCTTTGGCCACCAGATCGCGGAACTCCGCCAAAATGGCGTCCGGCTCGCGGCTGCGCTCACGCCCGCGCACATAGGGCACGATGCAGTAGGTGCAGAAGTTATCGCACCCGTACATGATGGGCAGCCAGGCGCGGAAGCCGGAATCCCGCCGGATGGGCAGGTCCTCAACAACAGCATCGCGCTGGGCGGGCGCTTCCAGATAGCGCTTGCCGCGGCGGATGCGCTCGGCCAGCAGCGCCGGCAGGCGGTCGATGCCGTCGACGCCGAACACGAGGTCGACGTACGGGTAGCTTTGGCGCAGCTTTTCCACGATGTGGGGCTGCTGCGCCATGCAGCCGCAGACGCCGATGATCAGGCGCGGGTTCTGTTCTTTGAGTTTTTTCAGCGCGCCGATGTTGCCGAAGACGCGCTGCTCGGCATGTTCGCGCACCGCGCAGGTGTTGAACAGGATGAGGTCGGCGTCCTCCAGCGTATCGCAGACGCCGAAGCCGACGTCCTGCAAGACGCCGCGGATCTTTTCGCCGTCGTTGACGTTTTGCTGGCAGCCGTAGCTGCGCACGTAGGCCAGCGGCGGCGTCTCGTAGTAGGCGGCCAGCGCCCGGGCGGCGGCCTCGTCATGGGTATAGCTTAGTTTCTGCAAGGGGGTATTCTCCTTCAATGGGCACAAATGCCAATATACTGTAATAGTATAGCAAATCGCCGCCAAAAGTACAAGCGGTAGTTTTACGGTTGCGGCGCGCCACGCTATGCTGTGGTCGGCCGCCAAAACCAAAGCGCGCCTGGTGCACAGGCGCGCTTTGGGGTTTTATGGTTGTTGGGCTTGCAGCTGCTGCGCGCGTTCCAGCGCCGGTTTGAGGTACTGCCCGGTGAAGGACGCGGGGTTTTGCGCGACTTCTTCCGGCGTACCGGTGGCCACCACCAGCCCGCCGCCGCTGCCGCCCTCGGGGCCAAGGTCGATGATATAGTCCGCCCGTTTGATGACGTCGAGGTTATGCTCGATGACGATGACGGTGTTGCCCGCCTCGACGAGTTTGTCCAGCACTTTGACCAGGCGATGGACGTCGGCCACGTGCAGGCCGGTGGTGGGTTCGTCCAGGATATACACCGTCTGGCCGGTACCGCGGCGTGCCAGCTCGTTGGCGAGCTTGACGCGCTGGGCCTCGCCGCCCGAGAGCGTCGTGGCCGCCTGCCCCAGCTGGATGTAGCCGAGGCCGACTTCCTGCAGCGTCTGCAGTTTCCGCGCGATCTTGGGGATGTTGGCAAAGAAGCCGCAGGCTTCCTCGACCGTCATATCCAGCACGTCGGAGATGTTTTTGTCCTTGTACTTGACCTCCAGCGTCTCGCGGTTGTAGCGCTTGCCCTTGCAGACGTCGCAGGGCACGTAGATGTCGGGCAAAAAGTGCATCTCGATCTGCAAGATGCCGCCGCCCTCGCAGGCTTCGCAGCGGCCGCCCTTGACGTTGAAGCTGAAACGCCCGGGGCCGTAGCCGCGCATCTTGGCGTCCTGCGTGGAGGCAAACAGCGCGCGGATATCGCTAAAGACGCCGGTGTAGGTGGCCGGGTTGGAGCGCGGCGTGCGCCCGATGGGGCTTTGGTCGATGCCGATGACTTTGTCGACCCACTCCATGCCCTGCACTTCCTCGCACTGGCCGGGGCGGCTGCGCGCGCCGTTGAGCGCGGCGGCCAGCGTCTTGTACAAGATCTCGTTGACCAGCGTCGACTTGCCGGAGCCGGAAACGCCGGTGACGCAGATCATTTTGCCCAGCGGGAAGTCCACCGTGATGTTTTGCAAATTGTTTTCGTGCGCTTTGACCATGCGCAGGCACTTGCCGTTGCCGGGGCGGCGCACGGCGGGCACTTCGACAAATTTGCGCCCGGCCAGGTAGGCGCCGGTCACGCTGCGCTTGACCTTACAGATGTCGGCCACGCTGCCGGCCGCCACGATCTCGCCGCCGTGCACGCCGGCGCCGGGGCCGACGTCGACGATATAGTCGGCCTGGCGCATTGTGTCCTCGTCGTGTTCGACGACGATCAGCGTGTTGCCCAGGTCGCGCAGGCGTTTCATGGTGGCGATGAGCTTGTCGTTGTCGCGCTGGTGCAGACCGATGCTCGGCTCGTCCAGCACATAGAGCACACCGGTCAGCGCGCTGCCGATCTGGGTGGCCAGGCGGATGCGCTGACTCTCGCCGCCCGAAAGCGACGCCGCCCCGCGCGAGAGCGTCAGGTAACCGAGGCCGACGCTCTGCAAAAAGCCAAGGCGCTCGCGGACTTCTTTAAAAATCGGCGCGGCGATGCGTTCATCGCGCTCGCTGACTTTGGCGGTGCGGACAAATTCCAGCTCCTCGCTGACGCTTTTGTCGCAGAAATCCGCAATGTTGATGCCGCCCACCGTCACGGCCAGGCTCGTCGGTTTCAGGCGGCGGCCATGGCAGGCGGGGCATTCCTCGCTGGACATGACGAGGGCGATCTCCTCCTTGACCCACTCGCTGCTCGTCTCGCGGAAGCGGCGCTCCAGGTTGGGGATGATGCCCTCGAACTGGTTGTAGTAGGTGCCGGAACCGAACATGCTTTCGCGCTGCATCTCGATGCGCTCACCGCCGGTGCCGTACAGCAGCGCGTGCAGCGCCTCTTTGCTGAACTCCCTGATGGGGGTGTCCAGCGTGAAGCCGTAGCGCTTGCCCAGGGCCAGGTAGGTCATCTCGGAGATAGAACCCTCGGCATAATACCAGCCGCTGGCTTTGATGGCGCTTTCGCGGATGGATTTGCGCTTGTCGGGGATGACGCGCGCCGGGTCCACCTTCATAAACGTGCCCAGGCCGGTGCATTTTTCGCAGGCGCCAAAGGGGTTGTTGAAGCTGAACATGCGCGGGGTCAGTTCCTCGACCGAGACGCCATGCTCGGGGCAGGCGTAGCTTTGGCTGAACAGCATCGGCTCGCCGCCGATGACGTCGATCTCCACCAGGCCGCCGGTCTGGGCCAGCGCCGTTTCGATGGAATCGGCCAGGCGGCCGCGCACGGTATCGCTGATGACCAGGCGGTCGACGACGATCTCGACGGTGTGCTTGATGTTCTTTTCGAGGGTGATCTCCTCGCTGAGATCGTAGAGGTTGCCGTCCACCCGCACGCGGGCAAAGCCGGCGCGGCGGGCCGCGTCGAGTTCCTTGGCCTGGGTGCCTTTGCGGCCGCGCACGACCGGCGCCAGCACCTGGAAGCGCGTGCGCTCGGGCAGTTTCATGACCTCGTCCACCATCTCGTCGATGGACTGCTGGGTGATCTCGCGCCCGCAGACGGGGCAGTGCGGCACGCCGATGCGCGCGTACATCAGGCGCAGGTAGTCGTAGATCTCGGTCACGGTGCCCACGGTGGAACGGGGGTTGTGGCTCGTCGTTTTCTGGTCGATGGAGATGGCCGGCGAAAGGCCGGTGATCTCGTCGACGTCGGGCTTTTCCATCTGGCCCAGGAACTGGCGCGCATAGCTGGAAAGGCTCTCCATATAGCGGCGCTGGCCGTCGGCAAAGATGGTGTCGAACGCCAGGCTGGATTTGCCGGACCCCGAAAGCCCCGTCATGACGATGAGCTTGTTGCGCGGCAGCGTTAAATCGACGTTTTTGAGGTTATGCTCGCGCGCGCCCTTGATGACGATGCGGTTGTTGGGGTCGATGGCGATTTTGGAACGGCGTTTGCCGGTTTGGGATTCGGTACTCAACTTGTATGGCTCCTTCTGCCCTTGCGGGTCTTGGCGGCGGCTTTGCGGGTGCTGGCGTCGGCGGCCGTGGGGTCCTCGCCGCGCTGCAGGCGGGCGATCTCGTCGCGCAGCTGGGCGGCCAGCTCAAACTGCAGCAGACGGGCGGCCTCCTTCATCTCTTTGGTCAGCCGCTCGATGGTCTGCTGGCGTTCGGCACGGCTCATACGGTGCTGGCGCATGCGCTTGTTTTCCTCGCTCATGCTGATCTCCAGCCCGTCGCTGATGGCCTTGACGATGGTCTTGGGGGTGATGCCGTGTTCTTTGTTGTAGGCGTCCTGGATGGCGCGGCGGCGCTCGGTCTCCAAAATCGCGCGCTCCATGCTGGGGGTGACTTCGTCGGCGTACATCAGCACCATGCCGTTGGCGTTGCGCGCGGCGCGGCCGATGGTCTGGATCAGGCTGGTCTCGCTGCGCAGGAACCCCTCTTTGTCGGCGTCGAGGATGGCGATGAGCGATACCTCCGGCAGGTCGAGGCCTTCGCGCAGCAGGTTGATGCCGACGATGACGTCGATGGCGCCGACACGCAGGTCCTTGATGATCTCCATGCGCTCAAACGTGTCCACTTCGTGGTGCATATACTTGGTCTTGACGCCGTGCTCCTCGAGGTAATCGGTCAGGTCCTCGGCCATTTTGACGGTCAGCGTCGTGACGAGCGCGCGCTCGCCGTGCTCGATGCGGGTGCGGATCTCGCCCAGCAAGTCCTCGATCTGGCCTTCGACCGGGCGCACAACGACCAGCGGGTCCAGCAGGCCGGTGGGGCGGATGACCTGCTCGGCCACACGGGTGGAGTGTTCGCGCTCATACGCGCCCGGCGTGGCCGAGACAAAGATCTTTTGGTGGATCTTGTGCTCAAACTCCTCAAACCGCAGCGGGCGGTTGTCGAACGCCGACGGCAGGCGGAAACCATACTCCACCAGCGTCTTTTTGCGGCTGTAGTCGCCGCCGTACATGCCGCGCACCTGCGGCAGCATGACGTGGCTCTCGTCCACCATCAGCAGGAAATCGTCGGGGAAATAATCCAGCAGCGTCGTCGGGGTGGAACCCGGCGCGCGGCCGGACAGCACAGCGCTGTAGTTCTCGATGCCTTTGCAGGTGCCGACTTCCTGCAGCATCTCCATATCATAGTTGGTGCGCTGCTGGATGCGCTGCGCCTCGAGCAGTTTGCCCTCCTCGGTGAAGGCTTTGACCTGCTGTTCCATTTCTTCGGCGATCTTGGCAAGGCCGGCTTTCATCTTTTCCGGCCCGACGATGTAGTGGCTGGCCGGGAAGATCGCCACATGGCGCACGACGTTCTTGTGCTCGCCGGTCAGGGGGTCGAACTCGATGATGCGGTCGACCTCGTCGCCGAAAAACTCTACCCGGATGGCATACTCGTCGTTGTACGCCAGGTGGATGTCGACGATGTCGCCCTTTACGCGGAACTTGTTGCGGATAAAGTTCATATCGTTGCGCTCATACTGCAGCTTGACCAGACGGCTGCACAGCTCGTCGCGCTCCAGCTGCATGCCGGGGCGCAGGCTGATGACCATGCTGCGGTAGTCGATGGGGTCGCCCAGCGAGTAGATGCAGGATACGCTGGCCACGATGATGACGTTGCGCTGCTCGCTGAGGGCCGCCGTGGCCGAATGGCGCAGGCGGTCGATCTCGTCGTTGATGGCGCTGTCCTTTTCAATATAGGTATCGGTGGAAGGGATATACGCCTCGGGCTGGTAGTAGTCGTAGTAGGACACAAAGTATTCCACCGCGTCGTCCGGGAAAAAGCCGCGCATCTCGGTGCAGATCTGGCTGGCCAGCGTCTTGTTGGGCTCCAAAATCAGCGTGGGGCGGTTGCAGCGCGCGATGATGTTGGCCATCGTGAAGGTCTTGCCGGAACCGGTCACACCCAGCAGCGTCTGCGCCTCGTCCCCTGCTTCGATGCCCTGCACCAGCGCTTCAATGGCCTGCGGCTGGTCGCCGGTAGGCTGAAACGGCGCTTTCAGGTGGAAAACCTGTTCCATACATACTCCCTCCCGTTTTTGCGATGCCTCGCAGTTGCTGCCGGGCCGTTGCTTCCGCAGGCCGCTTGCATTTAACAACGTTTTGTTGTTGCTTGATTATAGCACAGCCCCCGGCATAAGTAAAGTCCTCCCCTGCATTTTGCCCGGGGCGCCCGCAAAAAACACACTCTGCACAAGCTGCAGAGTGCGTTTGGGCTGTGGTATACCGTCCTGACCTTAATAACGGCTGGCTGCATTCAGGGTATCCCGCCCGGCGCGGTACATCGGCAGGCAGCCGCGGTCCCGCATGGAGCAGGCGTCCTCGCCCGCGACGATGATATGGTCGATGATCGAAACGCCCAGCGGGCCCAGCGCCTGCATGATGCCCATGGTCGCGATCATATCCGCTTCGCTGGGTACGGCCAGGCCCGTGGGGTGGTTGTGCGCCAGGATGCCGCAGGTCGCATCGGTGCGCGCCACATCCCGCAGCAGCTTGTGGGTGTCGACCTGCACACGGTTGGGCACGCCCTCCGCAATGCGCATATCGCGCAGCGGGCGGCATTTGTCGTCCAGCAGGATCAGATACAGAACCTCATTGCGCAGGCCCAAAAACAGCGGCCGCACATACTCGACCGCGCGCTCGGTCTGGTCCAGCGCGGCGCGCGGTTTGCGCTTTTTGAGGTTGTAATACCGGCTGAACGCCATGACGGTATGGATGAGCCGCGCGCTTTTAGGGCCGACGCCGTCCACCTCCCGCAGTTCGGTTTCCTCTGCTTCCAGCACTTTGCAAAAATCCCCAAAATGCTGGATCAAACGGTGCGCCAGCTCGTTGGTGTCCTGCCGCGGGATCGCCAAAAACAAAAGGTATTCCAGCGCTTCATGTTCTGCCAGGCTTTCCAGGCCGTCCCGCTCCACCCTGGCCTGCATACGGGCGCGGTGTTTTTCGTGCAGCGGCCGTTCGGTTTTCGGGGCCATGGTCTCACATCCTTTTATGTTTTGCTTTACGTGCGGTTTGTTTTATTATATACTGGAAATGCCAATTTGCAAAGAGGATAATCGCACACCCACAAGTGAGGACTGCATGAAACGTTTTACCGCCGGCCCCAACGAAGACGGCGTGCGCCTGAGCCGTTTTGTGGAAGGCGTCACACACCAGATGCCGCGCAGCCTGATGTACAAGGCGTTCCGCAACAAGCGCATCAAGGTCAACGGCAAGCGCGCCGAACCGGATACCCGCCTGGCCGAAGGCGATGTGATCGAACTGTATATCAACGACGAGTTTTTCCCTGCGGGGGCCGGCCTGCCGCGCCCCAAACCGCCGCGCCGCCAGCCGCCCGTGACCGTAGTCTATGAGGACGAGAACTTTGCCGTTCTGTACAAGCCGGCGCATCTTTTGTGCCACAGCGACCGCACCGGCGACGCCAACCTGGTGGACGCCTTTGCCGCCTATTTGCAGGCCAAGGGCGAATACGACCCCCATGCCGAGCAGCGCTTTGCCCCGGCGCTGTGCAACCGGCTGGACCGCGGCACCGAAGGCCTGGTGCTGGCCGCCAAGACCTACGCCGCGCTGCGGGACCTGAACGGCATCATCCGCGACGACCTGATGAAAAAAGAATACCTGACCATCACCGTCGGCGCGCCGCCGGCCGGGCGGCACATCGCCTGGCTGCAGCACAACGAAAAGACCAACAAGGTCCGCATCCATGCGCGCGCCGGCGACGGATACAAGCAGATCATCACCGACGTCACCGTGATCCGCCAGGCCGGGCCGTTCGCTTTATGCCGCATCGGCCTGGTCACCGGGCGCACCCACCAGATCCGCGCGCACCTGGCCTACCTGGGCCACCCGGTGCTGGGCGACAGCAAATACGGGAACCGCAAAATGAACGAACGCACCGGCCTGAAAACGCAGGCCCTGTGCGCCCAGCGGCTCACGTTCGGGCATATCCCGCCGGAAAACAGCCTGCACTACCTTTCCGGCCGCGTCATCAAGCTCGACAAACCCGAGATCGTCGCGCAGTTTGACCTCCTGACCGCACAGCCATGACAACACAAAAGACCGCTGCCACAAAGGCAGCGGTCTTTGTTTTGCGGCATGCCGCAAAGTGGTTTTTATGCAATGACGAAGTGATACACCAGCGACACCGCGATGATCAGCGCACAGATGACGGCCGTGACCGGCGGCGCCCAGTGGATGATGCGCTCCGCCATGATGTCGTCCTCGCTGGCTTCGTCCTCGTCCGCATAGCGGCCGCGACGCTTTCTGCTGCGGCGGTCGTCGTACTCGTCCTCGTCGTACTCGTCCTCGTCAGCGTCGAACATCTGCGTGCCTTCGTCGTCGTCCTCATCGTCGTCGAACAGACGGCCCTTGGGGGCATAACGGCGCACGCGCTCGGCCTCTTCATCTTCCTCTTGCGGGGCGTAGGCATGGGGGTCGTAGGTAGCGGTGGCATCCTCGTCCGGCATTTCCGTCTGCCGGTCGATGGCCGCCTGGGCAGCCGCCGCCGTAGCGGCCGGGCTCGCCGGGCGCTGCGGCGCCACGTTGCCGGCCACAGCGTTGATCTCCTGCTGCTGGCGTTCCGCCGTGCGGCGCGCCTCCTCCAGGATCTGGGTCAGCGCGCCTTTGATGCCGGCACGGTCGCCGCCGCACTCCGAGCAATAGGTGCAGTTTTCCTCATTGGGGTGGAACGCGCCGCAGGCGCAGAACCAGCCGTACTCGGTGTCCTGCGGCACACAGGTCAGCAGCGTGTTGCCGGTGCGCTGCTGCAGCGTTTTGGCAATGGAAGCCGGCAGCACGCGGGGCGACGGCAGGCGCACGCGCTTATAGCTGCGCAGGTCGATGCCGCGGCCGTTGAGGAAGGCGCGGTCCTGCTCCACCTCGACGCTGGACACCGGCGTATCGCTGACAAAGACGGCGTCGTCGCTGCCAAACAGGTCACCCGGCTGCGCGTCGAGCTGCTCGTAGTAGAAATCATCCTCGCACAGTACCTGGCCGGCGGCGTCCTTGCATTTGAAGTGCACGACAAGGCCCGTCAGCGGCTCGGTGCCGACATTTTTAAACGTCAGGCAGACGGCCACCTCGCCGGTCACATCGCCTTTCAGCAGTTCCACCCGCACAAACTGGACCGGGCTGCCCGCTGTGTAGTAGTTGGCGCGGGACTGCGCCATCAGCGAAAAATTCTGATCCATGATCAACACCTACTTTGTTACTCTTGGGCGTCCGGTCGTTCAGCGTCCGGCGCGGTCTCCTCCTGGGGTTGCGGTCGTTCTTCCTCTGCAGGGGGCTGGGCAGGCGCAGGTTCCTCCGGCTTTGCGGTCTCCCCCGTGCCAAGGTCAAAAGGCGGCAGCGTGCCCCCTTGCATCAATGTGGTAAATTCGTCGCCGCTGATCTTTTCGCGCTCCATCAGGACGCCCGCCACCTTGTGCAGTTCGTCCATGTGCTCGGTCAGCAGGCGGCGCGCCGTCTCGTAGGCTTCGTCGACGATGTCGCGGATCTCGTTGTCGATCTCGGACGCAATCGCTTCCGAATAGCCCTTGCCCTGGCCGAAATCACGGCCCAGGAAAGTCTGCTCGGGGTCGGTGCCATAAACGACCGGGCCCATACGCTCCGAGAAGCCGTACCGGGTGACCATGGCGCGGGCCGTATCGGTCGCGCGCTGCAGGTCGTTGGAGGCGCCGGTCGAAATGTCGTCCAGCACCAGCTGTTCGGCCACGCGGCCGCCCAGCATCGAAACGATGTTGTCGAACATCGCGGTGCGGGTGACATAGCTGGGGTCTTTTTCCGGCAGGTACATCGTGTACCCGCCCGCGCCGCCGCGCGAGATGATGCTGATCTGGTGCACCGGGTCATGGTGCTTGGCAAAATAGCCGGTGATCGCGTGGCCGGTCTCGTGGTAGGCCACCAGGCGGCGCTCCTCGTCGGTGACGACGTGGCTCTTTTTCTCGGGGCCCATCATGACCTTGACCGAGGCTTCCTCGATCTCTGCCTCCGTGATGGCCTTTTTGCCGCTGCGGGCGGCCAGCAGCGCCGCCTCGTTGACAAGGTTTTCGAGGTCGGCGCCCGAGAACCCGGCCGTCGAGCGGGCGATGGTTTTCAGGCTGACGTCGGGGCCCAGCGGTTTGTTTTTGGTGTGGACTTTCAGGATCTCCTCGCGGCCCTTGACGTCCGGCAGGCCGACGTAGACCTGGCGGTCAAAACGGCCCGGGCGCAGCAGCGCTTTGTCCAGAATGTCGGCACGGTTGGTGGCCGCCATCACGATGACACCGTCGTTGGCGTCAAAGCCGTCCATCTCGACCAGCAGCTGGTTGAGCGTCTGCTCGCGTTCGTCGTGGCCGCCGCCCAGGCCGGCGCCGCGCTGGCGGCCGACCGCGTCGATCTCGTCGATGAACACGATGGAAGGCATCGTCTTTTTGGCTTTTTCAAACAGGTCGCGCACGCGCGAAGCGCCGACGCCGACATACATCTCGACAAAGTCGGAGCCGGAGATCGCGTAAAACGGAACGCCGGCCTCCCCCGCGCAGGCGCGGGCCAGCAGCGTTTTGCCGGTGCCCGGGGGGCCTACCAGCAGCACGCCGTGCGGGATGCGCGCGCCCAGGGAATTGAACTTGCCGGGCGCTTTGAGGAACTCTACAACTTCCTGCAGTTCGGCTTTCTCTTCATCGGCGCCCGCGACGTCGGCAAACGTCGCTTTGCGCTGGTTTTCCTGCTGGTCTTTGACCTTGGCGCGGCCGACGTTCATAATACCGCCGCCGGCGCCGCTGCCGCGGTACATCATAACAAACAGCAGACCCAGGCTGCCCAGCATCGCGGCGTAGATGAGGATCTCCTGCCAGGGGATGCTCGCCTTGGGCGCCATGTAGTCAAAAATCATCGGCGCATCAGGGTTTTCTTCGTTGTATGCGTCGATAAAGGCCGAGATGCGGCCGGTCTCGAAATCAATGCCATAGGGCACCTTGTAGGAGACATAGACCGTGCCGCCATTGGCCGGGAGCGCGTCCTCCTCCCCGGAGCCAAGCGCGCTCAGCAGGCCGCTGGCTTCCTCCGAGTCCAGTTCGGTCGTGGCCTCTGGCAGCGGGCGTTCGCCCTCTTTGAGCCACAATTCCAACCGCAGGTTGTTGCGGTCCAGCCGGAAGGAAGTCACCTGATTGCTTTGGAAGTAATAGTAGATCTCAGAATAATTCAGGTGTTTTGCCGCAGAGACCGACAGCAGCGGCGACATACTGACGAAGAACAACACCAGCACCATCAGTGCGGCGACTGCCAGGATGCCGTTAAAGCGAGGTTTTTGCTGCAAGAAATCAACTCCTATCCCGGGGTGGCCCCGGGTGAACTCGGCCGCCCGAACCGGCCGTTATGCGTTGTAAATTTCGGGTTTCAACACGCCGACGTAAGGCAGGTTGCGGTATTTTTCGTCGTAATCCAGGCCGTAGCCGACGACGAATTCATCCGGGACCTCAAAGCCGAGATAATCCGGCTCGATCTGCGCCTTGCGGCGGCTGGGTTTGCTGAGGATGGTGCACAGGCGCACGCTGTTGGGGTTGCGCAGCTTGAGCACCGGCATCAGGTGCGAAAGCGTGATGCCGGTATCGAGGATATCCTCCACGATCAAAACGTCCTTGCCCGTCAGGTCGGCGTCGAGGTCTTTGACGATCTTGACAAGGCCCGTCGACTCGGTATTGGCGCCGCCATAGCTGGACACCACCATAAAGTCGATGCCGCAGGGGATCGTCACGGCGCGCATCAGGTCCGCCATAAACACGACCGAACCTTTGAGGATGGAGACCAGCAGCAGCTGGCGGCCGGCATAGTCGCGGCTGATCTGCGCGCCAAGCTCCGCCACCTTTTGCTGCAGCTGCGCCTGCGTTACCAAAATATGATCGATGTCCCGATCCATGCTTTGCATGTGTTATGTCTCCTCTGCTTTTTCGGTATGGACGGTCAACACCTCGTGCGTATAGGCATCGGGGGCCAGCCCTTCGGCAAAGCCGCTGCCCCACATCCAAAGCACTTCGCTGCCGTTGGCCAGCAGCGGCAGCAGGGCGCGCTGCTCCGGCGGGACCGCCAACTCGTTGAGGTACTTTTTTAACGTCTTGCGCACATGGCGACCGGCCGGGCGGAAGTAATCCCCCGGCTGACGCGTGCGTAAGAATAGATTCCCTTGTATTTTAGCACAATCGGCGCAACAGTTTAAGTCTTTTTTGAAAATTGGTTGATTTTTTAGAAAATCTTCATACTTTACGCGCTGAAATTCGACAATATAACCACCCGAAAGCCAAAAACGCCCCTCGGCAAAGGGCTGCGGCGGCGCCGGCGGGGGCTGCACGCCCTGCGGCGTCTGGCGCAGCAGCACGCCATCCTTGACTTTGTAGGTCACCTCCGGCGTAAGCTGCAAAGCGCCTTCGCCCCGCTGCAGCAAGAAGCGCAGCAGGCTGACGTACTTTTCTTCGGCGTCGCGCACCGGGCTGACCAGCGCATGCAGCGCGGCGTCCAGCACCGGGCCTTCGGCACGACGCAGCGTTTCGGTGTCGTACCCGCCAGGCACCGCCGCCGCCTGCAGCAGCGCGGCGGCCTCGCCCGTCAGCCACTGGTCCAGCTCACGCATTTGGCGGCACAGCCGGGCGATGGCTTTTTCTGCCGCCGGGTTGGCGTACTGCAGCGCCGGGACCGCTGCATGGCGGATGCGGTTGCGGGCGTAAAGGTCCTGCGCGTTGGTCTCGTCCTGCACATAGTGTTGCCCAAGCGCCGCGCAGTATGCCTCGGTCTCGGCGCGCGCCAGGCACAGGCAGGGGCGCACATAGTACCCGCGCCGCGGCGGGATGCCCCCCAGCCCGTGCAGGCCGGTGCCGCGCGCCATGCGGAACAGCACCGTCTCGGCCTGGTCAGACATCGTATGCGCGGTGGCGATCAGCGCTTCCTCCTGGGCGGCCAGGTGGTCGAACCAGCCGTAGCGCAGCCCGCGGGCCCATTCCTCGCTGGGCTGGGCCGGGATCGCAACGCCTTCGCGCACGGCGTCGTACACAAACAGTTCCACACCGTTTTGGCGGCAGAATTCTTTGACGAAATCCGCATCCGCCTGGGCCTGCGCGCCGCGGATGCCATGGTTGACGTGGGTGGCCAGCACTTCGATCTCCAGCTCGCGGCGGCGGCGCAGCAAAAACAGCAGCAGCGCCATGGAATCCGCCCCGCCGGAACAGGCCGCGATCACCCGGTCGCCCGAACGGAACAAGCCCTGCTGGCGGCAATAGGCCAGCAAGGTCTGCTCGGTCTCCTGGATCAAGTTTTCCGCATCAGAAGTCATGGCTCACATCCAAATTGCTGAAGCGCGTATGCGCGCCGTCCCAACCCAGGCGGACGACGCTGGTCTCGCCGTGGCGGTTTTTGGCCACGATGCACTCGGCCTCGTTCTCATTGGCCTGGTTTTCCTCGCCATTTTGCGAGTTATAGTACGCCGCGCGGTACAAAAACAGCACCACGTCGGCGTCCTGTTCGATGGAACCGGAGTCGCGCAGGTCGGAAAGCTGCGGCCGGTGGTCGGACCGGCCGGATGTTTTTTCGGCCGCACGGGAGAGCTGCGACAGCGCAATGACCGGGACGTTGAGCTCCTTGGCCATGATCTTGAGGTTCCGCGTGATGTCGCTGATCTCCTGTACGCGGTTCTCGGTACGGCGGGCGCTCTGCATCAGTTGCAGGTAGTCGATGATGACAAGGCCGATCTTTTCCTTTTTGGGGTCCTGGTTGATGGTGCGGATCTTGGCCTTGATCTCCGGCACCGAGATACCGGAGGTATCGTCCATGTAGATAGGCGCGTTATACAAAAGCGACGTCGCCTGGGCGAAATCGTTCCAGTCGGAGTTGTTGAGCCGGCCGGTGCGGAACGCCTGGCTGTCGATGTTGGCCGTGCTGGAAAGGATACGGTCGGTCAGCTGCTCGCAGGTCATTTCGAGGCTGAAGATGATGGTGGGCACCTTTTGCTGGCGCGCCACATTGGTGGCGATGTTCAGCGCAAAGCTCGTCTTGCCCATGCCGGGGCGCGCCGCCAGGATGATCAGGTCGGAGCGGCCCAGGCCCGTGAGCACGGTGTCGAGGTAGTTGAACCCCGTGGGGATGCCGGCGAATTTATCGCGGTCGGCGCCGCTGAGCTTCTGCATCGTGTCGATGACTTCCAGGATGGATTCCCGGATGGTCTTGACGCCGTTTTTCCCCTGCCCGCTGCGGATGTCATAGATCTTTTGCTCGGCCGATTCCAGCAGCAGATCCGAATCCTCGCCGCTGGCTGTCTCGCTCAAAATGCTGCGCGCGGCCTCGATCAAACGCCGGGCCTGGTACTTCTCTTTGACGATCTTGAAATAGGAATCGACGTTGGAGATCGCCGGCACCGTCTCGGCAATATGGGTGATGTAGACCTTGGCGTCGTCGGCGCTGGCAAAGGTACCGCCCGTTGCCAGTGCGTTGACGAGCGTGATGATGTCGACGGCTTCGCTGTCGGTATACAGTGCGCGCATCGTCTCATAGACGGCGCGGTTCTGGTCCGAGTAGAACATCTCGGGCTGCATCTCGGTGATGAGCTGGTTGAGGATCGTCTCATCCATCAGCGCAGCGCCCAGGATGCTTTGCTCGGCCTGCATGTTGTAGGGCATCTGGATGCCCAGGCTGGAAAGGCTCACTTCCTCATTGCGGGGCATGGCGGGCATCCTCCTCCCTGTCAAAATCGCTGTGTAAAGTCATCGCCTTACAGTTCTTCCACCTTGACTTTGAACGAAGCCGACACGCCCGCGTACAGGCGCACCGCCGCGTCGTAGGTGCCAAACTCTTTGATGGCGGACGGCAATTCCACCTTTTTCTTGTCGACTTCGGCGCCGACCAGGCGGGTCAGCAGCTCGGCGACTTCCTTGCCGGTGACTTTGCCGTACAGCTTGCCGGACGCGCCGCCCTTGATCTTGGCGGTCACGGTCTGGCCCTGGATCTTGGCGGCCAGCGCTTCGGCCGCCGCGCGGGCTTCGGCCTCATGGTGTTCTTTGGCTTCGCGCTTGGTGCGCGCCTGGTTCATTGCCGCCGCGTCGGCCGGGGCTGCCAGCCCGCGCGGGAACAGGAAGTTGCGGGCGTACCCGTCGGATACTTCGTGGATCTCGTCCTTTTTGCCGATGGTCTTTACGTCTTGTTTGAGAATGATCTTCATAAGGGTTCCCTCCCGTTTTATGCACCATGCGCCGCCGGGTCAGGCGCCTGCGAGGCACGGTACAGGTCGATCTGTTCGCGGATGCGCTGCTCTGCCTGCTGCAGCGTACAGTCGCGCAGCTGTGCGCCCGCCATCATCAGATGGCCGCCGCCGCCCAGCGGTTCCAGGATGACCTGGACGTTGAGCGCGCCCATGCTGCGGGCCGAAATGTTGACGCCGCCGTTTTTGGCGACCGCCACAAAGCTGGCGTCGACGCCGTTGATCGTCAGCAGGTCGTTGGCCGCCATCGGCAGCACAACGTTCATGCCGGCTTCGGTCTCCTCCGACAGCGCGATCGCGCAGCCTTTGTATATGTAAGCCCCCTCCACGATGTGGGCGCGGGCCTCATATTCCTCTTTGGATGTATTGAACAGCTGCTTGGTCTGGGCCGTCTGCGCCCCGCGGCTGCGCAGCCAGGCGGCGGCTTCAAACGTGCGCACGCCGACGTGCAGCGCAAAACTGCGGGTGTCCAGCATGATGCCGGCCAGCAGGGCCTGGGCTTCCAGCGGGGTGATGTTGCCCTCTTTGGGCATAAACTGCAGCAGCTCGCACACCAGTTCACTGGCGCTGGAGGCATACGGCTCGTGGTAGAGCAGCAGCGGCCGATCGATGTGCCCCACCGCCATGCGGTGGTGGTCGATGACGACGACGCGCTTGCATTTTTCGTAGATCTTCTGGCTTTCCAGCAGGCGCACCTGGTAGGTGTCCACCACGATCAGCAGCGTGTTGGGGGTGATAACTTCCAGCGTTTGGTCGGGCGGGATAAAATCGCGCCCGCAGCCGGCGTCCAAAAACTCCTGCAGCAGCGGGCCCGCCAGCGTCGCGTCGCTGTTGATGGCGATGACCGCCGGGACGCCGCACATCTTGCACATGCGCAGCGCGCCGACCGCCGCCCCCACGGCGTCGAGGTCGCTCATGCGGTGGCCCATGATGATGACGCTGTCGCTCTTTTTGATAAGATCGCGCAGCGCGTGGGCGATGATGCGGCTGCGCACATGGCTGCGCTTTTCGACGCCGTGCGAGATGCCGCCGTAAAACTCGAACCCGTCCAGCGTCTTGACCGCCGCCTGGTCGCCGCCGCGGCCCAGCGCGATGTCGATGCTCTCCTGCGCCATCTGGTAGCATTCCTGCAATGTCTTGCCGCCGTGGCCGACGCCGATGGACAGCGTCGTCAGCCCGCCGGGGTGCAGCGCGCGCACCTGGTCCAGGATGTCAAAGCGTTCTTGCAGCATCCAGCGCACGTCGCGTTCCTCGACCACGGCGATGTAGCGGCTGTTGGCGACGCGGCGCAAAAAGCCGTTGCTGCGCGCGATGTACTGCTCCAGCAGGCTGTTGATGGCTTCCAGCTCCTTGGCCTGTTCGCTGTCTTTCATGTCGTCGAACAGTTCGTCATAGCTGTCGATGACGAGGATCAGGCAGGCGGGGCGGCTCTCGGTATATTCGTCCAGAGTCTCTTTATAAAACGTATCGTCGACGAAATAGACGATGCTGGCGCCACGGCTGCCCTTGGCGGAACCGGCGTAGGCGGTAAAGCGGCGGTCCCCCACCGCGATGTCCTGCCCGTGCGGGCGGGAGCATACGGCCAGTTCCAGCTCGGGGAAGACGCGCTCGACCGCACGGGTCACCACATCGGCGCCGCCCAGCACTTTTTCGTGGAACGCATCATTGTACCACAAAATGCGCCCGTTCGAAACCAGCATCGTGGGGATGGGCAGGCCGGCCAGGCTGTATTGGATGCGGCTGTTGTCAAAGTCTGTGCTGCACAGCTGCCCTGCCACATAGGCGCGCAGGCGGCGGCGCAAAAACAGCAGCACGCACAGCGCAATGGCAACCAGCACCAGAGGCGGGATCAGCCACTGCGGGCAGAGCACCGCCACCGGCACGACCATCGCCGCCAGTGCGACCAGTAACAGCAGCACGACAGCCGCGGTATCCAGGGCATCCGTATGTTTCATACAAAAGCCTCCACGTTCCCGCCCGGCGGGCGGGCAGTTACACTTCCAGCAGAATGGGCAGGATCATCGGGCTGCGCTTGGTGCGGCGGTAGATATAGCTCGACAGCGCTTCGCGCACGCGCGCCTTGACGCTGGCCCAGTCGTGCATATTGTCGACCAGGCTGCGGTCCAGCGCCATCTCGACCTGGGTGCGCAGGCCGTCCATCAGTTCCTCGCTCTCGCGCACATAGACGAAACCGCGGCTGACGATATCGGGGCCGGAAAGCACCTGCCCGCTGCGGCCGTCGATGGCGGCGGTGACGATGATGATGCCATCCTCCGACAGATGGTGGCGGTCGCGCAGCACGACGTTGCCGACGTCGCCGACGCCGTAGCCGTCCACCATGACCGCCCCGGCCGTGACGGTGTTCTCCACCGTCATGCCGTCGGCCGAAATGCGGATGTTCTGCCCGTTTTCGGCGATATAGATGTTCTGTTTGGGGATATAGCCCAGGTGCTCGGCCGTCTCGGCATGGCGTTTGAGCTGCTTGAACTCGCCGTGCACCGGCAGGAAAAACTGCGGATGCGCCAGCGTCAGCATGAGCTTTTGCTCTTCCTGGCAGGCATGGCCCGAGACGTGGGTGTCGTACATATTCTCGTAGATGACTTCCGCCCCGAGGCTGAGCAGGCCGTTGACGACCTTGGTCACGGTCTTTTCGTTGCCGGGGATGGGCCGGGCCGAGATGATGATAAAGTCATTGGGCCCCACCTTGACCTGGCGGTGGCTGGCCTGCGCCATGCGCGACAGCGCCGAGAGCGGCTCGCCCTGGCTGCCCGTCGTGATGAGGACGACTTTTTCCGGCGGGTACTTGTTGATCTCGTCGATGTCGATCAGGACATTGTCCGGCGCGTGCAGGTAGCCGAGTTCGCGCGCCATCTCGGTGTTGGAGACCATGCTGCGGCCGCTGACGGCCACCTTGCGCCCCGACTCGATGGCCAGGTCGATGATCTGCTGCACACGGTAGATGTTGGACGCGAACGTCGCCACGATGATGCGGCGCTTGCGCGCGCGCGCAAACAGGCTGCGCACACCCTCGGCCACCGTCTGTTCCGTTGCGGTAAAGCCGGGGCGCTCGGCGTTGGTGGAATCAGCCAAAAGCGCCAGCACGCCGCGGCGGCCATACTCGGCAATGGTGGAAAGGTCGGTCACGGCGTCGCCGGAAAGCGGCGTGTAATCGACCTTGAAGTCGCCGGTGTGGATGACGACGCCGGCCGGGCAGTCGATGGCAAACGCCAGCGCGTCGGGGATGGAGTGGTTGACGTGGATGGGTTCCACCGTAAAGCAGCCCAGGTTGACCTTTTGGCGCGGGCGGATCTCGTGGAAAATGGCGCTGGCAGCCAGGCCGTGTTCCTCAAGTTTGTTCTTGATCAGGCCGATGGTCAGGCGCGCGGCGTAGATCGGCACGTTGAATTTTTTGAGCAGATACGGCAGGCTGCCGATGTGGTCCTCGTGCCCGTGGGTGATGAACAGGCCCTTGATGCGATCCTTGTTCTCGAGCACATAGGTGAAATCCGGGATGACGAGGTCGACGCCGAACATATCGGCGTCCGGGAACACCAGGCCGCAGTCCACCAGGATCATATCGCCCTGGCACTCATACAGCGTGATGTTTTTGCCCACTTCCCCCAGGCCGCCCAGCGGGCAGATGTGCATGGGGATGGCGGGCGTCATCTCGTACTGGGCGGCCGCTTTGCGGCCGCGGCGCGGTTTGGGCCCGGTGGGCGCCATGCCCGGCTGCAGCTGCGGGCCGCGGCCGCGGCGCGGCGGGCGCGGTGCGGGTGCCGCCTGCACCGCCTGGGCTTCGGCCCCGGTGGCGGCGTGCGGGGCGCGCCGGCGGTTTTTGCGGGGCTGCGCCTCTTTGGCCTGGGTTTTATCGCTGCGCGCAGCACGGCGCTGCGTCCCGGTGCGGCCGCCGCCCTGCTGGCCGGCAGACGTCTTGCGTTTGGATCTGATCTCTTCCATGAAAACCTCCGAACTTGTACACAAATACACGAAAGGAAAGGCGCATGCCTGCTGCACGGCCGTCCCTGTTCTGGTGGATCGATTTGCTATGTATGCATGGTGCAAAGCATACTCGCTTTACACCGTGGGCGCTGAGGGTCCGCCTGAAAAGGCGCGGCCGGGCCCGAATAAGACGCACAATGGCAATTATTCTTTATTATAAACGTATTCCCGTATCTTGTCAAACTTGCCAGCGCGCCGCAAAGCGGGTATAATACCACCAGACACAAAGATTCTTGCCCGGTCCAGGAGATTTTATATGAAACATGTGGAGATCTACACCGACGGCGCGTGCAGCGGCAACCCCGGCCCCGGCGGCTGGGGGGCGATTTTGCGGTACCGCACGGCGGAAAAGGTATACGAAAAAGAACTTTGCGGCGGCGAAGCCCAGACGACCAACAACCGCATGGAGATGACAGCCCTGCTGGAAGCGCTGCGCCAGCTCAAAGAGCCCTGCGCCATCGACCTGTACAGCGACAGCCAGTACGTCATCAACGCGCTGGAAAAAGGCTGGGCGCGCGGCTGGAGGGCCCGCGGCTGGAAAAAGGCCGACAAGTCCCCTGCGCTGAACCCCGACCTGTGGGCGCCGCTGCTGGCGGAGAGCGAAAAGCACCGCATCACCTACCACTGGCTCAAGGGCCACGCCGGCCACCCCGAAAACGAGCGCTGCGACCGCTTGGCCGTGGAACAGAGCAAACGATACGGCGGGCGGCAGGCCTGACCGCCAAAACAGGAGGGACCTATGGAAGGCTTTAACACCTTTGAAAAACAGGATAAGATCCTTGTCGGGCTGAGCGGCGGCGTCGATTCCAGCGTGGCGGTGCGCATTTTGCAGGAGCAGGGCTTCGCCGTGCAGGGCGCGGTGATCCGCTTCTCGCCCGCACACGAAAGCGCCGTAGCCGCCGCCCGGCAGACCGCCGACGCGCTGCAGATCCCGCTGCATGTGCTGGACGCCGGCGAGGCGTTCGAGGCAAACGTCGTGCAGCCGTTCTGCGAGGCCTACTGCGCCGGGCGCACGCCCAACCCCTGCATCCTCTGCAACCCGCAGGTGAAATTCCGCCTGCTGGCCGACAAAGCGGCCGAGCTTGGCTGCCCGTATATCGCCACCGGGCATTACGCCCGCATCGTCACCGACGCGCAGGGCGTCAGCCGCGTGGCGGCGGCGCAAAGCACCGCGCGCGACCAGAGCTATATGCTCTACCGCCTGCCGCAGGACATCCTTGACAAGCTGGTGCTGCCGCTGGGCGAGTTTGAAAAGGATGACATCCGCGAGATGGCGCGCGCTTTGCAGCTGCCCTGCGCCGACGCGCCGGACTCGATGGAGATCTGCTTTATCCCGGACGGCGACTATGCGGGGTATATCCGTGCCCGCGGCTTTACACCCAAAACCGGGCGGTTCCTGGGGCCGGACGGCGAGGACCTCGGCCCGCACGCCGGGGTCGACCACTACACCGTCGGCCAGCGCAAGGGGCTGGGCATCGCGGCCGGGCGGCCGCTGTTCGTCAAAGCCATTTTGCCGGGCGGCGACGTGCAGCTGGGCGAAGCCGGGCAGGAGTACAGCACCCGCCTGACGCTGACCGCCCTGGCCACGCCCGACGCCCGCCCGCTGCCCGCCGGGGACTACCTGGTCAAGATCCGCAGCGCGGCCGCCCCGGTGCTGTGCGTCTATGACGGCAATGGCGGTGTCACCTTCCCGGAGCCGGTGCGCGCTCCCGCCCCGGGGCAGAGCGCCGTATTTTACCGCGACGGCATGGTATACGGCGGCGGCATCATCGACGAAACGTTTTAAACGCCCCCGTTCTTAGGATACAGCAAAGACCGCACCCGCGCTGCAGCGCGGGTGCGGTCTTTTTATGTTTGTTATGCCGTTATCCTAATTCTCGACACGCTCAGCCTTTGCGGAAGAACGGCGAGAAGTCGAAGGTGGCAAAATAATCCTCCGGCGTTTCGGCGCGGCGGATGAGCTGGTGCGTGCCGTCCGGTTTCAACAGCACTTCGGCGCTGCGCAGCTTGCCGTTGTAGTTGTACCCCATCGAGAAGCCGTGCGCGCCGGTATCGTGGATGAACAGCACGTCCCCGATGTCGATCTTGGGCAGCATGCGGTCGATGGCGAACTTGTCGTTGTTCTCGCACAGGCCGCCGGTGACGTCGTACTGGTGGTCGCAGGGTTCATTTTCCTTGCCCAGCACCGTGATGTGGTGGTACGCGCCGTACATGGCCGGGCGCATCAAGTTGGCGGCGCAGGCGTCGACGCCGATGTACTCTTTATAAATATGCTTTTCGTGCAGCACCGTCGTCACCAGCGCGCCGTAGGGCGCCAGCATGTAGCGGCCCATCTCGGTAAACAGCGCCACATCCCCCATCCCGGCCGGGACAAGGATCTCCTCAAACTGGCGGCGCACGCCCTCGCCGATCTTGGCGATGTCATTGCTGCGCTGGTCGGGGCGGTAGGCGATGCCCACACCGCCCGACAGGTTGATGAACTTGATCTTGGCGCCGGTGCGCTGGTGCAGGCGCACCGCCAGGCGGAACAGGATGCCCGCCAGCTTGGGGTAGTATTCGTCGGTGACGGTGTTGCTGGCCAGGAAGGCGTGGATGCCGAATTCCTCGGCCCCCAGCGCCATCAGTTTGGTGTAGGCCTCGGCCATCTGGTCCTCGCTCATGCCGTATTTGGCATCGCCGGGGTTGTCCATGATGCCGTTGCCCAAATCGAACGTGCCGCCCGGGTTGTAGCGGCAGCATACGGTCTTGGGCACGCCCGCAACGTTGCGCAGGAACTCGACGTGCGTCAGGTCGTCGAGGTTGATGTACGCCCCCAGCTCATACGCCTTGCGCATATCCTGCGCAGGCGTATCGTTGGAGGAAAACATGATCTCGCTGCCAGTGAAGCCGCAGGCTTCGCTCATCAGCAGTTCGGTATAGCTCGAGCAGTCGACGCCGCAGCCTTCCTCCCGCAGGATCTGCAGGATATACGGGTTGGGCGTGGCTTTTACGGCGAAGTATTCTTTGAAGCCCTTGTTCCAGGCGAACGCCGCGTTGACGCGGCGGGCGTTTTCGCGGATGGCGGCTTCGTCGTACAGGTGGAACGGCGTTGGCACGTCGGCGGCGATGGCTTTGGCCTGTTCCAGCGTGATGAACGGCAGTTTTTGCGGCATATATGGTTCCTTTCCGGTTTCCCTCTATAAAATAAGCAGTGCGATGCAGGAAGATGCATTTATTATAAACCGCTTTGGGCGCTTCGGCAAGCGGCGCGGGAAAAGCACGCCCGCATTGCGCGCGGTTCCGGCACGTTCACCACGCTTCCGCGATCTTCTGTTCCAGGCGCTTTTGCACCTCTTCTATCGGGATGTCGTCGGTGAACAATGCTTCGATCTCCATTTTGCGCTCGGTGTTTTTTCCGTCGTTGTGAAAGATCAGCGCCTGAAAATCGTAAGGAACGTCATCCGCCATGACCTGCAACAGATTTTGACGGGAAAGCCTGATCCGGGTGGGCTTTTTTTGGCGGCACACCTTTTTCAGCAGGCAGAAATAATCCTGCACGATGATGTCTGTTTTGCTCATCCCTTTTCTGTTTTCGCCGCCGCGCGCAGCCATCCACAGCCGCAGCACACAGCGCGTTACCGGGCCTTTTGCTTGCAGAAAGCGGGCAGCCTTCGCCAGCAGACAACCCATGACGCGCATTTTCCGGGGATGCTTTGCCATTTGTGGTCTTACGCTCCTCGTGCTCCACAGCGCCGCCCGGCGCCGCCTGCCAAACGATGTTCAGGCGGCCGGGTCGTCCGCTTCTTGCCGGTAAGGGATCACGCCCTCCTGCTTGCCCTCCACGTCCGCCCTGGCGATGGCGTCGGATGCAAACGCAGTCTCCAGATAATACAGATCCTCCGCTTTTGTGAACCGGTAGACATAGACTTCCTCGTCCGTATCGCACCAAACCACCAGGCTGCAGGTATCCTTTTCCCCTGCGACCCACCGGTAATACGCATCTGTCTCCAAATCGGCCCGCACCAGCGCCAAAATGTCTGCCATCTCCAGGCCTTCGCCGGGCTGCGGGTTTGTTCCCTCGTCATACGAATCCAGCGCCTCGGCGATCTGCGCTCTTGTATCCGCCAGCTGCTCGTTCAGCGCCGGGCCGCGGCGCAGTTCTTGGACCCACGTGATCAGAAAAATCACACCGAAGAGCCCTGCTATGATGAGGCTCGGCAGCAAGACGACGCTCCAGCGAAAAATATTCTGCGCCTTGCATTCCAGGATCTTCCAGCCCAAGCTGCATATGTACAACAATGCCAGCAGCACCGCCGAGGAAACCATCGCGGCGCCCAGGATGCCGGACGCCGGGAAAAAGACCAGGGGGACCGCTTCCATAAACAGCCATGCCAATGACAGTGCCGGCTCCCAAAAGCGCTGCACTTTCAACTCCCCGTTTGCCAGGCCGAAAGCCGCGGGATTCCCGGTATCTTCCCCGCCCAAAGCCGCTAACACAAGTACGATTTTCAAAACTGCCTGCACATTTGGGGAAACAAAGCGGGCCTCCTCCGGCAGCAGCGCGCCGATCACCAGCATAAGGAGCGCCCAGACAAACTGCGCGCCGCCCCAAATGGCAAAAAAGGACGACGGCGCTTGCGCCGAGTTCCAGCCATACGCGACCTGCAGCACGCTCAGCGCTGCCAATAGAACGCAGAACAGGGTGCTGGCGCCATGCAAAACGCGTTTCACATCGATCGCCCCGTTTTTCCGGTCAGGTCATTCAAATTCGACAAAGCCTAATCAATTTTGTTTAGAGATTATTCTCTGTCGTATTCGTGGTGCTTTTGAATATTTGATGTATCCATATTATCCTGCCTATATGGGCTAATGTTATCAATTTGTTATCGGGGTTGATAACACTGGCTCTGAAACTGCGGATAATAACAATATGTTCTGGCTCACATTATAAGCGATTTTGTTTAGAAAATCAAGATATTAAAATCGTTTCCCAAAAACATCTATAACACAAATAGAGCTCTTTCATAGTCTTTAACATAGTATCTGATATTTTTCCTGCCTTTTTGGACAATCGTATGTCCTTCCGCTTCCAACTTTTCTTTCTGAGCTTCTATGCCGCCGGGATATTTGGCGTTTAATTCCCCATTCGCCTTTAAG